>OGYG01000139.1_pt1 | contig 81751 bp, 98 predicted proteins | sample 1576481 | NCBI WGS metagenome assembly OGYG01 (sample SAMEA3541497, study PRJEB24748) | human gut metagenome | biome: human gut; feature: human-associated habitat; material: faeces | place: China | collected 2012 | reverse complement strand
ATTTTGCAGGCGTCGGCCTCATACATATCTGGCGTCTTTCCACTGACGATTGTCGTAAGTTTATGGTAACTTTGCCGTTTAGCCCTTGAAATCCCCAGTGTTTTCAGCGTTTTTTGGCACTTCTTAGTACATGCCGCCCATATCCGGTGCAGCCGGAGCCGGAGCAACCGGCTCCTTCTTATCAGCAACCAGGCTCTCGGTGGTCAGAACCATCGAAGCAACGGATGCTGCATTCTGCAGTGCGGAACGGTTTACCTTGGTCGGGTCAACGATGCCGTTTGCAATCATGTCGCCGTAGGTCTCGGTTGCAGCGTCAAAGCCGTAGCCAACCTTGTCAGCGTGCTTTACCTTATCAACAACGATTGCGCCCTCGATGCCTGCGTTGGCAGCGATCTGCTTCATCGGTGCTTCCAGACCGCGTGCAACGATCTGCATACCGGTCTTCTCATCGCCGGTTGCCTCGGCAGCCAGAGCCTCAACCGCTGCGATAGCGTTTACATAAGCTACACCGCCGCCTGCTACGATGCCTTCCTCAACAGCTGCGCGGGTTGCGTTCAGTGCATCCTCGATGCGGAGCTTCTGCTCCTTCATCTCGGTCTCGGTTGCAGCGCCAACCTTGATAACTGCTACGCCGCCGGCCAGCTTAGCCAGACGCTCCTGCAGCTTCTCACGGTCGAAGTCAGAGGTGGTGCGCTCGATTGCGCCGCGGATCTCAGCAACGCGGTTTGCAATAGCCTGCTTGTCGCCAGCACCGTCAACGATGGTGGTGTTCTCCTTGGTTACCTTGATCTGACGAGCAGAACCCAGCATATCCATGGTAGCGTCCTTCAGCTCGATACCAACCTCCTCAGAGATTACGGTACCGCCGGTCAGAATTGCGATGTCGCGGAGCATATCCTTGCGGCGATCGCCAAAGCCCGGAGCCTTAACAGCTACGCAGGTGAAGGTGCCGCGCAGACGGTTTACGATCAGGGTAGACAGAGCCTCGCCCTCAACGTCCTCAGCGATGAGCAGCAGCTTCTTGCCAGCCTTAACAACCTGCTCGAGGATCGGCAGCAGCTCCTGAATGTTGGACAGCTTCTTATCGGTGATCAGCACCAGAGCGTCATCCAGATTTGCCTCCATCTTCTCGGTGTCGGTGCACATATACGGGGTGATATAGCCGCGGTCGAACTGCATGCCCTCAACAACCTCAGAGTAGGTCTCAGCGGTCTTGGACTCCTCAACGGTGATAACGCCGTCGGTGGAAACCTTCTCCATAGCCTCTGCGATCAGGGTGCCGATCTCGTCGGAGCTGGAGGAGATAGCGCCTACACGGGCGATGTCGTTCGTGCCGTCAACCTTCTTGGAGTTCTCAGCAATCGCTGCAACAGCAGCCTTGACTGCCTTGGAGATACCGCGGCGCATTACCATCGGGTTTGCACCTGCTGCTACGTTCTTCAGACCCTCACGAACGAAAGCCTGCGCCAGAACGGTAGCGGTGGTGGTGCCGTCGCCTGCGATGTCGTTGGTCTTGGTGGCAACTTCCTTAACAAGCTGTGCGCCCATGTTCTCGAAAGCGTCGTCCAGCTCGATCTCCTTAGCGATAGTAACACCGTCGTTGGTGATCAGCGGACCGCCGTACTTCTTATCCAGTACAACATTGCGGCCCTTCGGACCGATGGTTACCTTAACGGTATCAGCGAGCTGATCAATACCGCGCTGCAGAGCCTTGCGCGCGTCCTCGCCGTAAATAAGCTGCTTAGCCATGATGAATTACCTCCTGAAAATTACTCTACGATTGCCAGAATGTCGCTCTGACGAACGATGATATACTTCTCGCCGTCCAGCTTAACCTCGGTGCCGGTGTACTTGCCGGTGATGACCTTCTGGCCCTTCTGAACTTCCATCTTGATTTCCTTGCCGTCAACAACGCCGCCCGGGCCTACTTCGATAATTTCAGCAACCTGGGGCTTCTCCTGTGCGGATGCGGTAAGAATAATGCCGCTTGCGGTGGTCTCCTCCGCCTCGACCATCTTGATAACTACACGGTCGCAAAGGGGCTTGAGCTTCATAATGGATTCCTCCTATGAAAAATAAGATTTTACAATGTTGGGGGTTAGCACTCAAATTACCCGAGTGCTAACTTCGAGTATTATCTTACACCAAGGAGCCGCAATATGCAAGGGGGTAATCCGGAATTTTCACAAAAATTTTCTGAACAAATTATGAACAGTGCCCTATAGCGCTCAGCGTTTTGCCGGCCGTTTAGCAGACGGTCGGTCGGAGTGCTTATTCTCTCCCCTGTTCGATGCAGACGGGTCTTTAAAATACATATGCAGCTCGCACTTGATCATGCCGTTGTACAGCTTGCGGCGCTTATCCGCCTTGCGGCCGTAGCAGCGCTCGAACAGCGGGTCCGAACTGAGCAGATACTGCTTCATCGGGCTGTTTTTCGTCGCTCTGCCGAGGTCGGCGTACAGCTTTTCCGCCTGCTGCAAGTCCAGCAGACGCTCACCGTACGGCGGATTGGCAAACAGTACACCCGCATTGCTGTAATCGCGCTTGGTCGCGTCCGCGCGCTCGAAAAACACCGTGTTAGCTACACCGGCCTTGCGCGCGTTCTCGATGGACAGCTGCACGCAGTCCGGGTCGATGTCGCTGCCGACGATATCGAATTTAGCGTCCGGCTGGGCAAGGTCGAGCGCACTCTCGCGCGCCTGCTGCCAGACCGACCTGTCAAAGCAGCTCCACTTCTCCGCATCAAAGCGGCGCAGCAGACCGGGCGCACGGCGCTGCGCGATCATGGCCGCCTCAATCGCGATCGTGCCCGAGCCGCAGAACGGGTCGAGGAACGGGTCGCGTCCGCGCCAGCGCGCCAGCTTGACCATAGCCGCCGCCAGCGTCTCACGGAGCGGCGCCGCGTTGCTGTTGGCGCGGTAGCCGCGCTTGTGCAGACCGGCGCCCGAGGTATCGAGGTACAGCTCGGCTACGTCGTGCATGATGGCGAACTGAATCTGATACTTTTCACCGATCTCGTCAAACCAGGTCTGACCGTACTTCGCGCCCAGGCGCGATACAACTGCCTTTTTGATGATCTTCTGGCAGTCCGGAATTGAGTGCAGAGCTGAGTCCAGACTGTGGCCCTTGACCGGAAATGCGCCGTCCGCCGGAATGAACTGCTCCCACGGGAGTGCTTTTACGCCCTCGAACAGCTGATCGAACGTTTTGGCTTTGAATGTGCCGATGCGGATGAGCACACGCTCGGCGCACCGCAGGTTCAGGTTCGCCCATGCGAGCGTGTTCTCGTCACCGGTGAACAGCACGCGGCCGTTTTCCGCGTGTACGTCGGTCAGCCTGCCGCCGAAGCGCAGCTCGTCCGCGACGATACCCTCCAGCCCGAACAGGGTCGGGCAGCATAATGTGAGTTGCATATGGTTTTCCTCCAAAAAGGCTCCCGCCGTCAGAGCAGGAGCCGAAATTTCTTTTTAACTTTTATATTGTATCGGTTTTTGCGGATTTTGTCAAGATTTGCGACGAGATGGGCTATTTAAAATTTGGTGTGGATAGAGGGTAAAACGCATATCCCATGTCTTCTTTGCAGCTTGTCAGGCGGATCTCATTTATTGCGGTCAACAATGCGGAACACCTTCTGCGAATTATTCGCTACAAACTCATCCAGCGAGCCATAGTTCGTGAACGCATTGTCATCCGGCGGTTCCGGCCAACTCCACTGCTTGATCGGCTCATTGGTATTCGCATCAAAGAACTTTGTTTCCGGTTCGCCGCCCTCGCATTTCGTCTCAAAGAGACAGTCCGGCATGAACTCTGTTCCATGCCAGCCTCGACCTTCACCAGTTTCGGCATTATACTGCGTAAAGTACCAGCCGATACCCTCCGCTTCTCCTTCTTCCTGCTCAAAACGAACATATGGCAGATAGACCATTTTTCTCATTTTTCACACCTCTTTTTCCTTTCTTATTTGAGGACTATTTTGCTCCGGACAAATAAAAAAGTGCCGGTAATGAGGATTTCATTACCGACACTTTTTTATCGTGTCATTTGATGACTTTTTAGCGTTACAATATCACTGCTCACGCATCTTTGCGAAGCACTCACTGCAATATACCGGGCGGTCAGATTTCGGCTCGAACGGAACGCGAGCCTCGCCGCCGCAAGCAGCACAGGTAGCGGTGAAGAACTCACGCGGACCGCGTGCAGCATTCTTGCGCGCATCGCGGCAGGACTTGCAGCGCTGCGGCTCGTTCTGGAAACCGCGCTCTGCGTAAAACTCCTGCTCGCCAGCGGTGAACACGAACTCCTTACCGCATTCCTTGCATACTAAAGTCTTGTCTTCGTACATGGTTTTTACCTCTCTTTGATACTGTTCCCTCGGGAACCTTGAAATATATGCGTACAGACACTGCGCCTGCTATCGCCTAAATAGGTTTAATGGCTGCCGATTTTCGCTTGATGCGCTGGACGGCATTATCCACAGATTTGATCGGTTTGTGCAGCGCTTCGGACATCTCTTCATACGATAAGCCGTCCAAAAACAACGTCAAAACCTGTGCCTCAAATTCAGACAAAAGCGAGTAGAGCTTCTTTTTCCGCTCTTCCCTCTCCTCATTGCCGATAACAAGCGATTCAGGATCACCATTCGGTGCAGTTACCCGGGTACGCGATTCCGCAAGGTCTTCAAACAGAGGTCGATCGATTGACATGGACTGATTGAGCGGGTCGTGCTTGAGCGACGCTGCCGCCTTCACTGCGGAATAAATCTTCCGCGTGATGCACAACCGTGCAAACGCTCCAAAGGGTGCGCCCTTACTCTCATCGTACTCCCGGACGGCATTCAGCAGCCCGAGCATCCCCTCCTGCATCAGATCCTCTGCATCGGCACCTGCCAGAAAGTAGGGCCGCGCACAGGTCTTGACCAGACGGGTATAACGACGGATCAGATTCTCCATCGCGGGTCCGTCTCCCTGCCGCGCCAGACGGCACAGCTTTTCATCGGGAATCCCGTTCGATGGCTGTATTTGATAATCATTTCTCATGTCAATAGCTATTATACGCGGTCGAATTGGAAATGTCAAGAAACGATTGTCATCTTTACCGATATCACACAAAAACATGCTTCTGTTTTTATGCAATTATGACAATATTATTAACGTTTTACTCTACAGTTACCGACTTTGCCAGGTTGCGCGGCTTATCAACATCACAGTTGCGCTCCACTGCGATATAGTATGCCAAAAGCTGCATCGGAATAATCGAAAGCGAAGCGGAAAATTCATACAGGCACTTCGGCAGGCGCACGATGTGTTGGCAGACCGACTCGTCCCCGGTGAAATCGTCCGTGGTGACGAGCACGACGCTTGCGCCGCGCGCTACAACCTCACGGATATTGGAGACTGTTTTCTCAAACAGTGCCGGCTGCGTTGCCAGAGCAACAACCAGAGTACCCTCCTCGATCAGCGAAATCGTGCCATGCTTAAGCTCACCGGCAGCGTACGCCTCCGAATGAATATAGGAAATTTCCTTCAGCTTGAGCGAAGCCTCGAGCGCGGCGGCATAGTCCAGCCCGCGGCCAAGGAAGAACACGCTCGAGCGGTTTGCATACAGCGTAGCGATACGCTGCATATCCGACTGGCATTTCAGGGTCTGCTCGATGCACTCCGGCAGGCGCTGGAGCTCAGCGCAGAGCGCACGCTCGTCACCGATGGAGATGAGGCCGCGCACACGCGCGATCTTAACCGAGATGAGGTACAGAGCGGACAGCTGTGCGGAATATGCCTTGGTTGTCGCAACCGAAATCTCCGGGCCGGCCCAGGTATACAGCACACCGTCTGCTTCGCGCGCAATCGTCGAGGAAACGACGTTTACGATCGCAATCGTGAACGCACCTGCCTGCTTGGCCAGACGCATGGCAGCCAGCGTATCCGCCGTCTCGCCGGACTGGCTGATAACGATGCACATATCCTTTTTGCCGATGATCGGGTTCTCATAACGGAACTCGCTGGCAACCTCTGCCGTGCAGCGAATGCGGCACATCGCCTCAATCACGCGCTTGCCGACCATGCCTGCGTGCAGTGCAGAGCCGCAGCCGATGATATGGATATGCTCGATCTCACGCAGACGCTCGTCGGTCAGACCGTTGTCCTCGAATACAACCGCATCGTTTTTGATGCGCGGCTTAACCGTATCGGCAACTGCCTTGGGCTGCTCCATGATCTCCTTGAGCATAAAGTGCTGGTATCCGCCCTTTTCCGCTGCGGACATATCCCACGTTACGGTCATGATTTCCTTCTCTACCGTATCGCCGAACTCGTTCATGACAACTACGCTGTCCGGGCGAACGATTGCAACCTCGTTATCATCCAGAATAATATAACGCTTAGTGCGATTGATAATAGCGGTAATATCGGATGCGATCATGTTCTCGCCCTCACCGATACCGATAACCAGCGGGTTGCCGCGACGTGCAGCAACGATCTCCTGCGTGTTATCCATCGAGACAACGCCCAGTGCGTAAGAGCCGCGCAGACGCTGCACGGCCTGCAGAACGGTCTTTGCCAGATCCTCCTGCTTGCCGGTGTGCAGATAGTCCACGAGGTGCGCGACAGTCTCCGTATCGGTCTCGGACTTAAACTCGTAGCCGTGTGCCTCCAGACGCTCACGCAGCTCCTTGTAGTTCTCGATAATGCCGTTGTGTACAACTGCTACCTTGCCCTTGCCGCCCAGATGCGGATGCGAGTTGCGGTCGGACGGCTCGCCGTGCGTTGCCCAGCGGGTGTGGCCGATACCGCAGGTGCAGTACATGTCGCCGCCTTCCTCCTTGATCTTCTCCTCAAGGTTTGCAATGCGGCCGCGCGCCTTGACAACGCGCAGACCGTCCTTCGTGAAGGCAGCCACACCAGCAGAGTCATAGCCACGGTATTCCAGACTGTACAGGCCCTTGATGAGAATCGGAAGCGCGTTCTCGCGTCCGGTGAATCCAACGATTCCACACATAAAATAATACTCCTTTGCAACGGTAAATATAACATATCTTCCGCAACATTTCAGTATGAGCCTTAGGCAGCACGGAACAATGAAAGCTGCGGCTTCTTGCACGAACTCCGGTCGCGCTGCCGCGCCGCTTTGTGAAGATTTTACGTCCTGACTGCGTTGCGATTTTACGATAATACATCAATCATTATCGCCAAACACGCCTTGTTGGTCCGTAAAACTCTCTCACAAATCGCTCTTGTTTAATTATTCCGTATTGCCTTACCTCAATATATGCGGTGAATTTCTAATTTTGGGTATAAAAATAGTGCGTTACGCATAACTGCTCTGTCGATACGGTCGCCCGTATGTTTTAACAGCCTGCTGACGATCAACCCACTTGTGACCGAAGGGCACCCGCCGAATACTTTCGATTAACCCTTTCCTCGTCAACTGCGATACCGGCTGCACCGCAGTTCTGGCGCTTAGCATGTTATGGAATTGTGCGCAAATGCTCCCACCTCCCTGTTCAGAATGCAGAAAGTGGGTGTGCAAACCACACCCACTCCCGTTGGCTCTTTTACATTATACAACAGACTCGATGACTTTGGCAACCTTTTTTGCCAAAGTATCTACCTGCTCACTGTTCGTGCCCTCTACCATGACGCGCACGAGCGCCTCCGTACCGGACGGGCGAACCAGGATTCGGCCGTTATTGCCCAGCTCTGCGGAAGCCGCATCGATAGCCGCCTTGACCTCGGGCAGCTGCTGCAGGGTAGCCTTCTTATCGTTCGGCACCTTGACGTTGATCATCAGCTGCGGCCACGGCTCAACCTCAGCTGCGATCTCCGAGCACTTCTTGCCGCTCGCCTTAAGGATAGACATAAACTGCAGTGCAGTCAGCTCGCCGTCACCAGTGGACGCATACTCAAGAAAAATAACGTGTCCGGACTGCTCGCCGCCCAGAATGTAGCCCTTCTTGAGCATCATTTCGAGCACATAGCGGTCACCTACATTGGAGCACTCGATCTTCATACCGTTCTTATCGGCGTAGGCGTGCAGACCCATGTTGGACAGAATGGTGGCAACAAATGCGCCGCCGCGCAGCTTGCCTTCCTTCTTCATGTGTGCCGCGCAGACTGCCATAATGCGGTCGCCGTCCAGCTCCTCGCCAGTCTCGTCTACGATCAGGCAGCGATCCGCATCACCGTCAAAGGCAACGCCAAGATCAAAATTGCCCGAGCGGACGCGCTCCTTCAGTTGACCGAGATGGGTGGAGCCGCAGTTATCGTTGATATTGATGCCATCCGGCTCATAGAATCGGATTTCCGCCTTGCACTCGACCAGACGCATGAGGCGCTCCACCGTCGTGGAGGAGGAGCCGTTTGCACAGTCCACCGCCACGCGCAGACCGGACAGGTCGCCCTTGATGGTATCTGCAAGGTGGTCGGTGTACTCGACTACCGGGTCGATCTCGCTTTTGAGTACACGGCCGATCTTCTCGTGGGTCATCTTCGGAATAGACTCAAAATCGTCGATGAGATCCTCAATTCTTGCCTCGGTTTCGTCCGGCAGCTTGTAGCCGTTGCCTGCAAAAATCTTGATGCCGTTGTACTCAAAGGAGTTGTGGCTTGCGGAAATGACAATACCCGCATCTGCCTTGTGCTTGATGGTGAGGAAAGCGACCGCCGGCGTCGGGATAACGCCGAGCAGCTCTACATCCGCGCCAACCGAGCAGATGCCCGCGACCAGCGCGTTCTCCAGCATATCCGAGGATACGCGGGTGTCCTTGCCGATCAGCAGCTTCGCCTTGCGGCCGTGTGCAGACTCCTGCGTAAGTGCGTATGCCGCTGCCGCGCCGATCTTGAACGCCAGCAGTGCATCAAGTTCCGAGTTCGCTACACCGCGAACGCCGTCTGTTCCAAAATATCTACCCAAATGAAACACCTAACTTTCTTGTATGATAAAGGCGGGGAAATGATTGAATTACAGCATTTGCTGTCCGTCCGCCGGTTCCAGATTCAAATGACGGTAAGCCTGCAGCGTCACGCAGCGTCCGCGCGGCGTGCGGCTGAGAAAGCCGATCTGCATGAGATACGGCTCATAAACATCTTCCAAGGTGATTGCTTCTTCGCCGATGGTCGCGGCCAGCGTGTCCAGTCCGACTGGACCGCCGCCGTAGTTCTGGATAATGCTTTTGAGCATTCTGCGGTCTACGTTATCCAGACCCAACTCATCAATCTCGAGTGCACGAAGCGCAATGTCGGCACTTTTTCTGTCAATCGTACCGGTGCCGATTACCTGTGCGAAGTCTCGCACACGGCGCAAAAGCCGGTTGGCGATTCGCGGCGTACCGCGGCTGCGGCGTGCAATCTCGAATGCACCCTCGTGCTCGCACGGTACATTAAGAATGCCTGCCGAGCGTTCAACAATACCGCACAGCTCCTCCGGCGAATACAGCTCCAGACGAAGCATGACGCCGAAGCGGTCCCGCAGCGGACTGGTCATCTGACCGGCACGCGTAGTCGCACCGATGAGCGTAAATTTCGGCAGGTCGATACGGATCGAGCGCGCCGAAGGCCCCTTGCCGATGATGATATCGAGCGCATAGTCCTCCATCGCGGGATAGAGAATCTCCTCTACCGCACGGTCGAGGCGATGAATCTCGTCAATAAACAAAATATCATTCTCTGAGAGATTTGTCAATAAAGCCGCCAAATCTCCCGCTTTTTCGATTGCCGGACCGCTCGTAACACGGATATTCACGCCCATTTCTGCGGCAATGATGCCCGCGAGCGTGGTCTTGCCCAGACCCGGCGGACCGTACAGCAGCGTATGGTCGAGCGATTCACCGCGCATTTTCGCGGCCTGTATGTAAATACTCAGGTTTTCCTTGGCTTTTTTCTGACCGATATAGTCCGCCATGGATTTCGGACGGAGCGAATTCTCGGTCTCGTCCTCGCTGAGCTGGCGGGTGGAGATGATGCGCTCATCATCCGTCATGCCGCCGGAAAATTCAATACTCAAAGGTACACTCCCCTACTTGATCAGGCTTTTATCGTCCAGAATCAGGACTTGACCAGCTTTTTCAAGCACTGACGGATGATCTCGTCCGCCTCCATGCCGGCAGCATCCAGACCCTCCATCGCGTGCAGCGCCTCTGCCTGCGTATAGCCGAGCACCATAAGCGCCGCGACTGCCTCCTGCGTGTGGTTGACACCGCCGGAAACGGCGGCCGCCGCCACCGAAGACGCTGCAGATGCGGTCTCCAGCTGCTCCTTGCTCATCTTGTCGCGCAGCTCGAGTACAATGCGTTGTGCGATCTTCTTGCCGATGCCCGGCGCCTGCATGAGCATTTTTTCATCACCGGTGATAATGCTGAGCGCCAGTCTGTCCGGCGGTGCGACCGACAGGATGGACAGTGCCGCCTTCGGGCCAACACCGTTAACGCTGGTCAGCATCAGGAAGCAGGACTTCTCCTCCTCGTCGATAAAGCCGTACAACTCAAACACGCCCTCACGGACATTGAGCCAGGTCAGCAGACGCGCTTTTTCGCCGGTTTTCAGCTTGCCGATGGTGTTCTGCGAAGCGTGGCAAGCATAGCCTACACCGCCGCAGTCGATCACCGCAAGTCCCTGCTGGAGCACGGAAACCGTGCCGTCTACATAATAAAACATCTATTTAAACCTCATAATAAGCCTTCATAGCGCATGGCCTGCCGGGAATGCCCGTGGCAGATGGCCAGCGCAAGCGCATCCGCGGCATCGTCCGGACGCGGCAGCTTGGTGAGATGGAGAATGCTTTTCGTCATTTCCATCACCTGTTTTTTCTCCGCGCCGCCGTAGCCGACAACGGACAGCTTCACCTGATTCGGTGTATAGGATACCGGATGCAGTCCCTTCTGTGCCAGCGCCAACAGAATTACACCGCGCGCCTGCGCAACCTGAATACCGGTTGTGACGTTTTTCGAGAAGAAAAGCTCCTCGATTGCCACCTCGTCCGGGTGAAATGTGTCCACCAGCGTACAGATATCATCGTAAATCTCACATAAGCGCAGGTGCATCGGTGTTCCGGGAGCGGTTTTTGCCGCACCGTACTGCACCGGCGTAAATTTCATATTATCGAACCGCACCACGCCGTAGCCAATCGTGCCGTAGCCCGGGTCGATGCCAAGAATCGTTATCATTTCTTTATAACCTCAAAATTATACCACGTTCGCACACATTGTGCAATAAATTTTAGTGGCAGGTTAATGGAAAATTGAGAATGGCGAATTGAGAACCGCGGTTACGCGCAAAGCGCATTATTGAATTGCCGCCCTGTGGGCGGACACATTCATTCTCCATTTTCCATTCTCAAGTCTTCTTCCATTGGCATAACCGCGCCCTTATGCTGCACGGTATACGCCGAACATTCAGACGAAAATGCCAGATAATCCGCAAGTTTCTCCTGCGGGATGTCTGCGAGCGTTTCCGCTGTCACGCCGTCGCGGGTAAGCTGATACAGGAACGACCCGATGAACGAATCGCCCGCTCCGGTGGTATCCGCGACCGTCACCGGCAGCGCTTTGGTCTCGGCACTCGCGTTCGGCGTGTAGACTGCCGCGCCGTCCGCGCCGCGTGTCACAAGCAGCAGCCTGCAGCCCTGCGAAAACAGAAGCTCTGCCGCTTCCCTCTCGGTTTTGCAGCCGGTGCAGAATTCAACTTCATCATCCGACAGCTTCACGAGGTCTGCACACGGCAGAAACTCACGAATCGCTGCCTGACAGCTTTCCGGGCTGTCCCACAGCGGCAGGCGCACGTTAGGGTCAAACGAGAGGAACGCGCCTGCGTCCTTTGCCAGCCGGATGGCCTTGCGATGTGCCTGCTTGACAGGTGCATCTACCAGATCGACCGAGCAGAAGTGCAGCACGGCACAGTCCGCGAAAATATCCGGCGTGATCTGTGCTTCATCGAGAAACAGGTCTGCCGAGGGATTGCGGTAGAAGGAAAATTCGCGGTTGCCGTTCTTATCAAGCGAAACAAACGCCAGCGCGGTATTCGCCCGTCCGGTGCGGAACACCGTTGAGATGTTCACGCCGTTTGCGTGCAGCGTTTTGAGAATGTGCGTACCGAATGCGTCTTCTCCCACCTGCGAAATCATCTGCGCTCTGCCGCCGAGACGCGCCACTGCGGTTGCCACATTGGCCGGCGCACCGCCCGCGACACGCTCAAACTGCACGACCTCATCAAGCGCACAGCCGCGCTGCTGCGGCACGAAATCAATGAGCAGTTCGCCGATTGCCACTACTTTTTTCATCGTTCATTCCCCCAGAACATGTCGGTAAATCGCCTGCGCGACGCCGTTTTCCATATTGCTGCCGGTGATAACGTCCGCTGCTTCGCGGATGCACGGCTCGCTGTTTGCCATAGCGACGCCCAGTCCCGCCATCTGCAGCATGGTCAGATCGTTTTCGCTGTCGCCGATGGCGATGACGTTGGCCAGCGTGCAGCCGAGGTGATGCGCCAGCCATTCCAGTCCGCGTCCCTTGTGCACACCCACGCGGTTGACCTCGACGTTGCGCAGCTCTCCGCTGTACATGACGGACGGCGCAAGCTCGAAAATACCGTATTTATCGAGCGCAGCCGTCAGCGGCGCGATTGCATTCGGGTCATCGTGATAAAGAATCGCCTTGGTGAATGGGCGCGGCTCGTCTGCGAGCACAACGCGCCACGCATTCTTGTCCCTGACAAAGTGATAACCCTCGTCGGCCTCATCCATCACAACCCGTCCGCGCCGCTGCAGATTCTCGAGAAAATGCCGAAAGGCATGTCCGTAGTACAAATCCTGTGTGGTATACAGGCATGGGTCGGTGTCAATGGCGGCGCACTCGTCCAGGATAATGTCCACCATTTCTGTGCTCAGACCGTCGAAGAACGCCGGTTCCCTGTCGTCCGGATGCTGCACCGCCGCGCCGTTTGCGGTGACAAGCCAGTCCGGTGCGGCTTCCAGCTGTTCGCTGAAGCGGCGTACCTCGCGCACGTTGCGTCCGGTGCACAGCACGATCTGCACGCCCGCCTGCTGCGCCATGCGTACCGCACGGGCGTTCTCCGGCGTGATGCGGCTCTGCGCATCCAGCAGCGTTCCGTCTAAATCCAATGCCAGAATTTTGTATTGATTCGTCATATTCATACTCGTTTCCTGTTCTCATTCGCGCAGCATGGCACGCCGCGCACGATAATCGGGTAAATAGCGCTCCACCAGCGCCCAGAACTGCGGTCCATGGTTTTTATGTGCAATGTGCGCCAGTTCATGCACCACCACATAGTCGATAGCGGGTTCGGGATAGTCCATCAGCCGCCATGAGAAGCAAATACTGTTTTTGCCGCTGCACGAGCCGAACCGTGTTCTCGCTGAGGTGATCTTCAGCCCGGTCGGGTACAGATTCATCTGCTTTGCATAATGCTGTACCTTGGGCGGCAGCTCTATTTTCGCTCGGCGGATAAGCTCAGCCTGCCTGGCCGCATCCGGCTCCGGATGTGCCGCACGGCGGGACTGCTGATCGGCAAGTGCGCGGGCTATCCAGTCCGCATGCTCCGCGACAAACCGTTTAATGCGGTATTTTGCCAGCCGCAGCGGCGCACGAACGATTACACGGCCTTCGCGTGTCACCTGCACGGCAAGCGTCTTGCGTTTAGAGCGAACCAGCTCATATTCGATCATATCACTATCCCTTGCGCTCCAGATTGCGGTTGTAGAAGAACACCGCGACCGAAATGCCGCAGATCAGCAGATAGCCGAGGACGCTCCAACCGTCCGGCAGTTGGCCGAACAGGAAAAAGCCGAGGACAGCCGAGAAGATGACCTGCGTATAGTCGAACACCGAAATCTCCTTGGCCGGTGCGTTGGCATACGCGAGCGTTACGCCGAACTGTCCCAAAGCGGCTGACGCACCTGCGCCGATCAGACAGAAGAACTGTCCCCATGTCATTGGGTGGTAGTCCGTGATCATAGACGGTACGCATACCAGCGTGGAGAACATCGAGAAAAAGAACACAATGCGGGCGCTCTTTTCGCCTTTCCGGCTGAGTGCGCGCACACAGGTGTAGGCCGCGCCTGCACCCATGCCACCCAGCAGGCCGATAATTGCCGGGAAGGTTGCCGAGGAAAAACCCGGCTTGATAATCAGCATGCTGCTGCCGAATGCCGCAAGCACCGCCGCGTACTGGAATACGCTGGCCCGCTCCTTCAGCAGAATGAGCGAGAAGATGATAGCGAAGAACGGCGACATTTTATTAAGAATGTTTGCATCTGCCAATACGAGATGGTCAATAGCGTAGTAATTGCAGAAAATGCCGAGTGTGCCGCAGGTTGCGCGTATGATGAGCAGCGGCAGGTTGCCCTTTTCCCACTTAAAACCAACCTTTTCGCGGCACAGCACCACGGCGGCCACTGCCACCGCGACCAGATTGCGGAAAAATGTTTTCTGCGTGAACGGCAGATCACCCGCCAGACGCACGAATGCCGCCATCATCGCAAAACCGAATGCGGACATGATGATAAAACCGATTGCCTTACTTTTTTTAGAAAGCACTGAAGTCTTCCTCCTTTTTCGCTGTGAGTTTTCTGACTGCTTCTATTGTAACACACAAACTGTTTCGCGTGTCAGAGAAATCGTCTGTTTTTCGCGTTTTGAAATTTTTCAAAGAAATTCGAAAAAAGGTGTTGACATTTGGCGTCCACATGGATATAATAATTCTTGTCGCTGACAGTGAGGCGACTCGATGAGAACAGAATGCGAGTGTGCTGGAACTGGTAGACAGGCACGTTTGAGGGGCGTGTGTCGATCGACGTACGGGTTCAAGTCCCGTCACTCGCACCACCTTCTTTCAACAACAAAATATGCGGATGTGGCGGAATGGCAGACGCGCTAGCTTCAGGTGCTAGTGTTCGCAAGGACGTGGGGGTTCAAGTCCCCCCATCCGCACCAAGAATTGTGCTGAAATCATTGTATTTCAGCACTTTTTCTTTATCTTTGTTGTTCCAGTTTTTAACTGACGACACTTTGACGACAAAAGGAATTTTTACGACCACGTTCTCTGCTATCAAAACCGTTTAGAGCAACTGCCTCTCCATTGGAAAATTTTCTGCCGATATGCTATAATAATTGCAAAAGATTGGAGAAGATATTGATGGATTCAAGAAAAATTCTTGTCGGAGAAAAATACCTGCATTTCAAAAATAAGCTTTATCAGGTGCTTGCCATCGCCACGCACACGGAAACCAGCGAACCGCTGGTAATCTACCAGGCACTCTACGGCGACTTCAAAATTTATGCGCGGCCATATGATATGTTCGCCTCCGAAGTGGATCACGAGAAGTATCCAGATGTTGCGCAGCGTTTCCGCTTTGCTCATGTAGTCTTTGACGGCGATACGCCGCAGCCAACTGAATAAAAGCAGCCCATAGGTAGCTGAATTAAGCATCTATGGGCTGCTTTTGATCTTTGCATAGTTATAGTCTGCAAAATACTTAACATTTAGGCGGATGGTTTTCTATTTTTATGCTTCTAAATGCGGAAAAGCCCCTTTCAATTGACGCTGATGCCAATTTGAAATGGAGCCATAAAATTGATTTTATTCTGGTTTCTGTGTCTAGTGAGGTGTCGATCGACGGTATCCGCGAACTTTAGCCCCATCTTTTTACATAAGATTTCATAGGAGCAATCTTCTATTTTGCTTTCCTCGAACGCTCGAAATTGTTTTCGCCATATTGATTAGCATTATGCATTAAGGGGTAACAGGAGAGGTAATCCTCTCCTGTTATTCCGAAGCAGTCAGTCATCGACCGGAATGCGAAAAGCTTTTAATCCATAATTTTTCGCCCAATAAGTAACCCCATTGCGCGTAATATACGGACGAAAAATGTACTTTTCGTTACCGTTGCCTCGACCTTTTGTCGTATGCATACTGCAATTCCTTCCTTTCCGGTTCAGAATTGCCTCTTGCAATTTATCAGAATATGTGATATTATCACTTTGTGTTATGGTTGCAAGAGTCGGGTATAACCGAACCTGTGATCCCTAAGAAGTAACGTTTGCCGACGTTACTTCTTTTTTTGTGTATATGCAATACTTGCTGCACTTAATGATGTACCGCAAGCCTTTGCAATCTCTTCTGGGTGCATATCACAAATGATATGCACGGGCATAAGTAATGCAGCCGCAAAAGTGTTTGCCTGCCATTCTGATTTGCGATATGCCGGAACATTATACGTTGAGTCAATTCGGCTCATTGCAAGATCAACATTCCTGTGCATGAAATAATGCCCTAATTCATGTGCAAGGGTAAAACGATCTCTCCCATTTCCATTACACGCGCCGTCATAAACACTCTGACGAATTCGCATCAAATTTAGCTGCGGATTATAATTTGCAGCATCTTGACCGAATTCCGAGTCTTCAATGATTTCAAAATTGAATTCGGAATCAAATGCAGGAAGTGCTACTTCGATCATTTCAACAACCGGAAAAAACGCTATATTTTCCAAACCAAATCTTTGCCGAACCATCAATGCCAGTTTTTGAATATCTCGTTTGCTTGCCGGTGGTACTAGAAACTCACTCAAGCGCAACCCTCCTAGTTCTTTTTATGCAGGATTTTTAGGATTTCATCCATCTGCTCAGAAGATAGCTCGTTGAATTGTCGTGCAAAAGCAAGTCCTACATCCCGTCGTCTATCCGATGCATACTCTAAAGAGAAACTCACTTCTTCACGAGTAGTTGCAAATGCATCCCACAATTCATTCTGCTCTTCATCATTTAGATGATACTTACTGATGATGTCCTCCATCATTTTATACTGCGGCTTCCGTTTTCCATTCTCAACTGCCGACAGATTTGCAGAAGAGATGTCCAAAATGTCCGCCATGTCTTTCAACCGCTGTCCTTTGTCAATCCGCAACTTGCGGAGATACTTAGCCAACTCCGTTAACATAGCCCATGCCACCTCCTCGTTTGGTATGTTTCTACTATACCTCGTACGATTCAATTTGTCAATACACTTTTGTGAAGAAATTTTACAATTTTGTAAATTGTAAAAAATTCCCCTCCGAGAGCCGGTATAACACCAGTTCCCAGAGGGGTTTCTCTTTACTTCGCCATCGCCTCGGCCAGCTTGCGGATCAGTTGCTCACCGTACTGGTACCGGAGCAGATACTCGATGGTCTGCTCCTCCAGGCCGGCGGCTTCCTGCACTGTGTCAATAGCGGCCTGCACCTTGGCGGTACCGTCGGGAACGAACGTGCGGCACTGCGGTGCGGTGATGCTCGGAACCTTGCGAACAGCGTCATACCCGATCGTAAAGCCTGCCTGCTGGAGCGATCTCATCTTGATATAGTTGGTTTCATCCTTGTTGATGATGTCACACTCGTAGGTCTTGCCATTGAGCAGGACCTTTTTCTTCTCTACCACTTCGTCGTCCTCCTTCTTCGGTTCGGGTTCAACCGGCGCGGTCAGCCGTGCCTTGAACTTACGCCACAGACTTTCGTCGCGTACCCACGGCTCGGGGCACAGCTTGCCGGTGACATCATAGTGCCGCACGACGTGATCTACGTCAATGCCGTACTTCGCCATGAGATACTTGACCAGCTCGACGGCACGGTCTACCGTCTGCGGCGTGATGGTGTACTTGCCGCCTACGATGTCGCTGCACATTTCCACACCCAACGAATTACGGTTCATACAAATGCCGCGTAACGGGTGATGCGCGCTCTCGAGATCGCCGCCACAATGCCATGCTGCATCGTTGTCGCGGACGGACTGCGTAACGCTGTCCTCATCGACAAAATAGTGTGCACTTGCCCGTCGGCCTGCGCCCTGAAAATAGTGCGCGTTGCCCTCGTCGGTATCGCCGTCGTTGGCGGTATAGTGCATGACGATGTACTTGATCGAATTGCCGCCGCGGCCGGAGTAGTAGTTGCTCGAATCAGCCGGCACAAACGGAATGTTCATCAATCGTTCTCCTCCCCTAATTTATCCACTGCGTCCTTTGCTGCGGACAACATCTTCTTGAGCCACTGCGGCACGGGTGCGCCCAGGTTAACTGCGTTTTCGACGATCGAGCCCAACTCCGTGAGCGTGTACCACACGACCACCAACGGGCACAGCAGTGTCGTATACTCAAACGGCAGCACGACGCCCGGCAGGTGCCCGAGCATGGCGCCGATAAGCAGATCAGCCGCACCGGCCACCATTACTACAATAACTGAGCCGATCTTGTGAAAGATGCCGTCTCGTGCCGACTTGCTCGACCACTCGCCGCGGTGCATTGCTGCTGCGGTGCCGGTGAGATAATCCACCGCCATGCAGCCCACAAACAGCACTACAAGCCAGCCGAACCAGCCCCAGAGTGAGGTCAGCAGCGCGACAACTGCCGTCACGGCCAGCTTAAAATCGTTTACTTTATCCATGGTTTTACCTACTTTCTTACGCGATAACGCGATTATATTCGTACTGTACGCTGCGCCAGTGCTTGATGTAGATGTTGCTGGGATGCATAATGTTGTCCTTTCTGGGCGATTGCCCTATCGCAAGTGTAAAAATCCCTGCTATTTTTGTCGATTAGTCGAAGATTTTGTGTAATCGGTCCTCGACCCAGACGGCCACCGCCGACAGCGCGGCCCACGCCAGCGTAAACTGCGGGCATACCTGCCCCATGATGTTGCCGGGTACGCCGGAGTAGTCCCATACATCCAGACCGAGCCAGACATTGAGCACCAGACCGGCCAGTAGCTCCATCACGGTGCAGATCACAGCACCCTGTGCCATCTGCAAGATGATCGGCGGTCGCTGCTGGATCTCATTCAGCAGGCCAACTGCCACAAAGCACACTCCGCCGAGGATACCCATCGACCAGTGCGTGTAGCCGCGCCATGCGATCTCGATCAGCATGTACAACACGCCGCCTATCACCGCGAACAGCAGGTGCTCAAGCACAGACTTAGGCGTAATTCCACGCAACACTCAAGACCTCCTCTGCCGTCGCGGCATTGCGAAGATCCACCTCAGCCGCCTGCTGGATGCTCACGCGCGGTTCGACGTAGGCTGCAATCGCCAGTGCCAGTGCGCACAGGTCAGCATACTTCCAGACCGTACACTCATCGCCGGTCGAGTTCCAACGCAGCTCACGTTCCACGCCCGCAGACTGCGCAACCTGCTGCACCGCCAGTGCAGAGGTAAGCTGTGCCTGCTTTTCCGACGTTACAGCATACTTCTTACCATCCGTCCATGCCAGTGGATTTTCGGACAGCCATGCAGCGAGGTCAGTCTTGCTGTCTGCGATACGCTGCTTACGCAGATCATCAACTGAGGTCAGCGGTGTGCCGTATTCCTCGCCGACCGCCTGCAACAGCAGTGCGTCAGCCTGTGCGGCTACGCGCTCCTGCAAATCAGCACCATCGGCAATCTCGGTGACATATTCGTCATACACCCAGCCATGCTCGTCCTGCCGAGCGTTCAGGCAGATACGCATCCATGCCCGTCCGGGCTTGTTCGGCATACTGTTCGCCGTGATTTTCTCCGGCTTGTTGTCGCCGTGTACCTTCATTTAGATCACTCCTTTCTTATGGCTCGCACAGGAGACGCGCGGAAACGTTCGAGTAAGAACCCGATGAAGAGGTGCTCGCATTGAAGCTCAACAGACCTGCATACGTACCTTCGTTCCAGTCGCCACCAACACACAACACGCGCCAGTCGGGGTCCGAATACGCATAATCCGGGACGTATGTTGTTTCCGAGCCGCCAGACGTTTTCGGAATGAGCAGACCATTGTCGGTAACGGTCAAGTCCTTAATCCAACCGCTTGCGGGCAGCGTGCCAATATTGGTATAACCGGTTGCTGTATCGTCCGCGTACTTCGATGGGTCAGTGCAGTAGTAAGCCGCTGTACCGTTGGCATTAAAGCCGTCTACCCACTGGTACACGTTTCCCCAAATGTTTTCAATCCACCGATACTGCACTGGATTCTGTGCATCGCCAGCCCAATCATTAGTACGCCCTGTGTGATACTTCATGTTGTCTGTATCACCATTCGAAGGCATACTGGCATTAGTAATTCCAGGGCCAATCTTTTTTTGACAGTTCCAATCTGCGAATTCCACAACATACAGAAAGATAATTGCGCAATATGTTGCGAAATCGTACAAGTGCCACTTGTCGCCGTTTTTCTTAGCGTTGCTGCGTGCGGTTGTGCGAGTGATATTTACAGTAGACGTAACACCGGATTTACTTCCGGGAATAGTGTATCTTCCCACATACTTTCCACTGCCCGGATGTTTCGTCATTCCAGTCTTGGGCTTATCCGACACATAGAAATACTGCTTCGTACCGTTACGTTTCGCCGCAACATAGAACTCCGGAATAAACACCATGGTAAAGTTATTAGAACGTGAGAACCCGCTGTCACCTTTCCATGCTGTTACAGCGCCCGCATTGTTCAGATTGCACTCTTTCATGCCGCTCCATGGCATAAAGCTGTCAAAAGGACTCGAACCTGCACCCGTACCAACCGCCGGAACCGGCTCAGTTGTTACGCTCTTTGTCACCAGTCCGTAAGGGTCAGTGCTCGGAGTTAAGCGCGTCAGCGCCGTACTACTGTTAGACGTATCCCAACAAACGCCGAACACATTAGCGTAACTCAGCGTCAGCGACTTACTCTGACCACTGGCGGTAATGCTTACCGTACCCTCTGTGGTCTGGTCACCCTTGGTAGCCTTGATTTCCCAAGTACCCGCCGTGCCGACCGTAAAGACCGCCGTGCCGGTGCTCGTCCTGGTCAGCACCGTGCTGCCCAGTGTCGCCGTTACCGTTGAACCGCTGTCCACGGTTACGGTAATCGTAGACCGGAATTTCTCAAGATTGACACTCAGTGCCGTATAATACGCCTTGGTTGTAACCTCGGTGGTATACGTCGTGCCGGACAGCGCAGCACTCAGGGTGTATGTGGTATTGATACCGAGCACGCTTACAGTTGCCGTCTTGCTGCTGTCTACCGTGCCGGTGTAGGTTTCGCTGCCGCCCTTGAGCGTCCATACCCGACCGACAAAATCACTTGCAAACGTCAGCGTAATGCGACTGCCGCCGGACGCAGGCGCGTCTACCTCGCCCACGGTGTCATTTGCCGTAAAACCGAGGTACTTGCCCTTTGTGCCCTTGATTTTATCCTGTTTCTTGGCAAACTGCGCAGAATGTGCGCTTGTGCTCGTGTTATGCGTATCTACAGCACCCTTGCTCTCGTAATTCATTTCCGGCAGCTGCGCTGCTGGCACCTTGCCGTCAGCGCCCAGACCTGCAATGCCGCCAGCCTTGCCCTTATCCGCCGCCGATACCGCGCCCAGATCAGAGGCAGTCAGGCTGCCGTCCTTGGCAACCTTTTTCACTTCTGCTGCAAGTTCAGCGGTCTTTACGCGGGCGTTAATAGCATCAACGTTATTCTTCAGTTCGGTGTCAATCTTATCCCAATTTTCATTTCTGGCTTCTACATTGTAGAAATCCTGCGGACTGTGCTTATTCAGTCCGTAGTTTGTCGTTTTACTCGCCATCCGGCAACACTTCCTCTCTAATTTCAAAATGCGTGAGCAAGGCAAGCTGTGCATGCGTGAATCGGGTCAGGTCTGCGTGTTGGTTATACAGCAGCGATGTTGTGCAGACCATATTCGCGGGCACAATATCCGCAAGCAATTCCTCGACCGCCTGCTGATTGCGCTTTGCGGTCAACGCGACTTTGACGGTCAGCGTGTACACACCACCGTTCACCTCGAGTTTATAGCCGTCCTCGCCGCACAGGGTCGATAGCTGCTGACGCAAACGACGGATAGAAAACGGCAGTTGGGCGTTGATTTTCGCCAACACCCGAAACCGGCGCTCGTCCAAGGTGTCCGTGTCCATCGGCGTGATGCCGAAGATTTTCTCGTACCGCGCGATACCTCGTTCTCCGGCAGTGCTAACAAACTGTGTGTCTAACACTTCGTCAACAGCAGTGTTCAAGCGGTCAAATTCCCGCTGCTCTGTATTGCACAGCAACGGGAATTCGTAGGTTTTCAGCAGAATTGACGGTAAATACTCATTCAGTTTCTTTCGCATTATGCACCGCCAATCGTTTTCAGGCGCGGAATTTCGTCCGCTGCCAGCTCGATGTTCTTCACACTGCCGTTAATGGTTGTGCCGTCAATATCAACAATACAGTCTGCGGTCAGCAGGTGTGTTTCAATCTGCGAAATACGCACGATTGTCGTTTCGTTCTCCGACCACGCTTTACACAACTCGTCAAAATACGCATTAGCGGCGCTCACAAGCTGTGACTTACCGTTCTCCCAGTTCCAGCCTGCGGCAAAGGTGATGTTCGCCGCAACGGTGAGGTCGGCGTACTTCGCGCCGGTGACGGTCACGGTATGCCCGATGGGCGCAAGTCCCAGACCTTCACCGTGGTTCTGCTCAGGGTCAATGGCAGTCTGCACCTTGGAAATCAGTTCGGTACTCGGTGCAGTGAAGTCGGATGCGATAACAGTCAGTTTGACCGTACCGCCGCCGTTCCAGACCGGATAAACCTTAACACCGCCAACACCTGTAATCGCGTTGACCTTTTCCTTATAATCTGCGACATTGCCGCCGAACGCTTCACCGTCGATACTGGCGTAATACTTCTCACGCAGAGTGTCAGTTGTATCACCGTCTTCAGCAGGGATAAGTACAGCCGCAATAGATGCAGTATCCAGACCGTTCACCGTCTGAATTGGCAGGAGTAAACCGGTATACTTGTTGCCGACCGTACCAAGAGTTTCAGCTTCCAACTTGTAGTGACCTGCTGAGATTTTCTCAGTAACTACATAGTTGACTTCATCACAGTTGAACCGCAGACCGGCAAACAATTCAATGTCGGACGGGGTGAATACACCCTCGATAACAGCCGCAGTTTCACCCTGAATGGTTATACCGCGTTCCTTACAGCGCAGCATAAGGTATTGCAGGGACGCAGTATCAACAAAGGTTTCGTCCATAACAACGTCAAGTTCCATGTACGCCTTTGCAAGTTCTGCGGCAGCAGGTGATAATGCGTCATAAATGATACTACCTTCCCGCTTGTCCACGGTGTCAGGCACAGATTCTAACATCCGGTTCATGATATAATCAAATGTCATTTCGTCGGAATACTTTCCGATCATGCTGCAACACCTCCAAATTCAAATTCACTTTCTATGTCCCCCTCAGTTGTGGAAACAGTAAATGTCGCATGAATATCGCGTTTAGTCTTAGAAAACGAGAAATTTTCCACAGAAAGTATACGGTCATCTGCTAAAAGCGCATCTTCAATCGCTTTTGCAACTTTGGCTTGTAGATAAGGGGTCATACTCTGACCTAACAGAGCGTCAAGTTCGATACCGTAGTTCCAAGAGTAGATAGCGAACCGGAAGCGTTCAATCTGCAAAGCGAGGAAAATAGCCTGCTTCATAGCTTCAACACCGTCCAGTTTACCCGCAGACGGATAACCGTCAAACCGCAGAGCATAGGTTCTGCTTGGCTGAGTTTCAATCTCGAAATCCTGTTGCAGGTCATCATTGTAATCTGTTGGTACCATTTATAACGCCCCCTTTTTATCTAAAATCAAATACTGTTGTCCGCCCTTGTTTCGCAGCAGAATCAAAATATCTCCTACCTTAAACGAAGAAGCGGTAACACCGCTCTTGACGATGAAAAACTTCTTATTGAGTACAAGTTTCTGTTCAACCTGCACCTGAAACGGATTTAGGGAAAGCACCTTACCATAGCAAATCATCACTGGTAACGACGCTTCACGCTCATTTGCTGAAATCTGTTGAAAAACCTTAATGATTTTCTGCATATCAGGCACTAAATTCACCCCTTATACCGCTTAAATTCAAGTCCATCGTGTACAGACCGTTAGAAAACGTGTGCTTTGCTTTCTCAATACACATATAATTTTTGATGTTGATATCACCAAGACCCATACCAACACAAACAGATGTACCGGCACGCGCTCGAACGTCACCAAAAACCTTCTGCATGCTCAGCTCACGGTGAATAACATTGTAATAGTTCATGAGCGCTTTAGCCTTGGTTTGCAGGTCAGCAGTATTCAAAGCGTTGTCCAGCTTTTCATAATACTGCAAAACGCCCCACTTACTTTGGCTTGCCGCGTTATTCATAACGTGTACTTCACGCACACCTGTTTCGTCATTGTCCCATGCCAGTTTGATTCTGTTATATACATCCGTATCAATAGATGAGGTATAACTGTAAGCCTGTGTGTTACTTTCATCCACATAGAGAGGTAAAAGTAAATCCTCGTAAGGCTTCAAACACAGTTTGCCGAAATCGTCATACAGAACATATATCTTACCAGTATTGATAATCGTGAGGTCGGATGCATTGCCCAACATATCAAACAGAGTTCCTTCTTCAATGCGTTGCGGGATTTTATACTTGGTGTCTACTACTGTTCCGACCTTCAAGCCGTAGTCAGCAGCAAGCATTTTCAACACCTCGGTATAGGTCTTGTTGGTGTAGCTGATAGTGTCCTTGTTCTTGAAATAACGCAACTGATCGTAGCAGGTGACCTTAATCAGCCTGCTATCACTGCGGCTTTTCTTGAACACATAGCCATAGAACACGTTTGCACCGTTGAACCGGAACGATACAGGGTTACCCTCATGGAAGTTGAGCGTTTCATCCTTAACCACAGTGAATGTCAGCGAAGAAGCAGAATCCCTACGCGAGGTTTCCCACACAATATCACCTTCAATAACAGGTGACTGTAACTGACCATTCTTATTCTGAATGATTACCTCTGCACCCGGCAGTTGGTAGGACGGTACATCACGCAAAATTTCCTTGCGTGTGCCCGCTGCACCTGTGACAGACTTAACAACAACGGTCGTGATATCCTTCTTTTTCTTTTCAGCGCTCGAACCGGATGAACCAGACGAACTTGAAGAACCAGAACCGCCGATGATGGCGGTACCTTTTCGCCTGCCCCAGTTGTTACATTCAGCGTTCGAGGACATGAGCAAATCGAAATGATACACGCCATTTTCAATCTGAATCATACCGCCACGGTCATTGACGGTGTAGGTCACGCCGTCAAGCGCTGTACCTGTACCCTGCACTGTAACCTTGGTACCAAACGGTACGCTTGGCGGTGCGGCGCAGGTATGCTTGCTTGGGTCTAACCTGTTACCGAGCGCATCAAGAAAACCGCCCTCCATGGCATTATTCGCAGGATAATAGGCGGTAAAGAGCGCCTTAACCGTATTTGTTGCCGTACCGCCCGACTTCGCGCCGGAATACTTGGCGAGCGTATCGCCGGAAGAAACGTAGTTCAGCGGATTGACGGACGAACCGTTCAAGTGCATACCAAAATGCAGGTGACAGCCGGTCGAGTTGCCAGTTGTACCAACGGCGGCAATCTTCTGACCTGCGGAAACTTTCGCGCCCTTTGAAACATACAGTTTCGAACAATGTCCGTAGAAACTCATCAGACCGCCGCCATGGTTAATACTGATGTAGTTACCATAACCTCCGTTCAAACCGGATACCGTTACAGTGCCCGATCCAAAAGCGAGAATCGGCACGCCCGATGCCGCTGCCAAGTCAACACCATCATGAAACTTGACAGTGCCGTAAATTGGGTGTACGCGGTTACCATAGCCGCTCGACATACGTGAGTAGGACGGACACGGCCAAACATATTTACCCATGTTCTCCCCTCCTTAACTCGGCAGCTTGAGCACGGTACCGGGGTAGATCCACCAGCCGTTACTGCTGCTTGATCTACCGTATTTCTTCGCTGCGGCTTCAATGGCAGCCTTGTTCAGATTATAGATAGACTGCCACTTAGTACCGTTCCCCAACTTCACGCGGGCAATGTCCCACAGGGTATCACCCTGCTTGACGGTGTACGTCTTGCCGGCCGGTGCGGTTGTAGTGTCGCGCTTCTGCGTGACGGTCGCTTTCTTGGTGGTGGAATTGCTACTCTCGCTCTTTTTGAACTCGATCAGCTTGGTCTTGACATCCACATAAGTCAGCAGTTCAATTTTCGCCATCACGTCAACGCCGTAGCTACCGGCATCCTCGCTCAGTTCGTAGCTTTCCAACGATACCATGAGCGGCTTGTCCGGGTCGTTCGTCATCAGCAGATTGCCTGCGTCATCCGTGCGGATAACCAAAAACTCAAACGGCTTGCACTCGCGCTTGAGCTTTTCCAGCAGTGACATATAATACTGTGCCGGCTGGTAGCCGTTCGGGTAACACGCAAACGGGTATTCCCTGTTCGGCAGGAGCGCGTTGAAGCTGTACTTGCTCAATCCGGGTGTCTTGATGATGTTGCGCTGACCCTCGTTGATGAGGTTAATGGTCTTGTTCTGGTTGCTGATCTTGATGGTCAGCGCACTCGGCGTGACCGGAAGGCGCACACCGTCCATGTAAAACTCGTACATATTTAGATGTGCACTCCTTCCGCGCTGGTGACAAGCGCCTCGGTGACCTTGGCTTCCAGCAGATTGACTACGCCGTCCAGATCCATCTCGTTCGAGATGTTGTTGTGGTTAACCATTTCCACCTTGATCTCGGCGGTGGTGTACTTGTTAATGACCTGCCGCTCCGCAATATCGCGCAGCAGCTTGATGTCATCCGAGGAAACGCTCACATCGTCCGCGATCTGTGCGGTGTTGTCCGCAATATTGGACAGCAGACCCGTTGCCGGGTCGTCCGGCAAGTCAAGGCCCAGTTTCTCGGAAATGCTGTTCTGGAGGTTTGCGCCCCAGTTGTAACCGTTGGCGTAGGCGGTCGAATACTCGATTTTCTCCTTGTGCTTCACGTATTCCGTCCAACCGGACTGATCCTTGATCTTCTGGATTCTGTCGGTGTAGCTGTCGTAGAACGCGTCCAGACCGCTGGTGATGTTGATTTTCACACCCGGAATAAGGTTGATGAGCTTCTCAATCGTCCTCACCATACCGCGGATGACGCCGACAACATACTGGCTGAGCTGCAAAAACAAAATCTCGATCGACGCAATCGGGTGCTGGAACACGTTGCCGAGGAAGTTGATAAGATCGGCAATGACGTTGTAGACCGGCAGATAGAACATATTGTAGACGAACGCACCTGCCATCGCGAACAGGCCGCAGATCACGCCGACAGCGCTCGTCGTTTCGTTCTTCGCCCGGTTCGTGTAGTTGATGTACGCGGCGATAACGCCGATCAGAATGATGATCGAGCCGATAATCAGCACGATCGGGTTGAGCGACATCACGGCATTGAGCATCTTCTGTGCGGCAGTCAGCGCCTTCGTAGCCGCAGCACAGATCTTCGTCCAGTTGGCGGCCACCGCAAACAGCGCAAAGGCTGCCGCAGCCGCAAGCACCAGCGGGCCGATGACCTCAATATTGTTCGCCACCCAGTTGATGGCTTCGAGCAGTGGCTGCAAGGCCATGATCGCCATGTTGCTGGCCTGCGTCCAGACGTCCGACCAGGTGAGCGGAATCTCGTTGAACTTCTGGTTGGTTTCCTCTGCCGAGGACAGCAGCGCGGACTTGACAACGCTCGCCGTCAGCTCGCCTTCCTGCGCCATGCTGCGGATTTCACCGACCGACACGCCGAGGTAATCCGCAATCGACTGAATGATGGTCGGTGCCTGCTCGAATACCGAGTTGAGCTCCTCGCCGCGCAGCACGCCCGAGCCCATCGCCTGCGTGATCTGGAGCATGGCGGCGGCCTGTCCCTCGGCGGACGTGCCCGCAATCTTGAACTGCTTGTTCAGCTGCTCGACAAACGCGATCGTTTCCTGATTGCTGCTGAATGCGTCACCGGCAAGCAGGCCCATCTTTGCGACTGCATCCGCCGTAGCGTTGTACGCGCCGCGCGAACGCATAGCGGACTGGTAGATCAGCTCCTGCAGGTCGGCGGTGCTTTGCAGACCGTCATTCATCAGATTCAGACGCGCCGTGGTCTGCGTCATTTCGTCCGACATGCTCACGATACCGCTCACCAGCTTGGAGCCGAGGAACGCGGTGCCCAGCTTTTTAAGTGAGGCCGTCAGGTTTTCCGCCGGCGGCTGCGCCGAGGTCATGCTGCTCCGCAGCTCCTCGACTTCGCTCACGGTTCGGGTGAGTTCTTCACGCACACCCGTCAATTCGCTGTTAAATTGTGAATACAGACCGGTCGGCGCCGCCTGTTCGGTCAGGCTTTGCATCCGCTCAAACCGGTCGTTGACCGCACTCAGGTTGGACGCGATACGGCTGAGTACATTGCTCATGCCGTCGCGCAGCTGGACGGTATTGGACAGTGCCATAGAACTCACCTCCCTCGTTTTGCTTTATCCAGAGCGGCCTTTTCGTCCTCGTTGTACACGGCACAGGACGCCCAGATGAATGCCCGTTCTTCCTTTGGCAGACTTAAATATTCGGACGGCAGGATATGGAGCTTTTGCAGGCAGTAATGCGCTGCATACGCTTCATAATCATCAGAGCCCTCACCGTCCCGAATCAGTTTTTTGCCTGTTCCACCAGATCGAGCTTGTCACCGAAGCCACAGATATCGAACAGCTTTTCCGTGTAGTTCGTATACTCACCCGGCGTCAGCATGGCCGAGATCAGCTCCTCGGCGCATTTCGTGCCGTAGCTGTCCTGCAGTTCTGCATCGTTGAGGTTCGGATAAACCGTGCAGGCGGCTGCCAGCTTGGCAAGGTACAGCACGTTGTCGAATTCCTGACGGAAGCTGCCGCGCTTGCCCGGCACCTGTACGCGGTACTGGCAGTCGCGGCGCAGTGTTTCGTCCTCGCGCGAGGAAATGCAGCGCACCTCCCACTCGAGCGGCTTGCCGTCCTCATCGGTGAAGCGGTCAGACACGACCAGCTTCACATTTTCAACCTGCTTGGCGTTCTGCGCCAGAAATGCGGTAAGATTACCCATTGTACAAATTCCTCCTTATTCCATACCGGACAGCGTGTTAAATTCCTCCGGCATATCCCAGTCGTCGAACGTGCCGGAAAGCTCCTCATCGAGCAGCGTATCCCCTGCGTCGAACTTCGCCAGAATCGAGCTGTCGATCAGGCAGCCGGTGTGCGTGATGGTCTGACGGCCGGCGGACGAGGACGGGTCCTCGTTGGACACCTGAATCTCAAACGGCGTCATCTTGCCGGTCTTGCAGTAGGTCAGGAACCAGCGGCGGAACACGCTCTGGTTAAAGTGCGCCGTGCCCTTCCACGAACCGGACCAGCCGGTCGGCTTCTTACCGATGCCGGTACGGCCGAGGATTTTCACGTCCTGCGAATTGACCTTCGCGGACGACTCAAAGCTATACAGCTGCATCATATTGTAGCGGTTGCCGTCAATAGTGACGTAGCACTCGGCCATCGAGCCGGATACCGCATCATTTGCTTCCATAACAGGAGCGTTCAGCATGACTTTTCCCCTCCTTTATTCAACGATTACCTTCATGTAAAGCTGTTCCATCGCGGAAACCGGCTGTACATGGTCCTCGACCGCAACAGACTTCTTCATGTCGCCCTGCGACACGGTGACGCTGCTGCTGTCAAAGTTCTCAATGGCGCGGATGGTCTGGAGCTGGTTGTGATGCGCTACAATGTCGCTCCACAGGCTCACGCGGCCACTTGCGTCGTTCTGCACCTTGCCGAGGTACTTCGAGTTGAACAGGCTTGCAATGTCATTCGCAATCTGGTCGAGCACGCGCATGACCTGATTGGACGAGAAATCCGCGCTCTTTTCGTCCGTGACGGACACGAACGTGTTGATGTCGGTCAGCACACGCGTCTGGTCACCGACACGGTGGAACATGAACTCACCGGCCTTGATCGCCTTTTCAAGCTGGGTCTGCGTGTAGTTCGTGTCGATGTCGTACTCGCCGGTGTAGGTCGAGTTGGTCAGCGAACGGTTGACCGCGCACGCAGATTCCGCGCCGGTCGTCCAGTAGACAGCCGACGGGTCATCAGATGCACCGACCAGACCGTTCTTGACGGAAATCACGCCCTCGTAGTCTGCCGCAGGATAATTATGCAGCACGCACTGGAACTTCACGCCCTGCTCATCACGCAGGCGGCGCGTCCAGTTGGCGAACAGACCCTTGACCGTGCTGTTCTTCGTGTCGCAGCCGACCGCGTTGAAGCTGTACGGCTCGATCTTGTCGAGGAACGTCTGGTAAGCTGCATCCTGCACCGCGCCGGTCGTGCCGCCGGTGAGCAGCAGGCCTGCGTTCTCGGTCAGCGCCTCGCTGCCCTTCCAGTGCAGATAGTCGTTGTCGGAAAGGTCGGAAACTGCCTTAACTGCCTTCTGCGTGTCCACAAGGGTCGTGCCGATGTAGGTCGAAACGTCGTAGACCTCGTTCGTCGATACCGTGAAGCCCTCGTTCTGCTGAATCACGATCTTCAGTTCGTTGCCGATCTTGCCCGGATACTTCGCCTCTGCGTACTTGCAGGCTGCCTTTGCACCGCCGCTGTTCAGACGGAACAGGTGCAGCGTCTTGGCATTTGCGAAGATCTCGCGCAGCGGACGCAGCTCGTCCGCCGTGTAGGCGTAGCCGGTCAGCGCAAGTGAGCCCTTCTGGAACTCGCTGTTCTCGATGGTCACGACCTCGTTCTCCGGTCCCCAGTCGAGAGACAGCGGGAAAGCCGCCGTGCCGCGGTCGCCCAGGGTCGCAGACGCACGAGCCGCCGACACAAAGTTGATGTACGCACCGGGCAGAACCTTGTTCTGTACGGTATACATACCGCCGCCTAAAGCCATTTAATTCACCTTGCCTTTCATAAAGTTGTCAATGAGCGCGTCCACCTCGGAAAAGGTGTAGCGCTGATCCTTGTCGAGCAGCACGCCCAGCAGGTCGCGCCGCTCGCGGTATCTGTCGAAGGTCAGGAGCTGTGCGCCGGTAAACGCCGGTGCTCCTGCCTCGGTTTTGCGTTTAACTGCCATTTTCGTTCTCCGTTCCTACGGTGGTCTGCAAATTCTCCATCGGAATATCTTCCGGGATTTCCCGGACAAACTGCCGGTAGTCCGCGAAGAAGTGCAGCACCTCGTCTGTAATTTCCCACGAGAGATTGCTCCCGCGCAGGCTTTCCGTGCGCCGCAGCAGAAGCGTGAGTGTCTGTGCAACTTCCCGGCACTGCTCCTGCGGACGGCCGTCCGACGGGAAGAACCGCACGTCCATGTGCTGCACGATCTCATGCAGGCCGGACGGGTACGGCGTGACGTCCGCACGAAGCTGCCGAATGGAGAAGCACGGCGCAGAGAATCCCTGCTCGATACGCTCTGTGTAGATGTCATACTGCGCCGATGGATAGACCGTGCGCAGCTTATCGACGATTTCCTGTACTACGTTAATCATTTGCCCTCCATCATGCGGCTGAGAAATTCCTCGCTTTTGGTCTTGATAAAGTCCGGCGCTTCTTTCTGGAGATCAAACAGACTCTCGCGCAGCATATGCCTGCCCTCGACAAAGCCGTTCACAAGGCGCTTGCCGATGGCCGGAACGTACCGTCCGACCTCCTGCCGGTGGCCGTTCTCGACATATGGTGCATACTCGATATTGTTATAAATATCTGCGTGGTACACCTTGCCGCTGCGCTTCGCCTTGGTGATGAACCAGTTGCGCCGCAGATGACCGCGGTCAACCGGTGTCAGCTCCTTGACGTCGGTCAGCAGGCCGTTCATCATTTCGTCCAGCAGTCCGGTGTAGAAAGCGTCCATCTCCGGTTCGCTGGCGGCGGCCTTAATGCGTTCGTTTAAGTCGCGCAGCTCGTGAAAATCACAGCTTCCCCAGCTTGCCATTACGCTCGCTCCTCTCGGACGGCGGAAAGCTGCTGATGAGTCGGATAGACCACGCTTTCGCCGCTGTATTTCAGCCGATAAGTCACGCCGTACTGCTGAACCGCAATGCGGCAGCCCGCCGGAACGGTCAAGCCCGGCGCACAGTAAATCGTCGCCTGATAGCTGATCTGACCGCTGTTTGCGTCCGTCTTGCTGTCCGGTGTGCCCGAGAACGACAGCGCACACGGGATATTCTCGTGCAGCACCGCGTCCGGCATTACGACAGTTTCGCCGTTTAACGTCTGCTTGCGTGTGCCGGTGACGGTCATCACGCCGTCATAGGTCTGCTCAAGCAGCGCCCGTTCCAACTCCGGATTGCCGAGCACGACTACCACCTCATCTTTCGGTAGGCGTTCAGCTGTGCTTTCCAGTCGGTGAGGAAGTCGCCCGAGGACGCAAGTGCCGCCAGCTGCTCCGCTGCGGTTGCAAAGGAAAAGGACGTATCCCCTCTGGACACGCCCTTTGCGGCAGGCTGCATATTCTCGTTCTGGAGCTGAACGCTGTTCGTAAGACTTCGCACCATCAGCGCTGCGGTGTTCGTCAGGCCGTCCGGCGCCTCGGTCAGATTGCAGTAGTTGCAGATCTGCTCGAGCACCAGATCGCAGGCGAACTCAAGCGTTTCCTGCGGCAGGTTCGGCAGCAGGCTTTGCGCCCGCTGCATCAGCGTTTCCCTTGTCATTTCTGCGCTTCCCCCTCGGTTTGTCCTCGGTCGGCTCGGTTTCCTCCTCGGCGGTCACGGTTTCCACGGTAAAGCCCGCACGGCCGGAGAACCAGCTTGCAAGCCACTCGTTATCCGTCTGCGCCTCACCGTTCACGAACTGCACGCCGCCGATCTTGCGGTCGTACTCCACGTTCGGTGCTTTGATCTTGTACATAGCGCTTCCCTCACTTTACCTTGAAGTTGCGGAGAACACCGGCTGCGCGGGACTTCTTGAGCACGGTAGCGGCTACCATTTCCACGTCACCGGCCTTGACTGCACCTGCGGTGGAGAAATCCGGCAGCGTGGTGGAGATCACCTTGCCGCCCATCGGAGATACGGCGTGGAAACCGTCCAGACCCAGACGGACAGCGTACAGGTCGGTCAGACCGGTAACGGTGGTCTTGGACGAGGATGCGCCGTACTCGCGCGACGTAATCGGCACGACCGGCTTTTCCTTCTTCTCGGCGGTGTCGTAGTAATACTGCATATCCATGAACGGAATGCCGTTGTAACCGCTCATCTGACGGCCGAAAGCGTCCTCGGAGTGGGTCAGATAACCTGCACGGCGGGCGCAGGAGCGGATCTTGGTCAGCAGCGCCGCATTGCCGATGAGCATGGTCGGCACGCCGTCCAGTTCGGACAGGAACTCGTCGAGCATATCGAGTACGGTCTTGTAGTTGGTGTCGATCGCCGCCGAGGTGGACAGGTCGATCGCCTTGGATGCATCCGCGTTGAGCTCGGTGGAAGTGCCGACAAGCAGCGTATCCAGACCGTCAAAGCCCTTGGTGCCCTTGTCGCCGTTGATGGCAGTGTAGTGGAACAGGTTGGTGGTCGCCTTGATGTGCTCCTCGAGCTGGAACTGCACCTCGTTGATCTGACCGTTCGCGGTGTTAGCGAGAACACGGTCGATCTTGAACGTACCGCCGAAGATCTTGAGGTCAACCGACTTGGTTTCGCGGTCGGCTACGGTGTCGGTGTAGTCGGTGTTGATGTCGCGGAAGTCCGCGCCTGCCGGGGTCTTGAGCTGGGTGTAGCCATAGGTCAGCGTAGAGCCGCCGGTACCGGGCGATACCGAGTTGTCAAAGGTCAGTGCCTCCAGCAGCATGGAGCCGCGGCGGAACTGATCAATAACCTGCTGGTCCACATGGTTTGCCATGCCGACCTTTGCCTGTGCGAGAGTGATAGGCATTTTTCATTCCTTCTTTCTGTTAGCCGTTGGTGTTGTATACTTCTGCGAGAGCGGAACCGAGGTCGTTTACCGTGTTCGGGTTGCCGCCGGACTGCGGATTGTAGCCGCCGCCCTGACCGCCGTTCGGGTTTCCGCCCTTGTCGCCCTGCTTGCCGGACTGACCTGCACCGTCTTCCTCGAACAGCCATGCCTTGTCCTTTTTCAGACTTTCGACCTGCGCGTCAAGGCCGGTGATCTTGCCGTCTGCGCCGATCTTGATGTCGTCCATCGAGAGCGCCGCGCGGGTCAGCTGCGGATCGCGTGCATGGGCACGGGTCAGTGCCAGGTCGATGGCAGCGTCGCGGCGGATGTTCGCGGTGTCGGTGTCGTACTTGGTCTGGAGGGTCTTGAGGTCATCCTCCAGCTTCTTCGGGTCCTTTCCGTCCCACGCCTTGGCGGCGGCACGCAGGTCCTTGATGGTGTTGTTCGCCGTGGTCAGCTCCTGCGCCTTGGTGTCCAGGTCGGCTTTGGGAACGTAAGCGCCGCCGGCGGCGTTGACCACCTCAAACTTTGCGTCCTTTGCGGCCTGCTGGAACTGCTCCCAGGTCAGTGCGCCCTTTTCAAACAGGCTTTTGAGAAATTCCATCGTTTTTTGCTCCTTTCATCGAAAAATGGGTATGAAAAAACCACCTTGACGGTTGTCTTGGTGGTTAGTTCTTCGGTTGTACGACAAAGGCGCCTCGTTTCCGAAGCGCCCCTATCGGGATTTCTGGTATTTTGGTGGGTGTGCCCTTTCCCACATTTCTTTTGACCCAGAGGGTGCGTAGCAGCACAATCTCTACTTCAAAATACCGTTTATCTGTATGATTATTATAACAGATTTATTCCTTGCTGTAAAGAACCTCGCTTTTGTTTATGAGTTTCTTCAAATTCTTTTCTCTGATGCGATAGAACGTCATGATAGAGTTCTTCCGTCCTGTATCATCAGTATCCAGTGCAAGTCGCACAACAACATTCAAATTGGTGTCAGGTAAGCTCTTTACCATAAAAATCGTTCCGTCATGCTTGCCATCAACCAGAACGGTATCCGGCTCAAGTGCCGCAGCGGCTCCGTATTTCTCGAACAGCTCCACATCTTCCGGGTGGCGCTCTCGGATATGCTCCAGACGTTCGTCCATAATAATCAGCTCATCTGTTTGCAGCTTTCCAAAGCGTTTTTCCAGATACTCGGTTTTCAGTTTTCCCAACGTCCGATAAATCGGTTGCTCATTCTGCACAGCCGTGTCCCCATTCTCCGCTATCTTAGGTTTTATTATAGCAGATTTTGTCGGTTCTGCAACTGGTTCGGACGTTTTCACGTCCTCCTCAACATACTTCTTCCGCCATTCCTCATACGTCAATTTCTTCTCGACATACTCGGTCTTGCCGGTCGCGGGATTTCTGGCGGCACGCTTACTGCCGATCCGGAACTCCGTCACCGGAACGGTGGTACACCGGCAGCGCGGATGCAGCGGCGGGTAGTTAATGCCGGTTTCACGCTCCGCGAGCGGAAACTCGCGCTGATCCAGAGCGCCGCACACCGAGCAGGTCTTGAGGTCGAGCGCCGCCTCAAACCGATAGGACTGGACACCGGTTTCCCGGTATCCCTGTTCGGCGGCTTCAGCCGCCATGTGGGCGCTCTCGGTGTGGATGAGCGTTGCAGCCCTGCTCTCGGACACGCCCATGCGCTGGGCGAACTCCTTGGTCATGCGGTCAAGTGAGTCGCCGCGGACAAAGCCGCGCGAGAGCGTCTGCATCAGCTCACGGGTCAGCTTGTCCTTGTCTGCCCAGATGCGTGAGGAAAACTCGCTGCCGAGCCACGGCACGGCGAGTATCTTCTCGACCGTCTGCGGGTCAATCCTTGCGAACGTACTCGCCACATCAGCCTGCTGACTGACGGCGTACACCGTGCGGTAGTAGGTGTCGGTGTAACGCTCCTGCAAATGGTCACGCAGCACATCTCGCTGAGAGCTGAACAGCTCCATCATCCGCAGTTCAACCTGTGTCTGCAACGCCTGTAAACGCGAGATACGTGAACGGAGATAAACCTCCTCCAGCTCCTTGTCAAAGCCGCCGGCAAGCGCCTTGTCGCGGAACTCGTCGAGCGACATCCGGAAGTCCTCCAACTCGGCATCCCGCAGCAGCCTGCGTGCGTCTGCCATGCTGACGCTCTCGTTTGCGGCATAGCGAGCATAGAAGATCGAAATTTCCTTGTCCAGCTCGTGCAGAATGCGCTCGTATTCCCGATGGAACCGCAGACACAGGTCATCATCTTCCTGCTTCTGCTTCTCGGCCAGCTCGATGGCACGCTTGCGCCAGTAGACGCCGTTCAGCTTATCCGCTGCCGCCATCGCCTACACCGTCCTTTGGCGGAAACTGAAACTGCGGCTGCTTCTCGGCTGCTGCCTGCTGTTCCTTTTCCAACTGCTTTTGCTCGCTCTCGGCATCGTCTACCCACGGATGATTTGCGAGGATGGTTCTGTCCGAGATAATGCCGACCGACTGCTGCGCAATCTGTGCGGTTTCAAGGTCGTTCTGCACCATGTTGCGCGTCCAGGTCTGGAGAATGCGTTTCGGCTGCGCGATACCCTCCAAGCGGCAGATAGCACGCACCAGCTCGGCAAAGCCGGAGCGGAACTGCGTTTCCATCATGCCGGCTTTCAGCTCAAGCAGGCTGTACAGGTACTTGAGCGCCACACCGGACGAATTGCCGAAATTCTCCGGATTCGGGTCAACGCCCATGCCGGAAACGAAAATCTGACGACGGGTGCGCTCCAAAAAGGCATTGCGCGCCTCAAACGGAATCTCCGCGCGGATGGTGTCCACACCGCCGTCTCCCTCGACCTTGATGAGCTTGCTCTTTTTAAGGTCGCTCATGAACTCGGTCTTGTCCGTGCCGCCGTAGTTCTTGATGACGAAGATGACCTCCTGTACGTCCTCCATGTCGTTGGCGAAGCCGGAAACCACCTTGTCGTAGGCGTCGATCAGGTCGCGGTACAGCGGCAGGTCACCCCGCCGGTCGGCGTTGTTGTAGAACGGGATGAACGGCACCGCGCCGAGGCCGTGCCGCAGCTCCTGCCCGACTTCCGGATATTCGAAGTAGGTGTAGTTGCCGGACACGTCGTTCTGACGGTAGAACCGGCAGGTCGTGTCGTCCCAGTATTCGCACACCTGCACGGTCTGACCGCTCTGCGGGTCGAGCATGGTGTAGCAGCGCAGCACGCCGACGAGATCGCTCTCCAGCGTACCGGAGAACACCGGCACGATCTGTTCCGGGTCTACGGTGTGGTAGCGGAACCTGCCGTCTGTGCCGCGCCAGTAATGCATCCAGCCGACCGAGGTGTTGCTCGCGTCAATGCCGAGCTGCATGGCCGTTGCGGTATACTGATCTCCGAGAATCTCTGCGATCCGCTCGTTGGCGGTCTTGTTCCCCACATCGAACGCCGGCGGATAGCTCAGCGCGTAGGAAACCTTCTGCGTCACGAGCAGATTATGCCACGAGTGCGAAATGCGGTTGTCCGCGAGGTGCAGCGGATTGCCGAGCGCCTGCTCGGTCTCTGCCTGCCGCTGCAAAACGCTGTTGTCCTGCTTGATGCGGTTGACGTTGCTGTAATAGCGCCGAGCCTCGTCCGCCTCGCGGATGAACTGCCCGTGTCCCTGTAATAGCCGCTGAATCGTGCGGCTGTTCACTTTCACCATACGCTGACCCCTCCTTTCCTGGTAAACTGCTCCGCAACGCCGGTTGTCGCGTCGGGAGCGTCATCGTGGGCGTTTTTGCCCTCTTTCTGATAATGCTGCATGGCCTTTGCGTACTCCGGCCAGCGGTCACGCCAGTTGACCGGATAATAAATATGGTCCTGTACCCATGTTGCGTTTGTGAGAATTCTTGCGACCTTGTTTTCGCTCTGGTGGAACCACTCCACACGGCAGCGGTTGGAGCCGAGCCGCCGAAGCTGCTCCTGCACGTTGCGGGCAAAGCCGCGGCCGCCGTTGTTGCTCTCGATGAGGGCGAGGTTTACGCCGTGCGCCAACAGCCGCCGTGCGGTTTCCGGCTCGGTCACTTCCATCGGGTCCTTGGTGTAGTAGATGTCGAGCACATACGCCTCGTGCGCGTACTCGCCGTAAATGATGCTGCAAAGATAGTCCGCGCCGGTGTCCGCCGTGTCCGTGTAGCTGCGGATATGCGTAAACAGCGGATTGCCGTGCTCGTCCCTCGGAATGTCCGTATAGGTCTTGAAGCTGCTGTACAGACGGCCTTTCAGGTCGATCGGCTGCTGCTGGTAGTTCGCGCTGGCGATCTCCTCGCTCATCGTGCGAACCTTGTCCTCGTAGTCCTCGCGGGTGAGAACCGCGTCGCACAGCATCGTGCCGTCGTCCTGCATGGCTTTCATGGTGATGAGTTCCGCATCCGGCCAGTGCTCCAGTGCACGGCCTGCGAGGTCGCCGGTCGCCCAGCGCGTCATGATGATAACGATCTTGTAGCCGGTTTCGGTTCGGGACAGCATCGTGTCCGTGAACCACTGCCACTGCTTGTCGAGTGCGCCCTCGTTAAAAGCCTCCTCGGCCTTCTTGATCAGGTCATCGAGGATGAGCTTGCGTGCGCCGAAGCCGGTCGCCGTGCCGCCCGGAGAGGTAGCAAGGTAACTCGCGTACTGCCCCTCAAGCGCCCACTTGCCTGCGGCGGCCTCGCCGTACTTGATGCGTGTCTGCGGGAAAATGTCCGAAAACACGATGCGGCTCGGGTCAAACCGTTCCTCCGCAATGCCGTCGCGGACCGCCCGTGCGAACGTCGTGGACAGTGTTTCGTTATAGCTGCCGGTCATGATCTGCTCGGACGGATCGCGGCCAAACAGCCACTGGCTCAGCAGCACCGCCGTGCGGCTCTTGCCGTGGCGCGGCGGCATATTGACCACCAGCACCTTGCGGTCGCTCTCACAGAACGCCTGTAAGCGCCGACACAGCGTCTTGAGGTACGGCCGGTCCTCGCGGTAGAAGTCCGGCGCCATCAGCTTGCAGAACGCCCAGAAGTCGCGCCGCGCAAGCTCAATCCGCGCCATGCGCCGAATACGCGCGTCAACCATCGTCAGCCAGCTTTCGCAGTTCTTCGGTGGTCAGACCTGCGAGCGGGTTTTCCACCTCGAGAGTGCCGGAGTGCTCGATCTGCTGCACAAATGCGCCCGCCGCTTTCGCTCTCAGCTCGGACGCCTTGAGCCGGTCCTTGGTTTCCTCGCCCTTGTCACGCATGACGTTCGTCCAGAAGGCGTTGATCTCCTCCATGTCGGCAATGCGCGGCGTTTCAAGCAGCTTGTCGCGGTCTGCGATGAAAACAGCAAGTTTCCGCAAGTTTTCACTGCCGATGGACTGAAATCCATTGTCATCCCTCGCCTTGTATCCGGCAAGCCGCGCCGCCTCTGCCGCCGTCTTGCCCTGCTTGTAATAATCTACCCAAGCCTGCTGCTTGGCTGTCAGTTTGCTCACGCGCTCACCGTCCTTTCTGAAAATGGGTAAAAGAAAACCGCCTACACAGTAGGTGGCCAAACTATTTTTCTACCAGAATTTTCTCTTTTTAGTTCTTCCGCATTTGCTACAAGAAAAGTAAATTACAATCACCTTATATCCCCAATAATCGAAATAATGTGTTCGATTTATTTCTTCCCAAATATGACCACACATACGCTTCTCCTTGCCTTTGCCCTAATGTAATGTTATAATATTGTTTAATCATCATAGAAAGAGGTGTATTTATGGCAAAGAAACATGTGTTTGTGTCTTTCGACTACACTAATGACAAGTTGTACAAATTCCTCTTGAACGCTTGGGATGCAAACAAAAATATGGATTTTGTGTTTAACGATTTTTCATCTGACGAAATCCAGACCAATTCAGTATCGGTTGTAAAGACAAATCTTACAAAAAAGATTAACGCAGCCACTTATACCTTAGTTATTGTGGGAGCGGAATCTACTAAACAGCATCCTGATCACGAACTTATTGGTTTTAATAATTGGCAAAGTTTCGAAGTTCAACGAAGTGTCGACGCAGGAAACAAAATTGTTGTGGTAAAGATAGATTCGTCGTATGATGCTCCTATTGAATGCTATGGCATTGGAGCACAATGGGTTAACGGTTTTACTCAGGACGGCATCATTAATGCTCTAAACAACGCTTAATGGAACACCTTGATATTCTTTACGATCATTACAAAGACACCGTTGTACTTATGAAGGACGCTCAGCGCGACCGAGATCGTTTTTTTGTGATAATGTGTATTTTGCTAGCTCTTTTGTTCGTGTTCAACCTTGATCCATTGAGCACATTATCAACCATCCAGCAGATTGCAAAGAACCAATGGGGCGTTGTATCAATTCCGGAAACAAATGTAATACGTTCTTTACTATGGGGATTACTTTTGTACTACACAATCCGGTATATTCAGCGCAATATTTATTCTGAACGATTAACCAACTATATCCATACCATAGAAGAAAACTTTCAGCTAAACGGTGACTTGCCAATTTGCAGAGAAGGTGGAAATTATCTGCAAGAATATCCCCCAGTTCTTAATTTGATTCATTATATTTACACAATCATATTTCCAGTTTTATATTTATGCTTAATTATAATTGTGTTTATTAACGAATTTCAAAATGGCAATCCTCCTATCAACGGAATTATTGCGGCACTGGACTTTATCCTTGTGGTTTTTTACATGGTCTTTTTATATCGCCAAAAACTTTTCGCAATCATTCATCGTATAAAATCCGTCTTCCATAGAAGAGTCGAGTAATATCGGCTCTTTTTATTTTCCACGAAAAAGCACTCTTGTTTCCAAGAGCGCCTTTCCGGAGGTCAATGCCATAACATGAAGCAGGAGAAACAGGGTCTGGGTTTCACCCCTGTCAACTTCATGATACTATTAAAACACAGATTTAGGTGCACGTTAGGCAAATTTTCACGGAAGATCTAAATATTTTTCAACTAGCCGGATAAACTCCGCATTCCATGTATGCGCCGTCCGCTCACTCACCGGCACGCACATCGCCGCGCCGTACAGCGTATGGCTTCGCTTCCAGTACACGCGGTCGATCAGCTCCATTCGCTGGTGGCCATGCTTCATCGTTTCGGTTGCCGAGATGGCAGCCCGCACCGCATCATACCTCCGCTGCTCCTTGTCAGTCAGGCGGTCAACGACCGCACGCTCAACCGGACTGCCGCCGCTGCTGTGGCCGCCAGATGCGCCGTAGGCCGGTGTGCAGGGTATGTCGCCCACACTTTCCGCCTTGCGGCGCAGCGCCGGGTATGACCGGATGATGCGCTTCGTGTACTCCCACCAGTCCTCACGTTTTGTCATTTTCTTCCCTCCACTTTCTATCTTTAGTCATTGCTTTTTTCGATATTCTTCGATAAACTGAATATATCAAAAACTATGGTGGTGAATGATAATGAGTTCCTCTCATCGACATATGTTAGTCGTTGGTAACGGCTTTGATCTCGCACATGGATTACCAACTCGATACCAAGATATGCTCAATCAGTTATTTTCAGATGATACGCCTTGGCTTTCTGACGAAGAACGCCAGCTCTTTCGATGCAATCCCTTGGTTCGATACTTCCGCAAGCATCAAAATGTAGAAGGCTGGACAGGCTTTGAAGGTGAGCTGCGGACTATCATTAACTATTTCTGTCAAGGTTATTCAACAACGCATAACGACGCCGATTTATACCAAGATTCAATCGAACAAGCATTTGACCTAAAGTTTCGCGAATGCTGGCGTAAAAAGCAGTATCGCGAGCTATGGCAATCTCTTCGTCAGCATCTAAACGAGTTGATTGAATATATTGATCTATATCTTACCAAATATATTCCCAGTCGAATGCCAAAAGAACTTTCTACTACCACTCAATATCCGCATTTTATTTATGGGCGGCAATATGATTATTTTTTATCATTTAACTACACCAATACATATTTTAATTTTGCTCAAATGATACATAGCGGAAGTGGTATAGCTGTTCCTACTGAAGATCACTTTATACACGGACGCTGCTCTATCGACGGTGATCCGCAAAACATTGTACTTGGTATAGAGGATGATAACCCAAGCAATCTTGATACAATTTACTTCAAAAAATACTTTCAGCGCATCCAGAAGAAAACGGGGCGTGAAGTTTTCGATTGGTTCGACCAAGAAATTACGCCGGGTGATCCCATTATAACTGATATTTTCGGTCATTCGCTTGATACCACTGACAAAGATATTCTAATGCTTATCTTTGAAAAATCCCAACACACCAATATTTATTACTATGATCAGTCAGATTATGAAAGCAAAATCATCAATCTGGTGAAATTATATGGCTCTCCCGATGAATTTACCAAGCGATACTACAATCACCAAATACGCCTGTATAACGGAATCATAGAATATTTCATATCTTAAAAGATTTTCCAGCTCACACAATCTGCGTGAGCTGTTTTTCTTTGTTGCAGCCAGTAATACCATAGCGCCACACAAGGTAGCGCCGAACCTTATCGCTGTATTTAGTCACTGTCCTTGTTCTCCTCCTGATATTTCCGCATGATGCCGACCGCTACGCGGCAGGCTTCGTCGCAGGCAGCCACCGCCTTTTCACGCCCGTGGAAACCGCCGTAGTATTCAATCGTTGCCAGCTCCTCGGCTGTCGTGGCCGGGTCGAGGATGCGGATTGCCTGTTCAATCGTCATGGTTTTTCTCCTGTTTCTTCACCTCGCGCATCGTCTTGCCCAGCGCCGCGATACGCAGCTGCACACGGTAATTGGCGATGACCCTGTCCTGCAGCAGCGACCACATCTTCATACAGATGTCCAGCAGGAACGCGAGGATAATCAGTGCCCCGATGACCTCGATGGCGTAAACCAGATGGGCGTAGATGATGGCGGATAATTTAGCAAATGTCATTTCATTTCACCTTTCAAACATCGTTATAGCGGTTCCGGCACTGTACGTTGTTGCAAAATCGCTTTTCCCCGATTTCTCTGAGTGGTTGGCCGCAGAACTGACAGTAACGGCCTACTTGCCTTGTCCGGAGTTCGTCTGCGTGCGATCCACCATATTTTAAGCGGTTTATCATGCAGATCACTGACCCCGGTTGAGCTGCAGCGATGCAGTGTTCTTTTGCTTTACAGTAATAACATTCAGGCATTGGCTTCACCTCCGTCCATCTTCGCGCCGCAATTCGGGCAGTAGTTAAATCTGTGCCCCCAAACCGTTCTGTATCCACACACAGAGCAGTCTTCGCATTCATTCATAAAGGGTGCTTCTGTCTGCTCCCACCGCCCATGCACCACCGGCGCAACGGCGGCGGCAGGAACACTGCGAACGATCTCTTTCACAAGTTTGATACCATAACCCCAATCGCAAGTATCACCATAATCCTCGCATACATCGGTATCTGCATTTTCAAATGCCTCGATCAGTGCTTCTCGCTCAATGTATTCAGCCATGCCGCAGCACCTCCACAAAGCCGTCAATCGACGGCACATCACAGAACTCCGAACCGTTTACACCCACGATGAGCACCGTACCGACAACATCCACACCGCACACACGGCCGTTGTCCGGCAGGCCGAGGATACGGCCCTCCTCGTTGCAGATCAGCGCCGCGCTGTACGGCAGCGTGACTACCTCAATGTAGCCCTCGACCTCCCGCTGTAATGCCTCCAAGGTGTTCTCCACCTCGACGATTTCCGGCTCGCAGCCGGGTTTCTTACGAATCACTTTCACAGGTTTTCACTCCATTCGCTCGTCCGTATACAAGCAAGTCACTGATGATTTCTTCCCGCAGCTTCTCAGCGGTTTCCGGGTCGCTGTATTTGATGCGACCAGCCTTATACGCCAAATCCGTCAGTTCACCCTTATAGTGCACCATCGCCTGATGGTCCTCCGCTGCCTCGGCTGCCATACGCAGCGCATTGGCAAGCCGCTCATTGTCGCGGTACTTGGTATCGTAGCGCCTGATGCCGGATTCCTGATAATTCCGGTACGCTCGGTCTGCGATTCGCTGGTAGCGATCAGCTAATGCCTGTAATTCTTCTCTGGTCATGCGCTCCTCCTAACGTCCACAATCTCCATTCCAACGATCAGGCGGCGCAGGTCGCTGTCCATGCCGCTGACTTGCAGCTTGTCGTCGTTCTTGTTCCGCAGCGTTGCCGAGAAGAAATCTTCGAGCCACTCGAACTCACAGTCGTTCTCGGTAAATTTCTCAGCGGTTTCGAAGAAATAGTCAACGTCCAGCACGTCTGCGCCGGTGCAGTTTCCATACACATCATAGGCTACATGACCGATGTAGTCCTCCTGCATCAAAGTCACACGGACGGTGTGCACGGACTTCTTGCCGAACCAGCCGATGGTAGGGTTGTATGCTTTCATTTGCTCTGCTCCTTTTTTCGTTCACGCAGCTGCTTGTCCCGGATCATCCGTGTTACTCTGCGGCCGAGCACAGACGGCAGACAGATATTATCGCCAAAGGCACCGGCGTACCACAGCGGGCAGACCGTGGCACAGGTGCTGCTTCGGGTCTTGTAGCACACACCCTCGTCTGTTTCCAGATCTTCCAGCAGCCATTTCAGCATTTCCAGTGACTTGTCAGTCATGGCTTGCCTCCGTTCCATTCCCAGTTCTGACCCATGCTGCAAGCGTTATGCGGTTCACAGCCCTCGCTGCACTGCTCGATGTGCTTGCAGGTTTCACAGCTTGCGATTTGCCGCAGCTGCTTGACGGCTGCCACGGATGCCCCTGATACATACACTTCTTGACCTCATCGGCCACCTCGCCAGCCTCGCCGGTCAGGCCGAGAGCGGCATTTGCTGTGTTATAGCACTTCGGTGTCGCTGTGCGCATAGCCTTGCGTTGATATTCTTTAATCGTCATTGCTGTTCTCCTTGCGATAATTCTTTACCCGTTCAATCCACGCCTTGTCCCAATCGGATATCTGCCTGTCCGCCGAACCGACGTACAAATTCTGCTCGACCGGCTTCGCCCTGGTCGCGCCGAGATCCGCCGCCGTCAGGATACCATCCCTCTCGCAGCTTTGCAGCACGGTGCGGAAGTACGCCGCAGGACTCCTCGGTGTCTTATCGTTGGTCTGCCGCGCAGCGTCTAAAAACACTTCCTTCTGCATACCCAGCTTTTGCAGACGTGCCAGTTCCAGACAGAAATTCTTATCAAATCTACATCCCAGCAGCTCCTCCAGCTCATCAGCCAGAGCGCTCGCCGGCGCACTGCTCTGCTGTTCTCTGCTGTGCTGTACTATACTGTTCTCTCCTGTGCTGTCCTGTTCTGTACTGTGTGTACTTTCCGGCTGAGAAACGTCCGTTTCTTGCCCAGTTATATGTTTTTCTCGCCAAGAAATAAAGGATTGCAGCACAAAAGACTTGCCGCTCGGGTTTTTCTCTCGCATCTCTTCCTCGGTCGGCAGCCAGATGTCAAAGTTAATCTGCACGCCGCTGCGTCCCAGCGTGGCAATGAAATAACTCATCTGCATTCTTTTCGACGTGATAAACCCTCGCTTGTACAGGCCGTCGCTAAAAAGTTCACACTCCACCAAACGGTCGATCACGTTCGCAATTGTCTCCACCGGCACGGCGTACCGCCCGGCAACGTATTCCGAAAGCTGCCAGAGAACGTCCTCACGCCCTCGGCCGGAATAATTGATGTAATAGCCCTTGTCGCCGTAGGCGATGTCGAGCAGGCACTCATAGATATATGGCCCGAGCACGCCGAATTCCTGCCGCACACTTCGCAGCTTGGGATCGCGGAACAGCCCTATATCTCTCGGCCACCAGTCCAACGCAATTTTACAATTTCTGCCCGTAATATCACCTCCGGTTTTCAGGGCAGGAAGGGCGGGGTTGCCGCCCTGTGCCTTGCCTGCTTACGCCAGAATGATAACGTCCTCGCGGAGCTCCTGCGGAATGTGCTGCTCGAACCAGTCGCTGATATTTGCGATAGCCTCACGCTTCCATGCATCCGCGTCAGCCGCAAAGAGCGCCGCCTGCACCTCATCGCCGGTCTGGCGAATACGGAACACGAACGGACTTTTCGGCTGCTCAACCTCGGTAAAGGTGCGGTACGGCGCCAGTACAACCGGGTTCGGCACGCTCACCTGCTTGACAAGCGAAATACCGCTGCGAGCCGTCACGCGCTGCGTCATGCCGTCGTCTGCCAGCGATACGCCGTTCTCGGTCGTTACCGTGCTAATGAGCTGCACTAACGTGTCGCGGACTTCGGTCGACACGAAATGCGTCTGCATATTGATGATGAACTCCTCCACGCCTAGCCAGCGGCCAAACGGGAACGTTGGTGCGGACAGCTCGGCTTCCAGCAGGCACTCACGCGCCTTGTCGCTGTTCAGCTCGCGGTACAGGTACACGCGGTCGTAATCCGCAACATGGATAACGAAGCGGCGGCCGATGCTGTCCTCGTCCTCGGCACATTCATCTGCGCCGCTCTCAATGTAGTCGCGCACCGCCGAAAGCGTATGTACCGCCAGCGGCGATGCCGTCAGCTCGTTCGGGATACGGTGCAGCGTGCGGTCTGCATAGTGACTGCCATTGCGGAACTCCAGATGCGGAGCCGAAAGGTTTACGATATATTCCAGTGCTTCCTTGATCATTTTGAATATCCTCCTATTGATTTACGCCAGCTTGACGACCTTAGGTTCGGTGTCAACGGACGGGTCGAACGACTGCTGACCGGGCACCTGCGGCGTGTACTCCATAACGATGGGTTCCGCATCCGTACCGCCGAGCAGCAGTGCGCCGTCGATCGGTTTGACCGGAACCAGCTTGCTGCTGACCTCTGCACGGACAGCCACGCTGTCGCGGTTCTCGGTCGGCACGATAGACAGCTTGATGGTCAGCGTCCGCGCCTTTTTCGCCTCAGTGTTGAAGTCACGGCAGTTCTTCATGATTCGCGTCAGCTCGTAGGCCGTGCGCTCACCGATCGCGCCGTTCATCATGTCCAGAATGCTGATCTCCTTAACTTCGCCGGTGTTATTAAAGTTACTCATGGTTGTACCTCTCCTTCATCTCACGTTTGTAGAATCTCATCAGACCGTCTATGATCTCGCCAGGTGTCATGCTCCAACGAGCGGCGTACTTCAGCAGTGCCGATGCGGTACGCGGGTCTACGCCAAATGTAATCTTCATGAAATTCTCCTCTTATTCCGGACAAATCCGAATATCAATCCCCGGAAACTCCCGTTCAAACCGTCGCTGCCATGCCTCTGCCCTGCTGTTGCCGGCGGACAGGTGCAGCAGCCAGATGGTCAGCACGCCGCTGAGATCCTGCTTGTGCAGCCAGCGGATTACGTCCGAAACCTCGAAATGTGTATGTCGAATCCGTTCCTTGCGTGACAGCGGCAGTTTTTCGCTACGATCTAAGAGCCGTTCTTCGTAATTACATTCCACTGCGATGTAAGTCGGATGATTCACCCGATAACCCAATCCGCGTGTGTCGGTGGCAAAAAACAGGCGTTCGTGCGTGCGCGTATCGTCCACCAGATACCCGACCGGCTGCGCTGCGTCATGCGTGACCGGAAACGCCATCACGCGCAATGCGCCGATCTGCACCGGTTTTCCCGGTTCGATGATCTCGATATCGCCCAGCGCCAGCGCCCGCGCCGTCCCTTCCGAGGCGTATAGCGGAATGCCGCGCTTGATGATCTGCGGCGCCGCATGACTGTGGTCATCATGCTCGTGCGTGATAAAGCAAGCGGCAATCTGCGCCATCTGATAGCCGGTGCGCTTTTCCAGCTGCTTGTAGCTGATACCGCACTCGATCAGGATCGTTGTTTCCGCGTCCGTTACCAGATAGGCGTTGCCTTTGCTGCTGCTTGCCAGACTGTGAAAAATCATATCGGGCAGTCCTCACTTGCGGTGTCGTCCGGCATTTCCAGCGGCTTTTCGGGCGGGTCCTGCTGGTACTGCTCGGACCGTTCAATAATGCCGCGCACCCATTCCGGCAGCGCGTCCCACTTTTCGCCCGCGAAACCATCCTCATCAATATCATAAGAAAGGTACGGATTGGCGGATTCCGGCGTTTTCATGCCGCGCGGCAGTGCCATCACGTTTGCAATATCGTTATGCTTGCCGTCCTCTTTGAGCGTTACCTGTACCTGACAGCCGCGCCCGAGCAGGCTGAACAAATCCAGTTCGCCCAATTCGTCCTCGCTGAATTTCTTATTCAGCCACGAACACAGCAATTTGTACAGGTTGCCTTTCGTGTTGGTGGAATAAGTGTACCGCTTGGAAAGCTGACGCGGTTTGTTTGTGCCGTCCACCTCGATCGTCACATCCGGAATGTCGAACGCAAGCAAAATCTGATTGCTTACATTCTTGTACCGTTCGCTGTACTGCTGTCCCACATCAATCACCATCGTGCAGACCGCCATATATACGTCCGGTTCCATTGGTGGAACCGACGGTTTACACTTGTCTTTCAATTTCATACGATTCTCAACTCCTTATCCTGCTCCGAAACCACCAGCCGCACGACCTGCGAGCCGATAGGCTGCAAATGTGTAACACTCTCGGCGTTGTCCACGAAAAGCGGTACACGGCGACCGAAATGTGCGGAAAGCGTGTCGATAATGTCCATGCCGATGTTGATTTGCATGGCGTTGTTCGTGCCCTCGAACGTCGAGCCGTTCATATCCATCGGCTCACAGCAGTCTGCCAGACCGCCGTTGACCTGCTCAGTGAACAGCCGCCAGCGTGCCAGACGGAACTTGCTGTTGACGCTCTCGGTGATAGCCTGCACGCGATAGCGCGTGAATTCTTCGCACATGGCGATGAGCCTGTCCATCTGCTCGACCTCGGCGGCGGCTTTGCGCTGCTCGGCCTGCAATTCGGCAATGCGGCGGCGCGTGTCCGCAAGGGTCTGCTCCTTGGCAAGCACCGCGTCATGCGTCAGCTTCTCAGCCGTGACAGCAGAAAGCGCGGTTTCCAGACGGTGGCGTTCCTGTTCGGTGTCGCTGTTCAGCCGGTCAATGCGTTTGTCTGCGTCCGCAATGAGCGTCAAAATCGCGCCCTTGCGGCGGTCATAGTCCGGCAGGTTCTCCGGCACGACCTCGACCGGCGGCGTGTAGCTGTCAAGGGCAATCTGTGCCTTTTGCAACTCGTCCTGCGCGGTTTTCAGTGCGGTTTCGGCACTTGCAAGGCGCTCCTGTGCGGCTGCAATGCCCCGCTTGACAAACTTGCTGTCCTCAAGGAGCGTGTCCTTGCGCTGCTGCTGATGGGCGGCAAAGGCTTCGCGCGCCTCGGCAACCTGCTCTGCCGGTAACGGCTGATGACAGGTCGGGCAGACGGTTTCCGTGAACTCCTCGGCGTCGATGGCACGCCAGCGTGCGCGGTAGTCGTTCAGGCAGTTTTCGCCGGTGGTGATGTAGTCGGTTTCCCGTGCGACAGTGCGCGTCAGGCGGTCGGCTTCGCATTTTGCGCGGTCAAGCGCGGCGGTCAGTACCGGCGTTTCGTCCTCCACCGGCACGCGCTGACTGGCAAGATGCGCGTTGTTTTCTGCTTCCAGCTCACGGAGCTGATTTTGCAGTGCGCCCAGCTCGTTGCGTGCCTGTGCGGCAAGGGTGTTGTTCGTGAGCTTCACCAGCTCACCCTGCACCCGTTCGCGCTCGGCCTGCAAACGGTCGCTTTCGCTGTGCGCCGCCGCGAAGTCAAGGCTTTCCAGCTCCGTCACCATGCGGCTGCACTCGTCCACGCGAACCGGCAAGGTGTTGAGGTTTGCGTTCATGTCCTTGCGCTGCTTCATCAGCACGGACTTGTATTCATCCACTGTCCGGCGGCCGACTTTCTCGGTCAGCTCGGCAAACTGCGGTGCAGTCGCAAGCAGCTGCTTGTCCTCCGGCAGACCGCAAATCTCGGCGAGCAGCGTTCGGCGGTCCTTCCAGTGCATCCTCGTCACCGCCCAGACATCGGTCAGCAGCTTAAACTGCTGCTCGTCGATCAGCTCTGCAATGCGGCGCTTGTATGCGTTTTCGGCAAGCGGCACATCGTCGATGTAATAGTCACGGGTGTCACCGGCGTAGCGCTCGATGGACGAACCGCGCGGCTTCTCCCACTTCTCGCGGAGCACCTTGCGGAGCTTGATTGGCTCACCGTCCACCTCCAGAATGGCGGTCACCTCGGGCATCGCGCCTGCCGGTGCACCAGTCGGCTTGACGGCCGGGCGGCTGTGGCCTGCGCTGTCCTTGTCGAAAAGCAGCCACGTCAGCGCATCATAAACGCTGGTTTTGCCTGCGGCATTGGCACCGAACAGGCTGTTCACGCCCTCGTGAAAGTCGAGGTGCAGCTTGGGAAAGCACTTGAAGTGCATCAAGTCCAAAGATTTCAGTTCAATTTTCATTGACTTCCCGCCTCCTTGCGGGTATTATGTAAGTGTAATCTTTCATATGCCGCTGTTGGAATTGCCGTTCCTCAGCGGCGTTTTTCTGTTTTCACACCGATTTTTCTCGCTTGCGGCTGTAAAACCGGCTTGATTTCGCATTTTGCTGCATCTGACACGCGAGCGTCCGATGCCATCTGCGACAGAATATCGGATTCTTTCTTCTTCGTCCACATTCAGTTTCCCTCGTAGTAATGCTTAACAAGACTGCGCACGCTGATAAGCATAACGCTCAACAACAGTGCTGCCAGAACTGTATAACCGCCCATCGGCAGCTTGTCCATTTCAGCGTAGCCGCTGGCAGACAGCAGGCCGAGGAACGACAGGCCGGCAATTGCTTCATTGATGTGTTTCACGTTCTCATCTCCTCTCGAAATCCACTTCCCTGCGTTACCCACAGGTAAAATGTTAATGTCGGTACAAAAAATGCCCGGTTCATCGAATTTTTCTTGAGCCACCCTAAGCCGAACGGACAGTTGCCATGCTCTACGCTCGCCCGCAGGCTTGCAGGCGCCATACCGAGGAACGCGGCGCACTCCTCAACCGGAATTTTGCTAGGGTACTTCTCGCAAAGCTGTTCCAGCTCGGCCAGCTTGGCCGTGATGATGGTTGGGGTTGTCATGGTGTTCACCTCGCATTACAGTCCTGTTTATCGGACTTTCTCCCTGTTATACTGATTGTGATTTGATGATCTCCTGAACTGCCTTGTTAAAGCGTTCCTCCGCGCCAGGCGGTTCGCGGTGGCCGTTCAGGACCATGCTGACGTACTCTTGCGTACAGCCAAGTTCCTGTGCCAGACGCTTGTTACTAATGCAATGACAGTGCATTTTGCCAACTAAATCGCCCGTCCATTGTGCAGGCATACAAAGTTCAACTCCTTTCCTATTTTCTTGTTGAAATTTTTGAACTCAGGTGATATTATTGAACTGCAAGAAACAATACTCACCAAATGAGCTAAACTATTTCAACCAACAACGATAGTATAGCTCAAATAATTGAACTCTGCAATACTCAAAAGCTAAACTTTTTGAACTTTGTGATATTGCACAAAAAAGGAAGGGCTGTACTGTGTTTTATGACTTATATTGTGAGCTTTGCAAAGCGAAAGGTATAACACCAACCCGCGCCGCAACCGAAATGGGACTGAGCAAGTCTACGCCTACCGCATGGAAGAAGAAAGGTATCACGCCTCAAGCGGCTCAACTGCAAAAAATAGCCGATTATTTTCATGTTTCGGTAGACTACCTATGTGGAAACGAAGAAAAACCCATCTCCGAGGACGCAGAACTGAACGAGTACCTCGAAATGCTGCGTACCCGTCCGGAGATGAAGATGATGTTCCAGCTGGCAAAGGGTGCGACAAAAGAAGATGTCGAAAAGGCCGTCAGAGTAATCGAAGCCATGTTCGGAAAAGACACCAAAGGAGATTGATCCATGAGCCCGGAAATCTTTGCGCTGCTGGCTCCGCTGCCCGCAAAGGTTAAAGCGGTCACTGTGACAGATGACAATATCACTTTCACGATCGTTATCAGCGAATACCTCTGCGAACGCAGCCGCGAGGCTGCACTGAACCATGAACTCAACCACATCTACGAGAACCATTTCACCGATCAAGCCATCCCGATCGCGCTCGCCGAACGGCTGGCCGATGAAATAAGAAAACCCCGCGCACTGGTTGAACCGTGAACGGGGTGGAAGGATAAATCGCTATGAAAAAGAAAATATGGACGGTTATTCTCGCTTTAGGTGCAATAAATTATATATTTATGGCACTGGCGGGCGAGTCTTTAGGGCTTGATACACAAGGAAACCAACCATTACTGTTCGGTTTGTCGGCACTCTTCTTGTTTATCATCTGGCTAATGTGGCGCAAGCCGAAACCATCAAAACAGGCAAAACAAGCCAAAAGAAGCAATTCTCCGCTTGAAGGCAGGGTGATCGAGACACCGGGACTGCGCGTCCAGTATCTCGGCGGCCGCGTCTACGATTATGGAACGGGCAAACAGCTCTCCAAAAAGCAACTGCGCTGCATACGTCAGACAATGGAGCTTAACCGCGACCGCGACCGACGAGTCGCCAGTGATTGTCTGGAGCTCACGACGAAAACCATGAACCCTGATGTTTTCTTCTTTCGATATGATATGCTTATTGAAACACTGGCACTGCTATCATTGTATCATCGATTGTTCCGCATTCCGTCCCAAAGCCCTGAACCGGAGTTGCGCAGAGCTTTAGAGTCCCGCAATATGCTGACCGAAGATTTTATCCGGCGTTCACATTCCGATATGGCGAAAAAAGCTGCAGCTCTCAAAACCGAAAAAGCTCGATTCGGACGCTACGAGAAGTATTATCAGGAAATGGGCCCTTACATCGAACACTTATCTGTGCAGGCGCGGCAGACTCTTGAAGAACTCAAGCAGGGCGACGCTGGATATTTAACCGACGAGACTGTCGAAACCTCTGTGGCCCCGGCGCCTAAGACGGTGTCTCCGGTCGTAGGCAAAGAAGTGGCTGCTTTCTCCGAGCTGCCGTTCACCATTCCGGACGATGTGCTCAATCTGCTCTGGATCAAGAACGGTCCGCTGTGTAACTGCGCCGCTGCCGAAGAAAACGAGCCGTCGGCGATTGATCTGTCGCTCCCGCTCGACCTCTCCCCTACTGAAAACGACCAAACGGCCGATATTGGTTATTATCCCAGCTACGAGCGTCTGACGCCGGCAAAGCGCACTGTTTATCTGCAATGGCTGTCGGATATAACGACGCCGGTTCCAATCGGCTACGTATTCATCTTCTATTACGGTCTGGAGCGTTTTCTGTTCACCGATAAATACGAAGCCGCACTTGCTATGATAGACCATCTGCGCCAGTCCCATAAAAACAGTTCTCTGTTTGCATATTCGGCCGATGCGCTGCTCGCCGGCTGTCTGCTGCACAACCGTCCCGATCTGATTTCGACCTTTGACATCGGTAAGGCTTCCACAGATTTATACCTGTATACAGAAGGCTATCTCACCGGCCGGTTCACCGCGCATGACCTGATAAGCACCTGCCGCCGCTGGGGCTTTACCAATACGCGCTATATCAAGGGACAGCCGGAGTTATTTGAGACGCAGCTCACCGAAGTGCTGACCGAGAAATATGGTTCTCCCGCGTTTCCTTTGGCGCGTGAGGACTATGCCCGCGCAGAGCGTACATTCACCATTGCGCTTGCAAACACTTCGCTGCCGCAGGACGCTCGTTTCGCCGCCACTAAGGATATTACTTCAAATCCTGACGTAGCTCAGAATGTTTGTTCCCTGCTTCAAGAGGCGCATGATCGTGTCAAACGTATTCTCGCCGAGGAGCGAAAGAAAAACAGGTAAGCGCAATTCCGCGCCGACCAGTTTACAAATAAAAAATCCCGCTCCGGTGCTACCAACACCAGAGCGGGACATGAGGTACTGACAAATTACCACATCCATCAGTACCTCTATTTTATCACACCTTCACGCGATAAGAAAGGGGTTTTATTGTTATGCCAAGAAAAAAGCCAACACGCAAGGACAAACGGTTCGAGTACAAGATCACCGTCGGCCGCAATATCCACGGCAAGCCGCTGCGCAAGTCCTTTTACAGCACGGTGAGTCTGTCCGATGCGAAGAAGAAAGCCGAGGAGTACCGCGTAGCCTCCGAGGTGTCGGCGCGTACCGGAGAGGCCTTTGTGCCCTCCACCGGCCGCTTTGCTCCCTGGGCACGAAAGTGGCTGCTGTCCTATAAGCAGCCGTTTGTCGAAGAAGATACATACAAGCTGACCTACGTCAGCCTTGTCGAAGGGCACCTGATCCCCTACTTTGGCAATGCCCTCCTCTCTGATATTCGTCCGGTAGACATACAGGCGTATTTTGCCACTAAGACAGCGTGCTCGGAAAGCCGGTTAAAGAAAATGCGGTCAATCCTCAATGCAATCTTTGAATGTGCGATAGAGAACGACCTCTGCTATAAGAACCCTGCCAAGCGCTGCACCTACCGCAGCACCGCTCAGAAGCATATCAAGCACGTTCTCAGCGATGAGCAGATGGAAACGGTCAAAGCCTATACCGCAGATCGTATGCCCGAAGTCGTGCTCCTGCTGGAAACCGGCCTGCGCCGTGGTGAACTGGTTGGCCTTATGTGGTCGGATATTGATTTGAACGAAAAGACACTCCGCGTGCAGCGCTCTATGATCGTGCGGAACGGGACGGTCGTTGCCAATCCGCCAAAGTGGAAAAGCTACCGTACCCTGCCGTTGAGCGAGGAGGCTGTCCAGCTGATCCGCTCGCTGCCGAAGGAATCTCTGTATCTGTTCCCGAACGAGGATGGCAAGCCCTATTGCCCGAACACATGGTCGCAGAAGCTCAAACGCCTTATGCGAAAGCTGCACAATGAGCATAACGAAGTGCCGGTTGTGACAGCACACGAACTGCGGCACACCTATGGTACTTATCTCCGGCGGCATGGTGCAGACATCTACACCATCCAAAAATTACTTGGTCATAAGGACATCAACGTCACCGCTGAAATCTACGTTCACAACGAAATCGACACGCTGCGCAACGTGCTGACTTCGATCAATCCGACAGACGAAAATCAAGCCAAAACCGCCGAATCTTCCTGACGACAAATTGACGACACCAAGGTGTAATGGATTGAAAGAAATCGCAGATTTTCCGCCCTCAACACTCCGAACTATTTTCTGCATTTCATCTCAAATATTACGAAAAACATAGATAAATCATCACTTTTGCATATCCGAACTACGCACTACGGTTGACAGATTTGAAAACAAATATATAAGATTCAGGTGCTAGTGTTCGCAAGGACGTGGGGGTTCAAGTCCCCCCATCCGCACCAAGTTAAAGAGCTTCAAACTTATGTTTGAAGCTCTTTTTCTATACTTTTTACGGTATTTAGTTTTGTGATGTAATTCGTGAAAAACCGGTGTCTACCACAAGTGTCTACCAAAATCGCAGCGCTTCATTTTAATGTTGATTTTAGTGCAGGTTCAGCACCTTTTTAACGAGTTTTAGGATAACCGGATATCGTTTCAGAACATATGCTACCGATCGGCAGCAAAAGCACAATTTCCGCATCACCAAAAGAGCTGAAACCAAAAAGTTTCAGCTCTTTCACACATTTTCAATTTTCCCCTGCCTCCGCTACCTTCATACGCGAATACCCAATCGGCATATTCAACGGTACGCTTGCTCGAATCGAGTAGTATACACCATTTGCGGTCTGCAGCAGCACGCGATCGCCCTTAGAGAGATTCGGCAGCCAGCCTGCGTCCTGCTGCGCTGTCTCGTTGTAAATGCCCAGATTGTATTTGCTGCCCGGTATCGTCACCGCAAACGCACTGACCGTCTCACCGTTTCCCAGAAAACTGTAAAACGGCTTGTACTTCACATCTTGCGTCAAATACACATTCCGGTAATAGCCGCTGATCGAATGCGAACCGACATCAGCCACCTCAGCCAGTGCCGTACTCGATACCGAAGCCGCTTGCTTCGGCACTGTCCACCCGGGATACAGCGCCGAGAACTCCGGTACCGGCTCTACTGTGCCGTCGCTGTGCTGAATGGCTGCCGCACCGTTCACCGTCCACGCCTGACTGCCGTAAATGGCCTTCTCGCGTGCGGCTTCTGTGCCGGTATTCGCCGCACCGGCGCTCATCATCAGCGCAGAGACCGCCATGCAGCCTGCCAGCGCGGCGCTCAGTATTTTTCGAAATCTGTTCATCATTTAACCCTCCCTGTTTGCTCTCTAATCACTATCCATACCTTACCGGTTTTCATTTCAACATAGCATCGGACTCACCTCAAAAAAGCAGTTATCTCAGCAGATAACCCATGCACATTGCATTTGTCATGGTCTATCTGTAAGATAACTGCTTTTCACTGAAATTACAACCGACTGTTCCTGCTTAGTCGTTATTCGTTCCTGCTTTGCACGTTAAGGAGCAGAATATCGCAGATGAACCGGTCATTCTGCTCGTAAAACCGAATCAGTCCCTGATTACGTTCCACCGCCTGCCGCATATTCTGAATGCCGAAGCCGTGGCGATACCGGATATTTTTCGTGGTACGCAGTGCCGGATTGTCCGACAGCACCGGATGTGCGATATCATTGGCAATCACAATCGAGCTGTATGCTCCCTGCGGCTGAATATGAATATCCACCACCTTGTGCTTACTGTCTTTCGCGGCACGAATCGCGTTGTCCAGCGCATTGCCGAGAATGATGGTAATATCCTCCGGCGAAATACCCGACAGCGGTGTCGTGATAATGGCGCTCAGCCGAACACCTGCCCGTTCCGCGGCTGCGCTTTTGCTGTTGATAATCGCGTCAAGCACCTTGTTGCCCGAAAACATGATCAGCTTGTTGACGGTATTCTGCTGCTGCAGAAGCTGCCCTGTGTACTGCTCGATGCCCGTAAGATCCCGTTCTTCCGCCATGGATAAAATGCAGAGCAGGTGATTTTTGAGGTCATGCCGCAGCGCACGAACCGTGTCATACATGTTCTCAATGTCCTTGGCGTTTTCCTGCAGACATTCGTTCTGCAACGCGAGCAGCGCCATTTCGGTTTGGATTTTGCTGACCTGCCCCAATCGAACAAACAGGAAATAAATCAGGATATTCAACGCCAACACGATACACACCGCATAAAATACAATATTTTGAATATGCGGTTCCTGTATCGCCGCGTACATCATCAGCGTAATCGTGATAATGGATAACGTTGGAATCGCTGCCAACGGGATAAAATCCAGCCATTTGATTCGACCGTTTTCCTTCACCCGCAGGATAATCCGCGTGATTACAAAAAACAGCAGTTTGGTTATCAAAATCGAAATAATGCGAACCGAATTAAACCGACTGAGCAGCAAGGCAACATTATTTCCGGACAATTTTGCAACAAGCAGTGCCGTAAAAGTTGCAATAATAGCCACAAGGCCCATCGTAAATGCAGAAACAAATATCTTCTGCAGGATTGGTCCGCGCAGCAAAATGCAGCAAAACGCAATATTGATCAGTATCTGTATCGAGCTTGCATAGCCTTCATACAGCTGCCCCCAGGAGAAAAAGGCTACACTGCCGAAGGACAGCACGCCAAAGAGTGCTGTCCATATGTATGTCGCCGGACAGGCCATGCGGTATCCGAAATACTGCACTAAGAAGCTCAAAATAAGGGTTACCTCTACGGCGTTAATTGCCATTTCAAACCAGAAATTCATGGGCGCAGACTCCTCATATACGCCATGAAGGCGGTCTGTGTTTCCTCTGCTTTGGCGCGGCTGACCGGCAGGACCGTTCCGTCCGTCAAAGTGACGCTCGTCCGGCTGCAGATTTGAACAAACCGGCAGTTCAGCAGATAGCCAACGTGGCAGCGCACGAAAAAGTATTTGCTGAGTGCCGTTTCGATATCGCTCATACGTGCCTTGAACCGCAGAGACCTCTCGTTGTAATGCACAACGATATAATGTCCCTGACTCTCAAAATACGCAATCTCCGTGATCGGAATGCGGGTGCTGCTGCCGTTCATCGTAACCGTGTAGTGAATCTGACGACTGTTGAGAAGCTGCATCATTTTCTCGGTTATCCGCGGCAGTTCCTCCAGATGCGTTTTACGGAGAAACCAGAACGGCTGAAACGCAAATGATTGATACACCAGATTTTCCATGCCGGACAGAAAAATGATAAGCGGCTTCGACGGCATGGCTGACAGTTCTTCCGCGACCGAAAAGCCGTCTTTTTCAGGCATATCAATGTCTAAAAACAGCACATCAGTCGGCCTGCATGTAATCTCACGCAAGGCTTCCACGCCCGTGTGCGCGGACACGATCTCCGGTGTGATTCCGTATTTTTTGAAAACGGTCAGCAGGCGTTTTTCAAAGACCTGCGTGAATGCGGTATCGTCATCGCACAGTATAATGCGCATGAGTGCTCCTCCCTGTTGTGTTCTGAACTAACTATACCATAAAGCAGCACAGCAGACAATATTTCACAAAGCGGTCTGTCTCCTGCTGCCCCGCTTCTATTATACCGCAGATTGATGGACATTCGGCTGCAGAGCAGGAATGCAAAGTGACCAATCAGGAACGCGCTATTGATTTTGCTCTTGAAAACGGGTATCGTGCATAACATAACCCGATAGGAATCAGGTGAACGATCTATGACGGCACAGGACAAGGAGCTGTTTTCTCAATTATACGACAGGAATTACAAGCGGCTGCTGTATGCGGCTATCCGCATTGCACATAACCCGTTTACAGCAGAGGAGCTGACAAACGAGGCGTTTACCATCCTGCTGACGCATTTTGACCGGGTGCGCCAGCACCCGAATCTGCCCGGCTGGCTGCACACCGTGCTGACCAATCTCGCGCTTGATGAGTACAAACGGCAGAGCCGGTATGTGCAGGTGCCGCTGGACAGCGTTCAGAATCTTGGCTGCGAACCGGCGTCCCTTTCTATGCTCGACCTGCTGCCGAATGAATTATCCCGCACGGATAAGGAGATTCTATATCTGCGGTATCAGTTGAATCTGAACTGTGTGGACATTGCCGAATATCTGCATATCAGTCACGAAGCCAGCCGTGCGCGTTTGAGCCGCGCCAGACAGCATTACGCCCACCTGCTTGCGAAGGAACGGCTGATGTGAGTCCTGCCAAATATTTCTGCTGTGTGTATTATGCGGCAGCAGAACTGCACGATAAAGGGAAAGTCAGCCGTTTTCGGCTGACTTTCCCTTTATATATCATCCTTCTTGCGCTTCTGCTCCTATTTTCGCGAGGATTTGACAAACCGCTCCAGCGTTTCCACCATCTCCGAGCCTTCCAGCGGCTTTGCAATATGCATATCCATGCCCGCAGCAAAGGCAAGCTGACGGTCCTCTGCGAAAGCGTTTGCTGTCATGGCGATGATTGGAATGGTTCTCGCATCCGGACGCTTCATCGCGCGAATACGCCGCGTCGCTTCCAGACCGTCCATCACCGGCATCATCACATCCATTAAAATCGCATCAATTTCTCCGGGCCTGGAATCGGCAAAAATGCGTACCGCCTCCTCGCCATTCACTGCCTTGATGATGGAGGCTTCTTCCACATTGAGTACAAACTCAGCAATCTCCATATTCATCCTGTTATCTTCCGCAACCAGCACATGCAGTCCGGCAATAGAACTGGTCTGCAGCAGACGTTTCGGCTTGTTTCGCTTCTCCGGTGCATGGCAGATGCGGAACGACAGCGACAGCGTAAATGTCGTGCCTACGCCCTGCCTGCTGACAAAGGACAGCGTGCCGCCCATTTTCTCCGCCAGACTTTTCGCAATCGGCATACCCAGACCGGTACCGCCATATTCCGATCGAGCAAAATTCCGTTCCTGTGCAAATGGCTCAAATACGTGCTTCTGAAACTCCTCGCTCATGCCGATACCGGTATCCGCACAGGTGAATTCAATCTGTGCAGTCTCCGGATCCGCACTCGGCTTTTCGCGGCATCCCAGCCTGACTTCGCCCCCTGCGTGGTTGTACTTGACCGCATTGCTGATGATATTCATCAGCAGCCGACGCAGGTGCAGCGGACTGCCGAGCAGGCAGCGGTGCTCAACCGGATAGCCATCCGTTATTATCGTAATGCCCCGCTCCCGTGCCTGCTTATCCACCACCACGCCAACACTGTCCAGCAGTTCCTTGAGGTCAAACTCGCGTTCCTCCAGCATGATCTCGCCGGATTCCAGCTTGCCCATGTCCAGCACCTCGTTTACCAACTCAAGCAGCAGACCGGAGGCATCCCATATTTTCTGCCGGCACTCGGTCTGCTTGTCCGGATCGTCCTTGTAATAATTCGCAATCTCGATCATACCGCGAATGCCGTTAATCGGCGTGCGGATATCATGGCTCATGCGCTGCAGGAACTCAGTCTTAGCGCGGTTGGCCTGCTCGGCCTTTTTGGCGGATTCCATCAGCTGCCCGCGGAATTCCCGCTCGCGCCGGTCCTGCTCGGCCAGATATTCCCGCGCGGAACGCCTGCGGAACATTTGAATCACGGTCAGCATGACCAGATAGATGATCAGCGCCGCCATCACATTTTTGACCATATCAGTCGCTACCATACGGTCGGATACATAGGCGTAGATGTAATAGTCGCGGCTGCGGTCCAGACCACCGAAATAGGCATTGCCATCGCACTTGAAATGTCCGACCGCGGCGGACGACAGTTTTGACTTGATCTGCTGCAGAATCCGGCTGTCCTCCACCTTGGTATCAGCCAGTTCTTCGTCGTTGGACGCGATAATGCGGTCGCCGTTTGTCACCACAATCACACCGTCGTCCCTGGTATTATAGCCCGCAAGCAAGCCCTGTATGGTCAGCGTATAATTGCGTGCATACTCCGCAGTGGTGTGATAGTATACAACGATCACACCGGGCACATCTGTACGGCCGTACGCCGAAATATCCACATAGGAGCCGTCCGGCAGGTCAATCCGCGAAGCATAGGTCTTCTGCGGATACCTGACCACATCGAGCACTGTATTCCGTTCTATATACTCCTGCAGTGTTAGAAAATTCAGCAGATCACCGTTATACTCGCACTGCACTCTTCCATCTGTGTCCAGCAGAATAATGCCGGTCAGCCGCTGTTCCTGCGCATAGAACCGAAGCCGTTCTTCATCTACAGCCGAGCCTTCATAGCCGATATTGCGGTTTACCTGCTGTGCGTTGTCCATGATACGCATCAGGCTTTTGGTAACAGCTGCAGCATTGTAGCGTGTATAGGTTGTGCACTGCTCCTTCACATAATCTATCGTATTGCCGAGCTTTTCCCGTGTCTGCGCGCTCTCCGCACGCGCCGTGTTAAAGCCGACCACGATGACCAGCACGGCGCCGATTGCAGCCGCAATCCGTTCATACCGACGCGTGGCTTTGCCCTTTTTAATCCGCAGCACAGTCCACCTCCAAATATTTGTCCGGATCGGACAGATACCTGCCTATGATCGTTCGAGTCGTACCGTCTGCACGCATTTCCTCGAAAACCCGGGAAAGCTGTTCGCTCAGTCCGCGCGTATCGTTTTTTGCAAACGCCACACCGATTCCTGTCGTGAGAATGCTTTCGTCCAGAATACGGTAATCCGCATCATAATCCTTCATATACTGCCGAATAGCGGTTTCGTGCGCCGCGATCGCATCCACATAGCCCTTGCCGAGAGAGGTATAGAGCAGTTCGCGATCCTCCAGACTGTATACTTCACGCACAAGCGGAATGCGGCTGTCCGTTCGCTCGAGAAAAATACTCTCCGGCTTGGTGGTGGACTGCACGGCAATGGTCTTGCCCTCCAGATCGCTCAGCCGGTAAATATCGCTGCTGCGGTTGACCGCAACCACCTGGCGGCTGATCATATACGGTTCGGTCCAGTTGTATTCGTTCTCGCGCCCATCAATGGAAAAACATCCCCAGATACAGTCAATATCACCATGTTCAACCAGTTTCTTCTTTTCTTCCCAGTCAATGCCGACGAAGGATACTGCATACCCCAGCCGTCCGAAGGATTCCTTAGCCAGATCCACATCTATGCCCGCCGGATTGCCGTTTTCATCGGTATAATTAAACGGCGGATAGTTGTCGCTGCCCACCTTGATCGTTATCGGTGTTTCCGTCCGGTGCTCCTGCATATCCTCGGCAGCCGTACATCCGCACAGCAGCACACCCGCCAGTGCTACCGCAAATACACCGAAAATCCGTCTTTTGAGTCTCATGGCTTCCCCTGCTTTACTTTTTATCCTTATTATACCATTTTAGATCTATGAATGCCAGAGAGAATGTGACATTTTATCCCAGTATTTTTCGACAACTTTTTCACTTTATGTCGATTTTTTTCGTACCCAAATCTGCCAGCAGCACCTTCATCTGCCCGCCGCAAACCATACCTTCCTGCGCAGCAATGTCGTTGCTCATGTCGATGGTGACGCACTTGTGCTCGCCGGTGCCGATCAAGTAATACGCCTGCCGCATAACGGCGCTCTCACTGCAGCCGCCGCCGATGGTGCCCGCAGTAGCCGTATTGGCATCGACCACCATGTACGAGCCGGATTTTACCGGCGTGGAACCGCTGGTCTCGTATACGAGCATGAGCGTTTTGGGAATATCACCGCGTGCAGCGGTTTCCAGCAGCGGCAGGTCGATATCCTCTGCGGTGAGAATGCTGCTTTTGGAACGGCGGTCGGTCGTGCGGCGGCGTTCCGCGATCAGCTCTGCCACGATAGAAATCGCGATCTCCTTGACGGTCAGCGCACCAATGTCCAGACCGATGGGCGTATGAATGCGGTCGAGATCTGCCCGAGAGAAGCCTTCTTCCTCAAGCATGTTCAGCAGACCGACCGTGCGTCTTTTCGACCCGATCATACCGAGATAGCGCGGCATGGTGCCGCGCAGAAGCTCCCGCAGGCAGTCCGCGTCATAACGATGCCCGCGCGTGATAACGGCAACGTAATCGCTCTCTCGGATGCCGATTTTCTCGATTGCCGCCGGAAACAGATCACATACGATCTGCTTTGCTTCCGGAAAGCGCGGATGGTTGGCAAAGGACGGCCGGTCGTCCGCCACGACCAGTTCAAAACCGAGATCGGCCGCATAGCGGCAAAGCGGCTGCGCGATCGTGCCGCCGCCGAGCAGAATCAGGCGTTCCTGCGGCATGAAATTGCGCGTGTACTGTACGCCGTCCACGTCGATGGTCAGCGCCGCCGGAAGTCCCTTGCGAGCATTTTCCGCGGCAGCCTGCAGCTGTTCCAGCAAAGTCATCGTGCCGTCGCTCCTTCCGCGTGATAATCGCCGCTCTTGCCGCCGGTCTTGTGCAGCAACAGCGTCTCATCAATACGCATACCGCGGTCCACCGCCTTGCACATATCGTAGACGGTCAGCGCGGCAACAGAGGCCGCCGTGAGTGCTTCCATCTCAATGCCGGTCTTGTGCGAGCAGCGCAGCGTGCTGACAACGCGCACCTGCGTCTCCGAGACAGCCTCAATGGCGATGTCCACGCTCTCGATCGGGATTGGATGACACATCGGGATCAGCTCTGCCGTCCGCTTGGCCGCCATAATGCCCGCGATGCGCGCGCACGCGAACACATCGCCCTTGGGCACTGTGCCGTCAAGGATCATGCGCAGCGTCTCCGGCTGCATGGTCAGCACGGACTGCGCCACAGCTTCGCGCTGCGTGACCGGCTTTGCGCCGATGTTGACCATGTGCGCTGCACCGTTTTCATCCAAATGGGTCAGTTTCATGTTGTTCCTCCCGAAAATTCATTCTGTTCCGCAAACACAAAAAACACCGCTCAAAACGACGTTTAAGCGGTGTTTCATCTGGTCCGAGTGACAGGATTCGAACCTGCGGCATCCTGCTCCCAAAGCAGGCGCGCTACCAACTGCGCTACACCCGGATAGTATTGTGAGCGCCCCGTATTCCAAGGAACCGAGGCGCTTGATGGTGCCGGTGACCGGACTCGAACCGGTACGCTGTCGCCAGCGGTGGATTTTGAGTCCACTACGTCTACCAATTCCATCACACCGGCATAGCATAGTTATTATATCGTAAATCGCACCGGTTGGCAAGAGGAATTTTCCGAAAAGGGTATTTTTCTTTCACTGCTGCAAAAGATAACAGCCATTCCCGTAGGAATGGCTTTCCAGCTTGTCGAAAAAGTCAGATTTCTATTTTGTGCTTCGTGCGACAGCACGCATAAAATAGAATTTGCGCAGCAAATTCATAAAAACCGGGGGCGTGTACCTCGGTTTTTATACAAGGGAAGAAAAAATGTGTCCGGAGGACGCGGTTTTTCTTCAGCATTCGATCGAAAGCGTGGTTTCGATCGAGAGGCTGCTCGAAAAACGATAGTTTTTCGAGCAGCCTCAAAAGCCATTCCCGCAGGAATGGCTTTCGTCTGTTAAAACAAATGTGCAACGCCAATTACGCCCTGAGAACCGAGCAGCATAATGAAGCCTGCAACAATTACGCCGCACAGAATCGAAGTCAGCGCCTTGGTTTTCGGCATTTTGAGCAGCGTTGCAATCAATGCACCTGACCATGCTCCGGTGCCCGGCAGCGGAATCGCCACAAAAAGGAACAGACCCAGCCGTTCATATCTGGTGACCTGACCGGTCTTTCCGAGCAGCTTTTCGCGGTACTTGGTGGCAAAGCCGGAAAGCGGGCCGAGCGAGCACACCCAGTCCAGCAGCTTTTCGCCGAAGAACAGCAAAAACGGGATCGGGATCATATTGCCGATCACAGCCAGCGGGATCAGCGCGATCGCCGGTACGCCTGCGACTGCGCCCAGCGGGACCGCACCGCGCAATTCCACCAGTGGAACCATGGAGATGAGCACAACCGCCAGTTCACGGCCTGCGCCCATCAGCCAGTTGAATAACGATGAAAACACGATTTTTTCCTCCTGACAAGTGTTCTATGGTAAACAGCGAATACTCACACAGATATACTTGTTAATGATACCCTATTCCGCATACAAACGCAAGCGCTGCAATCGTAAAATCTGTGTAAAATAATTTGACGCACCCCTCGCGAGCGGTTATACTGAATATATAAAGGAGGGGATCTCCATGCCGCGAGGACAAAAAGACGCTGCCTTTTACGACAGCGCGGCTCTGCTTGTGCTTTCTCTGCTTGAGGAGGCGGACAAGACCGGTTTTCAGCTTCTGCATGAGGTGGAATGCCGCTCAGACTGCGCGTTTGCCATCCGCGAAAGCCGCCTGTATCCCCTGCTGCACGGACTTGAGGCACGCGGCGATGTCCGCTCCTGTGAACGGCAGACCGAGGACGGCATGCACCGGTTTTACCGGCTGACCCGTCAGGGCGTGAAAACGCTCACCTGCTGCCGGGAACAGTGGGAAACCTGCCGCAAGCCAATCGGAGGTGGCGCCTGTGTCACCAAATAAGCTGATTGTGCCGTACCTGCACCGCGTGTGCCGGCATCTCCTGTGGCCGCCTTACCGTGCCCGCGTTCGGCGGGAGCTGACCGACCATATTCTCAGCCGCGCGGAGGAGCTGCGCTGCCGCGGCAGTCTCACACAGGAGCAGGCTGTGCGTCAGGTGCTGCGCGCACTCGGTGATCCGGATGTGCTGGGAAAGGCTCTGCGGCAGGCGCGTCTGCCGCTTGCACGGGTAGTGTACAACGTGATTTCCGCCACTGTATGGATTGCCATTCTGCTCTGTGCGTTATATCTGACAATTTACCTGCTGTAAACAGCACAAAAGCGTTCTGTATGAGATTTACAGAACGCTCAGTTTGTAGTAAACCAATTTTATCCTATCGCGCGGTAGCGCGTGTTTCAATAGAATTTGCCATGCAAATTCCAAAAATCCGGGGACATGTGCCTCGGATTTTTGACTTCTGGAGGGAGAAAGTTTCTTTATAGGAACTTTCAGACGACTTTGGAATGGCCCACGGTCCGTTCCTGCTTGTCGGCGAAACTGTAGTTTCGCGACAGCCTCTTACAGAACGCTTTCTTTATTTTCTTGCGCTGTACAGCAGCCACAGCTTGCCGAGAGTCTGCACCAGGCACGCCACAAGGATGACGCCAAACGCCATCGCGCCCGCCTCCTCGATGAACAGCGTACCGTATCGAGCAAAGCCTGCCGTGTCGCCCTGCACGAGCGCAAGCGTCGTGTAATACAGGTCGCCGCCCGGAATCAGCGGCACCAGCATAGGCACGAGCAACGTGATGACAGGCGCTTTGAGCAACCGTGCGAGCACCTCGGCCAGTGTGGCCGTTGCCAGCGTAGAGACAAAAAACGCGGTCACGCGGTTATCATACCACTGCATCGCCAACAGATATACACCCCAGTTTACCGCAGCACCAAGCATGATCGTGATCAGGCGGCTGCCGTAAATATGAAACAGCAGTCCGAAGCCGAGCGCACCGATCATCGCCATGACAATCTGCAGAAGGATTTCACCCGTCATACGGCACCGCCCCCAGTCTGCATGAGCACGAGTGCGCAGCCTGCCGCGATGGCAAGCGCTCGCAAAACCGCTTCAAATGCGCTGAGCAGTCCGGTGATGGTGTCGCCCACGAAAATATCGCGCATGGAGTTGACGAACGGAATGCCCGGAATCAGCAGCATGATGTTGCCGATAATGATATAGTCCAGATTCTGTCCCATGCCGGTTTTTACCGTGAGAGTCGCTGCCGCGCACATCGCCGCCGAGCTGACCATGGTCAGCACGAGCGGCTGCAGCGAAATCCGATCACCGAGCACGCCGATGACATACAACAGCATGCTGCACAGCATGGCGGCAACGCCGTCTCTCCAGGTGCCGCCGAAGAACACAGCGAACGAGCCTGACGTGATCAGATACGCCAGCGGCAGCCGGCAGCGCAGCTTATCCGGTGCGGTGCGTATCGCCTCCAGACGTGCGTGCAATTCCTCCGGCGGAACAGGATTCACACATACCTCGCGCGACAGCTCGTTGACCGCCTCAATACAGCGCATATCGGTTCCGCGCCGCAGGATGCGGCGCGTCTGCGTGATCACCTGATCGTCTGCCGTCCGTACCGTTACTGCCATGCTGGCCGTGATGGTCAGCACATCCGCTCGTACAAAACCGTAGGCGCGTGCCAGACGGCGCATGGTGTCCTCTACGCGAGCTGCCTCAGCACCCGAGGTCAGCAGCAGCTCTCCCGCATCCAGCACAGCGGAAAGTGTCTGCTCCGGTCGATCCATCAAACCACGCTCCTCTCATTACAGCAGCGGCGCGAACAGACGCAGCACGCTTGCCATGATCGACCGAATCCACGGCACACGGCGCAGCCATTCGTCATCAATCCGGCGGCTGACATTGATGGTCTCCATAATGTCCTGCTTAACGGCGGCAACGACCGAGCTGTTGTAGAAGCAGGTCGCGCACTCGAAGTGCAGGAAGAATGAGCGGAAATCCATGTTGATTGTACCGACCACCGCCGTATCATCATCGGACACGATGGTTTTCGCGTGCAGAAAGCCCGGTCGGTACTCATAAATCTTGACGCCCGCTCGGTGCAGCTGCTGATAGTACGAACGTGTGATCATGTACACCAGCTTTTTATCCGGGATGCCCGGCGTCAGGATACGCACGTCCACGCCGGACTGCGCCGCAATGGTCAGCGCCGTAATCATCTCGTTGTCCAGTACAAGATACGGCGTGGTGATATAGACGTACTTTCGCGCGTTATGGATGATCTGCAGGTAGGTGGATTCACCGATATTGATGTCGTCGAGCGGTGAATCCGCAAACGGCTGCACATAGCCGTCTGCCGGCAGCTTGGCGGTCGGCAGATAGTTTTCGAGCGGCGGCATGTCCTCGCCGGTGACATACTCCCACATCTGCAGGAACAGGGCGGTCATATTGGCTGTTCCCTCACCCCGCAGCATGATGCCGGTGTCCTTCCAGTAGCCGAAGCGCACCTTTTTGTTGATATACTCATCTGCCAGATTGATACCGCCCATATAACCGACATTGCCGTCAATAATCGTCATCTTGCGATGGTTGCGGTAGTTGAGATAGGTGTTCAGCGTCGGGATAAAGCGGTTAAAGCGCACCGCGTGAATGCCGAGGCTCATCAGATAGCGGTCGTAGTTTTTCGGCAGCGTGCAGATCGAACCAACGTCGTCGTACAGCACGCGCACATCCAGTCCGGCGGCCGCCTTCTCCCGCAGGATGTCAAGGATAGTATCCCACATTATGCCTTCTTCGATGATGAAATACTCCAGAAAGATGAACTTCTGTGCGTGACGCAGCTCCTCGCACATGGAGTCGAACATTTCCTCGCCGACACGGAAATATTTCGTCTCCGTGTTGGTCCACACCGGCATGCCGTCCAGCGTCTCGATATAGCGGGCGCGTGCTGCATGACGCGGATGCTGCTCGATCAGCTCCTTTGTAGCAGGCGTGCGCATATAATCAGTGAAATCCGGCGGTTTCGGCTCGTACTGATGCTGGGTACGCGCCCGATTGAGCGGCGTATTGCCCCAGAACAGATAAAACAAGCCGCCGAACAGTGGCAGCAGCACAATAACCAACATCCATGTGATCTTGTACATCGGGTTGTCGTACTTACGCACCAGCCAGATGACAATGATAACGCTCAGCACGGTCAGTGCCGGTGTCAGCCAGTGATATTCCGTACTTGCCCAGCTTACGCCGAACATAACGATTGCAAGCTGAATCAGCAGCAGGAATCCGCCGACAACGCGTCGGTCGCCAAGCAGCTTGCCTACTTTTCTGCGCATCATAATCTCTCCCTTCCCTGCATAGCGCAGTCCTTCCATAGACTATAATCATATCGCACAAGGTATAAAAAGTCAACGCGTCTGCGTTGCTCTCCGATTAAATATGTGCTACACTAAAAGTAACATTTTTGTAAACCACCGTTAATCATACAGGAGGATCATCCATGCCCCATATTTCCGTGCCCGCCGCCGAACTGAACACGCGGCTCGACCGTCTGCGCTGTGCCATGACCGAGAAGGACCCTGCGTGGTCCATGCTTCTGCTTGACAACACGCTCGACATGTACTACTTCACCGGCACCATGCAGGATGGCGCACTTGTCGTGACACCCGATCAGGCTACGCTGTTCGTCCGCCGCTCGTTTGATGTTGCAAAGGACGAATCCGCCTTTGCAGACATCCGTCCGATGGGCAGCTTCCGCGGCATCAAGGAGGTCTATCCGGATATTCCGGAGACCGTCTACGTTGCCGCAAAGACCATGACGCTGCAAAAGCTTTCCATGCTGAACAAGCATCTGCCGTTTGCACCCAAGCCGATGGACGGTGTGCTCAGCGCGCTGCGCTCGGTCAAGAGCGCGTATGAACTCGACTGTATGCGCGAATCCGGCAGACTGCACCGCTATGTCATCGAGGAACTTGCTCCGGCGTTCCTGCGCGAAGGCGTCAGCGAAGCACGCCTGTGCAGCGAGATCTGCACCGCCATCGTGGACCGCGGCGGCATGGGTATCTCGCGCTACAATCAGCCGGCAGCCGAGGACGTGCTCGGTATTGCCAGCTTCAGCGAAAACAGCCTGTGTCCCACCGCACTGGACAGCCCCTCCGGCTGTATCGGCACCTCGACCGCAATGAAGTCCATCGGCTCGTCTGAGCGCAAGCTGCACGAAGGCGACACCGTCCTGCTGGACATTCCGTGCGGCTGGCGCGGCTACCATACCGATAAGAGTATTACGTTCTACTACGGCGAGCTGGACAAGCATCCGCAGAGCGGCGTGATCCGCGCGGCACGCGAGCAGTGCATTGCGCTGGAGAACGAAACTGCATCTCTCCTGCGCGCCGGTTCCGTTCCGGCTGAGATTTACGAGAAGATCCTCTCTCTCGTCGATCCTGCGTTCCGCGAAGGCTTTATGAACGGCTGCAAGTTCCTCGGCCACTCCATCGGTCTGACAATGGACGAAACACCGGTTCTCGCCAAAGGCTTCTCGGCTCCGCTCGAGTCCGGCATGACGCTTGCCGTTGAGCCGAAGATCGCGATTCCGGGTGTCGGCCTCATCGGCTGCGAAAACACCTATGAGATCACCGCAGACGGTCCTGCGCAGTCGCTCACCGGCGCATGCGACACGCTGTTCGAGGTACTCAATCAGTAATCTATACAAAAATATCCGCTCTCTGTTTGTACAAAGAGCGGATGTTCTCTTTTCACTCCTCTTTTGCATCCGGCATAGAATGGCGCAAAGGAGGTTTTTGCTTATGAATCAATCGACGACTCTCGCCGTCGTCGGCGGCGACGTGCGTCAGGCATATTTAGCCGAGCTGCTGCATGAAGCAGGCCACACCGTGCGCACATTTGCACTCGAGCGCCGCCCCGCCGCAGGCTGCACGGCTGCAAGTGACCTGCAGGCGTGCCTTGCTGACGCACGCGCGGTCATTCTGCCTATGCCGGTGCAGACGGGGGACGGCAGTCTGAACGCGCCGCTTGCCAATGCACAGCACACGATTGGCGATGTACTCGATGCCATTCCCGCCGGAACGCTGACGCTGGCCGGTGCCGTGCCCTTTTCCGTACACGCCCGCGCGGTGCAGAACGGACTGACACTCATCGACTACTTATCCCGCGAGGAGCTGGCGATCCGCAACGCGGTACCTGCCGCATTTGCAAAAAGCACAGGCTGTCCGGTTACAGGCGGCAGGCTTCCTGCCGGAGATACTCCACGAGAGCCGCACAGAATTCGCGGTTGCTCGGCGGCTCCTTATCCTGTGCACGCGCTTCACCGAAATACCTGGCAAGCACGGCTTTATCACACTTATCCCATGCGCGGTGAACGGCGTAGCGCATATTGCGCTCCACATTACTGCCTTCGCTGTTCATCTGCTGCGCGACACTGTGGTAAATGATCTTGGTGATGCTGGCACCGTCGGTCTCCCGATACAGGCACACGGTCAGCAATGCACACTGATAGCCGATCGTCTGCTCGCGCATACCCAGCTCACGCAGGATCTGGGCCAGCCGCTGCTCCACCGTGTCTCCCCGACTGGTACAGGTGACCGCCAGCTTGATGCGCTCATACAGTGCATCCGCGCAGATTGGCTTACGCAGCAGCACGTTAATGTGCAGCAGACTGCACTCTACATAGGTCTGACCGCCGATGAACGAGCTGAGCAGGATAATGCTCGTATCCCACATCTTATTCTGTCTCATCCATGACGCAACGGCAAAGCCGTCCGCATATGGCAGGTCGGTATCCAGCACGACCATATCCGGCATTTTTTGTCGAATCATTTCCCACGCCTTCGTGCCGTTCGACGTACAGCCGACAAGCTCCAGCTCATTGCTCGCCTGCATAAGCCGTTTTGTCTGTTTCAGCAGAGACTCGTCCGCACACGCCAGTAAAATACGCATTTTGCCTTGTTTGATCTTCATTTACTGCTTTCCCCCGGCTTTCTCTATCTTATGCCGATTGATGGATTACATCTTATTTTTACATATTCAGCGCGTCCGCGCAAGCGGATATCCCTGCTTTTTCCCGCATATTTATCGACAATTTTCGACAAGACCGCGTTTTTTCTGTCGAATGTCCGGTTTTCTCTCTGTCGGACAGGGATTTCGCGCTTCTTGGTGAAACCGCATAATCTCTCTATCAAAACCGCATTTTTGTGCTTTTACACTTGCATAAACGGTAAAAATACGCTATACTATCGTTTGTGCCGTTCGGCACTTTGCTTCCGGATATGGAATGACAGTTCGAAACCATCCTGTCGTAAAACAAAACTAGGGACAACGAAACAGAAAAATTTTAAGGCAATACCGTATAATTGAACAAGAGTGATTTGCGAGTAAATTTTGCGTACTGACGAGGCACAGTTTTGCGGTAATACTTGATGTATTACCGTGAAACTTCGGCAGCGCGGACGGAACTCGCGCAAGGAACCGAAGCCAAAGTCAGGACACAAAATTTCCGCAAAGCACCGCAGTCTTAATTGTGCGGTGTTGCCTTAGGTTTCCAATCAACGTTGTTGTGTGCATTATTTGGAGGTGAACGAAATATGGTAAAAGAAAACATGAGCAAGGTTCAAAAACTGACCGTTTCTGCTATGGTGATGGCACTTTACGTTGTTGTGCTGTACTTTACGCAGAGCTTCTCTTTCGGTGCGTACCAGATCCGCATTGCAACGGCTCTGTATGCGCTCGCTTACCTGTTTCCGTTCCTGGTTTTGCCGCTTGGTTTCGCGAATTTCATTGCCAACTTTCTGTTCGGCGGACTCGGTCTGCTGGACTGGTTCGGAGGCTGCTTCGTCGGTATCATCGTTACCGCGATCATCGTGCTCATCCGCCGCAAGGGCTGGAGCCGCTGGCTGATGATCCTCCCGATCATCCTTGTGCCCGGTCTCGGCGTACCGAGCTATCTGAGCTATCTGCTGCACGTTCCGTATTCTGTACTTGCCACCAGCCTGTGCATCGGTCAGTCCGTACCTGCGGTCTGCGGTGTCGTTCTGGTGAACGTACTGCAGCGTGCACTGTATCCCAAGGCAACTAAGGCCTAACTAAATGTAAGGAGAATGCAACCATGACCGGAAGAAATAAAGAAGAACTGAACGGCGTCACTCTGCTGGGCAGCCAGAAGAACAAGTATCCCTCGGACTACGCGCCCGAAATGCTGGAGACTTTCCCGAACAAGCATCCGGACAATGACTATTTTGTCAAGTTCAACTGCCCGGAGTTCACCAGCCTGTGCCCGATGACCGGCCAGCCGGACTTTGCTACTATCTATATCTCCTATGTTCCCGGCGAGCGCATGGTAGAGAGCAAGTCGCTCAAGCTGTATCTGTTCAGCTTCCGCAACCACGGCGATTTCCATGAGGACTGCGTGAACATCATCATGAAGGACCTCATCCGCCTGATGGAGCCCAAGTACATCGAGGTCTGGGGCAAATTTACACCGCGCGGCGGCATCTCGATCGACCCGTACTGCAACTACGGCAAGCCCGGCACCCGCTGGGAGGAGGTTGCATTCGAGCGTCTCACCCACCACGATCTGTACCCGGAGAAGGTGGACAACCGATGAGCGAAAAGGCAATGGTCCTGTGCAGCGGCGGCGTGGACAGCACGACCTGTCTTGCGCTTGCCATCGAGAAGCACGGCAAGGAGAATGTGTGCGCGCTGTCCATTTACTACGGTCAGAAGCACGTTAAGGAGATCCAGGCTGCGAAGGCGGTTCTCGAATACTACGGCATCGAGGGCACGTCTCTCGACCTGACGCCGGTGTTCGCGTACAGCGACTGCTCGCTGCTTTCCCACTCGACCGAGGACATCCCCGAGGAATCCTACGCCGAGCAGCTGGCGCAGCGCGGCGGCAAGCCGGTTACGACCTATGTGCCGTTCCGCAACGGTCTGTTCCTATCGGCAGCGGCAAGCGTTGCGCTGTCCAAGAACTGCAGCGTAATTTACTACGGTGCACATCACGACGATGCCGCCGGCAATGCCTATCCCGACTGCAGCGAGGAATTCGTAAATGCGATGAACCACTCCATCGTACTCGGCTCGGGCGGTGATGTCCGCATCGAGGCTCCGTTCGTGCGTTGGAACAAGGCGCAGATCGTTGCCGAAGGTCTGCGGCTGCAGGTTCCCTATCAGCTGACGTGGAGCTGCTACGAGGGCGGCGATAAGCCGTGCGGCAAGTGCGGCACCTGTCTGGACCGCATCCGCGCGTTTGAGGCGAACGGCGTGACCGACCCCGCAATGAAGTAAAACAAAAGACTGCTGTTTCATCGGAGACAGCAGTCTTTTTCTGTCCATCTTGACTTTTTCCTATAAGAATGATATGATTATAGCCGTTAACCTTATTTTGAGGAGTCCATGCTATGATTTATCTCGATTATGCCGCCCATGCACCCGCTGACCCCGTGGTGCTGGAGCGATTCTGCGATATGGAACGCCGGTTCCCGGCCAACCCGAACTCGGTACACATGGCGGGCAAGACCGCCCGTGAGGAAATGGCGCGTGTCACCGAGCAGATTGCGGCGCTGACCGGCGCGTCCCCTGCCGAGGTCATCTTTACCTCGGGTGCGACCGAGGCGAACAACCTCGCCATCAAGGGCATCGCACAGGCGTCACGGCATATCGGCAAGCATATCATCTCCACACCGCTCGAGCATTCCTCGGTCAGCGGCAGCCTGACCGCCCTGCAGGAGCGCGGCTGGGAGATCGACCTGCTCTCCATCGGTCGGGACGGCACAGTGGATCCAGAGGAAGTGCGCGAGCTTCTGCGTCCGGATACCGTTCTCGTTGCCATCTGCGCGGTGGACAGCGAGCTTGGCACCATTCAGCCGGTAAACGAAATCGCAGCGCTGCTGGCTGACCATCCGAACTGCCGTCTGCACGTTGACGCAACGCAGGCTATCGGGCGCATTCCGGTGGACTTCGCCGGTATCGACACGCTGAGCTTTGCACCGCACAAGTTCGGCGGCATCTGCGGGAGCGGCGTGCTGCTCAAGCGCAGCCGTATGCCGCTCGAACCCCAGATGAACGGCGGCACCAGCACAACGCTGTACCGCAGCGGCACGCCCGCGCTCGGTCTGGCGGCTTCATCTGCGCTGGCACTGCAGTTGGCGTGCGATGAGCGTGAGAGCCGCTGTGCAGTCGTTCAGCGCCACAGCGAACGGCTTCGGAAGGCACTTGCGGCGTATCCCGCGGTGCATATCAACAGTCCGGAACACGCCGTGCCGCACATCCTCAATCTGAGCGTGAAGAATGTGAAAGGCACCGTATTTCAGCGCGCGCTGTCCGAAAAAGGCGTGTGCGTATCGGTCAAATCCGCCTGCTCGGCAGACGGTCTGCCGTCCCGTGCGGTGTTTGCTGTCAGCCGTGATCGCAGAAATGCACTGTCCTCGTGGCGCATCAGCCTGAGCCACCTCACCACAGATGCGGAAATCCACGAATTTCTGTCCGTTTTCGACGCGTGCTATCACGAGTTAGTCAAGTAATACAGGGAGCATCATTATGAAACGAGATTTACAGCCGCACGAGCTGATCGAGCGTAGTATCATCAAAAAATTTCGCAAGACCATCTGGAACCCGTTTACACTGGCGGTCCGTCAGTATCAGCTGATTCAGCCGGGCGACAAGATTGCCGTGTGCATTTCGGGCGGCAAGGATTCCATGCTGATGGCCAAGCTGATGCAGCTGCTCCAGCGGTACAGCGAGGTGCCGTTCGAGGTGGTTTTCCTCGTCATGGACCCCGGCTACAACGAAATCAACCGCAATAAAATTGAGAGCAACGCTGCACTGCTGCATATCCCGATCACCGTGTTCGAGACCGACGTTTTCGCGGTTGCCAACAACAGCGAGAAGAACCCGTGCTACCTGTGTGCGCGCATGCGCCGCGGCTATCTGTACAGCAAGGCGCAGGAGCTCGGCTGCAACAAGATCGCGCTCGGCCACCACTTCAACGACGTCATTGAAACGACCGTGATGAGTATGTTCTACGGCTCGCAGATGCAGGCCATGCTGCCCAAGCTGCACAGCACCAACTTCGCAGGCATGGAGCTGATTCGTCCGCTGTACTGCATTCACGAGGAGGATATCCTCGCGTGGAAGCAGTATAACGACCTCGAATTTATCCAGTGCGCGTGCCGCTTCACCGAAAACTGTACGATGTGCGACAACGGCGGCGGCGGTTCCAAGCGACAGGAGGTCAAGATTCTGCTGCGCCGTCTGCGCCGCGACAACCCGAATATTGAGCGCAGCATTTTCAACAGTATTCACTCGGTAAATCTGGACATGATGCCCGGTTACAAGTCTGGCGGCGTGCTCCACTCGTTCCTCGATGATTACGACGAACGCGGAAAGAAAAGCGAATAGTGTTCAGCCGTCCGTGCGCTGCACGGACGGTTTTTCTCTGCCCGAAAGGTCGAAATACAGCGGTTCGGACACGCCGTGCAGATATACAGTCAAGCCCTCCCCCGTTGCAGTGATATGATCGAGCAGTGCGCTGTAAACCGTTTCACTGTACAGCTTTTTCCGTAAAATTGTACAGAATTGCTGTCTTTCGGTGCGTGTGAGATCAGGTATCGCGCGCAAGGTCTGCCGCAATACCACCTCCATGTCGATTGGTAAATCCTGTACAATTTGCTTCATGCAGTCCAGCAAAATCCGATTTTCAACTGCCGGAGCCGCACACGCTGCCACGCCGTGCTGCACCCGTTTCCCGCACACCCATCGCAGACCGCCGTCCGCCTGTGCGCCCTTGCGCGGCACAAACCGACTGCCGCACCGTCCGCAGACCACTTTTCCGGAGCACCAGTACCGCGCGGAGGGTCGGCTGCCGGCTTTGCGGTTTGCCTGCCGGCGGTCGAGTTCCCGCCGGACAGCCTCGAACATCGAGCGCGGCACAATCGCCTCGTGATGATCCCGCAGGTAAACCTGCGGCGACTGCCCCTCATTTTTCACCTTGCGATGATCGAGAAAATCCGGCGTGCAGCTTTTGCGCTGCAGAAGATCGCCGCAGTATTTCTCGCCTCGGAGCAGCCGCAACACCATCGTAGACGACCACGATTTTCCTTTTCCGCTTGGCGGCGGGATGCCCTCGGCGGTCAGCTCCCGTGCGATGATGTAAGTGCCTTTGCCGTCCATCAAGAAACGGCGGTACACCTCGCGGACGACTGCCGCCTGCTCGGGCTTCACTATCAATTTCCCACCCTGCAGGGTAAATCCGTATATATTGTTGCACCCGAACACCACACCGCGCTCCATCGAGCGCTGCTGTCCCCACTTGACGCGCTCAGAGATTTTGCGGCTCTCCTCCTGCGCTACGCTTGCCATTATGGTAAGCCGGAATTCACCGTCATTCTGGCGGGTGTCGATATGATCTCCAATGAATACAATACCGACTCCCTGACGGCGCAGCAGCCGCGTGTACGCGAGCGTGTCAACCGTATTTCGGGCAAAGCGTGAGACCTCTTTGGTTAAAATCAGGTCAATTTTCTCTTCTGCTGCCGCTGCCAGCATGCGCCGAAAGGCAGGCCGGTCGGACGAGGTGCCGGACAGACCCTCGTCCGCATAAACCTCCACAAGCTCCCAGTCCGGCTGACGGCTGATGTACTCCGAAAAATATCGCCGCTGATTCTCCAGCGAGTTTCTCTGGTCCTCCTGCGAGGTGGAAACGCGGCAATAGGCGGCCACGCGCAGCATGTCAGCGGCCTGCGCACAGCAGCTCGAGCACCAGCTCCAGACGCTCGGGCGGCAGCACGCCTTCCGCGCGCAAAGCGCGGAGCAGACCCTCGATCATGCCGCGCGAAACAGCAGCCTGCTCCTGTTCAGTCAGTTTCATGGCTATCCCTCCTTCGCTTGCAGTCTATGCGAAGGCAAACCCGTTTATGCGCCAAACCGCTAACGCCTTCCCTACCTGCGAGGGAGCACTTCAGCTCGCGATGGAGCAAACTGCGTTCACGCTGCAAAATGCACGCTGTCTGGTGATTGGTGCCGGACGGATCGGCATGCTTCTTGCACGCAAATTGTACGCTCTCGATGCACAGGTTGCGGTCTCCGCACGCTGCACGCGTGATTTTGCACGCATCGCCGCCGCAGGACTGCACGCACTGGATACACGCAGGCTCGCCGGTCATCTTGCCGGTTTTGACCTGATTTTCAACACCGTACCTGCTCCGATCCTGACAACCGAGGTACTGTCCGACATGAAACCGCCCTGCTTCATCATTGATCTTGCATCTCTGCCGGGCGGTGTTGCCGCCGATACCCTGCTTCCGGATGGCTGTCGCGTGCTGCACGCACTGTCTCTTCCGGGCAAGGTAGCACCGCTCAGCGCTGCACGCGCAGTATTCGATACCGTGGACACCATTCTGCACGAGGAGGGCATCTTATGAGCAAACTCCGCATTGGCTTTGTACTGACCGGTTCGTTCTGTACCTTTGCCAAGGTCATACCGGTTATACAAGCACTCATCGAGCGCGGCGATTCCGTTACGCCGATTCTGTCCGACAGCGCCGGCACACTCAACACCCGCTTTGGCACAGCCGCGCACTGGCGTCAGGAGCTGACTGCACTCACCGGCGTCTCCCCTATCGACAGCATTGTTTCCGCCGAACCGATTGGGCCGAAGGCGCTGTTTGATATACTGATCGTTGCGCCGTGCACGGGCAATACACTCGCCAGACTGGCGCACGGTCTGACGGACACCCCTGCGACCATGGCGGTCAAAAGCCATCTGCGCGGAGAACGTCCGGTCGTGCTGGCGGTCTCCACCAATGACGGTCTGTCCGGCAGCGCCGCCAATCTCGGCACGCTGCTGAATCGCCGGCATTACTATTTCGTGCCGCTCCGGCAGGATGCGCCGCACAGCAAGCCGCGCTCGCTTGTCGCAGATATGACGCTGATTCCCGCTGCCATTGACGCGGCCATGAACGGCAGACAGCTTCAGCCCATCCTGCTTGCACCCAACGTATAAAAACCCCGCAAAGCTGACACTGAATCGTGACAAGTAATTATTGTGTCGCAAAGAACGGTGTGACCGTGAAAGTCACGCCGTTTTTTCTACGATCCCGGGCTCTGCCGATACGGAGATTTCCACCTCGTCCATGAAATTGAATAAGTTTGCTTTTGATAAACAGCAAAAAATCAACCGCCCATTTCTTTCGGAAATGGGCGGTTGTCTTTGCGTTTGTGGTCCTTGCACACCTGAATCCATCGGCTATCCGCAATACGGCTGCATTCATTCCTTATCACGGTTAAGCCAGCATTCTGCAGGGCTTTTCTTATGATTCTTTGCCTTCCGGCTCCTTGCCGGTGGCAAATGTGATCGCACGGCTGCAGTTGGTAATCTGCACATTGTGCAATGCGCCGCCGAACTCGCCGTCCAGCGTCCACGTCACCTCGTCATCGGACGAAAAACTGATTTTTGACGTGCGGAAGTACGCGAAGCGGTTAGATTCGACATTATGCGTCAGCAGGTCATTCGCCAGCCACTGCAGCTCCATCGGATTCTCGACCGGGTAAATGAGCAGCACCTCGTACAGTCCGTCATCCAGCGCCACGCCATCCGGCCGGATGGTCTTGAAGCCGCCGACCGACACCGTGTTTGTCACCATACCGTAGATGAAATCGTCCTCCATCTGCGTTTCCGCGCTGTTCACGCGGATGTGGTAGGTTTTGATGTTGGTCAGCGCCTTAATGCCCTCGATGATATACGCAGCACGCCCGAAAATGTTCTTGGTCTGCTGCGGTGTCTCATAGGAGACCTCAGTAAACGCACCGAACGCCGCAATATAGTTAAAATAGCGATCGTTGAAGCGGCCAATATCCAGCGCCTGCAGCGTATCGCCTGCCGCAATAACCGCCGCCTCAGCGGGCACCTTGGAAATGCCCAGACTGAACGCGAAGTCGTTTGTCGTACCGGCAGGCACATAACCGAGAACCGGACGGCTCTCCGCCTGCATAAGACCGGTAATCACCTCGTTCAGCGTACCGTCACCGCCTGCACACACAATGCGATCGAACTCGCCCGCACGCTCCCGTGCAACACGCGTTGCATCCTGCGCACCCTGCGTGATATAAATCGTCACATCATATCCTGCCTGTTGAAATGCGGTCACACAGTCGATGATCTTTCCGCTCATTGCACCGCGTCCCGCATGCGGATTGAGTATCCACAGCATTCTCTTCATGTTTCATCACCTTCCGGTTTTGTTCATAAATAAAATGTAGTATCGACGCAGCCGCGCCGCATCGCTATTCTCAATCCATCAATCATTCACTCTTTTATCCCAAGTATACTATCTATATACTAACTATACTATTATATATCTCAGGAGAGCAAATTGCAAACAGCATTTGCGTAAGCCACCGGATCATCCACCGGCATACCCTCGATGAGCAGCGCCTGCGTATACAGGATATCCGCATAGGTGCTTACCTTATCCGAGCCTTCCGCCTGCAGCGCACACAGCTTCTTAAAGATCGGATGCTCGGCATTCAGCTCCAGAACACGCTCGGCGTGTACGCTCTGACCGCCGTTGACAGCAGCCTGCTGGTTGAGCACCTTCTCCATCTCGAGCGTTACCGGGCCTTCGGCACGCAGGCAGCACGGATGGCTCTTGAGGCGGCTGGTCAGCTCGACCTTCTTAACCTTGCCCTCGAGCGCCTTGCCGAGCGCTTCGAGGACATCCTTATTGTCCTCACTCAGCTTTTGGATCTCTTCCTTCTCGTCCTCGCTGTCCAGACCGAGGTCTGCATCCGCGATGGACTTGAATTCCTTATCGTTGTACTTAGCGAGCATCTTGACGCAGAACTCATCAATGCTGTCATCCATACACAGCACCTCGTAGCCCTTGTCGGACAGCGTTTCCATAACCGGCAGCAGCTTGATCTTGTCGATGGTCTCGCCGCAAGCATAGTAGATATACTTCTGGTCTTCCTTCATGCGGGAAGCGTACTCCGCGAGCGATACCAGCTTGTCCTCCGTGGAGGAATGGTACATCAGCAGATCCTGCAGCAGCTCCTTGTGCGCGCCGTACTCAACATAAGCACCGTACTTGATCTGACGGCCGAACGCTGCCCAGAACTTCTCATAATCCTCGCGCTTATCCTTCTGCATCTTGAGCAGCTCACTCTTGATCTTCTTCTCAAGGCTCTGCGCAATGGCCTTCAAATGGCGGTCGTGCTGCAGCATTTCACGGGAGATGTTGAGCGACAGATCTGCCGTATCGACCATGCCGTGTACAAAGCTGAAATGATCGGGCAGCAGATCCGCGCATTTGTCCATGATGAGTACGCCGTTGGAGTACAGCTGCAGACCCTTCTCATAATCCTTGGTGTAGTAGTCCATCGGCGCGTGAGACGGGATGAACAGCATTGCCGTATACGTTACCGCGCCTTCCACACTGGAATGGATATGGCACAGCGGCGGCTGATAATCGTAGAACTTCTGCGTATAGAAGCTGTTGTAATCCTCGTCCTTCAGCTCCTTCTTGGACTTCTTCCAGATCGGAACCATGGAATTGAGGGTCTCATTCTCGGTGTACTCCTCCCACTCCGGCTTGTAGTCATCGCCTGCATCTGCCGGCTTCTCCTTCATGCGGGAGCGCGTCATATCCATCTTGATCGGGTAGCGAATGTAATCGGAATACTTCTTTACCAGACCCTGAATGCGGTACGGCTCGAGGAATTCATCGTAATTCTCGTTCTCCGTATTGTCCTTGATGGTCAGCACGATCTTCGTGCCGTTTTCTGCCTTTTCGCACGGTGCAACCGTGTAGCCGTCCGCACCGTCGGACTCCCAGCGGTTGGCCTCGTCGCTGCCTGCCGCACGGGATACGACCTCAACATGCTTTGCGACCATAAATGCCGCATAGAAGCCAACGCCGAACTGACCGATGATGTCGATGTCGTCCTGCTTTTCGTTTTCGTTCTTGAACGCCAGCGAACCGGAATGCGCGATCGTACCGAGGTTGTTCTCCATTTCCTCGGCAGTCATGCCGCAGCCGTGGTCCTCGATGATAAAGCGGCGGTTTGCCTTGTCGAGCGTCAGCTCAATCGGCAGACTGTCGCGGGTGATACCGGTCTTGCCTTCCTTCATTGCATTATAGTAGAGCTTATCCGTTGCGTCGGATGCGTTGGAGATCAGCTCACGCAGAAAGATTTCCTTGTGCGTATAAATGGAGTTGATCATCAAATCGAGCAGGCGCTTGGATTCTGCCTTAAACTGCTTGGTTGCCATGATTACATACACCTCTGTGTTTGTTGTTTGGTATTAGCACTCTCAATCGCCGAGTGCCAACATTGATATAATAATCCCAAAGTCAGAAAAAATCAAGAGGGCTTTACAAAATTCATGGTTTATTCAAAAACGGTCATCAAGCCGCTCAAACGTCCGTCTTTTCTCTGCACCGGTTGACCGGGACACTTGAACCGCGCAGGCGGGTTCGCCCCTAACGGGCGGGATGTTTTTCGCTGAGATTCAGCGGTGGGGATTCGCCGTCTGCGGACGGCGGGAACGTCGCGGCGCCCGCCGCGGGGGCAAAAAGGAAGGACAACCTGCGGTTTTCCTTCCT
>OGYG01000138.1_pt1 | contig 81990 bp, 79 predicted proteins | sample 1576481 | NCBI WGS metagenome assembly OGYG01 (sample SAMEA3541497, study PRJEB24748) | human gut metagenome | biome: human gut; feature: human-associated habitat; material: faeces | place: China | collected 2012 | reverse complement strand
AAGGATTTTGTCGGGTGAAACAGACGGCAAAATGATCGGGTGTGTTGCGGGGCGGCATGTTCTTTCTGGATAATCACTCGCTGAAAGTGGTGGTTATCACGGTGAGAACCACCACTTTTGTCAGCAGGATTTGGAATAAAGGGTATCATGGAAGTGCAGGTGCGTCAATATGGTTTTGCAAAATTTATCGTGGTAAAGTGGCAGAAGTAAGACTTTCTACGAATTCAGAAAATCAAATGAGCTTCTCCCACAGCGCATCTCCTGTGGTGAGGGATTCTTCCTCCACGCCTTCACTCAGACGCCTTGCCACATACCATTCTGCGCCGCTTTTGCTTTGCACTCCGGCAAGGGCGGTGTCGTCCAGCAGCACGGCAAAATCGGAAACGCTCAGGCTGTCGCCCTCCTGCGGGTCAGTACCGTCCAGCAGACGGAAACAGCCGTACCGCTGCTCCATTGCCGCCGGGTCGTCCACGATGAAGATCATGCTCTCGCAGAGATAAAAATCAGAATTGAGCTTGTCCTCACTGGATTCCATCAGCTTGCGCAGGGAGGAATCCTGTCCATCGTAATCCAGCGCAAGCCAGATGCTCTTCACGTTGACTTTTACTTTCCCGTCCCCGTTCACATCATCGGCCGCAGCTTCCAATTTGGTTTCCACCTCGGACAGGAACGCCGCGTCCGGGTCAATACGCCCCACGACCGCTACCGTATAGTCCGGCTTCACCTCGGTGACACGGCTCCACACAAAATACCCGACCGCCAGCACCGCCGCGGCAATGAGCACCACATAATACCAGTGATAATGCCACCAGTTGGCGCGGGCTTCGGCAGGCGTCAGCTCCCGGGTTTTTTCCGGCACAAGATCCTCGGGGGAAATGTTGCGTTCGTAGCGGTAGGATGCCATGGCAGTGTCCTCTTTTCGTTTCAGTCTTGATAGCTATATCATAGCATAAACTCCCGGACTGTGTATACGATCCGGGAGTTTTGTTTACACGCGGGTGCGCAGGCACTTGAGATCCGTGCCGCTCACCGTATATTCCCCGGTGCCTGCCGGGATAAAGAAGCTCTCGCCCTTTTGGATGGGCAGGCTCTCGCCGGTGGCGGTCTCGGTCAGGGTCCCCTCTCCTTCCAGGATCAGCAGAGAAGTAAAGGAAACATCATCGCAGATATCCTTGAAGCTGCCCTCCACGGCATCCACCGTAAAGTAATCGCACTGTGCCAGATGGCCGTGGAAGTCGTGAGCAACAGGCGGCTTGCGTTCGGTCACATCCAGAGCCTGCGGGATGTGGAGCTGGCGGGGCTTGCCGTCTGCACCCTTGCGGCCATAATCGTAAATGCGGTAGGTGACGTTGGAATTCTGCTGAATCTCAGCCACCACGATGCCCTTGCGGATGGCGTGGAGCGTGCCGGAGGGGATGAATAAGCAGTCGCCTTTTTTCACCGGGACGGCGTTCAGCACCTCGGTCAGGGTGTTGTCCTTGATGCGGTGCTCAAACTCCTCTTTGCTGATCTCATGGGTGAAGCCATAGTAGAGGGTCGCACCCGGTTCTGCCTCCAGCACATACCACATTTCGGTCTTGCCGTACTGGTGTTCGTGCTCCAGGGCGTAGGCGTTAGAGGGGTGCACCTGAATGGACAGGTCCTTCTTGGCGTCGATGAGCTTTGCCAGAATGGGGAACTCCTCGAACTTTACGCAGTCGGTGCCAAGGCAGCCGGGGTGCGCGTCAATGTACTGCTGCAAAGTCGTGCCGTCCGGCAGGTAGCTGGGGCCGTCCGGGTGGCAGGAGAGCATCCACGCCTCACTCAAGGGGTGCATCTCGCTCTGGATGCCGTACTCGGTACGCAGTTTTTCGCCGCCCCAGAGGTAGTCCTTGCAGCTTGGTTTCAGTTGAATCGTTTTCATCTTGCATACCTCCAATATGCCTAAAATTGCACATAAAATGACACTTTTTCCGAAAAAAGGGTGCAAAAAAGCTGCCCCGTCCATTTTTATGGCAGGAACGAGGCAGCCGTTTGTAGAAATATTTGAGAATTTATGCCTTCAGCAGCTCGGCAGCGGCGTCACCCAGCTTCGCATTGATGGCATCTGCTTCGGCTTCCGTAGGAGCAACGGCGGACAGATACACCTTGATCTTCGGCTCAGTGCCGGAAGGACGAACCATCAGCTTTGCCTTTCCACCCAGACGGAACTCCAAGACATTTGCCTTCGGCAGGCCGGTGCCCTCGGCGTTGTAGTCCAGCACGCTTTCCACGGCGATTCCGGCAATGCTCTGCGGCGGGGTCTCGCGCAGCTGTTTCATGATGGCGTCCATGGTGTGCATTCCGCTTTCGCCCTCAAAGGCGAAGCTGTGCAGGGCATTGCGGTAGCAGCCAAACTCGGCGTACAGCTGGTTGATGGCATCCAGCAGGGTCATGCCCTGCTTTGCGTACCATGCGGCGGCTTCGCACACCAGCAGCGTGGCGTTGACGGCATCTTTGTCCCGGACGTGTGCGCCGGACAGGTAGCCGTAGCTCTCCTCAAAGCCGAAGATGTAGCGGTCGGCTTCTCCGGCGGCTTCCAGCAGGCCGATCTGCTCACCGATGAACTTGAAGCCGGTCAGGGTACGGCGCAGCTCCACGCCGTACTTCTCGGCCACCGGAGTTGCCATATCGGTGGACACGATGGTGGTCACAGCCACGGGGTGCTCCGGCAGGGTGCCCAGCGCCTTGCGGGTGCGGCAGATGTAGTCCAGCAGGATGATGCCCATCTCGTTGCCGGTAATGAGCCGGTAGCCGCCCTTTCCGTCCGGCACTGCCGTGCCGCAGCGGTCGCAGTCCGGGTCGGTGCCCAGCAAAAGGTCCGGGTGGACTTGATCGCACAGCTCCAGACCCTTCTGCATGGCCTCCCGAATTTCCGGGTTCGGGTAGGGGCAGGTGGGGAAGTTGCCGTCCGGCTTTTCCTGCTCCGGCACCACCGTCACATGGGTGACGCCCAGCTTTGCCAGCAGCTTTTTCACGCATTCCAGACCGGAGCCGTTCAGCGGAGTGTACACCAGCTTCAGGTCGGCGGTGCCTGCCCCATCGCCCACACGCTGGGCATAGACGGCATCCACAAAGTCGTCCAGACATTTCTCGCTGCTGTACTCGATCTTGCCCTCGGCAAGGGCGACATCAAAGTCCGCAGGCTGTACGGCAAAGCAGTCCACCGCTTCAATGGCGGCAAGAATTTTTGCTGCCACCTCAAGGGTGATCTGGCAGCCGTCTGCACCGTAGACCTTGTAGCCGTTGTACTTGGCAGGGTTGTGGCTGGCGGTGACGCAGACGCCCGCGCCGCAGCCGTAGTACCGCACCGCCCAGCTCAGCGCCGGAGTAGGTTCCAGACGGGGATAAATATAGGCCTTGATGCCGTTTGCCGCAAGGACAGCTGCGGTTTCGCGGGCAAACACATCGCTCTTGATACGGCTGTCGTAGCCGATGGCAACTTTCTTCGGCAAGTCGGAGGCATTCAGGTAGTTGGCAAGGCCTTGCGTAGCTTTGCGGATGTTGTAGACATTCATCCGGTTGGTGCCAGCACCGATGACGCCCCGCAGACCGCCGGTGCCGAATTCCAGCTCCCGGTAGAACCGGTCGGTGATGGCATCCTCGTCGCCTGCGATTGCTTTCAGCTCTTCGGCAAGGTCGGCGGGCATTTCCGGCTGTGCCAGCCATTTTTCATAAGCCGATTTAATTTCTTCTGTCATGAAGGTTTTCTCCTCTCGTCAGCATCCTCGCCCATCTCCTGCTCCCTGCTATGCCAGAGAGGGCGAAGCAGTTAAACTTTCTTCAGATACCAGATTTTTGCGGGCGTCTGGCCCCAGCCGCCGGGCAGTTCCAGACCGGTGGTCAGCAGCTGGACGCCGCTGTAGGTGTTTGCGTCTTCGTCGGTGTACTGTGCTGCCGGGTCCAGCCCTTCCAGCATAAGGCGGGGGCGGCTGTTGGCGCTTGCCACGCCGTGGCTGCCGGTCAGGGCATCGCCCACGGCGAAGACGGCGGCTTCGCTGCCGTCCTTTGCGGTTATCATCCACGCAGCACCCAGGCCGTTGGGTTCCGGGTCCACCAGACGGTGCAGGTCGCCGCCGCGCAGCAATGCACCGTGCTGGCGATACCACGCCACATAGGGGCGGAGCTCGGCCAGTTCTTCCTCGCTGTATTTCGTCAGATCCAGCTCAAAGCCGAAGGTGCCAGTAAGTGCTGCCGCCATCCGTGCTTCCACCGTGGAGATGTGGCCGGTGCAGTGGTTGGGCACGGTGGAAAAGTGCGCCCCCATCACGCAGCCGGGGTAGAACAGGCTGGTGCCGTACTGGACGACCAGACGGGAACGGGCATCGGTGTTGTCGCTGCACCAGATCTGCGGGCTGTAATAGAGCATTCCGCAGTCGAAGCGGGCACCGCCGCCTGCACAGTTTTCCAGCAGCAGGCCGGGGTACTTTTCGGTCAGGCGGCGCTGCAATTCGTACACACCCATCACATAGCGGTGGTACACTTCACCCTGCTGTTTTGCAGGCAGTTTGGCGTTGTAGACGTGTGCCAGCGAGCGGTTCATATCCCACTTGAGGTATTTCAGCGGGCAGCTCCTTAAAATTTCATCCAGTTGCTGCCAGATACCGTCCACCACTTCGGGGCGGCTGAAATCCAGCGTATACTGCTGGCGGATCTCCAGCGGCTCGCGTCCGGGGATGGTAAATGCCCAGTCGGGGTGTGTGCGATAGAGGTCTGAGTCCGGACTGATGGCTTCTGGCTCGACCCACAGTCCCATCTCCAGTCCCAGTAGATTGATTTTCTTGCACAGGCCGGGCAGATCGTCCGGCAGCTTGGCTTTGTCCGCTGCCCAGTCGCCCAAGCTGGACGAGGTATCGTTGCGTCCTTTGAACCAGCCATCGTCCAGCACGAACAGGTCGATGTCCGCCTTTTTGGAGGCAGCAGCCAGTTCCAGCAGCTTTTTCTCATCGAAGTCAAAGTAGCAGGCTTCCCAGCTATTGATGAGCACCGGGCGGGGCGCGGTCATATCCTGCCAGCGGGGCGGCAGTAGCCGGGTGCGGATGGCGCCATGGAAACGGCGGCTCATCTCGCCTAGCCCCTTATCCGAATAGACCATCGCGGCTTCCGGTGCGGTAAAGCTCTCGCCGGGAGCCAGCGTCCAGTGGAAGTGGTAGGGATGGATGCCCATCACCAGCCGTTCCCCTGCGTCGGCACGCTCGGCTTCGATGAGGTAGTTGCCGCTGTACACAAAGGCAAATCCCCATGCGTCGCCGGTCGTTTCGGTGGTATCGGCATGGCAGAGGGCGACTGCCGGGTTGTGGGCGTGGCCGGGGATGCCCCGCATACTGCCAACGCTCTGGATGCCGCAGCGCAGCGCCGCACGTTCCGGGGTGCGCTCCGCTGCCCATGTACCGTTCAAGGTGATCAGTTCGAGAGCATCCGGCGCAAAGTCGAGAGTCAGAGAAGCCGCCTTGTTCAGGGTCAGCTCCTCGGACGAGGTGTTGGTATAAACTGCCGTGCGGGTGATGAAGTCCTCGGCTTCGTAGACGCTGTACCGCAGTTCCACGGCCAGACCGCACGCATCTTTCAGGAAAACGGAAAGCGTCTCCACACCCTTTCCATCCCGGAACATCGGCAGGTCGGGCAATTGGGGTTTGCCGATATGCACTTCAGCACGGTCGAACACGAACGCCGCCGCTTCCGTGCCGTCGGCGTATTCCGGGATGACGGCGGGAGTGCGGTTATCAGCGGTGCCGCAGCCGGAAAGCTCCTGCGGCAAAAGATCCGGCCAGCAGCCGGGGTCGCTGTGGGGCATCCGGGCATCCGCAAGGCTGGGCACATCCTCCGGCAGACGGGTGCCGTAATAAGTGTGCAGCACCATGCCATTAGGGGCAACTGCCAGCTGGTAGCTGGTGTGGGTGGTATGCAGGGTAAAGACGTTTTCGGTGCAGACGATCATTGGGTACTGTCCTCCGTGTCGGTTTCTTCTTCCGGTTCCTCTTCTTTGCGCCCGGCCTTTTCCAGTTGGGCAAAGGCGGGGCGCATCAGGCTTGCCATGCCAAGGGCAGAACCTGCGCCGCCGATGAGCAGCCACAGGGGCAGCAGATAGACGAACCACGCCGGGGCGGCCTTTGCCAGCAGGGGAAACCACGCCAGAAAGGCAAGATTTCCCACGGTGGGCAGCAGATTGGCAAGGGTCATGCGGCCGCTGTCTGCCAGTACCGGCAGAACGCCGGGATAGGTGAACCGTGCCAGCAGGGCAAAGCCCCAGCTGCCACAGCAGCCTGCCAGCACCAGCAGCAGAAAGGACGCTGCCGCCAGAATGCCATTGCCGGCGGTGTCCTGTGCGGTGGCGGTGCGCAGCCCGGTGAGGGCGGCAAAGCCTGCCAGCAAAAGCACCAGCCACAGGGCGGTGGATTGCTTAAAATCCCGCTTGAACGCCTTGAAAAAGTCCGTCCGCACGGTATAGTCCTCTTTGGCTGCCATCTTGTTCACCACCGTGAACAGCCCCAGCGTAGAGGCCCCGGCGGTGAGGATGGGCAGACAGCACACGAGCCACAGGACGTTGGCAAGCACGAGATCTCCGATCCTTCCCATGGTGCGGTAGAATGGACTGTCGATGTTGGCCTTTTTCATAACGTTTCCTTTCGGGGGAGCGGGGCGGGAATTACTCCCCGATGCTCCGGAGATATTCGAGATTTTTGTCGATCAGGTCGCAGCGCTGCTTCACGCAATCCACACTGCGCAGGGGGTCGGCAGGCGTGTTGAACGCAAAGTCCAGCAGCTTGTCGATGGTGGTAGAAGCCACATGCAGGCGGGTGTCACTGGCTGCATAATAAATATATACGCTACCGTCATCGTCCGCAATAGCACCGTTGGTGAACACGACGTTGGAAACGTCGCCCACCCGCTCCCAGTCACGGGGTGCGATGAGGAAGCCGGACGGCTCTGCGATCACCTTGCTGGGGTCATCCAGTGCGGTAACGAACACATAAATGACGTACCGCAGCCCGGCGGCGGTATTCCGCACGCCGTGGGCGATGTGCAGCCAGCCCTTTTCGGTCTTGATGGGGGTGGCACCCTCGCCGTTCTTTGCCTCGGTGATGGTATGGTAGCGGCGGGGGCTGGTGATGATTTCCTCGTCAATGACGGCGTGGGTGATGTCCTCGCACAGACCAAAGCCTACGCCGCCGCCGGAACCGGTGTCGATGAAATCATCCATGGGGCGGGTGTAGAAGGCGTACTTGCCGTTGACGAACTCTGGCAGCAGGTCTACATTCCGCTGCTGGGGGCTGCGCTTGGTGACAAGGTTCGGCAGACGCTCCCAAGTCTTGAGGTCTTTGGTGCGGACGATGCCTGCCGCAGCCACGGCAGCGGACAGGTCGTTGACGGAAGTATCCTTGCTCTCAGAGCAGAACACACCGTAGATCCAGCCATCCTCGTGCTGGGTCAGGCGCATATCGTAGACGTTGGTCTCCTCCGGGCAGGTATCCGGCAGCAGAATGGGCTTTTCCCAGAAGTGGAAGCCCTCCACCGGGCTGTCGCTCTCCGCTACGCCGAAAAAGCTCTTGCGGTCGTTGCCCTCGATGCGTGCCACAAGGTAATACTTGCCGTTCAGCTTGATGGCACCGGAGTTGAACACGGCGTTCACACCCAGACGCTCCATGAAGTGGGGGTTGGTTTCCGGGTTCAAATCGAACCGCCAGCTCAGCGGGATGCTCTCCCGGGTCAGCACCGGGTTTTCCCAGCGGTCATAGATGCCGTTGTAGAAATCGGTCTTTTTGTTCTTGCGTACCAGATAAGCGTCCTGCAGCGCCTTCTGGCGCAGGTATTCGGGATGCAGTTTAGACTGTGACATCGGGGTTCCTCCTTATCAGTTCCATGCACATTCTGCCGTTGTGGTAGGGGCACTTCCACGGCTCAAGGATGGGCTTGCGGCTGGACGGTTTTCCGTCTGCGTCCACCTCCCAGAACCATTCACTGCCGGGGCGTTTGTCCACCATCACGTTGCAGATGTAGTGGTAAATATCGGCGGCGGCATCCCGGTATTTTGCATCGCCGCTCTTGTTGTATTCGTTCACGAAGCCCAGTACGGACTCAGCCTGCACCCACCACACACGGGTGGTGTTCACCTTGCCGCGCTCGCACTCGTTGACCACCGAGTGGTCAATGTAGGCTTCCTTGTAGATGTGGGCAGCAAGGTCGGAGTTGATGGCGTGGATGCGCTTGGAAAGCGCTGCATCGCCCAGTAAATCGCAGCCCCAGTCGATGAGCCAGCTGGACTCGATATCGTGGCCGTAGCTGTACAGGTCGATGATGGAGTTATAGTGCGCATCAAAGAACACCAGCTGCCGGTGCAGCTCCGGGGAGTAAATTTTGTGCTCGTAGATATCCAGAATGCGGCGCAGGGCCTTTTCCACCTCCGGGTCGCGGCTGGCCTGATAAAGCCCGGCGTAACCCTCGAACACATGGAGCAGGGTGTTCATGGTCTTTGCCGCCATGACGCCGTTTTCGGAAAGCTTTTCGTTGCTCTCCGGCTTCCAGTCGATGGTAAAGGCTTCCAGATAGCCCTCGCTGTCGGTGCAGTGCTGCTCGATGATATGGAAGATCTCTTTTGCACGGTCCAGCGCAGCCTGTTTGCCGGTCAGCCGGTAGTAGGCGGAAAGGGCATAGATAGCAAAGCCCTGATTGTAGGTGTGCTTGGTGGTGTCCAGCGGCTTGCCGGTGTAGTCGCAACTCCAGTACACACCGCCGTTTTCCACGTCATAGCAATGCTCGGTGAAAAACTGGTAGGCGTGGCGGGCATCCTCGGCAAGGTCTGCCCGGCCGGTCAGCATGGCAGCCTCGGAGAAGAACCACAGAATGCGGCTGTTCAGGATGCAGCCTTTTTCGGCCTGTTTGTCCAGCTTCAGGTCAAAATCCATGTAGCCGTAAAAGCCGCCGTTTTCCTCGTCCCGCAGCCCTTTCCAGAAGGGAATGATGGTTTGCAGCAGCATTTCTTCTGCTGCCTGTTTGATCTTTGGCATGGGAAAATCCCCCTCCCTGTTTTACCAAAACGAGCCCGCCCCGGATGACCGGGACAGGCTCCATTGTATCAGCGGATGCCGACCTCGTGGTCGGTGGGGCCTGCGTTATCGTGGGCCTTGATGTAATCCACCACCTCGTCCACGGTGGTGAAGGCAAGACCGACATAGCTGTCAGCGCAGCCATAATAGAGGGCGATGCGGCCGGTGTCGGCATCCTGCAGGGTGGCGCAGGGGAAGCAGACGTTGGGCACGAAGCCGCGCTCCTCATACCACTTTTCCGGGGTCAGCAGGAAGTTGCCGCACCGGTAGAGCACCTTGCTGGGCTCGTCCCTGTCCAGAATGGCACCGCCGATGGAGTACACGAAACCGTTGCAGGTGCCGGTGACACCGTGGTAGAACAGCAGCCAGCCCTCGCTGGTCTCGATGGGAGCTGCACCGCCGCCGATCTTCACGCTCTCCCACCAGTTGGAGCCTTTGCTCATCACATGGCGGTGACGGCCCCAGAACTCCATATCCGGGCTCTGGCTCAGGAAGATGTCACCGAAGGGGGTGTGGCCGCTGTCGGACGGACGGCTGAGCAGGGTGTACATCCCGTTGATCTTGCGGGGGAAGAGCACCGCATTCCGGTTGAAGGGAATGAACGGATTCTCGATGCGGACAAAGGTCTTGAAATCGGTGGTCTTGGCAATGCCGATGGACGCACCGTAGAAATCCTGACACCAGATGATGTAGTAGGTGTCCTCGACTTTCACCAGACGGGGGTCGTAGGCATACACCGGCATGAATGGCTCACCCTTCTCGTTGACGAAGGGAATCTTGTCCTTGTCGAAGGTCCAGTGGATGGCGTCCTCGCTGTGGCCCAGATAGATGTAGGGCACACCGTTGACCTGCTCGCCGCGGAACACGCCAATGAACTTGCCCTCGTACGGCACGACCGCACTGTTGAAGATGCGGGCCACGCCCTCCACCGGGTTGCGGTCGATGATGGGGTTCTCGCTGTACCGCCACACCGGGCCGGTGGCATCGGCGGGCTTTTCCTGCCAAGGAATGTTGGGCAGGGCGTCGCAGAACATTTTTACGTTGCTCATAATCAAAAACTCCTGTAATAGAAGGTTGTTGTTCTTTTCTGCCACACTCTCCCGGCTCCCTGCACAGAAGCCGGGAGAAGCAGCAGATGATGAAGGAGAAAAAGTGGATAGCGATTTTAGCCTTTCACCGCACCGGCAGCCATGCCGCTGTAGATTTGATCCTGACACAGCAGGAACACGATGAGGGCGGGGATGATGGTGATGATGACACCGGCGCAGATGTAGTTGTACTGGTTGCCCATGGGGCCGGAGAACACATACAGCGAGGTGGCCACCACCTGATACTTGGTCTTATCCTGCAGGTACAGGTTTGCCATGTAGTATTCGTTGTAGGTGGACACACCCTTCAGGATGGCGCTGGTGACGATGGCGGGCTTGAGCAGGGGCAGCAGGATCTTGAAGAACACACCAAAGTAGGTGCAGCCATCCAGAATGGCGCTTTCGTCCAGCGTGGGGGAAAGGTTCTCGAAGAACTGCAGGAAGATATAGATGGTGATAACGTCCGTGCCCATCATCAGGATGATGTAGCCGGGCATGGAGTTCACCAGATGCAGAGCCGTCATGATCTGGTACACCGTGACCTGCGAGGCGATGCCGGGGATCAGGGTGGCGATGGTGAACAGGTTGCGGATCAGCTTGTTGCCGGGAAACTTGAACCGGTTCAGCACATAAGCCAGCATGGCACTGATCATAATGCTGCCCGCCAACACGCAGATCAGGATGATAAAGCTGTTCAGGAACGCCTCGCCCATGTTGGCCTTGTTCCATGCGGTGATGAAGTTATCGAAGTTGAGCCAGCTCTTGGGCGGGGTGATAACGTTGGTGTTGGCGTACTCTTCCTCACTTTTGAAGGCGGTGAAGATGCAGGATACGATGGGCACCAGTGCCACAAAGGCAGCGAAGATGAGCAGCGCATATTTGCAAATGTTGATCAGAACACGTTTGGTCTTGATCGCAGTGGTTTCGTTCATACGTTCTGCCTCACTTTCACTTGGTTACGCCGCTGCTGCGGTTTTCCAGCCATTTTTCCACAGCCTTCTGGGCGTAGGTGACGATCACGATGAGCAGCAGCAGAACCACAGCCATGGCGGATGCAAGACCCACCTTCTGGTCGGTATGGGCGATCTTATCCATGACCACGAAGTAGGTGGAGGTGTTGAAGCCGCCGCCGGTGACAACATAGGGCATCTCGAAGGCGGACAGTGCGCCGGACACCGAGATGATGAGGTTCAGCACCACGATGGTGCTGATGGAGGGCAGGATGATGTCCTTGAAGCGGTGCCATGCGTTGGCACCGTCGATCTCAGCAGCCTCGTACAGCACGGGGTCCACAGAAGCGATAGCACCGATGAACATGACGATGTTCTGGCCGATGTATTTCCAGATGGAGCAGGCCACCAGCACGACGTTGTTGATGGACTCATCCCGGAGCCAGAAGGGCAGCTTATCTACGTTGAAGCCCACCCAGCTCAGCAGGGTATCCAGCACAAAGCCGTGGGTGAAGAAGAACTTGAAGATGAAGCCCACCGAGATGCCGCAGATGAGGCAGGGAAAGTACAGTGCACCACGGAAGAACTTGCTGCCCTTGCACTTGAAGCTCAGGATGGTGGCAAACAGCAGCGCCAGCGCCATCTGCACCACGGAGCCTACCATGTAGTAAAGGCTCAGGCTCAGAGCGTGGAAGCAGTCTTTGCGGGTAAAGACCGAGATGTAGTTCTGCAGACCCACAAAGGTACGTCTGCCGATGTACTTCATTTTGAAGAAGCTGAACTCCACCATTTTGAAGAAGGGCAGATAGGTAAACATGAACAGCAGCACCAGCGGAACGAACAGGAACACCAGCGTGACGATGAGCTGCTGGCCACGCATACTGTGAAAGTATTCGCTGAAGCTCTTGCGCTTTTTAGGCGCGGATACGGTTGCGGAAGATGCCATGTAAAAGACCTCCTTTCACCAAAAGCAGGGCGGACACGGGCCCGCCCTGCTGATTTATAATGATAGATCGCTTACTGCGGTGCGCAAGCATCCACAGCTGCGTCCCATGCGGCGTTCCAGTCGGCCACGATGTCGTCCAGAGTCTCGTCGCCGTTGATGCCAGCCTCCACCACACGCATGACGTGGGTCTGGTCGGCATTCAGCATCAGCTCAGCCTCCTGCTGCACCTCGGTGGCAAGGTCTGCCAGCTCTGCGGGGGCGGGGGCATCCTCGACCAGGTCGATGCCGTCAAATGCCTTCAGGGTATCGGGGTATTCCTGGCTCTTCAGCACCGGCACACCGCCCTGATCATAAGCAAAGTTGGAGCTTTCGGTCAGCCACTTGATGTAGAGCATGGCAGCCAGCTTTTTGTCATCGGTGGTGTTCTTGTTCACACCGTAGCAGTAATCTGCACCTGCGCTGGCGTACTGGGTACCCTTGACGGTGATGGGGAACGGCATATAGCCAATGTCGTCGGCGTGGTCACCGGCGGCCTGCATCTGCACGATGGCCCAGCTGCCCAGAACCATGGCACCGATCTGGCCGTTATTGATGCGGGGCTTGGAGCCCTCCCAGTCGGTGGTGGTGGGGTCGGCCTCGGTCAGACCGCGCTTCACTGCTTCGTACAGGATGTAGTACACAGCGTAGGGTCCCATATCGTCCGCACCCAGAATGCCCTTCTGGAACGGATCCTTGGTCTGGGGCATGGTAATGTTCATCCAGTCCGGGTCACCGGTTGCGCCGCCGCTGGTGTAAGCATCCCATGCGGTCATGGTCCAGCCGGCGGCGTAGTTGGTGTACAGGGGATCAATGGAAGGATCGTAGTCCTTGATCTTCTGCAGGTCATCCAGGAACTCGTCCGGGGTCTTGGGCAGGGTGGTGATGCCGGCAGCCTCAAAAACCTTCTTGTTGTAGATGATGCCCTGTGCATTGCCGGTGGAGGGGATGCCGTACACGCTGCCGTTATAAGCGCGGTTGGAAGCGAAGTTGTAATCGTTCTCAATGTCGCTCAGTGCGCACAGAGGCTCAAAGTAGTCGCCCAACTCGGTCAGGGGGATGTTGGTGGGGATCATGCACAGATCACCCCAGTCGTTGGAAGTCAGACGGGTGGTCATGTCGTTGGCATAGTCGGTGATGCCCTCGTACTTGATGGTGATGTTGGGATACAGCTTCTGGAATGCGGCAACGTAGCCGTCAAAGGTGCCGTCATCGATGAGGTCGGTACGGTGGCTGATGATCTTCAGGTCAGCCTTCAGGTCGGTGTTGTCGGTGCCCACGGTCAGCTCATTGTAAGCCTTTGCACCGTCTGCGCTGGCAGCGGAACCAGCGGTGCTGCCGGTGGAGCCGGCGGTAGAAGTGCTGCTGCCGCCGCAGGCGGCAAGAGCAGAGGCTGCGGCCAACACACCAGTGACCTTCAGGAAATTGCGGCGATTGATCTTACGCATAGGGATATCCTCCTTCTTTTTGTGGAACCCTTTTCCGTTTTGCGAAAGCTAAATTTAGCTTTGATTAGCTAACTGTTATCCTTCGCTTTCTGTGGTTTAAGTATATTCCTTTTGAGATTCACTGTCAATATTACCAAAAAGATTCGGTGTTTTGGTGGCAATTCGGCAATTTTCTTGTGAAAACTGACCTGTAAATCCGGGATACATCACGGATTTTGAACTTAAAATAATAATTTAATTAACTTTTTACAATAAAATTAACTTAAAGATCGCTTAGCCTAAGGCTGATTTTGCACTTTTTAACTGGCTTTTCATTGACGAAACGACTAAAAACTGCTATGCTAACCATAAAGTTAACCGGAACGTTATTTACCTCATTCTAAAATGAAAGAAGAAAGCTGGTCAGGAACATGGCAAAAGCAGTACGCATGGCCGATATCGCGCAGCGGCTGGGCATCAGCACCGTGTCCGTCTCCAAGGGTCTGGCAGGCAAAGAAGGCGTCAGCGCCGAGATGCGGGCAAAGATCCTTGCCGTTGCCGAGGAGATGGGCTATCAGCCCCCTGCCCGGGCGCATACACAGCCCGGCGGCGAGAGCATCGGTATTCTGGTGGCAGATCGTTTTTTCAACGAGAACGCCTTTTATTCCAATCTGTACCGGGCGGTGCTTAAATGCGCCGCCGAGCAGGACATCTCGGTGCTGATGGAGATCGTTCTGCCGCAGGCAGAAAAAAGCTGCAATATGCCCTCCTTCCTTGTAAACCGCAAGGTGGACGGCCTCATCTTTATGGGCGAGATCAGCCGCCGCTACCTTGCCACAGCGGTGCAGACGGGCGTGCCCTTTATGCTGCTGGATTTTTACGATGATGCCATTGCCGCCGACTGCGTGCTCAGCGATAACACCAGCGGCAGCTATATGATGACCGAGCATCTCATCTCCACCGGGCGGCGGAACATCGGTTTTGTGGGCAGTGTGCTGTCCACCAGCTCCATCATGGACCGCTATCTGGGTTATGTCAAAGCCCTGCTCCGCGCCGGGCTGCCCATCCGGGACGACTGGCGGCTGGAGGATCGGGACGACCGAGGGCTCTTTATTCCGTTCACCCTGCCTCACGAGATGCCGGAAGCCTTTGTCTGCAACTGCGACGAGGTGGCCTACAATCTGGTGGAGACCCTCAAGCGCAACGGCTACCGTGTGCCGCAGGATGTGGCAGTGACCGGCTACGATGACTACCGCTATTCCACCATCTGCAGCCCCCAGCTGACCAGCTACCGGGTGGACTTGGACGGCATGGCAAAAACGGTGGTGGCGCAGCTGCGCCGCAAAATGGCGCATAAGCCTGCCGTTGCCCCCACCGTCATCGTGCCCGGCGGCTTTGTAAGAAGAGAATCTACCTGATAAAAAAGGGGTTGCTGCACAAACCTTCGTGCAGCAACCCTTTTACTATGGTACTATTTTGAATGGCCGCCGCTTTGCTCTGGCCATCTTCAGTGGAAAATATAGTTTGTATTTTGGGATACCGGAGCGTCTGCGGACGCTCCGGTATCCCGTTTTCACTTTTAGAGGATCGTTTTCAAAAAGGCAGTCAGAACCTTTGCCGCCTGCCGGTGGCTTTCTGCGCCGGGGTGCTGCCGGGCACCTACCGTTTCCGGTGTGGTGTTGGGCAGCTCCAGCAGATAAACAGAGTTGTCTCCGGTAATGGCTTTGTACTGCTCCGCGCCCTGTCGCAGCACCGGCAGCAGCTCACTGCCCAGCATCCCGATGCACCACACCAGCTTTGCCCCGGGGTTCTTTGCCCGGAGCAGGGTCAGAAAATGCTGCACACCGTTTGCCACCTTTTGGGCGTCCGCAGGATGGAAGTCTCCGTTGGAGAGCCGCCGCAGCTGGTGGGGCTTGCCGGTGGCAGGGTCTGTCCATGGCGGGTTATCGAATGCGCCGGTGTCGTTGGTGCCTAGATTGACGATGACGGCATCCGGCTGCCATGCGGCAAAATCGTTTTCCTGCTGTGCACCAAGGGCGGCGTTACGCTGTCCCATGGCTACGCCGCACACCCGGGTGTAGTAGGGCGGCAGGATGTGGCGCACGTCGTTGTCCCATCCAGACACGATGCCCCAGCCGCTTTGCGAGATGCAGCGGTATTCGGCACCCAGCGCATCGGCAGTCAGGCGACCGTAGTGGTTTTCTGCCGAGAAAAAGGCTCCCACCCAGTCCTCCTCCGGTTTGGCTCCGATGGCACCCTCTCCGCTGGTGATGCTGTCCCCCACAAATTCCAGCCGATAAACCGGCTCCGGCAGGGGCAGAAATTCGCCGTCTGCATATTCCAGCCCGGTGATCTGCAGCAGGTGCGCCGGGTCATCGTGCATGGCCTGCACATCCTTCAGCAGCCGGACGTGCTTCGCCTTGCCCGGCGTCATGCCCCGGAACAGGCACACCCGGCTTTTGCCGGGGTTCACGGCAAACCGTGCCACCCATGCGCCATTCAGTTCCACGCTGACCCACGGCTCTACCACTTCATAATCGGCGAAAAGATCCACCCACAGCTCACTGCCGGTAAATTCCAGTTCTATGCCGCTGGCTGTCCAGAACAGGGTCAGCGGGTCACGCCCGGTGTGCCGCCCCAGTGCCCGCACCTGCGGCAGTTGGGTCAGCGCTGCGGTTGTAAGTTGCTCCATTTTCCGTTCCCTCCCGTTGGTTTTGCCCGAAGCATAGCAGATTCCACCCAAAATCGCAAGCTAAATCTGTAAGCTAAATAAAACCTAAAATTTAGTTTAGCCTTTGCACCTCCCGGTGTAGGGGCTTTTTTCGGGTCAGGTTGACCAGTGCTTTGCCCCTCTCCTTGTGCCATACGCTGAAAATGAAGCAGCATATTGACCGAATTGCCAAAACTGCACTATACTTATTGTGCAATCTGACGTTGATTTTTGAAAAAAGACGAGGAAAATGTCATGGAGCACGAACACAACTTTTACGGGGTGAACTTTGCACCCTTTCCCCACAGAGGCGTGTTGAGCAGCGAGAACGCCCACCGCAGTATGGCAACTATGGTGGAAGCTACCGCCGCCAACTGGGTCATTCTGTCGCCCTCTGGAATACAATCTGACCCTTATAGTGAGGAAATCAACTGGAACACTAATGCCACCCCCACAGACGAGGAGCTATGCGGTGCCATCCGCTTTGCCAAGCAGTTGGGCTTGCAGGTGGCGTTGAAGCCTACCGTCAACTGCGCCAACGGCGTGTGGCGGGCGCGCATCAGCTTTTTTGACCACGATGTGCCCTGCGAGACCCAGTGGGGCAGATGGTTTGCCAGCTACACCGCCTTCCAGACCCACTACGCTGCTCTTGCCGAAGCCGAAGGCTGCGGGCTGTTCCTGACCGGGTGCGAAATGACCATGACCGAGCACCGGGAAGCAGAGTGGCGTGCTCTCATTGCCGCTGTGCGGCAGCAATATCACGGACCGGTGAGCTATAACTGCGATAAATACGGCGAGGACCATGTGAACTGGTGGGATGCGGTAGACTGCATCGCTTCCAGCGGCTACTACCCCCTGAAGGACTGGGAAAACCAGCTGGACCGCATCGAGGCAGTGAGCAAAAAATACAAAAAGCCCGTCCTCTTCAGCGAGGCAGGCTGCATGAACATCACCGGTTCTTCTGCCGTGCCCAACAACTGGGAGCTGAAGGGAACACGGAACGATCTGGAACAGGCCGATTGGTATAGTGCCATGTTTTCCGCCTGCGCCAAGCGTCCGTGGGTCATGGGCTTTGGCGTGTGGGACTGGCCTGCTGACTCCGGAACCGCCAGCGCCTATGCCGTGTCCGGACGTCCAGCAGCAAAAATTATCCATAGTGCATATCAGGGAGAAGTTTTAGAATGAACACGTCCAATTTTGCTCGCTTGAAAGAACTGCTTCGCCGTGCAGCAGCAGGGCAGGAACTGACCCTCGGTTTTCTGGGCGGTTCCATCACGCAGGGCAGCCTTTCCACCCAGCCCGGCAACGCCTATGCGTTCCGGGTGTACCAGTGGTTCGTGGATACCTTTCCGCAGTCGAAGTTCCACTACGTCAACGGCGGCATCGGCGGCACAGATTCTCTGTACGGCGTTGCCCGTGCCGTGACCGATGTGCTGATGTACCAGCCAGATTTCGTAGTGGTGGATTTCAGCGTCAACGATCTGGAAGTTCCCTTCCGGCAGGAGACTTACGAGGGTGTTGTCCGCAAGTTGCTTGCATGGCCCTCCCACCCGGCGGTGGTACTGTTGAATAACGTATACTACGATACCGGAGCCACCGCACAGGACGAGCACAACGCCGTGGGCGACCACTACGGCGTGCCACATGTCAGCATCCGGGACAGCATTTACAAGGATCTGCGTGCCGGTAAGTATGCCAGCCGCACCCTGCTCAGCCCTGATGGACTGCACCCAAACGATTACGGTCACGGTCTGGTGGCGGGGGAGATCATCAAGCTGCTGGAGGCGGTCAACGCCCACCGGGAAGAACCGGAGCAGGAGCCTGCCTTCCCGGCACCGCTCACCGCCAACGCCTACGAAAACGCCCGGCGGCTGACCATCCGGGAACTCTCCCCCAAGTTGGAGGGCTTCCGGGCAGACCCGGAGGAAAAGCTGGGGCATCTGGACCACTGGAAAAACGGCTGGGTGGGCCAGAAGCCCGGCGACAAAATCACCTTTGAAGTGGATGCCTCCTGCATTGCAGTGCAGTACCGCAAGACCATCCGCCGCCCGGCGCTGCGGGCGCAGCTGGTTCTGGACGGCGACGCCGCCTACCCTGTTCTGCTGGACGGTAACTTTGACGAGGACTGGGGCGACTGCCTGTATTTGCAGCCTATCCTGCACCACGGGGAACATAGAACACACACCGTGGAGTTGACGATTCTGCCGACCGACACGCCCGATGCGACTGAGTTTTATCTGATGGCACTGATCGTTACGGGGTGATGGTGGTGGTTATCACCGTGATAACCACCACTATTCATATGTATCGACCTAAAAGCCTCTCTGGATATAGTGTCTCACTTTTTCATCTAAAATGTATTGCAAATTCTTATAGAATATGGTATATACATTATACGAAACAATGTTTTGAATGAACGCACTGCCGTTCTATGATGTGTAAAGTGAGGTGCCTGCCATGACCGCCGTAATTTACGCCCGCTATTCCAGCGACAACCAGCGTGAAGAATCCATCGAAGGCCAGATTCGTGAGTGCACGGCCTATGCAGAGAAGAACGGCATCACAGTCATCAAGCACTATATTGACCGTGCACTCTCTGCCAAAACGGACAATCGTCCGGAGTTCCAGCAGATGATTAAAGACAGCGAGAAACGGCTGTTTGACATTGTGCTGGTCTGGAAACTTGACCGCTTTGCCCGAAACCGTTATGATTCGGCACACTATGAGTACCAGTTGGAGCGAAACCATGTCAAGCTGGTGTCGGCTACTGAACCAATTTCGGAAGGCCCAGCAGGTATTATGGTCAAGAGTATGCTCACCGGCATGGCTGAATACTATTCCGCAGAGCTTTCTGAAAAAGTCGTGCGCGGCATGACCGAGAATGTTCTGAAGGGCAAGTACAACGGCGGCACGATTCCCATTGGCTATACGGTAGACGAGGAAAAGTTCTTCCAGATCGATCCTTTGAAAGCCCCCTTTGTGGTAGAAGCCTTTCAGCGGTACAACGATGGCGCGACCATGAAAGAACTGATGAACTGGCTGAACGACAGCGGCGTGACCACCAACCGCAACCAGAAGTTTACCTATAACAGTATTCAGACCTTGCTGACAAACCGCCGTTATATCGGCGAGAACCGTTTTAAGGACATTGTGATGCCGGACAGCATCCCGGTTATCATTGAGAAAGAACTGTTCGATAGTGTGCAGGATAAAATCGCCAAAAACCGCCGCGCTCCGGCTCGGCACAAAGCGGAGGACGATTATTTGCTGACGACCAAGCTGTTCTGTGGAATGTGTGGCGCGATGATGTTCGGCGAGTGCGGAACGAGTCGAAATAAGAACGTCCACCATTATTATAAATGTGCTAATGCCAAGCGCACCAAGACCTGCAAGAAAAAGACCGTCCGCAAAGAGTGGCTGGAAGATCTGGTAGTCTGCGAAACCATGAAGATGATTCATGACGATGACTGCATCCAGTCTATCGTGGATGCGGTGATGATTCTTCAAGAACAGGAGAACACGGTGCTGCCCCTGCTGGAAAAGCAGATGAAGGATATAGAGAACGGCATCGAGAATCTGTTAAATGCGATTCAGGCAGGTGTACTGACCAGCTCGACCAAAGGACGCTTGGAAAAGTTGGAGGCTCAGCAGAAAGAGTTGGAAATTCGCATCGCGGAAGAAAAGCTGGCGAAACCGAAAGTCAGCGCAGATTTTGTGAAATTTTGGCTCACCAACTTTCGCAAGCTCGACCCGAACGTGAAAAGCCACCGGGAAACGCTTATCAACACGTTCGTGAACGTTGTTTATCTCTATGATGAAAAAGTTTTGATTACATTCAACTACAAAGACGGCACAAAAACCATCACTTTCGATGAAATCGCCGCCAAAGATGCCCCAGAGGGCAATGGTTCGGATTTGGGTTGCTTCGCTCCACCAAGATAAAACACCTAGAGACGTAAGTTTCTGGGTGCTTTTCTTTTGCTGTAACCCACAGTCAAACCCACTTTTGCGGGAAACTATGCGAAAATCAGCAAAAATAGGCTGCCACGCATCACACTCGCATGGCAGCCTTTTCGTTACCCTCTCACCACGGCATTGTAAAGCATCTCTAGGAACTGCACCGCGCTGGGTGCACCGGTCAGTGGGTAGCCAGCCAGTTGCTGAACGCCCTCGGGGTTCAGCGCCCAGGCTTTCTCTGCTGCACGCCGGACGGCACTTTGAATGGCGGACCACTTGCAGTGCCGCTGTTTTGAGATGGGGGTATAGATCTCCTTCTGTACGGCTTCCAGCCGGTCCTCCTGCTCACAGATCAGAGCCACGCAGTCACAGAGAACACGGTAATTCTTTGAGCTCCGGGTAATCCCCAGCGGCCGGAGGATTTGATCCAGCTGGGCAGGGGAGTCCGAAATTTTCACGTCGGGCATAGTTTACACATCCTTTCTATCCAACTTTAACCGGAAAATGTCAGAATGTGCCGGATAATGCGGAATGCGTCGGAATATGCCGAAATATGCCAAAAGAAAACAGCCCCGAGGAACCATCAAGCTCCCCGGGGCTGCTGCTATGTACTCTTACTTGATCTTCCCCTGCATCTGATCCAGCAGCTCATCGGCGCGGATGGCCTCGGGAGTAAAGCTGTTGTTCTCCCACCATGCCCAGATGGCGGCAGCGGTGGTCAGGCCAGCGGTCACCCACTGCTCCACGCTGGCGCTGTCGATGGGCAGCACCGGCTTGCCTGCCGCGCTCAGCAGCTGATTGACGAGGGCCAGTGCCAGCACGACGGTGCGGGCAATGGTCGCGGCGGGGATTTTTCGGTTCATCATAGGTCAGTCCTCCTGTTTGATGGGTAATGCCTTGGCGCGGTTGTACAGCTCTGTGCCGGTGCCGTTGCCGCCCAGTGCGTGATAGCTTTTGTAAAGGTATTCGAGGTTTTTCAGGCCACCAGTGTCAATGCTGCCCTGCTTGATGTAATACTGACACGCCTGATAGATACGATCATGCAGGATGGCCAGCACGCCGTCCAGCAGAGCCTTGTACTTGATGACCACCGCGATGACGGCGGTGCCCAGCAGACCGAAAGCCCACTCTGCCCAATATTGGGCGATCCATTGCCACATCGGTCTCACCCCCTGACCTGCCCCAGCCCGGCCCGCTGGATGATGCCCGCGTAGTCCTTGTAGGCCACGCTCAGATCCACGGGGCCGGAGATGCCGGGCACGGTGCCCTCTGCGGTGTACTGCCACATGCCGTGGCGGCGGGCGGGGCGCTTGCCGCGGTAATCGGCCAGCCAGAGGTCATACGGGGCCAGCGGCTGGGCGGCCAGGGCGGTATCGGCAAAGTTCGTGTAAGTATAGACCATGGCGTACAGGTTCCATGTCTCGATCCGGTCGGCGGCCCGTGCCACGCGGGCGGACAGCTTTGCGGGTGCCAGGGAGCGCAGGCGAGGGTCCTCCACATCGATGGCAAGGGGCAGCTGGAACGTTTTGCCCCGGAGAGCTGTTTTGAGGGCGGCCAGCTCCTCCTCCGTCTGCCGCTGCGTGACCGCACAGGTGTAGTAATAACCGCCCACCGGGATGCCCCGCGCCGTGCACGCGGCATAGTTGCGCTCGAAAGCCGGGTCAACGTAGGGCTTGCCGCCCTTGCTGCCCAGCACCCGCAGCATCACGCCGTCGATTTTGCCGCTGCGTTTCACCACGTCCCAGTCGATGCTCCCCTGCCAGCGGGAGACATCCATAATTTCAGCCATAGCGTCCTCCTTACTGCGTGATTTCCTCAAAGCCGCTCTTGACGAGAATTGCCTTGACCTTCTCCTTCAGCAAGCGGGGGCAGCGCTCATACATAGCCTTTGCCTCCTCCATAGTCTCAGCAGACATAATTTCCTGTGCCCATAACATAGCCATCATAATTACCAACCTTTCGATTTTTTGTGTGATTTTATGCATAGACAGTCTCGCTCATTTCCAGCAAGCACTGCTTCAGCATTTCGTTTTCGTTTTTCAGGGCGGCCAGCGTCTCCGGCAGCTTGTCCAGCGCCTTCTGCCGCTTCCGGGCGGTTTCTTCCTGGGCTTTCCGCTGGGCCAGTTCCTCTGCGGTGTAGCGGATGTACCGCATCACCGGCACTTCCTCATCCCAGGCGGGCTGAGGGTCAACGCCTGGCACATCGATGACCTTCACCATGTCCCGGCCAATCTCTTTACCATCCCGGTAGTAGATGGCGAGAGAGCCGTCCGGCAGCTTTGCGGTCTCTCTGTGCCACTGCGGAGCTGTGCCCTCTACGGCATCATGGTGAACGACTTCCACATCTTCCACCAGATAGCCCGCTTCCAGATCCGGCTCAGTGGTCAGCACAATGCCAGTCTCGTCAATAATTTTCATGTGCGCTCCTTTCATGCTGCATCATCCACCCGCACCCAGATGTACAGGGCATAGTAAGGGTTCAGGACGCTCATTGCCTGCCCGCTGCCGGTGCTGCCGATGCTTACGGTATGAGTGTGAGCACCCGCAGAACTGATGCTCACAGTGTGGGTATGGTTGCCGACCCAAGAGGTGGTAGGGGTGCTACTGTTTGATTGAAAACCATATTCAGTGGTACCTTCACCTATAAGTGTCGTTACGCCGTATTTTGTAACAGCCGCCGAACTTACTGTGTGATTGTGCCCGCCTGCATCTCCGGTACTGCCGCTATGGCTGTGTGAACCTGCACTGCCAGTAGACCCGCTATGGTTGTGGCTGGGCATCTCGGCCACGGTCTGGGTGTGGGTGGCGCTGCCGCCGGTGGTGCCCACAGGGTAGGCACTGGAAGCGCCCATGATAAACTCACCTTCGACGCGCTCCCATGTGCCGCCGATAAAGCTTGCCGGGCTGGTAGGGTCGTTGCTGGCCCAGTACCTGACTCTCTTGTAGTTCTCTTCCCGCTGGGCAGCGAGCATCTCCTTGATCAGCGCCCGGGTCGCCGCAGCATCGGCAGGGGCCCCTGCGATGGAGACGGTCGTGTCGGTGTTTGCCGCCTTTTTAGCTTCCTCCGCCCAGTTCTTGGATGCTTCCTCACTGGCTTTGGCATTGGTAGCAGAGGTAGCCGCTGCCGTCTTGCTCTTCTCTGCCTCCCCGGCTTTGGTGGCGGCGGTGGAAGCGCTCCCCGCAGCGGCGGTGGCCTGCTGGGTGGCAGTGTTTGCCGCAGCGGTGGCCGTCTTGGTGGAGGCCGCCACGTCGTGCAGGGCCGTGGTGCGGGCCCGTGCGATGTCCTGCAAGGCGGTGGTGTGCTCCGTCTCCGTGTCCTGCAGGGCCTGCTTGGCGGCGGTCTCACTGGTCTTGGCGCGCTCCTCGCTGGCGGCGGACTTGGTCTCGCTGCTCTTGGCTGCCTCCGCGCTGTCCTTGGCGGCAGCGGCACTGCTGGTAGCTTTCTCCTCCAGTGCGTTGATGCGCTCCCTGGCAGCGGCCAGCAGCTCGTCGGTGGGGATGCCGGTCACACCGTCCCGCACGATGCCACAGAGCGCCTCGTCCAGCCGGGTGTCGGTGATCTGGCCCGTAGAGATGCTGGTGGAGCCTGCCGGGCGGGTGATCTCGGCAAGGCAGAGGTCGTAGATCAGATCGGTGCGGGAGATGGCCGGGGCCGTAGGTGTGCTGGATGCCGTGCCCTGCAGCACCTGCAGGCTGGCGGCTCTGGCACCGGCATCATAGCGCATGACGATGCGGTCGATGCGGGGGAGAGACGGGTCGGCCAGCGGCAGGGCCAGGGTGTCGGCCTCCCGCTTGGTGATGGAGTAGCCGGTGAAGCGGCTGGGGTGCACCCAGCCACGGCCCGCGCCCACGGTGACCGTCAGCCCGCCTGCGGCTGTCACCGGGAAGTCCTCAGCGGAGCTGAACACGCCCGAGGTGAGGCCTGCAAGGTAGGCCGCCACGTCTGCGGCATCGAAGTCGAACCCGTTTGCAGGGTATAAAACGATTTTGCTCAAAAGATCATCTCCTTACAGCTTGCGCCAGACCGGCGTACCCAGCCGCACGGTGCGGGTGGTGCTGTCGCTCTGGCTTTGGGTGATGACATCGGCCACCCGGACGGTGGCCTTGTAGCCCAGCTCCGGGATGGTGCAGAAGGCCACATCCCCGGGGGAGAGCCCTTCGGCATCGATGGTCAGCTCAATGGAGCCGGTGCGCAGCTGTTCCAGCAGCTTTGTGGTGCCCCGGGCCATGAGCCGCTCGAGGTAGGCTTCGCTCCTGCTGGTCTCGCCCTTTTCCTCGTCCGGCTGCACATCCCGGGCATCCACATACAGCTCCCGCCGGTCGGCTCCGGTGGCATCCGTCAGGCCCACGGTCACGGTGGCCCGGCTCTCGCCCTCACCGGCCCCCTGCACCACGGCGACATTGGCGTAGTCGCTGTCACCAAAGGCCCAGCTGGCCCCGGTCAGGTTGCCCCACTTTGTGCTGAACCTGTTGTTGAGGTCGGCGGTGGGCCGGTAGACCTCGAACAGCAGCTTTTTATCTGCGTTCTTGCCTGCCAGCCGCACCCGGAAGCCCAGGTCGCAGGCCGCGCCGATGGTCATCAGGTAGTCCATGATGCTGCCGCCGGAGGTCTGGGCGGTGTAGGTGGTGTCAAAGCCCACCAGTTCCCCCAGCTCCAGCTTGGGCCACGGCTGCATGGCACTGATCAGCCTGCGCATGGCGGCTTCCGCGTTTTCGTTCTTCACGATGGCGGTGCAGGCCCGCTTGGTGAAGATCCATGTGCCCGGGAAGCCGGTGACCACCAGATTGCTGTCGGCGTTCTCGTTGCTCCGGTGGCAGATGCGCATGGGCACGTCGCTGTCGGTGCGGCGCAGCCAGCGGCCCTCCCGGAGCAGGGACAGGTTCTCCTCGGTGGGTCTGACTTCCAGCGTGAACTCGCCCGCGGTGTTGTAGGGCTCATCCCAGTAAAGGCTCACCCACACCTCAATACGGCCCAGCCGGGCGAGGGTCAGTTCATCCAAAACGTCCAGTGTCACGAGATCACCTCCGGCAGAATGCCCGAAACCATGGGATAGAAGCGCACTGTCACCTGCAGGCTGGTCTCGCCGCTGTCGGCGGTGGCCTTGAGCAGGTTGTCTCCCGGGGCCAGCTCCAGCAGGTCGCTGTCCTCATCCAGCAGGGCGAAAATGTTCTCCTCCGTGCCGTCCTCCGTCCGCTTGACTGCCAGCTTGTCGGTGGTGGTGCGGTAGATCTCGATGACCTGCCCCGGGGTCAGGGTGGTCAGGATGCGGATGCTTTGGCTGGTGACGATGTTCAGCACGCACGGGTTGACCACCGCACCGTCGCTCTTGAGGGTGGCCGTGAAGGGCACTGCCAGCGCACCGGGGTTATATGCATTCAGCCAGCCGATGGAGGTGCGCACGCCGAACCGGTGGGGTGTGCTGTAATTGATGGGCAGCCTGAAGCTGGGCACAAAGCCGTTGATGCAGAAGCTCTGAGCCTGCAAGTTGTACCAGAAGGGTTTCGGGCAGAAGAGCATGAGGGCCAACACCGGGTAGGGGTGGATGCTCTTTGTGTAGGGGGTCTTGGAAAGCACGAAACGGCAGAAGTATTTATCCTCGAAGTACATTGTGCCGCTGGTGAAATAGGGCAGCTTTTCCAGCAGTAATTCCGCATCCGCATCGCCGTGGGAGCTGTGGCAGTGGATGATGAGCTCACGGCTCACCCCGGCCACGCTCTGGCGCTCCACGCTCACGCCCACCTGGTTCACGCCCTGTGCGGTCTGCACGTCCACGTCTACGCCATTGATGGGGTCGAGGGAGTAGGGCGTGCCGTAAGCCCACCCGATGTCGAGAGTGGCCCCGGCATCCGTGACCAGCTGCAAATGGTCTTTTCTGAATGGCATTGTGGAGCCCTCCTTTCATCGTTTCTGGGCCTTGGCCCGGTCGGCTTCCCAGCGGGCTTCCCGCTGGAGGTCTGCCGCCGTCTGGGCCTTGGAGTAGATATTTTGGATGATGTTGGTGTCACCCTCCCGGTGGTAGTTGTTGGCGGCTGCGGCCACCTGTGCCGTGCCGGATGCGGCCACAGACCGGCTGATGGCCATGTTGTCACTGAGGACAAGGCTGTTGGCCTGCCGCACCATCTCGGCCAGCTTGCTGTTTGCGGCCAGCAGGGCCTCGGTGTTGGCCTCCACAGCGTCGGTCAGGTCTTTGTCCGGGGTGGGGGCCGTCGGCATGGTGGGGGCCGTCGGTGTGGTGGAGCTGCTGGTCTTGGTGATGTCATTCAGGCTGCGCTCAATCTTTGTCTGAACCCCGTCCACATAGGTGGTCACGGTCTTGTAGGAGCGCTCCACGCCGTCCACCAGCTTGGTACCCGCCTCGGTGACGGTCTTGGTCACCCTCTGGGTGATCTTGCCGGTCTCATCCTGCAGCTTCTCGGTGAGCACCTTGGTGGTCACGGTGCTGCCGTCTGCTCTGGTGGTCTTGCTGGTGTCGGTCATGCTCTCGATGACCTTCTGGGAGTTGGCGGAAGTGCCGGAGCTGCTGGGGTTGTTGGCAGCTTCCTGCTGCTTTTTTCGCTCGGCCTGCCGGGCCTTGCGGTCAGCAGCGATCTTGTTGGCGTAGTCCCAGGCGGGGTTGCTGATGTAGTCTATGGTGCCGCCATAGAGCCACGCGACACTGTTATAGGATGCAATCAGACCGTTGATGAGGATGATAAAACCCTCGATGCCCGCCGCCACGATGCGCATCAGGCCCTCGAAGATGTAGCTCATAAAGTCCTCAACGCCCGCCCAGACACTCTGGAAAGCGTTGGCCACGTCCTTGTTTTTGCCGGAGAAGTTCAGCAGGGCACCCACCAGCATCCCGATAAGAGAGATGACGAGCAAAATCGGGTTTGCGTCCATGGCCACGTTCAGGGCGGTCTGCCCGGCTGTGGCGCTGGCTGCGGCGGGCACGAACTGCGCCACCAGCCCCATGGCCAGCTGGCTCAGGTTCCCGAACACGCCGGAGAGGGCGCTGCCCAGCTGGTTGAGTGCCCCCATGGCTACGGCCTGAATCTGGCTCTGCTGTTCCTTGGTGCAGGCCTGCCAGAAGTAACTGGCCGCCCACAGGCCCAGTTGCTCGAGGTCGCCGTTTTTGAGGGCCGTGGCCAGCGCCTCGATGGCCCCCAGCGCATCCGTCTGGATGTCGGCCTGGATCTGCGCCCATCCCTCGTCCAGCTTGGTGCGGAACTGCTCCGTGAGCAGCTCACCCATGCTGCCGTACTGGGGCCCGGCATCCTCGATGGTCTTTGCCACGGTCTGGGTGCCGTCGGCGGCGATGGTGGTCACGGTCTTGACCGTGCGCTGCACGCCGTCGATGATTTCAGTGCCGGTGGCGGTGATCGTCTGTTCGACCTGTTCAGAACCGTCGGCCAGCAGTTTCGTAGTGGTCTCGGTGGTGGTCTTTACACCGTCTACGAGGGCGGTCTGGGTGTCCTTAGTGGTGGATACCACATCCCGGACTGCCTCGATGCTCTGGGTGACCTTCTGGCTGCCGTCCGCTGCCGTGGTGGTGATGGTTTTAACGTCCGAGAGAACCCCGTCCACCATCTGACGGCTGGTTTCGGTGACGGTCTGCTTCTGCTGTTTCGTGCCGTTTTTCAGGGTCTCGTTGACCGTTTCGGTGGTACGGGTGACTCCGTTCTCAACCTGAGTGCTGGTGGAGGTAATGGAGTTTACCACCTCAGAGGCAGCCCGTTTGGCGGCAGAGCTGGCCTTTTTCGAGGACGCAGAAACAGCACCGGCCGCTTGCTCGGTGGTCTTTTGTGCAGCTTTGGTCTCCTCTTGCAGTTCCGTCCAGCTTTTGGTGTTGATGCCTTGCCCGGTCTGGGCTGCCTTGTGCCGGGCCTCCCGGTTAGCTTTGGAAGTGGCCGCTGCGGCCTGTGCATCCTTGTCTGCTTTGTAGTCATCGTAGCTGGAAAAGCCGGTATAGCCATCCTTCCCGAGGAAGCTGTTCAGCTTGTAACGGAGCTTGTCCAGCCAGCCGATGGCCGCCCCAATGGCGCTCTTTGCGATGTTCGCCACAGCCTGAAAGGCCCCGTCCACGATGTTCCGGAAGGTCTCACTGGTCTGGTAGGCAGTCACAAGGGCCGCTGCCAGAGCAGCCAGAACAGAAACCACCAGCCCGACGGGGTTGGCTTTCAGTGTTTTGTTTAGGACTTCTTGTGCGATGGCCAGGCCGGTCGCACCATTTTGGGCCGCATCCTGTGCGGCGGCAAGGGCTGTGGTGGCTGCCGTCTGTACTACAGTGGCGGCAGAGGTGGCGGTCAGGTAGCCCTTGTAGGTCAGAAATGCCACACCGACAGAGGTGACAACGGTGATGACCAGACCAATGGTGTCTTTCAGTTTGGCCAGCTTCTGGTCATCCTCCGTGATGGAGACCACCAGCTCGTTGGCCTTGACGATGAGGTCGCCGAGAGCTGAGAACAGGCCGTCAGTCAGTTTGCCGGTAAGGGCAGCCACGTTGTCCTGCAGGGTAGACAGCCGCCCGTTGAAGGTCTGGCTGGCTTCCAGCATACCGTTGTAGAACTGCCCGCCTTCACTGGTGGCAGCTTCCACAGCGGCCTGCAATTCCTCAAAGCCCACCTTGCCGTCCGAGATGCGCTTGTACAGGTCGGCCATGGATTCGCCGGTGGCCTCGCAGATCTGATTGAGCGGGTTGAAGCCCGCGTCGATCATCATGTTCACGTTTTCCAGCGTGACCTTCTGGGCGCTGGACATCTTGCCATAGGCCCGGACAAGGGTCTGCATCTTGTCTGCGTTGCCCAGAGAAATGTCGCCCAGCATCTGCAGCACGTTGGTGGTGTCGTCTGCCGCAATGCCGAATTGCAGCAGGGTCTGGGTTCCCTCAGTCAGATCAGACAGGGTGAAGGGTGTGGATGCCGCCATTTTGCGGATCTCTTCCAGCTTTTCGGCGGCAAGCTGTTCGTCACCCAGCATGACCTTGAAATTGGTGAGGTAGCTCTCCATGTCCCGGTTGTAGGACAGACCGCTCTTCACCACGCTCATCAGGGCATCGGCGGCTTTCCGGGCGAAATCGGCGATCATCTGCCCGGCGGCTACCGTCCATTTATTGACGCTCTGCTCTGCCGGGTCGCTGTTCAGCCGGACATCACCCGTAATACTGAAATCAGCCATTGGGGGCGCTCACCTCCTCGTTATCGCCATGCCTGAGCCGCTGCAGGAAGGCGGCATTGTGGTCGGCCACCGTGACTGCCGTCCGGGTGTGCCGCAGTTCTTTGGGCAGGGCAAAGGTCTCCTTCAGGTCCTCGTACTGCTGGCGCTGCCTGCCCTCCATGCCGGAGGTGTCCATCGTGCGCCAGGACATGATCTTCGCCATGGTGGTTTCCTCCGGCAGCCCCCGCAGCAGAGCCAGAAACCGCCACCAGTGGATGCGCTCTGCCGTAAGGTCGATGCCGTAAGCCTGCTGAAAAGCTGCGGTCAGATAGTCCGAGTCACAGGCAAAATCCATGGCAAGCTCACCGGAACCGCTGCCTTTGCCGCCGGAACGTCCGGGCGTGTCGGCCCCGTGGTAAAAGCGCAGTAAACTTTCATAGGCCTCCGGGGCCAGCTGAGGCGGGATCGGCTCCCGGTAGAAGCGCCGGAACGCTTCCTGCGCAAAGGCAAGGGTGTCCTTTTTCTCCCGCTTGCGCTGATACTGGTTCGACAGCCAGACCATGGGCCGAAAGTCCGGGTCGATAGCGCGGCCCTCCCACTTGGTAGGCAGTGGTTCCAGCAGGATGTCAGCCATGATGACGGCGGCGCTTTGCCTTGCGCCGCTGCTCACGGTTCAGCTGAGGAGCCAGAAGGCTGGGGTCGAACTTCTGCTTTTCCTGATTGGCAGCCCGGGTCAGCTCGGTCATCACAGTCAGGGCCTTGCCCAGGTCATTGCCGTCCAGCCCCAGAGTAGCCGCAGAACCTTTGCCCAGCACATCATCGACAAACGCTTCCACGATGCGGCACTGGCCGCGGATGCCCTCGGCATAGCTCATGTTGGGAGTCTGCTGTGCACGCTGACGCTCGGCCTCCTCGGCCTTTTCCAGCTTTGCCTTTGCCTGTTCCAGCCGCTCGATATCGTTGGCGTTCAGGCTGGAAAACGCAAATTCCTTATCAAAGATCTTCATGGTCGTCTCCTATCAAAAAAGCCCTCGCCGGTCAGGACGAGGGCACAGAGCTACGGGCAGGATCAGCCTGCCGCAGCGGTAGAATAGTCGAACTTAGCAGGGGTGCCGATGCCCTTTACATCGCAGGCAAAGGTGGCGATTGCGCCGGCAGAGCCGCCCACGTCGCTGGTGACGATGAATGCAGCTTCGCCCTTCTCGCCCTTGCCGGTGCGCAGGGAGAAATAGATGTAGGGCAGGATGACGCTCTGGCCGGAACCATAGATCATCTCGTGGCCCAGAATGAAGTCCTGGAACGCATCGCCCTTGCAGCGGTCGCCGTTGATGGCGAGGGTGCGCTGAACGCTGCCCTTGGTGGTAACGGGGCCGGTGCGGATGTAGGTATTGTCAGAGGTGGAAGCGTTCAGTGCGCCGCTGTGCTCCCGCACATGGTCGGCACAGACGGTCCAATCCTTAACAGCATCCTTCTTGCTGGCCTCGGTGCAGATGGCCAGCACAAAGTCATCGGTATTTTCGATGCCCTTGTAGTCGGCGCTGGGGGTGATGCCGGAGGCGGTAACAGCTTCAGTAACAGTCATGTTGAAACTCCTTTCGGTTGGTAATAAACGAGCCGGAGCTGCATCTGCATTTTGCAGCTTCCGGCACTGCTGGTAACGATATAGCCCGATGCGGTGACCGATACGCTGAGGGGCTGCTTTGGGGCTTCCAGCTGGGGCAGATCATGCCGGTCATTCTGGGAAAGCACCCAGTCGGTCAGCTGCTCAAAAAAGCCGCTGTTGGCGATCTGGGTGCTCTGGGCCTCGCTGTATTCCCGGCGGCTCAGGAATACATAGCTTTTGGCCATGTTCCTGCCGGAGAAATAAGTGGTCAGCACCGGGTCTGTGGGGGAATCCTCAATGGAGAATTCAGCCACCGGTTCCGGGGAAAGCCCGGAGATACGGAATGCGGCCCCGTTCTCGGTCTGCTCTTCTGCGATGAGCGGGCAGGTCTTGAGCCACTCCCGCATAGCAGTGATCGTAGCTTTTTCACTCATAAGTGGCCCATCCCTCCCCAGAACATGGTAACGGCACGGGTCGCATAAAGGGCCAGATGCTCTCCCATGTCTGCAAGTGCCCGCTGGCCCCAGTAGGAGCCGCGCAGACCTTTGTACTTGTCGGCTTCCTGCCCACGCTCTTTGTTGCCCATGAAGGTGCGCAGGTCGCTGCCCTCGGCGTGCAGGTAATACTGCTTGCGGGCGTAAGGGGTGTTGTACACCAAAAGGCCCTCGTCATACTTGGAAGCAGTCTGCACGCTGTTTTTCAGTGTGCCGGTGTCCAGCGGAACATAGCTGTCGATGAGCCGGGCCGCTTCCTGTGCCATGGCATACTGCGCCTTTTGCAGGGCAGCAGTCTTTTCGGCACCGAAGTCAGGCCGCCAGGAAAGCTGCATCTGAACACCGTCCACCTTGTAGCGCAGGCCGTAGGGCTGATCAAAAACAGGCTTGCTCATTTCCTCAGCTCCCCTCTACATGAAAATGCGGCAGCAGCGGTTCCCGGTTATCGGAGACCGCCGCCACCGTGCAGCAGATGTGTGTTTTCTCGAGGGTGGCATACTCGGCCTCGGTCAGGCTGCGGACAGCGCCGCAGATGAGTTTGCCGCCCCGCTTGAGCGTCCAGTGTGCCGCCTTTTCCCCGGGCGGGAGCTTTGCCCACTGGAAATAGGGCAGATACCCGGCGGCAGGGGGCAGACGGACGTGGACTGTCCGCTGGGGGTCGCCGCCGGAGGTGTCCAGCTTCTCCCGCCAGCTGCACCCGGTGATGACGTGGCAGACAGGCCGGTCGGTCTCAGTGGCGGTGTCGTGGATGAGGTTCACAACGGTAACGCTGCATTGCATCAGAAACACCCCCGATACAGCAGGCCGTGGGGGTCGCTGCCCAGTGCGTTGGAGAGGATGCTCTGCGCTTCCGCTGCAAGCCGCTCGGAAAGCGCCCCGCTGGCGAAGGTGACGGAGTAGCCATCGTTGGACACGCTGGAAGCCCCGGGCACGGCACAGGCGCTCTGTGCGGCGCTCATGGCATCGACGATCTGGACGCAAGCATCGGCCAACAGGGCTGCGCACCCGGCACAGACCCCGGCGTGGGACTCTGCCCGGCCAAAGGTGTGCCGGTCGATGAGCCGGGAAGCCCGGGCACACAGCGTGTCAAAGGCGGCCTCGTCCAGCGTGCCGCCCGCTGTCTGATACTGGTCGTAGGTGCAGTAAAGCATGGGGGCCTCCTTATGCTGCGACCTTCTTCTTAACAAGAATGGTCTGGCCCTTGGTGACCTTGTAGGCGTAGACTTTGCGGCCCTGCACGGCAGATGCGCCGATGAAATCGCCAGAGCCGGAGAGATCCTGCAGGTGGACGGGAACGGCCCACTCATCGATGACGGCGAACCAGTTGGGATGACCGGCCACATACTCCACATTCTCGCCCAGGGTGGAATCCTCGAACACGGTGTAGCCTGCGATCTTGCCCACAGCGCCGGTCTGAACGACCGCGTCGCCCAGGTCGGAAGCCTTGATGAACTCGGGGCTCTTCAGGAGCAGGCCGTAGGTGTCCGGGGAGACCAGCAGCCAGCGGCCTGCGGTGGGCACGCCGATGGAGGACTGCTGAGTGCGTGCATCCACGATGTTGGCGTAGATGGTCTTTTCGGTCAGGGCGGTGGTATTGCCGAAGGCGGTGCCTGCGGTGGTCAGCTCCACGGAGCCGTCAGAGTCCATCTGCAGGCCCAGAGAGTAACCGGCGCTGTCCAGGCGGTCAGCCACCAGATTGCCGGGAACGCTCTCTGCATCGAAACCATCGATGATCTCATTCACGGCCTTGTCGTGGTCGATGTTGACGGTGAGGTAGGTGGTGTCACCGCTGGTCTGCTTTGCACCCTTGGCCTTGTCGTAGTCGTTCACCACCACCTCGGTGTCACGGACGGGAACCTTGACGGAACCTGCCTTGGGGCTGCCCTCGTAGCGGTTGTTGCAGATCACGCCGACTTTCTTCACCAGCGTCTTGCGCAGCTTGAGGTCGACCAGATTGGAATAGCGGACCTGTGCTTCATGTGCCATAAGAATATCCTTTCTCTCATTCAATGTTGATATCGGGGTTCATCGCCTTGAAGGCAGCGGTCACGGGGTCAACGTCCCCGGCGGGCGGGGTGCCGTGCTCTTTGCCGCTGGAAACGTGAACGGAACCAGCGCCGCCCTCTTCCGCCTCGCCAAAGGCCCAGGGGTTCGCCTTGGCGGCTTCTTCCAGAGCCTTGGAGATATCGGTGGAACGGTCCTTGGAGCCCTTGAGGGCATCCAGATCCAGCAGTGCCCGGACCGCCTTGACGCTGCGGCCCTTAGCTCCCAGAATGGCGGTGTTCAGGGCATTGTCAAAGGCAAAGCCATCAGCCTGTGCCTGCATATCGCCCTTGAGCTTTGCCAGTTCGGCCTCGTACTCCTCGGGCTTCTTCTTGCCGTCAAAGGCGGCAAGGCCGTCCTGGGCGGTCTTGAGCTGAGCCTGGGCGTTTTCCAGCTGGGTCTTGTACTGCTCGGCGGCAGTCTTTTCCCGGTTGACATCGTTGCCGTTCTCGGCCATGATCCAGTTCAGCTGCTCCTCGGTAATGCCGGGGATCTTGTTCTTCACGTCTTCACGCTTCATGGTGGAAAAACTCCTTTCTGTTGGTGAAACCACGGTTTGGTGACACGGTTCTCCGTCCGTGTTCGGTTGTGGGCAGGGTACGCACTGCCCTCTGCGATGGCACCGTATGCAGGAATCGAACCTGCGGCATCCGGTTTTGGAGACCGGCGCTCTGCCACTGAGCGAATACGGCATGAAAAAAGCGCCCCTGCCCGGCTGGGCAAAGACGCTGACGATATTTGGTTGTTACTGTCCCATTTCTTCATAGACAGGACACTTGAGACAAATTTGGTGGGCTTTCTCCCAACTGCAAGGCGGGGTCTTTTCAGGCGGTAGCATCAGGCTGTCGTTGCCGATGTTTGAAATATCCCAGCAAAGGCCGTCTGCGATTTTGTGGTTAAAAATCGGGCAGAAAATCTGCGGGTCAGAAATCGGAGTTGTATTAAAAGCCATGCTGTTTCATCACCTCGACGATTTGTTTCCCAGCATCGTCCAGCCAGCCTACCGTACCGATAGAACCATCTTGCCGGATGACAATGAAACCTTTTTCAGAATAATAAGCGTGCTGTGTACCGTTGCGCTGGCTGATTGCGAGAATGGCGTGTTCAGCAATTTCATTGGCCTGCGCAAGGCTGATCTGCCGTTTTCCCATTTGCTCGATAGCGTGGCCCTCAAAACTTAGGGTGTTTGGCAACGCAGGAGGGGGAACAGCAGTTCCGGTCAATTTGATTTTACCAGATTGACGCAACGCCGTCAAATCGTTGTTAACGGCATCCAGTCGCTCTTGCCGTTTCGCCGCCCACATCGCCTTGCTGCTTTCGCTCCTGCCAAAGCCTGCCACGCTGGTGCGGGCACTGTTGGCCCTGCTGCCGGTGGCGCTGATAAAGTCGGCCAGCTCCTGACGGGCCTGCCGGAGCTTCACCGCGCTGGCGGTGGTGTCGGCCCCGGCGGCATCCTCTGCCAGATACCGGCGTTTGTACTTGCGCACGGTGCGCTCCCGGGCCCGCTGCATCTGGCTGATCTCGTACCGGGTGTATCTGCCACCGTTGTACTCGATGTCCCGGGCGTTGAGGGCTTCCAGGTCTGCCTGTGTCCAGGCGGGTGCGGGGCCCAGCTCCGGGAAGATGGAAAAGAAGGTGTGACGGCAGTTCCAGCCGCACAGCCCTGCTCCGGTGCCGTAGCCGGTGGCGGCCTCGAAGTCCGGGTAATGCTTGCCCATGTAGTCCACAGCGCCGCCCCGGTGGAACTGCCTGCCCTGCCACTCAGCGTGGGAAGGCCGGGCCCCGCCGTGGGCCGTGGCCTCGAAGAACTCGACCCCCATCTCATCGGCCCGGGCCACTTGCAGCTTTGCGCCGGTCTGATTCACACCAGTCAGCACCGCCCGACGGGCGGCAACTTCCAGCGTGTCGGTGTGGCCGGTGGGGTAGGTGACGTACTTCATGGTGTCGGCCAGACTGTCCACCGCGCTCTTGACGGCGCTCTTGTAGTCGAACGCACCGCTGCTCACCTTGAGATGGGCGCGGTCGAGGGCGGCTTCAAACTGGCCGCTGACGGTGTTGGCCGTTGTGGCAGTCAGGTTGTGGAAGGTTCCCACCGTCTGCTGATAGCCAGCGTTGAGCAGGGCCTGCAAGCTCTCGTTTTCAGCAAAGAGCGTTGGTTCCTTGCCGTAGTGGTAGTAAATCTCGTCCTCGGCCTCCATGGCCCGGGTGGCCGCTTCCTGCATGAGCCGCCGGATCTCGGCTTCGCTCTTGCCGGTGTAGCGGGCCAGCTTTTTCACCACGTCCTGCCGGAGGGCTTCGGTCTGTTCATACCGCCAAAGCTGCCAGTTGGCCGTGGGGGTCAGGGCTTCCATTTTGGAGATGCGCCGGGCCACGTCCCGCAGAATATCGTCCTCGACCTGCTGAAATAAAAGCACCAGCCGGTCGGGTGCATGGTCGAGATAGTCCGGGGCCAGCATCAGACACCCCCGAAGCTCAGCTCAGGCTGTTTGTTTTCGTCAGCAGCTTCCTGTGCCAGCTTGCGGGCATCCTCTTCACTGACCCCGTACCGGGCAGACAGATACTTGTACCGGGGCAAAAGGCCGCTCAGGGCATCGTCCCGCATCTGGCTCATCCGGGTCTCGGCATCGGTGATGTAGCTGTCGTCCCAGTCCACAGAAATGGGGGTGTCTGGGTCCACCGCTGCCCCCTGCAGGTTCTTTGCCGCCCACAGGATGGCCCGCACGATGCCCACCAGCGCCCCCTCGATGGGGATCTGGTTCTTGTTGGCGCTGGCCACCAGATCCTGACGGCTGCCGTTGTACTCGGTGGCTGTGGTCACGTTGCCCAGCTCGAAGTTGTACCGGTGGCAGCCCAGACCGCACTTGAAGCTGAACAGGTTCAGCATATCCTGCACAGCCTTGTGGTTCGAATCCACCCGCAGGTCGGGGTTGTATTCGTGGTATTCGCTGGACTGGTCGAGGCTCCCTTCCTTTTGGGGCAGGGTGACGAACTGGCTCTGCACATCATCATCGGGCGGAATAGAGTGCTCCACACCGTCCTTGTCCACCACCTTGCGGCAGATATCCGTAGAGTAGAAGATCTTCTTGTGGCCCAGCCGGATATCCTCCCGGTAGTTGTCAAAGGCAAGGTCGATGCCCTGGGCCTCTGCCAGTGCTTCGGCAAAGACGCTCATGCCCAGCCCTGTGCCGCCGTCAAGATTCTTGACTGCTGCCGGGCTGAACAGGGCAAACCAGGGCGGGGAACCCTCCACCGTGATGCTTTCTGCCGTACCCGGCGGGGCCTGCAGCGCTTCAAACACCGGAGCGCCCGAAACTCCATCCGTTACCCGGAACCATTCGTTGCGGATGGTGCGCCGGGTCTCATTGCCGGTGTGGGTCTGCAGATAGACCGCGGGCTTGCCCTCCATCATACACTCGGAGACAAAGGCCGCTTCGCTCACGATGCCCCGCTCCACCCGCAGAGGCAGGATGCAGGAAGCCGGGTCATAGTCCAGCTTCAGGCGGGTATCCGGGCCGGGAACCGCTTTCCCTTTCACGACCGTCAGATTTTCGGCACTCAGCACAAAGGCACCGGTACCGGACCAGTAGGCCTGTTCCACCAGAGCGTTGGCATTGCGCCAGAAGTGCAGCTCCCGGAGCAGGCCGCCCACCTGCTGCTCATCATCGCCCAGCAGATACCGGGCGGTGGCAGCGTCCTTGATCTGGAAGGTTGTGCGGTCGTTCAGCAGGAGATTCGCCCAGTCCTCGCAGACCCGTTTCGGCATCCGCAGGGAAGCAATGGGGCGCTTTTTGGGGCCGTTTGCGTATTCAGCGGCACGGGTGTGCACCTTGGGCACGCTGCCCTGCCACCACTGCCGCCAGGTCTCAATGTAGCCGTAGTAGTCGGCATCGATGGCCCACCCGCGCGTCTTGTTCAGGTAGTTCAGAAATGCGGTGATGTTCATGTGTTGGTCAACCTCTTGAAATCGCGCTCGATGGTGTACTCGTAAGCGTCCAATGTGTCGATATCGGTGCTGCCGTCATCCAGACGCTCGTCCACACCGGGGTGCTTGCCGCTGTACAGGGCCGTGGCAAGGGCATCCCGGAGGGTGGCAGCCTCGGGCAGCAGCCAGAACCGCCCGCCGCCCATCAGGATGCAGGTCAGGCGGATGCGGTCATTGATGCGGATCTTGGCGCTGTTTTCCACCCGGTCGGCCAGCCAACTCAGTTTGCAGCGCCGGAGCCTTGCCCGGATGTGGTTGATCAGCGTCTGCTCCGCGGAATCGCAGAAGATGTACTGGATCTCGCCCCAGCGGGCAAAGACAGCCATGCAGAACTCCAGCAGTTGGTCGGCCAGAAAGTCGGCATCCTGCGCCACAGGGTCGATGCGCTGGGATGCCAGCCCTACCACGCCGGACCAGCCCGGTAGGATGGCCGTTGCCACAAAGGCGTGTTTGGAGCCGTTGCCGCCAAAGTCCACCCCGATGCGCACCCGCCACGGGTGCAGCGGCTTGTCCACAGGCCAGAAAAAACGCCTGTCCCTGGCGGCAAGGCTGTCGGCCAGCAGGCGGTAGATCACGCCGTTGGCGGCCATCCACTGCCCCAAGATAAAGCGGTTATAGTAGACCGTGCCGGTGTATTCTTTTTTCAGATCGGCCACGAACTGGGCCGGAAGCGTAGGGTTATCGTCGATGGTATACGCCTGACAGTAGATGTCAGCGTCACTGTCCAGAAACTTCTTGAACCAGTGAGTGGGGCTTTCCGGGTTGCAGGTGCCGTCAAAATGGGAGTGGGGGCAGGAAAGGCGGCTTTTCAGCATCTGGAACACGCCTTCGTCCCATGTGGTGATCTCGTCACCGTAGACGTACTCAAAGGCAGCGCCCTGAATGCGGGCGATGTGTTTCTTGTTGTCAGCGCCGAGGACATAGACCTTCTTGCCGAACAGCTGTACCACGTTGCCTGCTGCCGAGGTGCGGATCACGCCTACAAGGTCGGGGCCCCAGAGCTCCCGCATCGGGGACAGCACGTTGCGTTCCAGCGTGCCCAGGGTGTTGCCCATGAGCACCAGCAGACCCTCACCCCGGGCCGCGCAGATCCGCTTCGGGATGGTTACGGCGCAGTCCAGGTAGGTCTTGCCGCTTCGGGTAGCCCCGGTCTTGACGTTCCACCGGTGGGAACAGTTGCGCAGGTACTCCTGCTGAAACTCAGTCAATGGCACTGTCTACACCTCCCAGCAGCTCCTTGGCCTTTGCCAGAGCATCCGCGCCCGGGTCTTCCTGTACGGTCTCCTCACCCAGCATTTTTAACAGGACATTGGCTGCCCTGGCATCGCCCTGCTTGGCAGCGGCTGCAATGCCCATGACCACGCTCATCTGGTTGTCCACGTCCTCCGGGTCAATCTGGTCCCGCAGCATGGCGTTTACCCGGCGGCGGTCGGTCTCCGGCAGGCTCAGGTAGTAGTCAGCCGCCTGACGCATGGACCGTTTGCGGCGGCGGGCCGCACCGGATGCAATACCGCCCTTCTGAGCGATCTCTCTCTGTTCGCTCTCCGTTCGTTCATTGAACGGAATGAGATTCTTTTCATTCGACACGTCACCACCTCTCTCGTCGTCAGGGTACAAAAAAGCCGCCCCGGGATGGCCCGGAACGGCAAGTGTGATCTTTGAAAGCAGCCCGCAAAGCACAAGAAGGAGAAAAATGCTGTTAAGCGGCAAAAGGTCCAAAAGGAGCAATTCATTATGGAGGTACTCAGGAGGCTGCTTTGAAGCGGCGCACCGCCTTGCGCGGTTCCGCTTGTACCCAGAATATCACAAATAGGGTGTTTTGCACATGGATGCAGGATGGATGCGATGTGGAATCATTCCAGTGTATCCCAGAGCAGAGCCAGCCGCTCACAGCCCCGGCGGATGATCTTTGAGACCTCGGAATTTTCGCACAGCCCCAGAGCTTCCACGATGGCGGGCTGGTGCTTGTTCTCGATGTAAAACATCCGGATGCAGTCTCCCTGCCGGATTGTCTCGGGGTCTACGGCCCCGGTGTAGGCCCTGCAGGTGGCATTCATCTTCAACAGTGCAAGGCGCTGCTCCATCTGCTTCAGCTCCCGTTCCTCTGCATCCAGCCGGGCGACGGCATCTCCGACCTTATCACCGGAACTTCCGCCCGTGGGCATTCCGTTCAGGCTCTGGGTGCATTTCTCGGCAGCATCCCGGATGCGCTGGATCTTCTGCTTCTGGGCCTTCACGGCGGCAGCACCGTCCCGGCACTGCTGGAACCATGCCTTGACCGTTTTGTAATCCGTCATCCCCACACCTCCACACGCACGAACACACCGCAGGGGTCCGACCAGAACTTCTCCACGATCTCGCTGCACACCTGGGCATCATCGTGCCAGAAGTGCAGGCGGGTCATCTCGTCCTTGAGGGCTTTTTCCAGATTGTCAGTATCAGGTTTGGAGGTGCGCCAGCTGCCGTCCGGGCGGCCCTCGGGGGCAAAGCACCACTTGACCACCAGCCGCACTGGCTTACCGGTGGGCACGGGCTGATCCGGTGCATGGGGTGCCAGGTAGGCGTGGAGCTTGGCCCGGGCGGCTTTCAGTTCGGCGCTGTCGTGGAGCACGGCACAGGGCTTGCCGCTCTTCATGTAGGCGTGCAGCTCCTTGGCGTTGTGGGTGGTGGTGGGCGGCTTCATGGGCAGGAAGAATTGAGCAATGGGCAAAAATTGCACGTTCGTTTCACCTCGTTCTTTCTTTTTTATTCGGCCAACGTGATGGGGAGGGTTCCCCGGAGGGATGGGGGCTGTGTTCGCCCCATCCTCTGGGAGACCCCATCACACATGCTGCAGTTATAGCTATTATATATAGGCTATTTTGCACTGCAAAATTTGCAGTCATAGCGGCTATAACTGCAAAATTGCAGTTTTTGCTGTCGTGCAAAATAGCGGCTATAACTGCATTTTTATAACAAGTTGTAATTTGAAAATATACAACTCGTTTAACCTGCGCTGCCGGGCTCCTTGCGTCCGACTTTTTCGCCATCGATCCAGAACCGCCCGTCATCCTTCAGGCGGGTCTTGACGGTGCGGGGCTTCAGATCCATGTACTCAGCCAGACTGTAAACAGTCACTTCGCCATCCATCATGCAGGCTTCAAAGGCAGTGTCCAGCTCGGCCTTTTTGTCCTTGCTGACTTTGTCCTTATTGCCCCAGCGCTTGGATGCGCCCCGGGTACCCAGTGACTTGTAATCGCTGTCCGGCTGCAGATCCTCCAGCAGGCCGGTGTCCGGCTTGTGGACAGGGTAGTCGAACCAGAGGTTCACCGGGTCGAAGCGTGCAAACTCTCGCAGGGTGCCCTCAATGCGCCAGGCGGTCATGCTGTCTGTCAGCTTCTGGGCGGCGGCGATCCGGGCATCGATGGCCCGCAGATCGGCCATGCCAAGGTGTTCTTTGGCAATGGCCAGCATCCGGCTTTTGCTCAGGGCATCGTCCGGGCCGTAGGCATCGGCATGGCCGCGCTTGTCCAGCGTGTCCTTGAGCACCCGGCAGGCGGCCTTGTTGTGGAGCTGCTCCAAAATGGCCGCGGTCGGGGTGAGCTCAGTCATATCCAGCATGGCATCCGGGTCACGGGCAAACACGCCGGAGCCGCTGGCGCGGTCCATGCTGCGCTTGCCGCCCTGGGCACCCTTGGAGTGGTGGTGGCAGTAGATCACGGCACAGTCCAGCGCGCGGCAGACAAGGTCGAACTGGTTGCAGAACTTTGCCATCTGGTCGGCGCTGTTCTCGTCGCCGGTGATGACCTTGTAAATGGGGTCCAGAATGACGGCAGTGTAGCCTTTCTTACCCGCCCGGCGGATGAGCTTGGGGGCCAGCTTGTCCATGGGGACGGAAGCGCCGCGCAGGTTCCAGATGTCAATGTTCCGCAGGTTCTGCGGGGGCAGGCCGAGGGCGGTGTACACATCCTTGAAGCGGTGCAGGCAGGAGGCCCGGTCCAGCTCGAGGTTGATGTACAGCACCTTGCCCTGCGCACAGGAAAAGCGGCCCAGCCAGGGCGTACCCTCGGCAATGGCGATGCACAGCTCGATCAGGGCAAAGCTCTTGCCCGCCTTGCTGGGGCCTGCCAGCAGCATTTTGTGACCCTTGCGCAGCACCCCGGTGATGAGGGCATCGGCCAGCGGCGGCAGGTCATCCCAGTCATCAGCCAGGCTTTCGGTTTCAGGTAGTTCATCGGTCTCGGCTTCCAGCCAGTCCCGCCACTCGTCCCAGCAGCTTTTGCCGATGTTGGTCTCCAGCAGGGTCTGCCGCTGGCTGCCGCGCAGGATGCCGGGCATCCGGGAAAGGCGGCTGGGGTTGCGATTCTGCTGGTCGAGAGTCAGACCATTTTTCTGGCAGGCGGCATAGAGGTAATCCACCCGCTTGCGGTATTCGGTGTAATCCGGGGCATCCACCTTGACGATGGCGTGAACGCTCTTGCCGCCGGAGTAGACCAGAGCGGCACAGGGCAACTCCAGCTGTTTGATGATGGCCTGCTGCCTGCCCAGATCCATGTTGTCGCATTCCACCAGAGCGTAGCGGTAGGCGGTGATGTTGGCATCCTTGCGGCCCGTTCCGTCCACCGGGTTGAAGCAGATCCACGCGCCCACCTCGGGGTCGCAGTCGCCCACCACCTTGCCGATGTCCCCGCCGCAGGTGTCCAGCTCTGCGATGAGCTGGCCTGCGGTGCGGTCCCAGCAGCCTCTGGTGGGACGGCGGCGGTCGTCGGCCATGAAGCTCTCGGTCACATAGGCCACATGCTCGTCCTGCTCAAAGAGGGCCTGCAGATAGCGCCTGAGCTGGTCGGCAGGATCCCACTGCTCAGGCAGAGCCAGGTCATGGGATTCCACCCACCGGGGATCCACCAGCTGTCCCTCCGTTCTGGATGAACCGGTGGTGAGCTCGTCGCCCCAGTCCAGCGCGTGGCCTGCCGGGCCGCTCCATCCATGGCTGTAAGCCAGCTGGAAAATGCTGTTTTCCGTGACGGGCTTTGTGCTGCCGTGGAAGCTCTCCCACTTCCGGGCACACTCGCCCTTGTGGTAGCGGCCCCCGTCCCGGGCGCTCCATGCTTCCCAGACGGTGACAGGCAGTCCCGCTTCCTTGAGGCCCATGCCCACCATCGTCCACTCCTCATAAGTCAGGGAGGCCGGGGAAATGAAGTCCAATGCTTCTTTGAGTTCGATCTCATCATTCATCTGCGTTACCATACATCCCATGCGGGCGTTTCAGGTGGGGCGGGCGGCGTATAGGTGCTTGGGGTAACACCCTTGGGCACGCCCCGCCAGCCCTGGGCCGCAATGCGGTCGATCATGTGTTTGGCCTGCTCAAAACTCCATGTACCCACATGCTGGAAGCCGTATTTCTCCAGACAGCGGATCTGTTTTGGTGTGGTGAGGCCTTTATCCCGGCGCTTGTGCAGCCGGTCCAGCAAAAGGCTGGCCTTGCCTGCCGACTCCACAGCATCCGGCAGAATGCCTAGCTTTTCGAGGGCTGCGGTCTGCTGTTCGGTGGGCGGCCCGGCTTCCCATCCAAAAGCCGGTACATAGCCGGACAGGTCCTCGGCCTGAATACTCATTTCGTATTGGAGCGGGTCCACCAGTTTTGCCTTCTTCCGGCGCTGTTCAGCCAGCTGCTTTGCAAGGGCTTCCTCTCTCTGGGCCACCACGTCCTCGCTGGCCTGGGCGGCGGCTTCCTCGATGTCCTCGGGACAGCCGGTCCCGGCAAGGTTTTCGGTCATCTGACGGGCTACGGCCCTGTCCTCGCACACAAGGTCTGCCGGACGGCAGAGCTCGTGCTTGTCGGTCATCCACAAAAAGTCGAGGAGCAGCAGGTCGGTCTTGCCCTCGGCCAGACGTGTGCCGCGCCCCACCATCTGGCTGTACAGGCTGCGCACCTTGGTGGGCCGCAGCACCACAACGCAGTCCACACTGGGGCAGTCCCAGCCCTCGGTGAGCAGCATGGAATTGCAGAGCACGTTATACTTCCCGGTATCGAAGTCAGCAAGCACTTCCTTTCGGTCGGCACTCTGGCCGTTGACCTCGGCGGCCCGGAACCCCTGTGCATTCAGCAGATCCCGGAACTTCTGGCTGGTTTTGATGAGGGGAAGGAACACCACCGTCTTGCGGCCTTTGCATCGCTGTGCCATCTCGGCGGCGATCTGCTCCAGATACGGGTCCAGCGCCGTGCCAAGTTCCCCCACGGCGTAGTCGCCGCCGCTGAGGGCCACGCCGGAGATGTCCAGTTTCAGGGGAATGGTCTGGGCCATGATCTTGCACAGATAACCCTCTTTGATGGCATCGGTCAGCTTGTACTCATAGGCCAGGCTGTCGAACACCTCCCCCAGGTTCCGCATGTCGCCGCGGTCTGGGGTGGCGGTCACACCCAGCACCTTTGCACTCTCGAAGTAGTCCAGGATGCGGCGGTAGCCGTCGGTAATGGCGTGGTGGGCCTCGTCGATGATGATGGTGCCGAAGTAGTCCCGGGAAAAGCGTTCCAGCCGAGCGGAGCGCTGCAGGGTCTGCACGCTGCCCACCACCACCCGGAACCAGCTGTTCAGGCAGGTGGACTCTGCCTTTTCCACGGCGCTGACAAGGCCGGTGGAACGCTGAAGCTTGTCAGCTGCCTGTTCCAGCAGCTCGCCACGGTGGGCCAGGATGAGCACCCGGTCCCCGGCACGCACCTGATCGGCGGCAACGGAGGCGAACACGATGGTCTTGCCGGTGCCGGTGGGCAGCACCAGCAGCGTGCGCAGACGGCCCTGCTCCCACTGGGCGTGGATGCTGTCCCGGGCGGCCTGCTGATAGGGGCGCAGGGATTGGATGTTCGCCATCAGAATGCCCCCTGTGTCCAGCCCTGAGCGGGTGCGGCCTTAGGTTCCGGCGGCGGCAGGAAGCGAGTGACCTCGTTGCTCTGGCCGGTCTTACCTGCGTTGGGGCCGCTCTGCTTGGTGTACTCCCGGATGCCCAGACGGCACCAGCCCCGGGCACCCACCACTTCGTTCCAGCGGGGGCGGAAGGTCTCGCCCCGCTTACACTGGCCGATGCTCTCAAAGAAAGCACCCAGCAGACCCTGGGTCTTGGTGTGCAGATACAGGCGGTCGGTGACGGTGGCATCGCCCTTGGCCCCGCCGAAGATCTTCAGGGTCAGCTTTGCCATGGAGCAGGGCGGGAGCTTGGCACTGCCCTCAAAGCGGGCACGCTCCATGCCGATGACCTCAAAGGCATAATCGCCCTCGGGCAGGAGCACGAACTCCTGCTGTTCGTTGGTGAATTCGTCGTCCCAGTTCAGGGCGCGGTCGGTGTTCATTTCATTCATAAGTAAAAGCTCCTTTCAAAATGATCAAAACGGTATGTCACGGCTGTCCAGCACCATCTGCAGCACCTGGGGCCATGCGGCCACCAGACAGCCCTCTACGAAATCGGCCGGGTAATCCCGGATGGGCATATCCTCGGGGAAATAGCCCCGCTTGCCCACCACAGCCTGCAGCTCCTCCGGCGTGACGTTGTTGGCACTCATCAGGGGAGCCAGCTTTTCCGGCACGCCCAGCGCGATCAGGTCCGGTGTGAGCAGAGCTTCGGGCACTTCCTCGCGGGGAGTCTGGGGCTGCGGAGCCGGAGTGGGCAGGATGTCGGCTTCCGGCTGGGGGAGCGGTTCCGGATTCGGCTTCGGTGCAGGTGCAGGTGTGGTGCCGGGGATGTGGGCGGCGATGCCGGCGTAGTCAAAGGGAATCTCGTCGGGCAGGCCGAAGCGATTCTTGGCATCCCAGCAGGGGTGATGCGCTGTGTACATCACCCGGCGGCCGCCGGTGACCTTGTTTTTTGCGTTGGGGGCGCTGCTGCTCTTTTCCACCACGGTCTTGTAGTTGACGAACAGCAGCATGTCGCACCACTCCCGGATCAGCGGCTCCACCTGCTTGGTGGTCTTCATGGTCCAGCGGTCATAACTGCCCGCCGCATCCGGCTGCTCGAACTTGGTGATGGCCGCGTGGGCAAGGACCAGAACGTTGTGTCCGGTGTTCAGCACCTCTTCCAGCGCGTCCAGCAGCTTGCCGAACTCCTCCTTCAGGTAGGTGTAGCCTTTGCCGTAGCCAAAGCCCTCCAGCCCGTCTACCTTGGCCTTGGCGCAGACGGCATCAATAGCCAGCCGCTCAGCCCAGTCGGCGGTGTCGATGACCAGCGTGCCGCAGGGGATGTTCCCCCTGCGCACCTCGGCCACCTCGTCCAGCAGCATGGCCCAGCTTGTGGGCTGAGGCAGGCGCTTGACATTCAGCCGCTTTGTGCCGCCTTCGGTGTCGATGAACACCGGGTCGGGGAAGTGGGAGGCAAAGGTGCTCTTGCCGATGCCCTCGGGGCCATACAGCACGGTTTTGACCGGGGTATCCTGCACTCCGGCGGTGATGGCATACTTGCTCATTTAGAACGCTCCTTTCGTCCAGCTCCTGGGCTGGGGCTTTTCGGTGACAGGCGGCTCGGCATCTTTTACCATGCCGTCTTCGATGATGATCTGGCACTCGCTGCCGGTGGAAACGCGGGTGGCGATGGCCTGCAGGTGCTCTGCTTCCAGCCAGCGGCCAAACTCGGTCAGGGTGGTCATGTCCATCTGCTCCAGCTTGTCCAGCAGTACAAAACCGCAGTCCGGGTTCAGGCGGCGGACGATGGCGGCAGCCACCCGCAGCTGATCGCTGCCGGACATATCCCGCCAGTGCTTTCCTTTATAAGTAAGGGCACCGTCCTCCACGCTCAGCTCCGGCAGGGGCAGGTCAGCACCGTTCAGCAGGGCCATACGGTCGGCCCGCTTCTGAGTGATGGCTTCGGTGAGCTTGTCGTAGTCGCTGGCATACTGGGCAGCCTCGTCCTCGGCACGGGCCTTTTCCAGATTGGCACGCACCTTCTGGTTGGTCTCCTCGATGCTCCGGATGGAGGCTTCCAGTTCGGCGGTGGATTCGTCCTGCAGATTCTCGGCAGAGGTCTGGGCGATTTTTACGTCGGCCTGCATCGTGGTCAGCCGCTGCTTTTCCGTGCTCAACTGAAATTCAAGGTCTGCAACCACTTTTTTCTGCCGTTCAAGCAAATCTGTGAGCTGAACTAATTGATTGCGCTTGCGCTGGTTCTCGCCGTTGCGGGCGAGGATCTCCTGCTGCTGGTGGATGAGGTCGGAGGCGCTGACAGGTTCCTCCGGGGCTTCCGGGTAGTAGATCAGCTCCTCGGCAAAGTGCTTTTTCTGCTGGGCCAGCTGGCCGGTGAAGGTGCGCTTGTCATACAGGGACTTGATCTCCAGATCCCGGACGTGCAGCTCGGTGCCGATGCCGATGATGCGCAGCAGGATGTCCGCTTTCTCCTTGTCGGATGCTTCCATGAAGCGGGGCAGATCAAGGGCCAGCGGCTCGATAAAGGCATTGAGCAGCTGCTGGCCGCTGCGCCGCCCGGTGGGGTCGGTAACGGTCAGGGTGCTGTTTTTGCCCTTGCGCTCCACGATCACGCCGTTGGAAAGGGTGACCTTGAGATGGGCGGGAGCCACGGCCCCGTCCCGCTGTGCGGCATTGGGGCGGAAGCGGTCGCCGCCCAGGGCCCAGGCAAGGGCATCCAGCACACTGGTCTTGCCCTGATTGTTATTGCCGCCCACGAGGGTGAGCCCAGTGGGGGCAGGGGTGAGCGCAACTGCTTTGATGCGCTTGACGTTTTCGGCCTCAAGGGCCGTGATGGTTACAGACATCTGGATACCTCCCCTTGGATCTGTCCGAGTGTGTGAATGAGCATATTGGTCAGCTGTTCCCGCTGTTCAGGCGGAAGCCTGCGGAGGGACGGGACCACCATTTTGCCGATGTTCTGGAGAGAACGGTCGGCCAGCAGCACGTTGTCATAGGAGCTGTGGGCATCTTGTTCGCTGCCGGAAGAGGCCTGTTCCAGCTGTGCCCGCAGGTCGGCGGTCATCTCGGCGGCCATTTCCCTGGCCTGACGCTCCACCTCTTCCTTGTCCACCACCGCAGTGATGGGCTGTTTCTTGAGCGCGTCGTTCTCGGCCTTGAGCTTGTCGCCCCGGAGCTTGGCCGCTTCGGCCATCTGCCGGGAACCAACCAACTGGTTCTCTGCGTCCTTGGCCCGGGCTTCGGCCCTGTCGCGCTCGGCTTCGGCCTTCTGGCGCTGGAGGTTGGCCGCAATGCGGCTTTCGTACATTTCGTTATAGCTCCGTTCTGCTTTTTCTTTCTCGGCTTTCAGCCGGGCATTTTCCTCGTCCAGCCCCTGCACATCCGCAAGGGCGGCATCCAAGTCGTTTTTGGCAGTCTGGGCTTCATCCTGCGCCTTGCTTACCATGTTCCACGCCTCTTCCTCCCGGGCTTCGGCAGCAGCGGCACGGTCCTTCTCGGCCTTGATCTGGGCCATGGCTTCCTGATACTGCTTGTTGGTGGTGATGTCACCATTCTTGACCTGCTCCACCAGCTCTGCAGGGGCGCTGGGCTTTGCTACGGCATACAGCAGAGTGGGAGACAGCTCCTTCAGGATCTTCTGCTGGCGGGGGCTGCTGCCGTCCAGCAGTGCCGAGACCTGCAGCAGCCGGTATGCGGTATCCTTGGTGATGCCGATAGATACGCACCATGCCCGGAAAGTGTCATCTCCACGATTGCCGTGCTTCGAGTTGTCGCATTGTGCGACAACTCCACATAGAGCATCGTGAGCCACGGCAATGGCATTGCCCATGTGGACAAGGCCGCGCTCGGCCATCTGTTTGCCGTGGCGGTATTCGTCCTCGGCAAAGTGCAGGTCCTCCACGGTCTGGTCAGTCAGGCCGGAATAATCAAACGCCGGGCGCATTGCATCCGGCACGGTAGTTAGGGGCTTGTCCTGCATGGCACCAGCTGTTGATACAGAAGAACCGCCCGCCGATGCGGCAGGGGCCGATTCGCAGTTCTGCAGGGATGTCGCGGGGGTCGATGCGCTTGCATCCGCCCCGCTCTCCGAGATGGTCGGCGTTGCCGCTGTGGCAGTCGGAACAGCATTCTCTGCCGTAGTCACAGCAGCATCCGCATTCTGGGCAGGTGCACATGAGAGAATCTCCTTTGCTTTTTTGATGTCGGCAAGAATCTTTTCCATTTCCTGCTGCGGTGTCATGTCCTTGCGGCTTCCATCCAGATTGAAAAACTGACCAAACAGCTCTCTTTTTGCGGCAACACCTTTCAGATTCTGAGTGCATGTGATTGTCAGGCAATAGCGCCCGTCAGACCCATAGTCCGATGCACGAATATCTTTGGAGAATGAGTCGAAAATCTCTCTGTCTGGATAAGTGTCTTTGATCCATGCAGAGACCTGAGACAGAAAGTCGAAGTCCAGACTATGCACTCGACAGGTGCATTTATCCTTGATAGAGCCAGCAAACTCTGACGCATAAGTGAGGGTCTTGCTCATCCGGCACTCGTAGCCCCGAGTCTCCCGGCTGACAGTTCTAGCACTTTCATCCCATTGAAAGTCTCCGTATGGCATGGCATAGGGGCATCCCCAGCACTCATGGCCGGGTGCGTAACCAGATAGGCGGTTTCCAGTGGTACTGGCATCGGTGGATTTCTTCACTCGCCGTCCGCATTTGCAGATATAGGTGGTCAAACTCTCACCTCCGTGCCCTTCAGGCGGTCCAGCATCTCGGTCTGTACATCCTTGTTCATGGGCTGGATGTTGTTGCCCTTCCAGCCGTAGCAGAGGATGGGCCCGTAAAGCTGGCGGCCTCGGTACTTCCGGTTGAGCAGGCTGGCAGGCTGGATGGGGCCATCGTACCGGCCCACGAACAGCACCGCCGGGGTGCGGGGCAGCACGATCATCTCGCAGGGAGTGCCCAGCCGGTTCTCAATGGCCCACAGGCTGTCGGGCAGGGATGCGATCACAGGTGCCTTGCCCGGCTCTGCTAAAATACCTTTCATTTGTAAAATCCTTCCTGATATGATATCATCAAAGGTGATGGGGCTTGTGAATTCCATCACCCTTTGGGCTCGTCCGTGTTACCAGCACGGGCGGGCTCATTTTTGTTGATGTCCTCGGCATCCTCTTCTGCGTTTCCGAGTACAAAGCTTTCGATAAGCGGTAACCAGTCCGGCGTTAACTCGGAGATGTACCTTTTGGCATAATAGTAATAGATTGCATTGCTGACCTGCAGAGAGCCGGTGGCCCGCTGGTCCTTGACCATGTGATTTGCCTGATTGCGGCTCAGGCCCATGCCCATCAGGAGCTTCTTCAGACGTTTCGTTTTCATGCGCCCCTCCGGTTCTGCCGGTAGTCCGGCTCTTCGGTGCGGGCGTGGGTACGGTCAACGCGGCCATAGCGGCGGGCGTTCTGTTCACGATCCTGGGCGGCAAAGCCCAGCCGCAGGAACGCGACCGCTGCCAGAACCAGGCACAGGGCCGTGACGAACTGGCTGTCAGAGATGGAGCTGCCCAGCTGTGCACCGCCCTCGATGCCCATGCCGTACAGCAGACTTACAGCACCGCTGGCAGCAGCCAGCCAGTACCAGACGCGGGATTTGATCTTCATGCGGGATCCACCTCCTGAAGGTAATTTGCAGCGGATTGTGCGCAGGTGGTGCCGTAAGCGGCAACTGGGTGCCATTCGCCATCCGCAAAAACCTGCACAGGTTTCGAGCCGCTTTCTGCGACGGCTTCAGCACCGGTTCGGTTGTACCCGGAGTCACGGATGCCATCCCAGCGGAACCACATGCGGGTCAGCACTGGTGCGATGTAGGACACGCTGCTGGTGGGTGCAGCGGCCCGTTCAGAGGCGAGATAATAAGGTTTCATGCGGTCTTTTCCTCCTTTGCGATTGCCGGGAAGAAATACTCCCCGATTTTTTCGGGCGGGATGTGCAGCACGGTACAGATGGCGACGATTTCTTTCCAGCTCCACTTTCCGGCGTTTTCTGGCATGTTAACACGCTCATATAAGGTACTGCGTGGAATCCTGGTCCGCTCGGCCAGTTCTTGAATTTCCAGCCCCTCGTCCTCAATGAGACGGCGGAGTTTGAGGTAAGGCTTCTTCATGGTTCTCATCTCCTTGTTGTTGGCTCCCTTCTGCGGTATACTGGGGCGGAAGGAAGGTGAAATTATGAAATTGTATCACATTGATAGATTAAGAACACTGACGGATGGGCAAAGAATTGAACTTAAACCGCTCTCCGAACTCAGCAACTCTGTGCGGAACTCTCATTTTGTGAAATTATTTCAAAATGGACTGTCCCACCATGGCGAGTATTATCTGGACACGCGACTAAATTTTAAATTGTGCCGAGAGCTTTCCTACGATGGATTTTCTTTGATACGAGCAAATGAACTTGATCAAGACATCAGCTTTTCTCGCAGCAAAAGCGTTGAATTGGCTCTTGAAATGATTCGGCAGCACAATTTTCCAGATGCTCCATCACGCCTGACATCTTTTTTTGCTCTAGGTTCATTGCAGGGATCTGATTGGGAGCTTCTGCGAAAAAATGCTCAACAGATATTTGAATTTGAAGCTCCTGACGATACGCCCGTTTATGATGCGTCACTTTTATTTGGCGGAATGGATTTGCTTTGGAATGGCGATTATTGGAAAGTAGACTTTTCGGTAGCAGAGTTTTATGATCACTTATACGCCTATTGGGCTGGTGAACGCACACAAACGCCGCAACTGGAATACTTAGTTCAACTTCCGACCCTGCCAATTCACAAAGTTTATTTATAACGTTCAGTTTGCATGGTGTGCGCACCAATCGCCCCAAACTCAGATAAGCTTTGCGAATGTACTGCCGAATCCGCTTCGCCCGAATCCTCAATAACCCGCTTGTGTGTCAAATTGCTTTGGGAAGTGTTGTTCTGCGTCCGGGATGTGTTGTAAACGGGGCTAAGTGCTAACTGGTTTACAACCTGCGATTGCCGCTCTTGTACCGCTAATACAAGAGCGGCAATTTCTTTGGGCTTGCCAACAATTTCGATTTTCACGTTGCTCACCTCCTTGCTGGTGAATTAAATTCCGCAATCAAGAGAAAAAAATAGCCTGGGTCTCGCTCAGTGTAAGCTCCAGCATAGAGGACAGCTTATCAACTTCCGAGACTTTGAATTCGTTCTCGTTGTTGATTTTTCGCTGGAGACAATAAGGTGTGATGCCGAGTTTTTCGGCAACAGCCTTCAGTTTGAGGCCTTTTGCTTCGATTTTTTCTCTGAGGGCCTTGGTGTCAGTCATTTGGAAAACACCTCCTTTCTGCGGAATTAAATTCCACAAACTCATATTACCACCTTGAGGAATGAAAGTCAACAATATTTGACAGAATTTTCAAAAAATATTGAATTTCATTCACACATGTGGTATTCTAACAGTAAAGAAAGGCGGTGCTACGATGTCTGAGATATATAATCGCATTCGGATGCGTCGACAGGAACTCGGCTGGACAACAGACGAACTTGCAAAACGAATGGGATATAAAGATAGATCATCTATCAGTAAGATTGAAAGTGGAAAAGCGGATATCCCACAATCTAAAGTAAAGGCCTTTGCGGATGTGCTTGACACCTCAGTGTCATGGCTGCTTGGTATTGATGAAACAAACCACACTTCTGACAAGACCGATGCAGACCCCATCCCTCCCGGTTTCCAGCCCATGCCGGAGATGGACATGGTCCCATTGGTGGGCCGGATCGCCTGCGGTACGCCGATCACGGCGGAACAGAACGTGGAGCGCATAGTCTGTGTGCCGTCCAAGTGGCGTTCCACCTTTACACTGACCTGCAAGGGCGACAGCATGGAGCCCCGGATACACGATGGTGATCTGGTGGCCATCCGGAAGCAGCCGGAGGTGGAAAACGGCGAGATCGCTGCTGTGCGCATTGGAGAAGAGGCAACCCTGAAACATGTCTATCTACACGAGAATTTCATTGAACTGAGGCCGGAGAATCCGGCTTTCAACAGCATCATCCTCAGCCGGGAGGACATGAATAACGTTGTAATCGAAGGCAAGGCCGTCGGGCTTTGCCGGGATATATAAAAACAGGAGGAAGAATCATGGCAAAGTCACCTTATGCCCGGAAGGAATGGCTCCGCAAACATAGCACAAGCAAAGAGATGCGGTGGCTGAACAATGGCATTGATGCGGCAGTCAAAGGCATAGGTTCTGGCCGAAAGTCAATACAGGCTCCCAGAAGTACACAGGAAGACTGGAGTAGAACCGCATTATCCAAAGGTCAGTTGCGCGCTGCAATCATAATCGGTGCGATCCTGCCGCTTTTTGGTATTGCAGGATTGGAAGGCCAAGAGCCTGGCGGAGCGTTTTTTCTGGCCGAGTTTCTTCTGTTTATGTTGCCGTTCTTTCTGGCTGTTCTGGTTTTTATGCTGTTTAATAAGTCTACACGCTCCGGAGAGCGCGGTGAATCTAAGGCGGAGTCCTCAGATTTAAAATTGTACGATTGTCCAGATCTTACAGATGAAGCGCAATACGCCCCGAAGCCGGAATGGATGGGAGAAATGGTTCCCATCAACTCCCGTTCAGATGCCAGGATGCTGGCCCCTCAATTTTTGAAGCAGGCGCAGGAAAGCGCAAAAATCCTTCAGACAACTACGGAACCAGCTGTATTTTTTGAACGATACGATTTTTGTGTTGGACGTTTGCAACAACTGGAAGAGTGTAAACAGTACGGCGTGCCAGTGGGGACGACCGCAGACTTTGCAAAGTATCGGAGCCTTTCGTTCCGGGATGGAGCTGTAAGCGAGATTATCCATCGCGTTGCAGATAAGTACAGCGCAAAGATCGAGAGCTTGAAAACGGGAAAAGCCAAGAAGAACTGGGCAGAAAAGTATAGTAAGGCATTTGAGCCATATCTGCCGTACATGAGCAATGCTCAGCAGACTGAGTTTGTCGAGGTGAGCGAGGAACTTTCTTCACTGGCCGAGAAAGATAACATGGAATCTGAATAAAACAAAAACTCCCCCGGTGCTGGAACACCGAAGGAGTTAAAAGAAGCGGCTCACCCAGAAGAGGGCATCGCACACTCGACACTGCGATTATACCTCTTTTGGGCGGGCTTGTCAAAGTGTACCCATGGAGGTGTATTTTTATGGGACGAAGAACCAATACCGCCCAGTGGCTGCCGAACCAGAAACGCTGGCAGATCAAGGTGCAGAAGGACGGCCAGCGCAGGACGTTCACCAGTGCAAAGCCGGGCCGCACCGGTCAGCGGGAAGCCAACCGGAAGGCAGACGCATGGCTGGATGACGGAATCTGCAATACCACAAAGCGCTGCTCTGAGGTGTGGACTGAGTATCTGATCTCGGTGCGGGCCACCGCCGGCACAAGCTATGCCCAGCAGGTGGAGAAGTTCGGGCAGAACTACATCCTGCCAGTGGTGGGCGACCGCCGGATTGGTGACCTGAATACGGGAATGCTGCAGGATGTGCTGAATCGGGCATACAAGGAAGGCAGCATGAATCCGCAGGCTACCCGAAAGAGCAGGGGAAACCTCTCTAAGAAAACATTACAGGGAATCCGGGCGGTTGAAGTTAGCTTTGTGAAATGGGCAAGGCAGCGCAAATACACCGCCCTGCGACCAGAGGATGAAGGGCTCACGGTACCCAGGGGTGCACGTCCAAAGGGGAGAAAAATCCTTCAACCGGACGCGCTGCGGGTTCTGCTTTCTGTAGATACACGCATCGTCCGTGGCAAGGTTGAACAGGATGCCAATATCCATGCATACCGCTTTGCGGTCCTGACCGGCCTGCGCCCTGGCGAACTGCTGGGCCTGCGTGTGGGTGACGTGGAGGGCAACCGGCTGCATCTTGCCCGGGCCATCAATACCTTTGATGAGGAAACACACGGCAAGAACGAAAACGCTATCCGCACGGTGGTCCTGCATCCGCTGGCGGCTGCGGAACTCCACGCTCAGCTGCAGCAGCGGGCTTTTGAAGAGGAGCGGCCTCTTCGGGGAGATGATCCAATCTTCCTGTTGGAGAATGAGCACAGCCTCTATAACTACTGGAAGTTCTACCAGCGCAGCAACGGCATTGATCCGCCGGTCAGCCTGTATGAGCTGCGGCACACCTTTGTGAGCATCATCGAGGATGCCGTGTCCCCGGCAGAACTGCGCCGCATGGTAGGGCACAGCAAAAGTATGGATACTTACGGTTGGTACAGTCACGCCGTTGACGGCAGGGCCGACACGGCAGCAATGGCCGTTTCAGATGCTCTGGCAGAGTATTCTCCGCGTGCGAAATAACCCACTTTGTAACCCGTTTTTATCGCTAGAATAGCGGACTTATTCCGGGAAGTCGAAAGCTAAGTGTCTGAAAATCCGCATGATTCCAAGCAAAAGCAACATGATAATCTGGGCATATTAAAAGATTCCTTGTTCGAATCCACCCGCGCCCATAAAAAGACCGCCGACGTAGAGATACGTTGGCGGTTTTCTGTTTGCAGAAGGTTAGGGTTTTCATGCGGGTGGATTCGAACAGCTGCGGCGCTGTCGCAGAAGACAGCGCAAAAACAGCCCGGTGGGCTGTTTTTAGCAGCGCGGCTTGCGTAGTCCACCCGCGCCCATAAAAAGACCGCCAACGTAGAGATACGCTGGCGGTCTTCTGTTTGCAGAAGGTTTGGATTTTCATGCGGGTGGATTCGAACAGCATCGACCCGCCGAATAGTCCGGCGGGGAAAAAAGCCCCTGCGGGGCTTTTTTAGATGCGCGGCTTGCGTAGTCCACCCGCGCCCACCAAGAACTCCAGCGTTGTGATGACGCTGGAGTTTCTGTTTGCAGAGGATGGCGTGGCTGCTCTCGGGGGCGGGCAGGATGCCCTCTCGCTGGTTTGGCGGGGTTTTATCACGTCATTGTCCTGAAGTCAAGAAGGAAATTTCAATTTTCACTGTTTTTGATTTATGCAAACAGCACAAAAAATGAAAAATATTAGACAAAATACTGTGCTGATATACTAAAGATGAGACTGAATATTGACATATCCATCTGATATATATATATATATATATATATATCCGTTTTTTGTGCGATTTTTGTGTAAAATGCAGAGAAAGGTTTTTTGGGATGAAACAATTGAAAAGGCTTACCAGCGTTTTGCTGGTTCTGGGAATAGTTTTAGGGCTGATGCCTCTGTCTGCATTTGCGGCAGAGTCAGCGAAAAAACCTTTGACGGATGAGGTAAACGGTAATACTTATACCTATATGCCGCTTGATGATAGCACCGTGGAATTGACGGGGTTTGAGCCCAAAGCTACGGCAGCGAATGCGGTGATTCATTCGCCCGTGACTTTAAACGGGAAGGTTTATTCGGTGGTTTCGATTGGAAGTCAGGCATTTGCCTACTGCAAAGCGCTGAAAAGCGTTCAATTTGAAGCACCCATTGAGTCGATTGGAGATGGTGCATTTTTAGAATGCACTGAATTGGGTGAGGTAGAGCTACCGGCTTCAATTATATCAATTGGAACAGCTGCGTTTCTTGGTTGCGCCAAATGGGAAACGGTGAAACTTGGAAATTCAGTTGTTTCGATTGGTGAGAATGCGTTTGCGCTTTGCAAAAATTTGAAAAGTGTGACGATTCCGAGTAGTGTACAGACGATAGGAGCTCATGCGTTTAGCTTTGGACCTGGTGGTGAAGGAAAACAATTAGTGGAACTGCATTATACAGGAACCCAGGAACAATGGGATGGACTTGCAAAGAAATATGATTTTGAAAATATAAATCCCCTGTTGTATAAACCGAAGAACTTTGATTGCGCCCATACTGTGAGCTTTGACTACGGCGGTAAGGCAGAGGGAACCAGCAAAGTGGTGGAGTATGAAGGAATTGTCACCCCGCCCGATGATCCAACAGCGAAAGGTTACCAGTTTGAGGGTTGGTATACACAGAAAAACGGCGGTATACAGTTTGATTTCAGTCGGCCAATTAAGGAAGATGTGACGGTTTACGCACATTGGAGCGTGAAGCCTAAGCCTGAGCCTAACCCTAACCCTAATCCTAATCCTGAGCCTAAGCCTAATCCTACTCCTACTCCTACTCCTGACCCTGATACTGATACTGCCAAAGAGTATACCCTGACGGAAAAAGACGGTTCGCTTGTGCGTGTGACGGTTGAGGAAAATGGAGCGGCTGTGGATATCACGAAGAATGTGGTGATGAAAAAACAGGGCACGACCCAGATCGGAAAGATCCCTGCGGGCGCAATGGTTACGGTTACGGCAAATGCGGCACCGGAAGGAATGGTCTTTGCGCAGTGGAACATCAGTGATCCGGCACTGATGGGAAACCCTGATGTAGCACACACCAGCCAGACCATGAGTTTTCCCATGCCGGCGGCAGATGTGACCGTAGAGGCAATGTACGAAAGCGCGGAAAATGCCAGAGAAACCGAACTGCTGGGCGGTGCCGCACTGATCGGCGCAGTGGGAATTTCGGCTGTTGTACTGGCCTATCAGGCGCATCAGCTCGGAACAGAACTCTATCTGAAATATCTGCTGCCCAGTGGGGCGGCACTTCCCCAAAACAGGATCCAGCTGGCGGAACTGCTCTGGAAAAATGCAGGAGAGCCTGTACCGGATGGAAATGCAATGTATGAGGACATCGATCTGAATGATGAAGCGGCACAGCAGGCCGCACAGTGGGCCGTGGAAAACGAGCTGATGGAGCTGCCTGATGAAGAGCATACGGAGCAGTTCAAGCCGGATGAGCAAATCTCCTATGGAGAAGCCATTCGCGCATGGAAAAAAGCACAGCAGTTGAAAACGGCAGAATAAAATAGCACAAAGCGGAATCGTTCTCTCAGGCAAGGATGGAACGATTCCGCTTTTTCTTTCTATTACCCCGGCAGAAACAGCAGCGTCCCCCGGGCGGCCAGTACGGGCTGGAACAGGCAGCCCGCCAGCCCGGCGGTGAGCGCCACGACGAGAAACAGCAGTGCCAGGACCAGAACAAGCCGGGCCAGCCCGAAGCGGTGGTGCCCGGCGGGGACTTTTTTGCGCTGCATGGTCAAACCTCCCTTTGTATCAGAGCTCTGCGCCATCCTATGCCGGGCTGTGCCGATTGTGTGCGGGCGCAAAATGTGGTACACTGTTACCGACAAATCACGGAGGAACTGTTATGCTGACCATTACACTGCTGGGTACGGCGGCCACCATGCCCCTGCCGGACCGTGCCCTGACCGCCGCGCTGGCCGAATGCGGGGGCCATGCCCTGCTGTTTGACTGCGGCGAGGGCACGCAGGCGGCGGCCCGCCGCGCCGGGGTCAACCTGATGAAGCTGGATGCCATCTGCCTGACCCACTATCACGGCGACCATATCTTCGGCCTGCCGGGCCTGCTGCAGACGCTGGGCTGTCAGGGCCGGGAGCGCCCGCTGACCCTTTACGGCCCCGAGGGACTGGGAGAGGTCTGGCCCGCCCTGCGCACCCTGACCGGGCCGCTGCCGTATCCGGTCAGGGCTGTGCAGCTGGACACAGACCCCATCGACCTGACCACCCTTTCCTCCGGCTGGCCTGCGGGGGCGCAGCTTACGCCTTTCCGCACCCGGCACCGGGTGCCCAGCCGGGGCTACCGGCTCGACCTGCCCCGGGCGGGCCGCTTTGACCCTGCAAAGGCCCGGGCACTGAACGTTCCGGTGCCTGCATGGAAACTGCTCCAGCGGGGCCAGAGCATCCCGCTGGAAAACGGGGCTGTGGTCGCTCCCGCGGATGTGCTGGGCCCGGCACGCCGGGGTCTGCGGTTCGTGTTCTCGGGTGATACCGCTCCCTGCCCGGCGCTGGAACAGGCCGCGCAGAACGCCGACCTTTTCCTCTGCGATGCCACCTACCCCGACAACGAGCAGGAGGCGCAGGCAAAGCAGTGGGGGCACAGCACTTTTGCGCAGGGTGCGGCCATTGCAAAAAAGGCTGGCGTGCGCCGGTTCTGGCTGATGCATTATTCGCCCATGATCCTTGAACCGGAAGCCGCCCTGCCCAATGCGCAGGCGGTATTCCCGGCGGCGGAGTGCGGCTTTGACGGCAAACAGATCATCCTGCAATATGACGAGGAAACAACATGACAACGATCAAACTTGACCCGGGTGCAGCCCTGCTGCTGGATGCGCTCCATGGGGCGGGCCATGCGGCCTACGCTGTGGGCGGCTGTGTCCGGGACAGCCTGCTGGGGCTGGACCCCCACGATTGGGACCTCTGCACCAGCGCCCGCCCGGAGCAGGTGATGGCGCTGTTCGGGGAGGAAAAGTGCATTCCCACCGGCCTGCAGCACGGCACCGTAACGGTGAAGCAGGGCGGCAGACTCTATGAGACCACGACATTCCGCACCGAGGGGGCCTACTCCGATGGCCGCCACCCGGATGCCGTCTGCTTTGTGCCGGATGTGCGGGAGGATCTTGCCCGGCGGGATTTCACCATCAACGCCATGGCATACAGCGCCGAGGAAGGGCTCATCGACCCCTTTGGCGGGCGGGACGACCTTGCCGCCCATCTCGTGCGGGCGGTGGGGGAGCCGGAACGCCGCTTTGAGGAGGACGCACTGCGCATCCTGCGGCTCTACCGGTTCGCGGCCCGGTTCGGCTTCGCCATCGACCCCGCCACCGGTGCTGCCGCCCGGGCGCTGGGGCCGCATCTGGACTGCGTCTCGGCGGAGCGCATCCAGGAGGAACTGCTCAAGCTGCTGGCGGCCCCCCGGCCCGGAAGCTATCTGGAACCCGCCGTTCTGGCCATTATCCTGCCGGAGCTGGAACCGGAAAAACAGCCGGAACGGTTTGCGGAACTCTGCCGTACCATCGACCGGATCGAACCAACAGCGGAGAACGTGCCCGCCCGGCTGGCGGCCCTTCTCTGCCCGCTGGGAGAAGCCGGTGCCCGCAAAGCTCTGCGCAAACTGAAATGCTCCAACGCGCTGACGGATGAGGTGACAGCGTTGGAAAGGGAAGCTGGAGGGGGTGCCGGGAGCTTTCTCCTCGGACACGAATCGGGCCATTCCATCGCCCGCCCTATTGCCTGCGGCAACAGGGTCCCACCCCAGCGGACGGTCCTTGGAGAAACTCCCGGCACCCCCAACACCACGCTGACCGTACAGGCCAAACGTCTTTTGGGCCGCTATGAGCTGCCGACGATCCAGCGCCTGACCGCCCTTTGCAGTGCCCGGCGTCCGGAACAGACCAGGGCCTTTGCTGCCCTGCGGGCCGAGGCGGAGCGGCTGACAGCAGAAAATGCCTGCTGCCGGGTGAGCCAGCTGGCCGTGAATGGCCGTGACCTGATGGCGGCGGGGGTCAGACCCGGCCCGGGTCTGCGGCAGATGCTGAACGCCCTGCTGGAGGCTGTCATCACCGGGCAGACACCCAATGAAAAAGACGCGCTGCTGGCAGCGGCGGCCCAATTTTCTGCGTCTTGACAAGAGAAAGAAGCTGCGGTAGTATTATACTACTGTTTTAGTGTGTTATTGAACGAGGAACGATATGACAGAAGCACAGAACACGAAGCGCCCCGGGGCACTCATCGCCATGAGCGGCGGTGTGGACAGCTCGGTGGCGGCATGGCTGATGCAGCAGGCAGGGTACGACTGCACCGGCATCACCATGCGGCTCACCCGCAACGAGACGCTGGGGCAGTCCGGTTTCCACACCTGCTGCTCCGAAAAGGATATCGAGGATGCCGCCGAGGTGGCCTTTGCGATGGATATCCCCTATGAGGTGCTGGATTTCACCGCCGACTTCCGGGAGAAGATCATCGAAAAATTCATCCGGGTATACGAAATGGGCGGCACGCCCAACCCCTGCATCGACTGCAACCGGTATATGAAGTTCGACCACCTGCTCCGCTGGGCTGAGAGCCATGGCATGGAGTATGTGGTCACGGGCCATTACGCCCGGGTGGAGCAGGACGAGGCCACCGGCCGCTGGCTGCTGAAAAAGGGGCTGGACGAGGGCAAGGATCAGAGCTATGTGCTCTATAACCTGACCCAGGAGCAGCTGGCCCATGTGCGCCTGCCGCTGGGGGCCATGCACAAGGCCGAAGTGCGAGAGATCGCGGAAAAGCAGCATTTCATCAACGCCCGCAAGCATGACAGCCAGGATATCTGCTTTGTGCCGGACGGCGACTACGCCCGTTTTATGGAGGACTTCACCGGCAAGCACTACCCGGCAGGTGATTTTCTGGACGAGAACGGCAAAAAGGTGGGCACCCACAACGGCGCGGTGCGGTATACCATCGGCCAGCGCAAGGGCCTGGGCCTTGCCATGGGTGCGCCGGTGTATGTCTGTGCCAAGGATATGCAGGCCAACACCGTCACGGTGGGCCCGGAGGAGAACCTGTTTGACCGCATCGTCTATGCCGACGAGGTGAACTGGATCGCCATCCCGGAGCTGACCACGCCCTTGCGGGTCACGGCCCGCACCCGCTATCACCAGACCGAGCAGGCTGCCACCGTCTACCCGGCAGGGGAGGGGCAGTTCCGACTGGAATTTGACCAGCCCCAGCGTGCCCCCACGCCCGGTCAGGCCGTGGTGCTGTATCAGGGGGATGTTGTGCTGGGGGGCGGCACCATCGTTGCGGTGGAATAAACCTCTCAGGCGCTTTGCAGGAAAGTGATAAAGCAAAACGAAAGCAGCTGTGCCGAACCGGTAAAATGAACGGCACAGTGTAAAATGGAGGAGCAAGTATCTATGCAGGATCAATATTCCCGCACCCAGCTGCTGCTGGGCAAGGAAGCAATGGAAAAGCTGCACAATTCCCGTGTGGCGGTGTTTGGCATTGGCGGCGTGGGCGGCTACACGGTGGAAGCGCTGGCACGCAGCGGTGTGGGTGCGCTGGACCTCATTGATGATGACAAGGTCTGCCTGACCAACCTGAACCGCCAGATCGTGGCCACCCGCAAGACCGTGGGCCAGTACAAGGTGGATGTGGCCGAACAGCGTATCCACGAGATCGACCCCAACATCAAGGTCACCACCTACAAGATCTTCTTCACCCCGGAAACGCAGGATCAGTTCGACTTCACCCAGTACGATTATGTGGTGGATGCCATCGACACCGTCACCGGCAAGATCGCGCTGGTGGTCAAGGCCAAGGAGGCCGGTACCCCCATCATCTGTGCCATGGGCGCGGGCAACAAGATGGACCCCACCCGCTTTGAGGTAACGGATATCTACAAGACCTCCGTCTGCCCGCTGGCCAAGGTGATGCGCACCGAGTGCCGCAAGCGGCGGATCAAGCACCTGAAGGTCGTCTACTCCAAGGAGCCTGCCATGACCCCCATTGAGGATGATTCCATCAGCTGCAAGGACCACTGCATCTGCCCCCCGGGCACCCAGCGCAAGTGCACCATCCGGCGTTCGGTCCCCGGTTCCAACGCCTTTGTGCCCTCGGTGGCCGGGCTCATCATCGGCGGCGAGGTCGTGAAGGATCTGGTCGGATTCGTGCCGATGAAAGGTTAAAAACGAGAACGCCCCTCTCCGGTCTCACAGATGCCGGAGAGGGGCGTTTTGGGTCAGGGGAAACCGCTCCCACGGCATGGGAACAGGTGGAGCGTGCAGCGGGCCGCAGGGCTGCCGCCTGCCCGGGCGTAGCCATTGGCGGTCACCCCAGCAAACACAATGTTGAAATACGCTCATTTGACAAAATACTTTTGCTAATTTATACTGGGATGCATATTCACATGCAAAAATCAAGGATAGAAGATAGGAAGTATCGTCATGCTGACTCTGGATAAGATCTACCACGCCGCCTTTGTGCTCAAGGACGTTGCCCGCAAGACCGACCTGATTGAAGCGCCCAAGCTCTCCAAGGACTGCCACCTCTACCTCAAGACCGAGAACCTGCAGGTGACCGGCAGCTTCAAGGTGCGGGGAGCCTATTATAAGATCAGCCAGCTCTCCGGGGAGGAGAGCGAAAAGGGCGTGATCGCCTGCTCTGCCGGCAACCACGCACAGGGCGTGGCTCTGGCCGCCACCCGCCGGGGCATCAGGAGCATCGTCTGTATGCCGGACGGTGCCCCCATTATGAAGGTGGAAAACACCAAGAGCCTGGGCGCGGAGGTCTGTCTGGTGCCCGGCACCTATGATGATGCCCACGACAAGGCCGTGGAGCTGCAGGCCGAGACCGGCATGACCTTCATCCACCCCTACGATGACGAACAGGTCATCGCAGGTCAGGGCACCATTGGTCTGGAGATCCTTGACCAGCTGCCCGATCTGGATGCCGTCATCGTGCCCGTGGGCGGCGGCGGCCTGATCTCCGGCGTGGCCTTTGCCATCAAGAGCCTGCGCCCCGAGGTCAAGGTCTATGGTGTGCAGGCCGAGGGCGCCCCCAGCATGTACCGCAGCCTGCATGAGCACAAGTATCAGACCCTGAAAAATGCGGCCACCTTCGCGGACGGCATTCAGGTCAAGACCCCCGGCGAGCTGACCTATCAGCTCTGCGAGGAATATGTGGACGACATCGTGACCGTCAGCGAGGACGAGACCGCCGCCGCCATCCTCTCCCTGATGGAGAACCAGAAGCTGGTGGCCGAGGGGGCCGGTGCGGTGCCTGTGGCAGCGGCGCTGTTTCACAAGCTGCCCATCGAGGGCAAAAAGGTGGTCTGCCTGATTTCCGGCGGCAACATCGATGTGAACATTCTCAACCGCGTCATCACCCGTGGTCTGGTGATGAGCGGCCGCAAGGCCAACCTGACCATTGCGCTGGAGGATAAGCCCGGCCAGCTGGAGCGGGTGGCCGCCATCGTTTCCCGCTGCGGCAGCAATGTGGTCTCTGTCCTGCATGACGGTTCCGACCCCAACATGCCCATCTCCAGCTGCTTCCTCAAGCTGGCACTGGAGACCCGCGACCATGCCCAGATCGAGCAGATCCGGCAGGAGCTCACCAAAGAGGGCTTCCAGCTGGTGGCCGAGCGCGTTTGATTTTCTGACCGCCTCATCTGCCGCCTGCGGCGGCAGTTTTCTTTCAAAAGAGCAAAAAGCGCTGTGCAGTCATCTCACTGCACAGCGCTTTTTCTTATCCATAAAAACGAAAAAGCAAACATTATTTCTGCACGCCGCTCTCGCACTGTTCGATGAACTGTTTGGCCACGCGGGGGCTGCGGCCGCCGGCGCGGATGGCGAAAGCCTCGGCCTTGACCAGCAGCTCTTCCATGGGCATCTGGATGTGGTGCTGTTTTGCCAGCTCTTCCAGAATGGCGGCAAAGCGGGCTTTCTCGGGCCGCTGGAAGGTGACGGTCAGGCCGAACCGGGCGGAAAGGCTCATCAGCTCCTGCCGGGTGTCGGCTTCGTGGATGTCGTCGCCGGTGCGGTCGGTCAGGGTCTCCTTGATGAGGTGGCGGCGGTTGGAGGTGGCGTACACCGCAATGTTCCGGGCCCGGCCGCCCACGCTGCCCTCAAGGATGGCTTTCAGGGCGGCAAAGTTATCGTCGTTGGAGGAGAAGCTCAGGTCATCGATGAAGAGGATGAACTTGAGGGGGTTAGCCGCCAGCTGATCCATCAGGTCGGGGATCTGGTAGAGCTGGTTCTTCTTGACCTCCACCAGTCGCAGGCCGTCGGCGGCATACTCATTGGCAATGGCCTTGACCGTGCTGGATTTGCCGGTGCCTGCATCGCCGTAGAGCAGAACATTGTTGGCGGGGGAACCGGCCAGCAGGGCGCGGGTGTTGGCAATGACCTTTTCCCGCTCCTTCTCGTAGCCCGGCAGCTCACTGAGCTTCTGGGGGTCGGGGTACTTCACGGGCACCAGCCGGCCGTTCTCCACTGTGAACACGTGGTGCTTGGCAAACATGCCGTAGCCCTTCTTCCCGGCTTCCCGCATCCGCTGGTTGTAGGCGGCGGTCAGGTCGAGCTGCCTTGCCTCCCAACGGGGCAGGAACGCCAGCTCCCGGTTCTGCCGGTCGGCAGCTTCCAGCAGCGTGTCCAGCGTCAGGCCGCAGAGCTTCTGCAAAAAGTTCAGCTCACTGTTCAGGGCGGCCTCCATCACAGGGGAGAGCTGGCCCGCGGCGGCCTGCCGCACACAGACGGTCTCGGTCTCCAGCACGGCGTTGGAAAGATAATCGCCCAGATTGGTGGTGTGGGCAAACAGGGCGGCTTCAAAGGCGGCCACAGCATCGCACAGGGGGGCGATGGTATCGTCAGCCGCTTCCAGCCGGTCGGTCAGCGCCGCCAGCTTTGCCACAACGGGGTCGCCCAGCAGGGCACGGAAAACAACGAGCCCGTGGAGCCGGGCGTTCCATTCACGAAGTTGCATCATCAGACTCTCCTCTTGACAGGACCTCTCCGGCACATTTCACCTGCTTCCCCGGTCAGAGGAACCGGGCAGGCTGACGGAGAGGTTTTTACCAGATTATACACGCAGAGAAGGCCGTCCGCAAGGGTGTGTTCAATTATCTTCATCTTTCGGCTGATTCACTTTACAAATCGTCGATTGACAAAGGCCCGATTTATAGTATAATTGACCCAACGTTCAAATCGGAATGCAAGATGCGAAAAGTAACGTGTCTGAGGGAAATTTTGTTGAGAGTGTAAGAGGAAAAGGAACAGGAGCAACTTACCATGCAGTTAAATGGTTCGCAAATTTTTGTTGAAGTTCTCTGCGAACAGGGCGTGGACACCATCTTCGGCTACCCCGGCGGTGCTGTGCTGAACCTGTACGACGAGCTGTATAAGAATTCTGACCGCATCCACCATGTGCTGACCGCCCACGAGCAGGGCGCTTCTCATGCGGCCGATGGCTATGCCCGCGCAACGGGCCGCACCGGCGTGGTGCTGGCCACCAGCGGCCCGGGTGCCACCAATCTGGTCACCGGCATTGCCACTGCCTACATGGACTCCGTGCCCATGGTCGCCTTTACCGGCAATGTGCCGACCCCCGGTCTGGGCAAGGACAGCTTTCAGGAGGCGTACATCGAGGGCATCACGATGCCCATCACCAAGCACAACTTCACGGTGCGCAAGGTAGAAGAGCTGGCCGACACCATGCGTGCGGCGTTCCGCATTGCGCAGAGCGGCCGCAAGGGCCCGGTGCTGGTGGATATCCCCAAGGATGTCACCGCTGCTGTCTGTGAGTTCACTCCCAAGCAGCCGGAGCAGATCCGCACCGTGACCACCTACGACGAACAGCAGGTCAAGTGGGCCGCCGATATCATCAACGCGGCCAAGCGCCCGCTGGTCTATTTTGGCGGCGGCGTGCGGAGCGCGGCTTCCTGCCAGCCCCTGCGTGACCTGATCCACAAGGCGGAGATACCCGCCACCTATACCCTGATGGCCGCAGGCGTTGTGCCCTACGGTGACCCGATGAACATCGGCATGGTCGGAATGCACGGCTGCTACACCTCCAACCGGGCGGTTGCGGATTGCGACGTGCTGATCGCACTGGGCACCCGCTTTTCTGACCGCGTGGCCCTGAACCCCAAGACCTTTGCCAGGAATGCCACCATCATCCAGATCGATATCGACCCCAGTGAGCTGGGCAAGAATGTGGATGTGGATCTTGCCATTGCCGGTGATGTCTGCTATGTCCTGAGCGGGATGCTCCCCCTCATTGAGGAGAAGAAGCACCCCGACTGGATGAAGATGATCCACGAGTGGCAGGCGCAGGATTACCACCCTGTGTCCGACCCCACCCGCCTGATGCCCCATCAGGTCATCGGCGAGGTGTGCAGCCAGTGCGGCCCCGAGGCCGTGTATGTCACCGACGTGGGCCAGCACCAGATGTGGGCGGCCCAGTACATCCGCCACACCAAGAGCCGCGGCTTTATCACCAGCGGCGGCCTGGGCACCATGGGCTTTGGCTATGGCGCGGCCATCGGCGCGCAGATGGCGCTGGGCCGGGAGCAGCGGGTGGTCATGTTCACGGGCGACGGTTCCTTCCACATGAACCTCAACGAGGCCTGCACCGCTGTCAGCTATGAGCTGCCCATCATCACGGTCATCTTCAATAACTCTGTGCTGGGCATGGTGCGCCAGTGGCAGACCACTTTCTACGAAAAGCGCTACTCCCAGACCGACCCTCACCGCCGCACCGACTTTGTCAAGCTGGCGGACGGCTTTGGCCTGAAGGGCTACCGCTGCACCAACCTCCCCGAGTTCCAGGCCGCATTTGCCGATGCCCTCAAGCAGAAGGGCCCCACCTGGATCGAGTGCATCATCGACAAGGACGAAAAGGTCCTGCCCATGATCCCCGGCGGCGGCGACATCAATGATATCATCATGGAATAAGGAGGACTGACCCATGGAATCCAAACGCAGAGTCATCAGTCTGCTGGTGGACAACCAGAGCGGTGTTCTGGCCCGGGTGTCCAACCTGTTCTGCCGCCGCGGCTTCAACATCGACAGCCTGACGGTGTCCGCCACCAACGACCCGGCGGTCAGCCGCATCACCGTGACCATCACCAGCGATGAAAAGGCGCTGAGCCAGCTCATCCTCCAGACCGAACGGCTGGAAGTGACCCGGCAGGTGTTCGTGCTGGATCACGAGAATTCGCTGGAGCGGGAGCTGCTGCTGCTCAAGGTGGCTGCCGATGTCCACAACCGCAGTGAGCTGCGGGAGATCGCCAGCATCTACAAGGCAAAGATCATTGATTTTTCGCCCGACAGCATGGTGCTGGAGCTGACCGGCCGCCCCGAAAAGGTGGATGCGTTCCTCAAGATCCTGGCGGACTACAAGATCCTGGAGCAGTGCCGCACCGGTGTGACCGCCCTGGAGCGCGGCGGGATGCACCAGCACATGCAGAAGCCCCCGCAGGAGGTGCGGGCAGCCCAGCTGCCCCTGCCCGGGACCCATTGCCCGCAGTAAGGCATAATCTCTCAGTTTTCCATAAAAATCAAAATATAAAAATAAAACAGGAAAGAGTAAAAGGAGACTACTACCATGGCGATCAAGAAATACTACGATTCCGACTGCAACCTCGGCGTGCTGGACGGCAAGACCGTTGCTGTCATCGGCTTCGGCAGCCAGGGCCACGCCCATTCCGAGAACCTGGCCGAGAGCGGCGTGAATGTTGTTGTCGGTCTGCGCAAGGGCTCTGCCCACTGGGCAAAGGCCTCCGAGTTCGCTGCCACTCACGACAACTTCAAGGTCATGGAGGTCGAAGAGGCTGCCAAGGCTGGCGATGTTGTGATGATGCTGGTGCCCGATGAGCTGTGCGCCGATATCTACAACACGCAGGTCGCACCTTACATGACCGAGGGTAAGGCTCTGGCCTTTGCACACGGCTTCAACATCCACTTCAAGACCATCACCGCTCCCAAGAACGTTGACGTGATTATGATCGCTCCCAAGGGCCCCGGCCACATTGTTCGCCGCCTGTACACCGAGGGCGAGGGCTGCCCCTCTCTGATCTGTGTGGAGCAGGATTACACCGGCAAGGCAAAGGACATCGCTCTGGCTTACGCTTCCGGCATCGGCGCTGGCCGTGCAGGCATCCTGCAGACCACCTTCAAGGAAGAGACCGAGACCGACCTGTTCGGCGAGCAGGCAGTTCTGTGCGGCGGTGTCTGCGAGCTGATCCACGCAGGCTTCGATACGCTGGTTGAGGCTGGCTATGAGCCCGAGATGGCCTACTTTGAGACCTGCCACGAGATGAAGCTGATCGTTGACCTGATCAACGAGGGCGGCTTCTCCAAGATGCGCTACTCCATCTCCAACACCGCTGAGTACGGCGATTACCGCACCGGCAAGCGCCTGATCACCGAGGAGACCCGCAAGGAGATGAAGAAGGTCCTGACCGAGATCCAGGACGGCACCTTTGCTTCTGAGTTCCTGACCGAGATGAGCCCCAAGGGCGGCCGCAAGGTTCACTTCCTGGCTGAGCGCCGGATGCAGGCCGAGCACCCCATCGAGAAGGTGGGCGCAGAGCTGCGCAGCATGATGAGCTGGCTGAAGAAGTAATTAACTCCCCCAGTCGCCTGCGGCGACAGCCCCCTCAAAGAGGGAGCCTTTTGTCTGACCGCAGCGTGAAGCCTCCCTCCGTGAGGGAGGTGGCATCGCGCAAGCGATGACGGAAGGAGTTCAGCCAAAAGCTGCTTTTAAAACTAAGAAAGGCTCCCTCCTTTGGGAGGGGGTCTTTTGTTATAAGGAAAAGAGGAACAAACCATGAGAAGTGACAACGTGACCAAGGGTTCGGAGCGGGCCCCCAACCGAAGCTTATTCTACGCACTGGGTTACACCCCCGAGGAGCTGGAGCGCCCGCTGATCGGCGTGGTCAGCGCTTACAGTGAGATCGTGCCCGGCCACATGAATCTGGATAAGATCGCCGATGCCGTCAAGGCCGGTGTGGAGATGGCGGGCGGCACCCCCATCCTGATCCCTGCCATCGGCGTCTGCGATGGCATCGCCATGGGCCATGTGGGCATGAAGTACTCCCTGGCCTCCCGCGAGCTGATCTGCGACAGCGTGGAGACCATGCTGATGGCCCATCAGCTGGACGGCCTGGTGCTGGTGCCCAACTGCGATAAGATCGTGCCCGGCATGGTCATGGCCGCGGTCCGCATGGATGTGCCCGCGGTGGTCTGCTCCGGCGGCCCCATGCTGGCCGGCAGCTACGGCGGCGAGGAAGTCAGCCTTTCCAAGATGTTCGAGGCCGTGGGCGCTTACAAGGCCGGTATGATCACCGACGAGCAGCTGGAAGACTGCACCTGCAACTGCTGCCCCAGCTGCGGCAGCTGCTCCGGCATGTACACCGCCAACAGCATGAACTGCCTGTGCGAGGCCATCGGCATTGCCCTGCCCGGCAACGGCACCATTCCGGCGGTCTACTCCAAGCGTCTGCAGCTGGCCAAGCACGCCGGTATGGCCATCATGGACATGGTCAACAAGGGCATCACCGCCCGCCAGATCATCAATGAGCGCTCCATCCGCAACGCACTGACCTGCGATATGGCGCTGGGCTGCTCCACCAATACCGTCCTGCATCTGCTGGCCATTGCCTACGAGGCCGGTGTGCCCATTGACCTGAAGCTCTTCAACGAGATCAGCGCCAGGACCCCCAACCTCTGCCATCTGGCCCCCGCAGGCCCCACCCACATGCCCGACCTCTATGCCGCAGGCGGAATCCCCGCTGTGCAGGCAGAGCTGGCCAAGAAGGGCCTGCTGGATCTGGATGTGCCCACCGTCACCGGCAAGACCCTGGGGGAGAACATCAAGGGCGCCCACATCCTGAACGAAAAGGCCATCCGCCCCATCGAGAACCCCTACTCCCAGACCGGCGGCCTGCAGATCCTGTGGGGCAACATCGCTCCGGACGGCTGCGTGGTCAAGCGCAGTGCCGTGGCCCCCGAGATGCAGCAGCACTCCGGCCCGGCCCGCGTGTTCAACAGCGAGGAGACCGCCATTGCGGCCATCTATGCAGGCCAGATCGTCCCGGGCGATGTGGTGGTCATCCGCTACGAGGGCCCCAAGGGCGGCCCCGGTATGCGCGAGATGCTCAACCCCACCTCCGCTCTGGCCGGTATGAAGCTGGATAAGACCGTGGCCCTCATCACCGACGGCCGCTTCTCCGGCGCATCCCGCGGTGCAGCCATCGGCCACGTCAGCCCCGAGGCTGCTTCCGGCGGCCCCATCGGCCTGATCGAGGAGGGCGATACCATCAGTATCGATATCCCCAACGCAAAGATCACACTGGAGGTCAGCGACGAGGTGCTGGCCGAGCGCAAGGCAAAGTACGTTGCGCCCGAGCCCAACATCAAGACCGGCTGGCTCAGCCGCTATGCCCGCATGGTCACCAGTGCAAACCTGGGTGCGGTGCTGAAGTGACCCGGAAGACCGCATAACAGCAAAAGCTCCCGATGCGCAGAACGTCGGGAGCTTTTTTGTGTCCGGGTACAGTAGGATGCGGAAAACTAAACAAAAAAGAAAAGCATCCTGAATCACTTCAAGATGCTTGGTGGTTGCGGGGGCCGGATTTGAACCAACGACCTTCGGGTTATGAGCCCGACGAGCTACCAGACTGCTCCACCCCGCGATATTTACTTGTCTGCATCAGCTGTTCGCTGACTGCTCAAGTATAATACCACAGAGGCGGGTGGATGTCAAGGGTTTTGGAAAAGTTTTTTACTTTTTCTTTCTGGGATGGCGGACACGGTAGTAGATCACGCCGCAGGCCGCGCCAATGAGGATGGCGGGCCATGCGCCCACAAGGAACACCGCCACGGCCTGTGCACCGGACACGAAGCCGGTCCAGCCATTGCGCAGGGCGGCCAGCAGCTTTGCACCGAAGCTGGTGCTGGTGGGGGTCAGGGTCTCCACCTCGTTCAGGGTGATATAGACGGTGCAGCAGGAGACCTGATTGCTGTACCAGTCCAGTTGGCTCTGCCAGCTCTCGATCTGGTACTGCACATCGCTCAGGCTGGACTCGATCTCCAGCAGGTCGGCCAGGGTGTCGGCCTGGGCCTGCAGCTCCTGCAGGCGGGTGCGCTGGGCGGTCAGGCTGGCCAGCCGGGCCTCGGTGTCCATATACCGGGTGGTGATATCCTCCGCCTGCTGGTTCTGGTAGGTCACACTGCCGGACTGGGCAGCGGCGGCCAGAAAGCTCTTGTAGTTGTCCTGAGGCACCCGCAAAGTCAGGCTGACGCTCCGGGTGCTGTCGGTGTTGGTGTACTCGCTGCTGGATTCCATATAGCCGTCCGCGTCAGAAAGGGCCGCATCCAGTGCCGCGCGGGCGGTATCGTAATCCCGGGTCTCCAGCGTGAGGTTGGCAGTATAGATGATCTTGGCGCTGTCGGCGGTGCGGGTGGAAGCATCGCTCTCCGCTTCGCCGGAGGTCAGCAGGGAACCGTCGGCGGCAGTGTCTGCTGACCGGTAGCCGTCCTCTGCGCCGAAGGTGGAGACACCGTTGTCCGCAGAACCGGAGGTGGCGTTTTCAGTGTCCCCCATGGAGTAGACAGCGGCCTGCGGGGCGGATGCCTTAGCGGCGGCAGAGTAGTTGGAGGAAGAGCCGCCGCCCAGCAGGGTGACCCCCTCCCATTCGTGGGCATACACGGCACCGTACAGGCAGACCCCGCAGACTGCCACGCAGGCGGCCAGCTGGGCCCAGCGCCGGGCGGGGAAGCGGAGGGGCTTCTTCTGTTTTTGGGGGGTCGGGGAAGGCGCGGGCATGGCGATGCTCTTGGCACCGGGTGTTTCGGCGGCATTGGCCTGCAGGGCAAGCAGCTTTGCCTTCAGGTCATCGGAAGCGTGCAGATCGTCCACTTCCATCTTGTATTCATACCACCTCATCTTCGATCTCCTCCTTCAGCAGCGTATGTAACTGGGCGCGTGCCCGCCGCAGCCAGCTGAGCACCGTGTTGGTGGGCGCACCTAGCATCCGGCCTACCTCAGCGGCGGTATAGCCCTCGTAATAATGGAGGTACACGGCGTTGCGGTAGTTTTCCGGCAGAGTGCGCACCGCATCGAGCACACTGCCGTCATTTCCGGATTCCGGGGCAGGAATGTTTTCGTCCAGTTCGGTGTCCTTCTGGCGCGCGGCCCGGGTGATATCCCGGCAGCGATTGATGGCGACCCGCAGCAGCCAGGCCTTGAGGTGCTCCTCACTCTCAAAGCGGCCTTCGTAGCGCAGGAGCTTTTCAAACACATCCTGCACCACGTCCTCCGCATCGGCGGTGCAGCTGCAATTGTGCATCGCGGCGCGGAACACGGTGTCGCTGTATCGCTGTACAGCCAGCGCAAAAACTTCGTCTTTGGTCAACTGTCCCATAAGTCTCTTTCTCTCCTTTGCGGCCCCGGGCGGGGCTGGTGGAAACAACTGTTTCAAAGGGACGTTTCACCCCATATACGGGTGAAGCGCACGGATTATTGCATTAACGATAAAGCCTTTGGAAAAGGGCAATTTTCTCCGCAAGATACAGATCTGCTTTGGGGTGGGCCAGCCAGTGCTTCTGCCGGGTGGTCTGGCACAGGCGGCGGGCAAGGGCGGCAGGGTCGGTGTCGATGGCCTCCACATCCTGCAGGGTCAATTGCAGGGTCAGAGCGGCCGGGACATCCGGCAGGGGCGGCAGCGGGTCCTCCCAGACAAAGGGAGGCAGCAGCTGCACCGCGCAGACAGCGCGGGAACACTCCTCGGTGAGCAGCAGAGCGGCGGGGGAGCCATCCGGCTCCACATGCAGGCTGCTGTAAAGCAGCTGGAGGTTCCGGGGAGCAGAGAGCAGAACAGCACCCTCGTCCGCCGTTTCGCTGAGGGTGAGGCACCCGGCGGCCTCGTCGGCATAGATGCGCCGTGCCGGTGCCCGGAAGCTGGCATAGAGCGCAGGCAGGTGGAAAACACCCGCCTTGTCCAGCCCGTGCTGCAGCAGCAGATAGAATTCGGTCAGCGGGTGGTCCGGGTCCGGCTGCGGCATCCCGAAGTCCGGCCGGGAAAGATGTCCTCCGCCCATAGTCTCCCTCCTTTTCCAGAGCATTACCCTTTTAGTATATGGGTTTTGCAACGGATTTTCAACTGTAATTGCAACGCTTTCGGAGAATGGGAAATTTTCCCGCACGGCCAGAACCCATTACAGGGGAGCCTCCGGCAGACCGGGAACGGGAGACAGAAACAAAAAAGCCCGATCGTTCGGGAACGACCGGGCCTGTGCATATTGTGCTGAGAGAAGCCGTTACTTCTGATACCCCAGCGTAGCCGCCATCACGGCTTTGATGGTGTGCATTCGGTTTTCGGCCTCGTCAAAGACGATGCTCTGGGGGCCCTCGAATACCTCATCGGTCACCTCCATGGCATCGCGGCCAAAGCGCTCGCCCATCTCTTTGCCCACAGCGGTCTTGTGGTCGTGGTAGGCGGGCAGGCAGTGCATAAACACGGCCTTGGGGCCTGCAATATTCATCAGCTCCTGATTGATCTGATAGGGGGCCAGGTCGTGGATGCGCTCGGCCCAGACCTCGATGGACTCGCCCATGGAGACCCACACATCGGTGTAAAGGACATCGGCACCCTGGGCAGCCTTGGCGGGGTCCTCCTCAAAGGTCAGGGTGGCACCGGTCTCGGCGGCAATAGCCTGACACTGTGCGATCAGGGCGGCATCCGGCTGATACTTTTTGGGGGCGCAGGCGGTGAAGTGCAGGCCCATCTTGGCACAGCCCACCATCAGGCTGTTGCCCATGTTGTAGCGGGCGTCGCCGAAGTAGACGAAATGGATGCCCTTCAGGCTGCCGAAGTGTTCCCGGATGGTCAGGAAGTCGGCAAGGATCTGGGTGGGATGGAACTCGTTGGTCAGGCCGTTCCAGACCGGAACACCGGCGTAATGGGCCAGGTCTTCCACGATCTCCTGCCCATAGCCGCGGTACTCGATGCCGTCAAACATCCGGCCCAGCACCCGGGCGGTGTCGGCAATGGATTCCTTTTTGCCGATCTGGCTGCCCGACGGGTCAAGGTAGGTGACCTCCATGCCCAGATCGTGAGCGGCGACCTCAAAGCTGCAGCGGGTGCGGGTGGAGGTCTTTTCAAAGATCAGGGCGATGTTCTTGCCTGCCAGCTGCTCATTGTGGCGGATGCCGGCCTTTTTCCTGGCCTTCAGGTCAGCGGCCAGATCGAGCAGCTCCTCGATCTCGGCAGGGGTGTAGTCCAGAAGCTTCAGAAAACTGCGATTTTTCAGGCTCATTGTATACTTTCCTCTCTATGCAACATAAAATGTATATTTATTCGATAATGTGGTTCTATTATATACCGAATAAACTGTATTTTCAAGGGAAAGTTTTGGGAGAGGTTTCGCTCCCCTTACAGCTCCAGCAGTTCCTTCCGCCCGCTGGGGGTGTAGGCGGTCAGCCGCACGCCTGCCTTTTTGAACATGAACCGCGCTGCCACGCTGGAATCGGAATCGTGGTACTTGTCGCCGTAGTACACCACCTCGGAGATGCCGGACTGGATGATGGCCTTGGCGCACTCGTTGCAGGGGAAGAGGGTCACGTAGACCCGGGCACCTTTCAGGTTGTTGTGGGCGCTGTTCAGGATGGCGTTGAGCTCCGCATGGCAGACGTACATGTACTTCGTGTCCAGCGGGTCGCCCTCGCGCTCCCACGGCATGGCATCGTCATCGCATCCAATGGGCATTCCGTTGTAGCCCAGGGAGAGGATCTTGTTCTCTGGGCTGACGATGCAGGCTCCCACCTGGCTGCTGGGGTCCTTGGAGCGCATGGCGGTGAGCAGGGCGATGCCCATAAAGTATTCATCCCAGTTGATGTAATCGGTGCGTTTCATGGCAAAGTGCCTCCCTCTATCTTTCATTGGGTCTATTGTACCATGCCAATCCACGTCCTGCAATCGATTTTGCGCGCATCCGGTCAAAATGCACAAAAGAACCCTGGGAAGTTTGGCGGGCAGGTGAAAGAAAATTTCGGACAATCTATTTGAAAATCATTTGGAGTGTGGTATTATCTTTGTAAAATATGCCACAAAAACGGAGAGACTGCTCCGTGCGGCGGAAATGAGGGAAAAACCGATATGAAATACGCAAGCAACAACATCCGTAATATCTTGATTGCAGGCCATGCCGGCAGCGGCAAAACGACGCTGACTGAGGCATTGGTCTATTTTTCGGGCGCAGCAGAGCGTATGGGCCGTGTTGAGGACGGCACCACGATTTCGGACTTTGACCCTGAGGAAGCAAAGCGGAAGGCAAGCCTGTCGGCATCCGTGGTGCCGGTGGAGTACGAAGGCATCAAGTACAACCTGATCGATGCGCCGGGCCTGTTCGACTTTGAGGCAGGTGAGTATGAGGGCATCCGCGCTGCCGAGAGCGTGCTGGTGTGTGTTTCCGGCCGCAGCGGCGTGACCGTGGGCGCGGAGAAAGCCTTCCAGCTGGCCCGCAAGAACGGCAAGGCCACCATGGTGTTCATCTCCAAGTGCGACCTGGAAAATGCCAACTACTTCAAGATCCTGGAGGAGATGAAGATCAAGTTCGGCTCCACCGTCTGCCCCTGTGTTGTGCCCGCCAAGCTGGACGACGGCACCCCTGTCTACATCAACCTGTTCAGCCAGAAGGCCTTCAAGTATGAGAGCGGCAAGCAGATCCAGGTGGAGCTGCCCGATATCGGCCACCGCTTCCAGGGCCTGATCGAGGCCATGAGCGAGGCCATTGCCGAGACCGACGATGAGCTGATGGAAAAGTTTTTCGGTGGCGAGCCCTTTACGACCGAGGAGATCGTTGAGGGAATGCGCAAGGGCGTTAAGGACGGCCTGATCACCCCCGTGTTCTGCGGCAGCGCCGTCAACCAGCAGGCATTGGATATGCTGCTGTTCAATATGCACAAGCTCCTGCCCAGCCCGCAGCACGATGCCGCCATCCTGGCCGAGAATGCCAGCGGCGAGCCTGTGGAGCTGCATTGTGATGAGACCGAGCCCACCGCAGCCTATGTCTTTAAGACTGTGGCTGACCCGTTCGTGGGCAAGCTGAGCTACCTGCGCGTGATCAGCGGCAAGGTGACCGGCGGCGCTGCTCTGGTCAACGCCCGCACCGGCGAGACCGAGAAGATCAGCAAGCCCCTGACCGTCATCGGCAAGAAGCAGGCCGAGACCGACGGCATCGGTGCTGGTGATATCGGCGCTGTGGCAAAGCTGGTCAGCGCAAAGACCGGCGATACTCTGTGCGATGCTTCCCGCGTGGTCAAGCTGCCTGCCGCTGCCTTCCCGCTGCCCAGCCTGTTCATGGCAGTCACCGTGGCCAAAAAGGGCGATGAGGGCAAGATCTCCAGCGCGCTGGCCCGCCTGATGGAAGAAGATCCGACCCTGAGCTACATCAATAACGCCGAGACCCACCAGCAGATCATTGGCGGCCTGGGTGAGCAGCATCTGGATGTGGTCAAGGCCAAACTGAAGAATAAGTTCGGCGTGGAGATCGGTCTGGAAGCTCCCCGCATTGCCTACCGTGAGTCCATCCGCAAGGCCTGCCAGAAGCAGGGCCGCCATAAGAAGCAGACCGGCGGCCACGGCCAGTTCGGCGATGTCGTCATCAACTTCGAGCCCTGTGACAGCGAGCAGGTGGTGTTTGAGGAAAAGGTGTTCGGCGGCAGCGTGCCCAAGAACTTCTTCCCGGCTGTAGAAAAGGGTGTCCGCCTTGCCGCTGAAAAGGGCGTGCTGGCCGGTTATCCTGTGGTCGGCCTGAAGGCCACCCTGCTGGATGGCAGCTACCACCCCGTGGACAGCTCCGAGATGGCCTTTATCATGGCTGCAAAGCTGGCCTATAAGGCTGCAATGCCCGAGGCAGGCCCCGTCATTCTGGAGCCCATCCATACCCTGAAGGCCCATGTCCCCAACGACAACACCGGCGATATCATGGGCGATGTGACCAAGCGCCGCGGCCGCGTGCTGGGCATGGAACCCGATGAGGATGGTATGCAGACCGTTATTGCCGAGGTCCCGCTGGCTGAGCTGAGCAACTTCACCACCTTTATCCGGCAGATCACCCAGGGCCGCGGCTGGTTCACCACCGAGTTTGCCCGCTACGAGATCCTGCCCGAGATGCTGGTGCCTGCCGTGGTGGAGCAGGCCAAGAAGCTGGGCAACCTGGATGAGGGTGCGGAGGATTAAACCACTCCGTCTCGCATCCGCTCGACAGCTCTCCTGATAGGAGAGCCAGGTTAAGTTCATATTGACATTACCGGAGCCCTGCTGGCAATTCCCTCTGCCGGCGGGGCTTTTGTTGTTGGGGGAAGGGAGCAAAACAGAAAAAGGCGGGACATCAGCTTACTGCACTGATGCCCCGCCTTTTGCAGGTCGGATCATTTTTTCCGTTTTCCGGGTCTCTTTTTCCGCACGCTGTACCCGAAGGTGCCCAGCTTTTTGCCCAGGCTCAGGTACTCGCCGTGGCTGTACACGATCAGCCTTGCTTTGTCCAGGCAGAGCTTGCCGTTTTCATCCAGCAGGCTCTCATCCACATCGCAGGCCACGACTTCGGCCAGGAACAGGTCATGGCTGCCCAGCGGGATGACCTGCGTGACCCTGCATTCCAGATTGACCGGGCTTTCCTCCAGGATGGGGCAGTCGGTCAGAACGCTGCCCGGGGCGGCGTGGAGCTTGCAGGCGGCAAACTTGTCGTTGTCGCGGCCGCTCTTCACGCCGCACCAGTCCACCGCACGCACCAGCTGTTCGGTGGGCAGGTTGATGGCAAACTGTCCGCTTTCCTTGATGAGGTGGTGGCTGTACCGTTCGGGGCGGACGCTGATGGATACCATGCTGGGCTGGGTGCAGATGGTGCCTGTCCAGCCGATGGTGATGAGGTTGGGCTGCTCCAGCCCGCCGCAGGAGACCAGCACCGGCGGTTCCGGGTTCAGCAGGGTGCTGCCCCGCCAGCTCTGTTTGCTCATCCGTGATACTTCCTTTCATAGGGGGCCCAGGTGCGCTCCGAGATAATGTAGCGCGGGCGGGCCTTTGTTTCCATATAGATCTTGCCGATGTATTCGCCGATGACACCCAGGCAGACCAGCTGCACGCCGCCCACAAAGCAGACGATGCAGATGGTGGAGGCCCAGCCGGCCACCACGCTGCCCATGGCCGCCTGCACGATGGCCCAGATCACGCCGATGAAGCTGATGAGGCTGACCACGATGCCTGCCCCGGTGATGAGACGGATGGGCTTGTTGGAAAGGCTGGTGATGCCATCAAAGGCCAGCGCCAGCATTTTGCGCAGGGGATAGTGGCTCTCACCGGCCAGCCGCTCGTGCCGCTCGTAGAACACCTGCTCACTCTTAAAGCCCACCAGCGGCACCATGCCGCGCAGGAAGATGTTGACCTCCTTGTAGTCGGCAAAGCTGTCCAGCACCCGGGCGCTGATGAGCCGGTAGTCGGCGTGGTTGAACACGATATCCGCGCCAAGGGCATTCATCAGGTGGTAGAAGCCCTCGGCGGTGAACCGCTTGAAGAAGGTGTCGGTGTCCCGGCGGCTGCGCACGCCGTAGACCACCTCGGCACCGTCCAGATATTTCTGCACCATCTCGTCCATGGCGTTGATGTCATCCTGACCATCACAGTCGATGGAGATGGTGATGTCGCAGTTATTGGCGCGGGCCTCCATCAGGCCCGCCAGCACGGCGTTCTGATGGCCCCGGTTCCGGCTCTGGGAAATGCCGATGAAATGCGCATCCTGCTTTGCAAAGCCGCAGATGAGCTCCCAGGTCTTATCGCGGGAACCATCGTTGACGAACAGCACCCGGCTCTTGTCACTGATCATGCCTTTTTCGGTGAGGCTGGTGATCTTTTGCAGGAACATCGGCGCTGTAATGGGCAGCACCTGCTCCTCGTTGTAGCAGGGGATCACGATCCAGAGAATTGGTTTAGACATAGTTATAGATCACTTTCCTTTTATAGAATCATCTGCCGCAGAGCTTCCGGCTCCAGCAGCTTGAAGCTGGAACGGTAGGTATCCAGCAGGCCGTCCCGCTGCATCAGGCTCAGCTCCCGGGAAAGGGCGCTGCGGTCGCAGTTGAGGTAATCGGCCAGCTGGATGCGGGAGAAGGGGATAGTAAAGGTCATGCTGCCCTGCTGCTCGGCCTCGCTGAGCAGGTAGGCGCAGACCTTGGCCCGCAGGGTCTTCATCACCAGCAGGTCTACCCGGCGGGAGAGCAGGAAATATTTATCGCTGATGGTCCGCACCAGATTCTGCAGCAGGCGCTGGCGGGCAGAGGAGCCGTCCGGCTGGAGCAGCTTCTCGTAGGGGAAAAGCAGGACCTCGCAGGGGGCGGATGCCACCACCGTGACCGGGCTGTCCAGGCTGGAACCGCCCAGCACGTCGCCAAACACGCCCCCCGGCCCCATGTGGGTGATGGGGATCCGTGCCCCGCCCGGTGCCGGGCGGTAGGCCTCAATGCTTCCGGTCAGCACAACGCCGACCCGGCGGCTGGGGGCCCCGGCCTGCACCAGCGCCTCGCCCCGGCCATAACTGCGGATGCAGGCCCCCAGCTCACTGAGCAGGGGGCGCAGTTCCCCGGCAGAGATCCCGGCAAAAAAAGAGGTGGATTGTAACAGCGGCAGATAGTTTTCCATGTCAGTTCCGTGAGGTTTTCCCCGGGCCCTCACCGCCCTTCTGCAATTCCGTTGCATGGGCAACGGTATTTTTAGCTCCATTATAGTAAACTTGAGCGCGTAAAGCAAATGATTTTTCAAAATTTGCAAATTTTGTTTCTGATTGAAACAACAAAGAGAGGAAGGAATCTGAACCATGATGAAAAAATTGACTTCCCTGCTGCTGTCGGCTGCGCTGATGATCAGCCTGCTGGCCTGCGGGGCTTTTGCCGCCAAAACAAAAAGCGGCGTGCGCATTGCGGGCCTGAAGGGCCCCACCACCATGGGCCTGGTCAATCTGCTGGATATGGAGCGCAGCGGCAAGGCCAGCCAGCACTACGACCTGCAGCTCTATGGTGCGGCGGACGAGATCGTGCCCAAGCTCATCAAGGGTGAGCTGGATATGGCCGCCATCCCTGCCAATCTGGCCGCGACCCTCTACCAGAAGACCAATGGCGGCATCCAGGTGATGGCCGTGAACACGCTGGGCGTGCTCTATGTGGTGGAAAAAGGCGACAGTGTCCACAGTTTTGCCGACCTGAAGGGCCGCACCATCCTGTCCACCGGCAAGGGCACCACGCCGGAGTATGTTCTGCGCTACCTTCTCACCAAGAATGGCCTGGACCCCGACAAGGATGTGAAGATCGAGTATTACAGCGAGGCATCTGAGGTGACCGCCCAGATGGCCGCCTCCAAAAAGGATGCCATTGCCGTTCTGCCCCAGCCCTATGTGACCGCCGCCCAGCTGAAGGACAGCAGCCTGCGGGTGGTGCTGGACCTGACCAAGGAGTGGAACAAGGTCTGTGACACCCAGCTCATCACGGGTGTCACCGTTGTCCGCACGGAGTACGCCAAAGAGAACCCGGATATCGTGGCAAATTTCCTGCGGGATTACGAGAAGAGCATCAAGGCCGCCCAGACAGATGTTGCCGGTACGGCGGCTCTCTGCGAGGAGACCGGCGTGGTGGCCAAAAAGGCCATTGCCCAGAAGGCGCTGCCCCAGTGCAACATCGTTTACCGTGTGGGGGACGAGATGAAGGCCGATGTCAACGCCTACCTCAAGGTGCTGTATGATGCTTCCCCCGCTGCAGTGGGCGGCAAGCTGCCGGATGCAAACTTCTACTACACCAAGGCCACGCCCGGCCAGGTGTTCTGGAAAAGCGTCCAGCGCAGTTTTCAGTAAAACGATAAAAAGGAGAGCCGTGCAGCCGCACGGCTCTTTTTGAGTGAGAACGGAGCAGGTAAAATGAAACAGACAAAAAAACGCCGCACAGGGCTGCTGGCAGCGGTGGTGTTCTGGCTGGCCGTCTGGCAGGCGGCGGCCATGGCCATCGGGCAGGAGGTCTTTCTGGTGTCACCCATTCAGGCGGCGGGCACCCTGATGGAGCTGCTGCCGCAGGCCGATTTCTGGCAGCGGGTGGGGTTCAGCGCCGGGCATATCCTGCTGGGTTTTGCGCTGGGCGTGGTGGTCAGCGTTCTGCTGGCGGCCGCCGCCGAGCGCTGGGCCTGGGTGGACACGCTGCTGGCCCCGGTCATCCAGCTGGTTAAGGCCACGCCGGTGGCCAGCTTCATCATTCTGGCGCTGGTGTGGGTCAGCGGGCGGTCGCTCTCCATCCTCATCAGCTTTCTGATGGTCCTGCCCGTGCTGTACAGTGCCGTGCGCACCGGTATCGAGAGCGCGGACGTGCAGCTGCTGGAAATGGCACAGGTGTTCCGTCTGTCGCTGGCCCGGCGGGTCAAAGCCATCTGGCTGCCCGCCATTCTGCCGGCCTTCCGGCAGGGGTGCAGCGTGGCGCTGGGCATCTGCTGGAAGAGCGGTGTGGCCGCCGAGGTCATTGGCCTGCCCGATGGCAGCATCGGAGATGCCCTCTACCGGGCAAAGATCACACTCTCTACCGGGGAGCTGTTCGCCTGGACGTTCGTCATCATCCTGCTGAGCGCAGGCTTTGAGAAGCTGTTCCTGGCCCTGCTGGACAAGGCGGTGGCCCGCGTGTTGGGAGAGGATGTGGCAAAAAATGATTAACAAACTGGAAATTTGCGGATTAACAAAACGCTTTGGAGAAAAAACGCTCTTTGAGGATCTGGATCTGACCCTTGCGGAGCCTGCCGTTCTCTGGGCACCCAGCGGCTGGGGCAAGACCACCCTGCTCCGCATCCTGATGGGGCTGGAAGCGCCGGATTCCGGCACGGTACAGGGCGTGGGCCGGGTCGGCGCTGTCTTTCAGGAGGATCGGCTCTGCCCGCAGCTGACCGCCGTGCAGAACGTGGAACTGGTGCTTCCGGAGGGAAAAACACAATACAAAACGCAAATCGTGTCGGATTTTCAACGATTTGGATATGATAAGCAGGCGCTTGCCCTGCCTGCCCGGAAGCTTTCCGGCGGGCAGAAGCGCCGTGCGGCCCTGCTCCGCGCTCTCTGGGCCGGGTGCGATACCCTGCTGCTGGACGAACCCTTCACCGGCATGGACCCGGAGACCATGAAAAAAGCCGCAGCGCTCCTGAAAGAGCGCCGCGGCGAACGGGCTGTTCTGTTGGCCACCCATGACCGGGAAGCCATCCGGGAGCTGGGGTGGAGCATAACTAGTCTGAGAGCAGTCACGTGCATAGTGTCCTGGCTT
>OGYG01000135.1_pt1 | contig 83213 bp, 78 predicted proteins | sample 1576481 | NCBI WGS metagenome assembly OGYG01 (sample SAMEA3541497, study PRJEB24748) | human gut metagenome | biome: human gut; feature: human-associated habitat; material: faeces | place: China | collected 2012 | reverse complement strand
CACCTGTTGCTATAATTGCGTACATATGGCACCTCCTATTTATCATTACTCGCCAATTTCGGTGCTGCATGATCTGCAGTCTTATACCTCGTTGTGCGGCATCTTTTGTATAATATCAGAATGTTTCTATTCTGTCAACTGTTCTGCCAAACTTTTTTCAACTTTTTTTCTTGTGAGTTCTACAAGATTTAATCTGGTCATATCAACGACCTGAACCGGTACGGAATCTTCCCGGACGCATCGTCTTAAATGCTCCATGACCGTCTTCTGATCTTCCTCACGTTCCAGATTGATAAAATCAATGATTACGATTCCGGAAATATTTCTAAGACGTATCTGCGCGGCAGTTTCCGCAGCTGCTTCCAGATTGATCTTCAAAAAATGTTCCTGTCGGTCTTTTTTTGTCACACTTTTTCCGGTATTTACATCAACGACAGTCAGTGCTTCTGTTGGTTCAATGACAAGATAACCGCCGGACTTTAACCAGACCTTTTTTTGCAGGGCATCTTCTGTCTGTTTGTTCAGATTGTAAAGAGCAGCAAGCGGAAGTAAATTATCTTCATACAATCGAAGTGGAATCTGTGCAAAGGAAGGATCGCTTTCCTGCTGCTGCCGGATTGATTCAAAAACCTCCGGCAGATCGGTTATGATTTCTGTAAAGCCTTCCTGATAACTGTTTTGCAGATACTTCATGTAACTTTCCGGTGTCCGACTGACACAGGAAAAACAGGTACGCATCGTGGCTGTGCGAATCATCTGTGTTAGTTTTTCTTTTAACGATTCATATTCCTGTAACAGCAATTCATCGGATACTTCTCTGGCATTTGTCCGTACAATGATTCCAAAATTTTCGTTTTTGCAACCGGATAATACTTCCCGGTAATGTTCTTTTTCCAGTTTGGTCAGTTTGGAAGAAAAGCCAAGCCGGTGATCGCCGCTGGTCAGAACCAGATAGCGTCCGGTTACATTCAGATTTGCCGATACGGTAGGTGCTTTTGTCTTGACACTTTCCCTTGTCACCTGTACCAGCAGTTCGTCTCCCTGTACCAGTTTTTTGGAAGGGATCTTTTTGACAAAAATCGGTTCCGCTGCTTCTTCCATGGAATAATAACAGGCAAGTCCCGGTTGGATCTCAATAAAAGCCGCCCGGATGTTTGGGACCACTTTCTGTACCCGTCCTACATAAATATTACCAAGAATGGATTCCTGCTCTACCTTTCGACAGCGGACTTCCACTAAGCGTTGTTCCGATACCGTGGCGCACATGCGTATCTGACTGCCACAGATGGACGTATCTGTGATAATGACTTTATGATTCAAGGTTGTCACCTGCCTGATACAGCGGTCTTAAGCCTTCTTCTGTACGCTCATAAGTCTCCACTCTGTGGATCTGTATATTAAATGGATCATAGGTTTTCCCAAAATACTGATAAAAATCCTGTAATACCAGTTCCGGTTTGATATTATCGGTGCTTCCGGTGGAAAGCTGCAGGAAAAATCCCTGCCAGCCAAGTTCCTTTAAGTCACATGGATGGAATACATAGATTAACGGTTTGATGTCAATGACACGCTCACTTTTTTTCGTCTGCTTTGTCACTTCTATGGTTTCCCGTTCCTCATAATACTGATGGATTTTTTTTTCCAGTTCTTCCTGTGTAAAATCAACCTGATTTTTAAAATAAACAATATAGTCTGCTGCGGCTACCGAAGTCATCGCTTTTTTCGCATCCTGACGCAGAACAACATATTCTGTAATTTCAATTCCATCTACCATAACTGCGTTCAGTGCATCTCTGGATTCGTCGGTAGATTTTGTAGAATGTACTTCAATATCCAGATACTCGCCGTCACTGGTGATGCCGACACCAAGAGGAGCCGCAAAGGACATGATCTGGTGCGGGGAAAATCCCTCGGAATAGGCAATATCGATATTGGCACGGCGCATGGCTTTCTGAAAATAACGCATGATATCCAGATGTCCGATAAAACGCATGACACCATATTTTCGGAATTTAATTCTTATTCTCATAGCATACGCCTCCTTTGTATTTCATTGCTCCGCAACCGGCACATTTCTGACGGCAGTTCGGAGTAACGGTCTCTGCATTTGCTGCATGCCATTCACGCAGCAGGAAGTTTTTGGTGACACCTGCATCGATGAAGTCCCATGGGAAAAGCTCATCTTCGCTTCGCACTCTTGTTGTATAGAAATCGGTATCAATCTGATCTTCTGCAAATGCATCCAGCCAGATCTGCTCATCAAAGAATTCAGACCATGCTGCAAAAATACCGCCTTTTTCATAGATTTTGATCATGGTATCACAAAGACGTCTGTCGCCTCTGGCAAGAATACCCTCGATCATGGTGACATCTGCCTCATGCCAGTTGTAGCGGATACTTTTTTTATTTAACTGAGATTTGATGGTCTCATTTACGATTTTTGCACGACCAAGGAATTCGTCCTTGGTACACATCGGACTCCACTGGAACGGTGTGAATGGTTTCGGGACAAAGAAAGAAGTACTTACCGTAATCTGGCATTTTCCATTTCGCTGATCCTTCGGAATCTCGTAATAACGCTCCGCGATTTCCTCTGCCAGCTCACCGATAGCTTTCATATCTTCTACGGTTTCTGTCGGTTGACCAAGCATAAAATATAATTTTACCTTATTCCAGCCGCCTTCAAAGGCAAGTCCTGCACCGTGCAGAATATTTTCCTTCGTCAGACCTTTGTTGATCACGTCACGCAGACGCTGAGAACCGGCTTCCGGCGCAAAGGTCAGACTGCTCTTGCGGATATCCTGTACTTTGCTCATAACATCCAATGAAAACGCATCAATACGCAGGGACGGCAGGGAGATATTTACACCTTTGTCCTTAAATTCATCGATCAGGAAGGTCAACAGTTCTTCCAGATAGGTGTAATCGCTGGAACTTAAGGAACTTAAGGAAATTTCCTCATGTCCGGTGTTTGTCAGCATCTGATAAGCCTTTTCTTTTAACATTTCCAGATTGCGCTCACGTAACGGACGGTAAACCATACCTGCCTGACAGAAGCGGCAGCCACGGATACAGCCACGCTGGATCTCCAGCACGACACGATCCTGAGTGACTTTGATAAACGGTACCAGCGGCTTGTCCGGGTAAACGGATTCCGACATATTTTCTACTACCTGACGGTGAATGGTTGTCGGAATATCATCATAGATCGGATGAAAATCCGCAATGGTTCCATCTTCGTGGTAAGATACCTCATAAAAAGCCGGAACATACAATCCAGGGATTTTTGCTGCTTCATGCAGGAAATCATGACGGTTATAACTGCCATCCTCTTTCATACGCTCATAGAGATCAAAGAGGTCATCGTATACGGTTTCGCCCTCTCCAATATAGAAAATATCGAAAAAGTCAGCGATGGGTTCCGGATTGTAGGTACATGGACCACCGCCAACGACGATTGGCATATCATCGGTTCTCTGACAGGCTTTCAACGGGATTTTGCCCAGATCCAGAATCTGTAAGATATTCGGATAGCAAAGCTCATACTGCAATGTCATGCATAAGAAATCAAAATCCTTAATCGGATCCTGCGTCTCCAATGCAAACAGCGGAATATCCTGTTCTTTCATGATTTTGTGCAAATCCGGCCATGGAGAATAGACACGCTCACAGTAGACATCGTCTCTTAAGTTAAACTGATGATACAAAATCTGAATGCCAAGATGAGACATACCGATCTCATAGACATCCGGAAAGGCAAATGCCACACGGATTTTGACATCATCCGGATTTTTGCGCACCATATTTACCTCATTTCCGATATAACGGGCAGGCTTGTCTATGGTTAATAAAATTTCATCCTTTAATGCAAGTTTATTATTCATTCTGTGTTTCCTTATCATTTTATTTATCCTGTGTTTTTCAGGTTTCTTAAAAAGCAGATTTTATTGTATGTGCAAGAAATATTTTCGTTATTTTTTATACAATGAATCTGCGCGATTTCTAATTGTAGCATACAGCACGAAAAAGCGTCAAGTTTACTCAACGCTTTTTAATGCATCTACCATATTGATATGATCCAGCAGACGGTTTGTGATCAGATCTACTGCCAGTGCAAACAGGAATGTCATGCCGCCGGCGAACAGATACGTGGACGGGTGTACCGATACCGCAAAATAGATGGAAGGCATCTTCAGTACACTGGTCAGAAGTCCGCTGAAAAATCTTCCAACCGGAAGTCCAAGCAAAATACCGATAACCGTAAGGATCAGTGTTTCCTTGTTGACATAGGAATGGACTTCTTTATCAAAAAATCCAAGTACTTTGATGGTGGCAAGTTCCCGCTCACGTTCGGAAATATTTGTGGTCGCCAGTGTAAAGAGTACGACAAATGCCAGTCCTGCTGCCAGTGCTGTCACAAGAACAACGACACAGTTGATCAATCCAAAGGATTTGGAAAATTCATCCCGCATCGCCTGTACACTGTTACAGGATACCACATCACTCTCCCTGGAAAGCTGGTCTGCATAAGCAACCGGATCTGTACAGGAATCCGACAAATGAGCCAGAATGGAATTTGCTGCATAGGAACCACTTCCAATCAGTGCCTCATAGCGACTCTGTCTGATGTAAATAGCATTTCCCAGATAGTTGCGGACAATACCACTGATCGGGAAGTCACATTCTTCCAGATTACTGTTCTGGATATGTAAGTCATCTCCCACAGAAAAATCCATGACTTCGGAAAGATTCTGCGTGATCAGAATATCAGCATCCGAAAGTTCCCGTTCACTTCCGTCTAAGGCTTCCAGACGAATATAGTCCTCAATCGGGGCATCATCCGGAATGATATAGAGCGGAATAGTTTCTTCGGAAGAATCATTAACAACCTGTATACTGTCTGTCTGCAGGGACAGATAATCCTGGATCTGATCATCAGAAGAAATCTGATTGGTAAAATTGTCAAAATCATCTGCTATTGTGACTGCCATCAGATCATAACGGGAAATATGTTCATACTGTTTTGGCATCAGATCTGTGACGGAGTTTTTAATTGCCATTCCAACGACAAGTAATGCCGTACAGCCTAAAATACCGCTGACAGTCATAAACAGACGTTTTTTATAACGGAACAAATTCCGGAAAGTTACTTTGTTTAAGAAAGACAGGCGTTTCCATAAAAATGGAATCTTCTCCAGAAATACTCTGGATCCTGCTTTCGGTGCCTTTGGTCGCATCAATGCCGCCGGACACTGTTTTAATTCGCTGTGGCAGGCACAGACAGCTGCAAATAATCCACCTGCAACAAACAGTAAAATACCGCTGATGCCGTAGCCTGCATGGAACAGGTACGTGTAGGATGGAATCTTATACATGGTGTCAAATACCATAAACAGGAACTTCGGCAACAGGATAAATCCGCCAATGTCTCCTAACAAACCACCACAAATACATGCGGATAAGGTATAGATCAGGTATTTTCCATATACTTTACGGTCAGAAAATCCAAGTGCTTTATAAATACCGATCTGTCCGCGTTCTTCCTCTACCAGACGTGTGATGGTGGTCAGACTGATCAGGATCGCTACGGACAAAAACAGGATCGGAAATACATTTCCAATGGTTTCAATGGAGTCAGCATCGCTCTGGATCGTGGTGTAACTTCCCACGGAACTGCGATCCTGTACATACCATTTTGTACGGTCGATCGCATCAATATCTGCCTGTGCTTCTGCAAATTTATCATCTGCTTTCGCACGTTCTTCTTCCAGCTTCTGGATCTGTTCTTCCAGTTCCTTGGAACCATCTTTCAGTTCCTGTTCCGCCTGTGTCAGTTTATCTTTGGTTTTCTGTAATTCCTGATCGGCACTGGCAAATTGTGTAGTTGCATTCTGCTCCTGTGTCTGCAGTTCCTTCAGACCGGCAGTCAGTGTCGTTTCTGAAGTTTGTAATTTCTGCTCCTGCTGCTGTAACTGCTCTTTTGCTGCATCTAACTGCTGACTTTGTGCCTGTAACTGTGTCTCCGCAGAATCAAATTGAGCAAGCGCCTGCTGCTTTTGTTCTTTCAGGGAAGCTGCCTGCGTATCCAGCTCCACAAGGGTTGCGGAAACGGTCTCATACTGTGGAAGTAACTGCGAAAGTCCCGATGGGATCTGCTGTATCTGAGCAATCTGTGCTTCCAGTGTTGCTTTCTGTGTTTCATAATCTTCGGCAGATGGATCCAGAAGTTCCAATTGTCCGTTTAACTGTGCACAGACTGCATCTATTGATGCCTGTAACTGTTCTGTTACCTGAGCCCTTGCGTCTGCATCCGGATTGCCAGAAGTTACACTGGCTTCGTAAGCTTCCCATGCGCTCTGCGGCCATGCATCACCAAATTGTGCCTGCATGGAAGAAATCTGTGCCTGAATCTGTTCTTTTCCGGATTCTGCCTGTGTTCGACCTTCTGTAAGCTTTGTTTCCGCATCGGACAGTTTCTGAAGCGTTTCCTGTTTTTGCTGCTTTAAGGTATCAGAAGCCTGTGTCAGCTGATCTGTATGTCCGCTTAATTCTTCTTTTGCAGCACTGATCTGCTGTTTTCCGGATTGAAGCTGCTGCCAGCCGTTCTCCAGTTCAGCATATCCATCTTTGAATTTCTGTGCAGCTAAGTTTTTTTGCTGCTGTAACTGATTCATACCGTCCTGTAATTGCTGCCAGCCGGAACAGATTTCGGTTCTGCTATCTGCCAGTTCTGTCTTGGCATCTGCAATCTGTGCGTCGGCATCCGCAAATTTTTCTGCTGCTTCGTCTTTTGCATCATGTAGCTCGCTCACGGCATCTGCAATAATGGAATCATAGCGCGCCTGCTCCCGGTCGGATTTGATTTCTTTTTCAATGCGCTTTTTTATGTCTGAAACCAGATCGGTATATTCTTCGGAAAAACAGGATAACGCTTCTGCCCCATTGATACGAAGCTCCACAGCAGAATAAACATCGTTATCCAAAGCTTCCTGCGTAACATAAAAGAAATATTTGGATGACTGAGAAGAACGAAACGACGCTGCTCCTTTATCGGCGATCAGATCGGTTGCATCCAGCATGACCGCTGTAATTGTATAGTTTTTTTGCTTTAAGGCAGAGGTTGTATCGGCATCCTCGCTGTTTTGCGGAGAAAGGGTTACCGTATCTCCGATCGTCTTGCCGGTGTCTGCACAATAATTTTGGGATACAGCGATTTCCGACGCCTTAGAAGGCATCGTGCCATCTAACAGACGTGGCTGGCTTAATCCGTTTTCATCCAGTAATTTTACATCTGCCTTCTGTTGCAGATCATCCGCCTGTACCAGAACGGTCTCACTGTAAGTTCCATGTGCTTCGGCTACTTCTTTGACTTGGGAGAGTGCCTCCACATCTTCATCGGTCAGACCAAAGGTGGACTGAATCTTAATGTCATATAATTTCTGTTCATCATAAAAACGATCAGCCGAAGCACGAAGATCCCGGCAGCCTGCCGACAATCCGGCAAACATTGTCACGCCAAGAAATGTGATGAGCAAAATGGAGAAAAATCGTTTTTTCTCAAGTTTGATTGTTCGAAAAATATCTTTCCAATATGCTTTCATTTGTCCTACACTACCACTCTATTTCTGAAATCGAAACCGGATGTTCGTTTCTGGTTTCACTGATCACCGTTCCGCTTTTAAACTGGATCAGGCGGTCCGCCATGGGAGCCAGTGCGGAATTGTGGGTGATGATCAGAACAGTGATTTTTTCCTTTCTGCAGGTATCCTGTAAAAGCTGAAGAATCTGCTTTCCGGTGTTGTAATCCAATGCTCCTGTCGGTTCATCGCACAGCAGAAGTTTCGGATTTTTTGCCAATGCACGGGCTATAGAAACACGCTGCTGTTCGCCGCCGGATAACTGTGCCGGAAAGTTTTTCATACGCATGCCAAGCCCTACTTTTTCCAACGTCTGTGCGGCATCTAAAGAATCCTCACAGATCTGGGAAGCCAGCTCAACGTTTTCTAATGCCGTCAGATTTGGCACCAGATTGTAAAACTGAAAGACAAAACCGATGTCCGTGCGTCGGTACTGGGTAAGCTGGCGTTTGCCAAAAGCGGTGACATCTGCGCCGTCCACCAGCACTTTCCCGGATGTAGCAGTATCCATTCCGCCAAGGATATTCAGCGCCGTTGTCTTACCGGCACCGGAAGCGCCAAGGATGACGGCAAGTTCCCCTTTTTCCACGGAAAAAGAAGCATCTTTTAATGCGAAAATGGAACTTCCGCCGGAATTATATTCTTTTGTAATATGGTCAAAATCGATATATGACATAATCTTTCTCCTGTGTAATTTATAAAAAATGTTAATTCTATTATAGTTTTATCTCAAATGAGAAGCAAGAAAGAAAGTATAAAATTTCCAGTAATGGATCCATTCTGGTTTGCGTTTATTCACTGCAAAATTTTTAAACTGTCTGGTTAAACTTTTATAACCGGTTTAATACTTCCAGAATCTGAGGGAATTTGATGGAACTTTGGATCTGCTGTGTAATCTTTTCTGCGTTCCAGGAATGCCAGGAAAAATCGGTCTGACGCATGCCAAGGAAACCTAAAAACAGAAAAAGTGCCAGCACAAACCGAAGTCCAAGAAAACTTCGGGGACGTTTTTCCTGTTCTTCCGGATAAGTCTTTTTCCCCGGTGAGGCAAAGCTGTTTTTTACGGATTCTACATAATTTTTTCGATTTTCATATTGTTCCATCTGCATACCATACCCTCCTGTTTGTTGTTTCTCAAACCATAACAATGTTTCGATAAGTTTTTCGTCAAACAAAAAAGGCATATCATTACGTTTTTGTAATCATAGCCTTTTTGTATTTATATATGCGGTTGTCTTTTTTATATTCCGAAAGTTTTAAAGCCGAACACACGTAAGATATGTTACGCGATTCTGAACAACATAAGCTGACATATTTTTTCAGAATTGCTAAAATCCTCAAAACTAAATGCTCTAACGCTGTGAAAGTTCTTCTAAAACTTCTTCCCAGGTGATACCCTTATCAACCATCATAACCATCATATGATACAGGAAATCAGCGATCTCATATTTAATCTCTTCCGGATCCGGATTTTTGGCAGCGATGACGATTTCTGTTGCCTCCTCACCGACTTTCTTTAAGATCTTATCAATTCCTTTGTCAAAGAGGTAATTGGTATAAGAGCCTTCCTTCGGATGCAGTTTGCGATCCAGAATGAGATTGTACTCGTTTTCAAATACTTCCAGTGGATTTTTCTCATTGTATTCTTCTTTTACCATATCGGTGTAGAAGCAGCTGCGGTTGCCGGTATGGCAGGCAGCTCCAATCTGGGAAACTTTTGCCAGAATGGTATCTTTGTCGCAGTCGATGGATAAAGATTTCACATACTGATAATGTCCGGAAGTCATGCCTTTTGTCCAGAGTTCATTTCTGCTTCTGCTGTAATAAGTCATTTTACCAAGAGAAAGGGTGGTCTGGAATGCTTCTTCATTCATGTAAGCAAGCATCAGTACGTCATTGGTCTTGTAATCCTGTACGATAACCGGGATCATACCATCGGAATTTAATTTAAACTCAGACCAGTCACAGGAAGATTCTAAGTGACCGGTTGCAATTCCCTGTTCTGCCAGATATGCTTTCAGTCCCATTACATCTGCATCATAGGCACTGATGGTTCTGGAAGATACACCAGTGATAGTTTCATCTGCCTGTAATGCCTTGCAGACGCTCTCGTTGTCAGTCTCTGTCAGAAGCATGGAATATGGCATATCGGTAACGTTGCCAAGCGTTCCCATCAGTGCCGGGTCAAGCACGATCAGCTCACTTGTGTTGTTTTCTACATCTTCTTTCTGTTTAAAAAACAGGTCCACATTGTGGATGGATAATGCCAGTTTATCTTTGCCAAAACGTAATGCACCTTCTTTTGACACCTGTGCAGTCACATCTTTTACCGGATTTAAGATTGCTTTTTTACATCCGGCATATAAAATTTTCTTGATATCCTCCAGACGATTGATATTTCCGCCGGCATAAACCGGAATCTCAGCTACGCGGTTGATTTCTTTCATGGTATGAAGATTCAGCTCATGCTCCGCGTCATTGTCGGACAGGTCAAACAGGTAGATTTTGTCAATACCGTTGTCGTTGTACAGACGGATCCGTTCGATTAGATCATCCTGCTCGGTATGATCTTTGAAACCGTTGACCAGTTTTCCGTTTTTTAAATATATGGTTGCAATTAAATTTTTTTTGTTCATCGTTATAAACTGCCTTTCGTCGATAAAATATCCGTTACACGCGGATCATAGGAGGAAGCATCATCCAGCGCTTTCCCGAACGCTTTAAACAGTGCTTCTATAATATGATGATTATTCGTTCCGGACAGAACCTTCATATGCAGGTTCATGCCTGCGGCGTAGGAAATCGCATAGAAAAATTCATGTACCATTTCTGTATCCATATCTCCCACTCGATCAGTCGTAAAGTCTGCGTCAAATGCAAAATACGGGCGTCCGGACAGGTCAATGGCACATAAGACCAGGGTTTCATCCATTGGCAGGATCATACTGCCAAACCGTTTGATGCCTTTTTTGTCGCCCAGTGCTTTCCGTATCGCATTGCCAAGGACAATACCGGTGTCTTCGATGGTATGGTGGCAATCTACTTCCAGATCTCCCTTTACCTGCAGATCCAGATCAAAGAAGCCATGTCTGGTAAAACCGGATAACATATGGTCAAAAAATCCAATTTCGGTGGAAATATTCTGTTTACCGTTTCCGTCCAGATTCAGAGACAGGGCAATATCTGTCTCGTTTGTTTTTCTCTGAACCTGTGAGATGCGTTTTTCTGCCATTTTTTCGCCCTCCGAATTATTTGTCTTCGTCTTCAAATCTGACGCGGATAGAATTTGCATGTGCAGTCAGCTGCTCACAGTCTGCAAACTGTGCAATATCTTTGTATACCGCATGCAATGCATCTCTGGAATAAGAGATAATGCTTGATTTTTTAATAAAGTCATCGACACTCAACGGAGAAAAGAATTTTGCTGTTCCGTTTGTCGGAAGGACGTGGTTTGGTCCGGCAAAATAGTCACCAAGCGGCTCGCTGCTGTATTCACCAAGGAAAATAGCTCCTGCATTTTTGATCTTTGTCATAACCTCAAATGGATTTGCAGTTACGATCTCCATATGCTCGGATGCAATTTCATTTGCAGTATCGATGGCAGTATCCAGATCCGGTGCAATCAGGATATAGCCATAGTTTTCCAATGATTTTTCAATAATTGATTTTCTGGAGAGAACTTCACAGAAACCATCTACTTCTTTGGATACTTCTTCTGCCAGTTTTTCACTTGTGGTGATCAGGATTGCGGAAGCCAGTTCATCATGCTCTGCCTGAGATAACAGATCTGCTGCTACAAAACGTGGATTTGCAGTCTCATCTGCCAGTACAAGGATCTCACTCGGACCAGCGATGGAATCAATACTGACATGTCCAAACACTGCTTTTTTTGCCAGAGCAACATAAATGTTACCCGGTCCTACGATCTTGTCTACTTTCGGGATGCTCTCCGTTCCAAATGCCAGAGCTGCAATCGCCTGTGCGCCACCTACTTTAAAGACGCGGTCTGCACCTGCTTCTTTTGCGGCAACCAGTGTGGAAGGATTGACTTTACCCTCTTTGTTACATGGAGTTGTCATAATAATTTCTTCTACACCGGCGACTTTTGCAGGCATAATGTTCATCAGTACGGAAGAAGGATATACAGCTTTTCCACCCGGAACGTACACACCTGCTTTTGCAATCGGAGTTACTTTCTGACCAAGCATGGTTCCCGGAATGGAGCTGTCAAACCAGCTGTACTGTTTCTGTTTTTCATGATACACACGAATGTTTTCTTTTGCTTTGCGGATAACCTCTAATAATTTCGGATCAACCTGCTCATAAGCCTCTGCAATCTCAGCCTCTGTGACTTCGATATTTTCTGGCGTTACGGTTGCACCGTCAAATTTCTTTGTATAGTTAAAAATCGCTGTATCACCGTTTGTGCGGACATTTGCAATGATCTCATTGACACTGCTTTCATACTGGGTATAATTGTTCGGGCTTCTTTTTAACAGGTCTGTCAATATATTCTGAATGGTTTCCTTTGTAAGTTTTAACGTACGCATCTTAGTTTTCTCCTTTATTCATTACTTCACGCAGATCGGAGATCAGTTTGCCGATTCGCTCCTGCTCCATCTTCATACTTACCGGATTGACTACCATACGGGCAGATAACGGGCAAACTTCTTCTAAAACAGTCAGTCCGTTTTCGCGTAAGGTAGATCCGGTTTCGACGATATCCACGATGACATCAGCCAGACCAACAATCGGTGCCAGCTCAATGGAACCGTTTAATTTAATGATCTCTACGGTCTGATGTTTTTTATTGTAAAAATAATCTTTGGCAATTTTCGGATATTTGGTCGCTACGCGGATCTGCTCATGATGCTGCAGCAGATCTCTGGCAGATTCCGGTCCGCAGACGCACATTCTGCATTTCCCGAAACCAAGATCCAGTACTTCATAAATATTGCGGGCTTCCTGCAGGATCGTATCTCTGCCGACGATTCCGATATCTGCGGCACCGTACTCTACATAAGTCGGTACATCCGGTCCTTTGGAGAGGAAGAAACGCAGTTTTAAGTCTTCGTTTACAAAAATCAGCTTTCTGGTATCTTTATCTTTCATTTCCTCGCAGGTGATACCGATTTTTTCAAACATTTCAAGGGTCTTATTTGCTAAACGTCCCTTTCCTAATGCAAATGTTAAATATCTCATGGCTCGGTCCTCCTACATGTAAAAAATAATATCCTGAATGTGATTCTGCTCGGCATATGTCTCGTATACTTCCCGGGTATTCTGCTCGGTTAATGGCATCAGTTCTACCTGCTCGCCACGGCTTCTGAGTACCTGTGCATCTTTGATGGCATCCTGACGGTATTGCCCACTGTAAATAAACCATTTGGTTGTATTCTCAAATGGAATACGTACGTTCTGTCGCTGCAGTGCCGCCATTAACTGATTGATGACAACCGCAAAACCAATGGATGGTGCAGATTTACCGAAAGACTGTAACAGATTGTCGTATCGACCACCGTTTACAATGGCTTCGCCGCTTCCGAATGTATATCCCGCAAAAATGATGCCGGTATAATAATTGAATCCGGATATCATTGCCAGCTCGTACGAAACATATTTGCGGATCTTGTATACTTCCAGAAGCTCATCCAGTTCTTCTAAACGTGTCAGTGCGTGGAATACTCTCGGATAATCAGCAGCCCATGCTTTGGCAGCTGTAATTTTTTCCTTATCCAGCATAACATCCGTCAACAGACCGAATAACTGTTTTAAATTCTCGTCTGCCACATGCTGCTCTACTACTTCCTGTACGCCGTACAGATTGCGGTTTAACAAAAGATTTCGGATCTCTTCCATAACATCTTCTTCCAGATTGGCAGCTTCAAATAAGCCTCTCAGGAAATCTGCATGCCCGACACTCAGCTGAAATTCTTTCAGTCCTGCTGTTTTTAAAAGCTGTGCGGAAAGTGCAAGCATTTCTGCATCTGCTTCTACACTTCCATCACCGATCAGCTCGGCACCGGACTGAGTATTTTCTTTTAAACGTCCCTGATAGCTGGAATTATTCCGAAACGTATTACCGGTGTAGCACAACCGGATTGGAATCGCCTGCTCCATATAATATTTGGACGCGCATCTTGCGATAGACGGTGTGATATCCGGGCGAAGCACCAGGGTATTTCCTTCCCGGTCAAAAAACTTGTATAAATCTTTGGACGGTGTGGTACCGATTTCTTTTCCAAAAATATCAAAAAATTCAAAAGTCGGTGTCTGAATCGGATGATAGCCGTAAGATTTTAATACGGTCAGCAGCCGTTCCTCCAGAATGATTTTGCGTTCACATTCATCATTATAAATGTCTCTGACACCTTCCGGCGTATGTAATAATTGATTCATCTCTTTTTCAGTCCCCTTTATGTTCCATTTTCAACTGTTTTTCACGCATTTTTCCGGAATCACTTTACCGTGCTACCGTGCTAACACACAAAAATCTTTAATCATTATATGAAATTACCTTTAAAATGTCAATCCCTGAGATTCAAATCTGTCTGTAAAGCATCCAGATAGGGAACCAGCAGTCCGTTATGACCGGTAAAAAAGTAACATTCTTCCAGTTCATCCAACCGAAAACTCTTTCTGCCACCTTCTTCCATTCGGCTCCAGAACTTCTCTAACTGACGGAAGGTCAGGTAATAGAACTGATCCCGGTGAGAGTAAAAGATCAGGAAAAAAGCGATACCGCCCTGCCGTTCAAATTCCTGCATAAAGTCTACCTGATGCTGATGAATGTTTTGCAGCGGAAACGTATCCGTCTGACATTCCTTTGCATCAAAGCAGACCGGGATGCCCTGTACCGCACCGATATAATCAACGGTACTTTTCTGATCAAAATAAGCCAGCGTGATATGGCGGTTCTGCTGATCAATTTTGATAGGTGTGATCGGGGTTGGGACTTTCTGGATCAGTGCCAGATGATTTTCCCGGTAACATTCATTGGTTCGGTTGATAAATTCCTCCAGTGTGGAGCCACGCAGTCCGCGGGAGTTCCAGGTTGGCATTACAGTACTCCCCGATGCAGCAGTTCCGGATCGTCATAATATAAGATATTTTCCTTTTCAATCGTAAAGATCCCGTTTTCCAGATGAATCCGGTTGACACAGCAGTTTGGTTGATGGATCGACCAGAATTCATCTAACGGCATCTTGCGAAGATAGGTCAGAAATGCCCGGATGACAGCACCATGACAAACCACCAGAATATTTTCAATGGAAGGATCCTGTTCCATCGGAACTACCTCATCCTTTAAAAATGCGGCAATGCGGTCATAGAGATCCTGAAAGGAATCTGCAGTCTCATCTGCCATATACAGGGATGGGTGATGGAAACAGTTCGCGATATTTTCATCTACTTCTTTTACCGCTTTGATTTTCTCACCTTCATATTTTCCGAAACACATTTCCCGTATCCGCATGTCTACCTGTACGTCTGCTTCCTGTTTTTCTGCAATGATTTCTGCTGTACGGACTGCCCGTTTATATGGACTGCTGTAAATGCGCTGAAAATGAATCTGATCTTTTTCAAATCCATCTCTGGTATCACGCGCCAGTTCTTCTCCATAAGGAGTCAGCTCAATATCGGAAGAACCCTGAATCAGTCCTTTTTTGTTCCAGAACGTTTCTCCATGTCTCATAAGATATAAATACATTTGTTTCTTACCTCTTTTTTCTGTTGTTTTCCGTAGGAGCGGTATGCAGCGCCCACTGCTCTGCTTTCTGAAAAGTTCCCGGTTCCGGTGCGGTAACGACGGTTCCTCCCGGAAATTCCATGTGGTATGCATGTAAAAGCTGAGAACGAATGCCACAGGCTTCCCGCAGCTTCTTATTTTTTGCCGGATCTCCGTATTTGCCATCTCCAAGAATCGGATGTCCGATGCTTGCCAGATGCGCACGGATCTGATGAGAACGACCGGTGATCAGATGCACTTCCAGCAGCGTTGTGTTTCCATAAGTCTGAACCGGATGATATGCTGTTTCAATATAGGACGCATCTTTTGTTTCTTTTGATTGAATAGAAACTTTATTCGTTTTGTGGTCTTTAACAAGATACCCCTTTAAATGTGCATCTTCGGTAATCTGTCCTGCCACCAGACAACGGTAATATTTTTGCATACTCCTGGATTTCAGAGCTTTAGCCATCTCCTGCAAACCATGCATGGTTTTTCCGGCAATCAAAAGTCCGGATGTATTGCGGTCTAACCGGTTGCAGATAGACGGATGAAAGGTACGAAGTTCTGCTCTGGTCAACTGACCACTCTCTAACAGGTAGTCGATGACAAGTTCATTGGCAGAATAATCGGTCTTTTCCGCTTTCTGTGATAACATGCCAACCGGTTTGTTCAAAATCAAAATATCATCATCTTCATAGACGATCTGAATTTTCGGATGGCGTACTGCTGTTGTTTTTGCAGCAGTTTTGCCTGTTTCAGATGCTGCTGAAACCTTTGATGCAGCTTCCGGAGTTTCTACCAGTGCAGAAGCAAATTTGGCAAAGGTTTCGTCAGACAGATAGATTTTGATCTGATCCTCTGCCTTTAAAACTTCCTGTCCGGTTGCTTTTTTGTCGTTTAATACAATGTTTTTCTTGCGAAGCATTTTATAGACAAAGCCTTTGGATGCCTGATTTAGTACTTTAAACAGGTATTTGTCCATGCGCTGTCCCGCTTCTTTGGATGAAATAGAAAATTCTTTCATAAAGGATGTTTTTCTCTTTCTATAAAATATTCAAAAATGATTTTGTCATTCTTATTGTGAGATGTGCATCATGCAATACATGATATTTTCTTTTGCACAGCTCTGTAATCTAAATAGTTATTTCTGCTTTTTCTTATGCACGTTACGAATGGATTTTTTCTTTTTCGGACGTGCTGTAACGGCAGTTCCGTTTTCCGGTCTGTTTCCAGTCTGGGAACGGTTGTTACCTTTTGTATGATTGCCTTTTTGGTTATTGTTCTGTCCTTTGTAAGAACCTTTGCCCCGATTAGTGTTGCCGGATTTGCCAGTTGCTTGTCCACGATATCCGCTGTCATTATCTGAATGTCCGCTATGCTTCGGACGAATCAGGCATTTCGGTCCAAATCCAATCAGATCCGTACGATGTGCCAGATGTAATGCTTCATAAACCAGATCATAATTTTTCGGATTCCGATACTGGATCAGGGCACGCTGCATTGCTTTCTCATGCGGATTATTAGTGACGTACACTTTTTTCATGGTTCGCGGATCCAGACCGGTGTAATACATACAGGTTGAGATCGTGGACGGTGTAGGATAAAAATCCTGTACCTGTTCCGGCATATAACCAAGATCGCGCAGATATTCTGCCAGTTCCACCGCTTCTTTTAAGGTCGAACCCGGATGGGAAGACATCAAATACGGTACCAGATACTGTTTTTTATCCAGACGTTCGTTGATCTTTTTATATTCGTCTTTGAATTTATTATAAACAGCTACCGGCGGTTTTCCCATCAGGGAAAGGACCGAATCGGAAATGTGTTCCGGCGCCACTTTTAACTGTCCGCTGACATGATGTTCACACAATTCCCGGAAAAAGGTCTTGTCCTTATCACAGATCAGATAATCAAACCGGATACCCGAACGGATAAACACTTTTTTTACGTTTGGCAGTTTCCGCAATTTACGAAGCAGACTCAGGTAGTCCGAATGATCTACTTTCAGATTCGGACATGGTGTCGGGAACAGGCATTGCCGGTTCTTGCAGACACCTCTGGTGAGCTGTTTGTCACAGGATGGTCCACGGAAGTTTGCCGTCGGACCGCCCACATCGTGAATATACCCCTTAAAATCCGGATCATGCACGATCTGTTCTGCTTCGGTTAAAATAGATTCGTGACTTCGTGTCTGAATGATACGTCCCTGATGAAACGTCAGTGCACAGAAACTGCATCCGCCGTAGCAGCCGCGATTGCTGACCAGACTGAATTTTACTTCCTCAATTGCAGGTACACCGCCTGCTTCTTCATAGGACGGATGATACGTTCTCATGTAAGGGAGTGCATATACATCATCCATTTCGCTGGTTGTCAGCGGTTTTGCCGGTGGATTCTGCACCACATAACATTTGTTTGGATACGGTTCAATCAAACGTTTTGCGGTAAACGGATCGGTATTGCAGTATTGCGTATAAAAGCTGCGCGCATAGGTTTCTTTGCTGGCGCAGATATCCTCAAAGGACGGCAGCATAATGCCATCGTAAACACTGTCAGGGTCTTTTGTTTTGTATACTGTACCATCGATATATGTCAGGTCTTTGATACTGATGCCGCTTTTGAGTCCCTCTGCCATGGCAATGATACTGCGCTCTCCCATTCCGTATAATAACAGGTCGGCGCCTGAGTCCAGTAAAATCGAACGTTTGACCTTATTTGACCAGTAGTCATAATGTGCCAAACGGCGCAGACTTGCTTCCAGTCCACCAATGATCAGTGGATTATGCTTATATGTTCGGCGGATCAGATTGCAGTATACAATGGTTGCATAATCCGGGCGTTTTCCCATAACACCGCCCGGTGTAAAAGCATCTTTCTGTCGGCGTTTTTTGGAAACAGAATAATGGTTTACCATGGAATCCATATTTCCGCCGGTTACGATAAATCCAAGTTTTGGCTCGCCCAGAATAGTGATGCTGTCCGGATCTTTCCAGTTCGGCTGCGAAATGATTCCCACCGTAAAACCGTTTGCCTGTAATATTCTGCTGATGATCGCGTGCCCGAAGGATGGATGATCCACATAGGCATCGCCGATCACGTAGACGAAATCAAGCTGTTTGATGCCCTGTGCCTCCATATCGGCACGACTGATTGGTAAAAATTGCTTCATTTTCTTAAATCCTCATAGGTATGATCCAGAACCTGTCTGAAATCTGTAATATAGTAATCCGCCAGTGCTTTTTTCTCAGCGGTAAGGTGGATGGAATAATCATCTTCGATGGCACACACCTGCATGCCTGCCCGTTTTCCTGCCAAAATTCCCATTGGGATGTCTTCAAATACCAGACAATGTTCCGGTTTTACCTGCAGTTTTTCTGCTGTTTTCAGATAGACATCCGGCTCCGGTTTGCCTTTGTTGACATCGCAGCTTGTGGTAACTGCATCGATATACGGTTCCAGATCCCGTTCTTTCAAAAACACATCCAGTAATAACCGGGAATTACTGGTGGCAATTCCGGTTTTGATGTGATGCTCTTTTAAATATTTCAAAATTTCACCGGCTCCGGGTTTTAACGGTGTCTCATGTGCATATTTATCCAGTGCGATCCGATTCCAGATATCTTTTAATTCCTCTACCGTTTCCGGAAGCTGAAAGGTACGGATAAAATATTCTGCCGTCTCCGTAAAACTCATTCCCTCGATCTCTTTATTTAACGTCGGCGGCATCGGAATCTTTCGCTGTTCGAAAAAGGTACGGTCAATATCTGCCCATACCCACATGGAATCCGTAATCGTACCGTCCAGATCAAAAATAACGGCTTCTTTATTTTCTAACATCATGATTGTTCTTCCTTTAACTGTTGTATTTCGCTTTCGTTCAGCTCCCGCCATGCACCCGGAGCAAGTGTCTCATCCAGCTGTAACGTTCCCATGGAAAGCCGTTTCAGATAAAGCACTTCCATTCCGACAGCATGAAACATGCGCTTGATCTGATGAAATTTGCCTTCTGTAATCGTGACACGAATCTCTGACTGCTCTGCGGAATGTAAAATTTCCAGAATTGCAGGAGCGGTCGGTTTCTTTTCTCCAATCTCCAGTCCTTCAGCAAAAAGTGTCACTTCCCGTTCGGTCACTGTTCCATCAATTTTGGCATAGTATGTTTTGGGGACATGTTTTCCCGGTGCAAGAAGCCGGTGATTTAAGGCACCGTCATCCGTCAGTAAAAGCAATCCTTCGGTATCTTTATCCAGTCTGCCTACCGGAGACAGATTACGCCGGCGTTCTGCCGGGATATAATCCATTACCGTTTTCGCATGTGCATCTTCGGTGGCAGTGACACATCCTGCCGGTTTATACAGCATCAGATAATGAAATTGTTCATACTGAATCGGCATTCCATCCAGACAGACAACATCCGTCTGAGGAATTACTTTTTCTGCACCATCTTTGCAGACAACCACATTTTTGCTGATGCGTCCCTGTTTGAGCATTTTTTTTGCTTCTGTGCGCGTTACGTTCAGCGTCTGGGATAAAAATTTATCCATTCGCATTGCTTTTATCTGTTTTTCCATTTATTTATTGTTCCTTGTTCTTTTCTTATCGTTATATGCTTCATTTATTATAGGTGGCAGACCCAAAATCTGCAAGTTTTTTATAATCTGCCAAAATCTGTTTAGATTCTGCTTTTTTCAGGTAGGGATAAGCATTGACGGCAACATCTTCTCCATTTGCATCCTGAACATAGATTCCTACATGCAGATGAACGGCAAACTGCCCGATAGTGCCCTCTGCACCATAGCCGGTATCACCCACAAACCCAAGAAACTGTCCGGCTTTTATGTTACTGCCCTCTGTCAGATCCTCTGCATAAGATTCCATATGTGCATAGTAATAATAAATGCCGGAAGAACTGCGAATACCAATGCGATACCCGCCAAGGCGCAGCCATCCAAGGGCTTCAATCACACCATCCGTCATACTGACGATCGGATAAATGCCGCGTTCGTTTTCGGTTGTCATCAAATCGGTTCCTTCATGATGCCGGTTTCCACCAAAAGTGCGCTTTGCCATCCAGGAATCCACATATTGACAGGGCAATTCTGCTTCGTTACGATCCGATGCAATGGGAAAATATTTGATTTCGTCACAGATCCTTTGATCTAATACCGGATCAATGGTTATTTCCGATGAAAACGGCAATTTTTTTACAAGAAAACAGTCAAACAGCGCACAGCAGAAAATAAGAACAAGCCAGATCAGAATCTTTTTCATATTTCGCTCCGGATTTAGGAATTACTTTATGATATGTCTAATAAAATGCAGTATGAAAAAGATTTTCTCTATCCTGATATTTACCCTTTGCCTGTTATATTGTATCGTTCGTCCAAGGCAGATTGCATTGGCTACCGCCGGTGGACTCGCCCTCTGGTATCATTCTGTCCTGCCGACACTTCTGCCTTTTAGCATTTTATCCGGAATTATGGTGCGTTCCGGCATTTATGACAGTCTGTCAGAGCGGATCTATCCATGGTTTTCCAAAATCTATCCGGTCAGAGCGCCGTTAATTTATCCACTTATTGCAGGATTTCTATTTGGCTTTCCCCTGGGAAGTAAAATCTGTGCTGATCTGTATGACACCGGCAAGATTACTGCAAAGGAAGCAGAAGTTATCAGTTGTATCAGCAATAATTTCGGTCCGGCTTTTCTGTACAATTATATGGTGCTTTCTTTAAATGGCGGTTTTCTGTCAGGGTGGATGCTTCTTTTGATCTGCTATCTTCCACCATTGCTGCTTGGACGTTTCGTTCTGTTTTCAGTTCAACATCAACTGCCGGAAAAAAGACCGCAAAAAATGCCGGCATCCAGATCTGCAATAAGCTTGAAAATCATCGATGACGGCATTATGAACGGTTTTTCTACAATGATAAAACTCGCCGGATATATTATGTTATTTGCAATTGCTGCGGATTTTCTAAAACAGTTTCCAATAAAAAACGACCTGATACTTTGCCTCTGTACCGGACTATTGGAAATTACCAACGGAATCCATCTGACTTCCGGGGCTGCATTGCCCTTTCATGTCAAATATCTGATCGACATTTTTATCGTTTCCTTTGGTGGTATCAGTGGTCTGTTTCAGACTGCTTCCATGCTGCGACAACTTTCATTCTCCCTGCGGCATTATGCATGTTTTAAACTTGCATGTGCAATTTTAGCAACAGGATTTCTGGAACTGGTCTGTCGACTCTATGCGATATAAACGAAGCGAAAATCCTGCTATGTATTATAACTGCTCCGGTTTGTTATCAGAACCAATGATATCATACTCTTCCGCATTGGAAGCTCCCTGATCTTCTGAAGCGGTATCTGCTTCCGGATCAGTTGCTTCTTCTTCCGAAGGAGTCAGTTCGTTTCTGTTTGCTTTTACAATATCGTAGCAGTTCTGAAGAGAAGACATCAGTCCGTCATATTTTGCTTTGTTTGTATCAATTGCATGAGTTACGATGTTCTCCAGGTTTCCAAGAAGATTATCGGTATACTCAATTGCAGCTGTACGGATATTGTCTGCATCCTCTGTTGCCTTGTCCAGAATCTCCTGTGCCTGGTTTGTAGCAATGGAAACGACCTCGTTTGCCTGTGCGTAAGCCTGCTGCATGATCTGGTGCTCGCTGACAAGTTCATTGGTCTGAATCTGTGCCTGAGCCAGAATCTCCTCTGCTTTTGCCTGTGCATCTGCAAGGATGGCATCTTTGTTGCTGATGATCTTCTGGTAACGTTTGATCTCATCCGGTGTCTTCATACGAAGCTCGGTAAGTAATTCTTCCAGTTCCTCTTTATTTACAATGATTTTTGTGTTTGACAGTGGCTGAAATTTGCAACTGTCTACGTATTCCTCGATTTCAGAAATAATCTGTTCAATACGGCTGGTCATTTGAATCTCTCCTTTTTATCTCGTTATGTTGAATTTGCTGTAAACTCTGTCAATCAGATCCTTTGGGACGAATTTGGAAATATCGCCGCCATAGGATGCAACTTCTTTCGTGATCGTAGAACTCAAATATGCGTACTGAAGACTGGTCGTCAGAAAAATAGTATCAATCTTGGGATTGATGGCATGATTTGTCTGCGCGATCTGCAGTTCATATTCAAAATCTGTTACCGCACGCAGTCCACGCACGATAATGGTTGCTCCGGTCTCATCTGCATATTCCGCTAAAAGTCCGTCGTATGCAGTCACAGTCACGTTCGGAAGATGTGATGTAAATTCTTTTATCATACTAACACGTTCATCCGCAGAAAACAACGGATTTTTCGCATTATTCTTTAAAACGGCAACGTTCAGTTCATCTACCATTTTGGATGAACGTTCAATGATGTCAAGATGTCCCAGAGTCATTGGATCAAAACTTCCGGGATAGATTGCTTTTTTCATTTTATCTTTGCGCTGTAAATTTGGCGCTCCCCTTTACTGTATTCTTTTCAGGAAAACATGCTGATTTGTCTTATAGCGTTTTATGCGGGTAATCTCAAATCCATATTTTTCCATCTCATAAGGATCGGTATCCAGTGATTCTTCCACAATAATGAGGGTGTCTTCTGTCAGAATGGAAGAATCTTTCAGATGTAATAACACATCATACTCCAGTCCAAGGCCGTATGGTGGATCCATAAAAATAATGTCAAACACATATCTGCGCTCCAGCATACGAAGGGCAGACAGGGCATCCATGCATTTCAAATCACAACTGGATGTAAATTTGGTAAAACGGATATTCTCCTGAATACATGCGGCGGCTTTCTTACTGTTCTCGACAAAAACAGCTTTTTTCGCACCGCGGCTGACTGCTTCCAGACCAATTCCACCGCTTCCGGCAAACAGATCCAGAAAAACAGAACCTGGAACATCCATTTGTAAAATATTAAATAACGTCTCTTTGATTCGATCAGTGGTAGGCCGCGTATCTTTGCCTTCAATTGTCTTTAACGGCATACTACGGGCTGTTCCGGCTATAATTCTCATAGCGGACCTCCTAATATAATATAAATGAAACCAGATGTTTTTGATTACATCTGATTAATCCTGCTCTTTTAAAACAGCTTTGTTCTTGTTCAGATAATCGATCAGGGATACGATGGTCAGAACAAGTGCTACATAAGTTGCGATCGTTGCCAGTACATGGATCACACCAACACCCGCGATATAGAAATCAACATTGATGTTCAGGATAATCAAAATGATCATTGCCATCTGGAAAGTTGTCTTAAACTTGCCCCACATGCTTGCAGCGATAACGATCTGATGCTCTGCGGCAATCAGACGGAATCCGCTGATGATAAATTCGCGGGCAATAATGATGATGACAATCCATGACGGTAACAATCTTAAGTCTACCAGACAGATCATCGCGGAGCACACCAGCAGTTTGTCTGCCAGCGGATCCATAAATTTTCCAAAGTTTGTGACCAGATTGTATTTACGGGCAATTTTTCCATCCAGCATATCGGTGAGGCTGGCAACGATAAAGATCACAAGTGCCAGATAATCCCCGCTTGCGCCAAGTACGTCGGTCAGCAGGAAAAACACAAAAAACGGAATTAAAATCACACGAAAAATCGTAAGTTTATTAGGTAAATTCATAAGTTCCTCCTATCTCATATCAGATCAGTTCGCCGATCAGATCATATTCATATGCACCTGTAATACGGACTTTTGCAAAATCACCGCTGACCAGTTCGGCATCTGTGTTGACAAAGACCAGACCGTCAATATCCGGTGCATCGCGGTAGCTTCTTCCGACATAAGCATTTTCATCAGCAACTTTGCCTTCGATCATAACCAGGATCTCCTGACCTATCATGGTCTCATTTTTGTCAAGAATAATTTCTTCCTGAAGTTCCATGACATCTGCCTGCCAGTCTTCTTTCACAGATTCTTCCACCTGATTGTCAAAGATGGCTGCCGGTGTATTTTCTTCCGGAGAATAGGTAAACGCACCCAGTCGGTCAAACTCGGTCTTATTGATAAATTCCATGAGTTCTTCGTGCTGCTCCGGTGTCTCACCCGGGAATCCGCAGATCAGTGTGGTACGGATCGCAATATCCGGAATTGCGGCACGTAAAGCTGCGATCTTTTTCTCCAACATTTCGCGGTTTGTCTTTCTTCCCATCCGTTTTAAGATGTCAGAATTGATGTGCTGGATCGGCATATCAATATAATGACAGACTTTTTCGTTGTCACGAATTGCTTCGATCAGTTCATCGTAAATCTCCTCCGGATAACAGTACATCAGACGAATCCAGTAAATGCCCGGGATTTTGTTTAATTCGTTTAACAGAATATGCAGAGATTTTTTGCCATACAGATCAATACCGTACAGGGTTGTCTCCTGTGCCACAAGAATAAGCTCTTTGACACCTGCCTCTGCCAGATCTCTTGCCTGACTTAAGATTTCTTCCATCGGTACGGAACGGAAATCACCGCGGATGGACGGAATGATACAATAAGTACAATGCTTGCTGCATCCTTCCGCAATTTTTAAGTGTGCATAATGACCACCGGTAGATACACTTCGTTTTGCCTCGTGTATTTCAATACCAGTCAGTGGCTCGTATGCCTCATATTTATTGCCAAGCAGTACGTTCTCAATGGCATCGCAGATCTGCTCGGTAGAGTTGGTTCCAAGCACCGCATCTACTTCCGGAATCTCTTTTAAAATTTCATCACGGTATCGCTCTGCCAGACATCCGCACACGATCAGCGCCTTACAGGAGCCGCTGGTACGATACTGTGCCATGTCAAGAATTGACTGAATACTTTCTTCTTTTGCATCATGGATAAAACAACAGGTGTTGACTACGATTATATCTGCTTCCTGCTCATCATCCGTCACTGTAAATTTATGCTTTGTCAGTTTACCAAGCATAAATTCAGAGTCTACAAGGTTTTTATCACAGCCAAGTGAAATAAATAATACTTTCATTTGGTTCCTCCACTAAATTTTGTAATTGAAAAATTTTCGGTTCCAGAAACAACAATGCTGCCTTTTCACAGGCAGCATGTAACTTGAGACCGGAATTTCTTCCCGAAAAAGACGGATTAACGATCGCCTTCTTCTTTGATATCGTCGTCCTCACCAAGGATTTTTACATTTCCTGTGTATAACTCCTCAACGGCGATGGATAACGGCTTTTTGCCTGCTGCATTCGGTACAGTCGGCTCTGCGCCACCGATAATCTGGCGTGCACGTTTTGCAGATGCGATCACAATGGAATAACGGCTGTTTACAACCGGCTCCTCACCGTACTCTGCGTTGTTATTTACGACTTTCATTAATTCATTATAAGATGGATGTATCATGATAAATCTCCTTTCACAAACTGTTTTAAATCATTTTTTATTGTTTCAATGGTGTCAAGATTATGCTGCATACGCTGACGCTCTCCACGGATGATCCGGTGTACGTTCTCTACAGCGGCATCCAGTTCATCATTGATCACCAGATAATCGTATACTTCACAGCCATCGGCTTCTTCTACGGCTCTGGCAAGTCTGGAATTGATGACATCTTCTGTCTCCGTTCCACGTCCTGTCAGACGATCTTTTAAAATCTGTGCGGAAGGCGGTGTCACAAACAGTAATAATGTCTGTGGAAACTGCTCTTTAATCTTTAATGCACCCTGAATCTCAATCTCCAGAATGACATTTTTCTTTGCGTCAAGCTGTTCCTGCACATATGCTTTTGGTGTACCGTAGTAATTTTCTACATATTGTGCATATTCTAACAGTTCTCCTTTTTCAATCATAGAAAGAAATTCTTCTTTTGTCTTGAAAAAGTATTCTCTGCCATCTTCTTCGCCTTCACGCGGTCCGCGTGTGGTTGCCGATATGGATAATGCATACTCTTCCGGGTAACGTGCGATCAGTTCTTTCATGATCGTTCCTTTTCCGGAACCCGAAAATCCGGATATTACAATTAATAATCCTGAACCTGCCATGATTCAATCTCCTCTTTACAGCATTTCTTTTGTATTTTGAAATCTGCCTGCCAGTGTCTCCGGCTGAAGTGCAGATAGTATCACATGCTCACTGTCGGTCAGAATGATACTTTTGGTTCTTCTTCCCTGGGTCGCATCTATGATCCGTTCTGATTCTTTGGCCCGCTGAACGATTCGTTTTGCCGGTGCGGAGTCCGGATTAATGATGGTCACGATTTTATCTGTATTTACCACATTTCCAAAACCGATGTTGATTAATCCTGCCATACCTGCTCCTTTTATTCAATATTCTGAATCTGTTCCCGGACTTTTTCGATTTCCGTCTTTAATTCAATCGCAATGTCGGAAGTCTCCAGATCATTGGATTTGGAAAGAATCGTATTGGCTTCGCGATTCATCTCCTGTGCGATAAAATCCAGTTTTCGTCCGATGCCTTCACTTCTCTCCAATGCATTTAACATAGAAGTAATGTGGCTTTTCAGACGAACCGTTTCCTCATCGGTACAGATCTTATCGGCAAACAAAACAATCTCTGTGGATAATCTTGCCTCATCAATCTGGGTATCACCAAGCAGCTCGTTTACTTTTTCCATCAGTTTGCTGCGGTATTCCGCAATGATCTGTGGCGCACGCTGCTCTACTTTATCTACATTATCCCGCATGTGATGCAGTTTTTCAACCAGATCCTGCTTCAGATGTTCGCCCTCTGTGGTACGGGTAGCTACAAACTGTGTGCAGGCTTCACGAATTGCCTGGGACAGATCAGACCATAATTCGTCTTCATCTGCAGACTGTTCTTCCATTGTAAGCACTTCCGGATAACGGGATAAGCTGCTGACGCGGATATCATTTTCCAGGTTAAACTCGTCTGCCATCTGCTGCAGATAAGTCAGATATTCTTTTGCAATCGTGGCATTGTATTTAACTGCCAGAGTCTGTTCGGAATAGTCTTCGTAGCTGATGAACATATCTACTTTTCCGCGCTGCATATACTCTTTTAATAAAGTACGGATCGCTGATTCGAAAAAGTTCAGTTTCTTCGGCATGCGAATGTTAACATCCAGGTATCTGTGATTTACTGATTTCAGTTCCACTGTAATTTTGCGCTTCTCATTGGAAAGCTCACAGCGACCGAAACCTGTCATGCTTTTTATCATCTGTTTTGCACCTGCTTTATCTCGAATTCTTTTGTATACACATAATTACTGCTATACATAATCAATTTATTATAAAATGTTTTCTACCGGAAGTCAAATATTTCCGGCTTCCTTTTTCTTCATATCCTGAAACTGGCGTAAAACAAACCAGATTGTGATCACTGCGGCTGCCAGATCTGCGATCGGTCCTGCGTACATAACACCGTCGATGCCCATAATTAATGGGAGAATCAGGATCAGCGGCAGTAAAAACAGGATCTGTCTGGTCAGAGATACGATCATACCAAGTTTTGCCTTACCGATAGAGGTAAAGAAACCGGAAGACATCGGCTGGATGCCGTTGATAAAGGTCATAAACATAAAAATACGGAAATAACGTTCCGCAAACCGGAAATATGCTTCACTTCCTCCGCCGAACAGAGAAATGATCTGTCGCGGGAAGATCTGGAAGCAGATGAAAAATACAATACCTGCCACTACCGCTGCTGTAGCTGCTTTGCGGTAAGTTTCACGTACTCTGCTGTATTTTTCCGCACCATAGTTAAATCCGAAAATCGGCTGACACCCCTGAGAGATACCGATTCCAATCGACATAAAGATCATATTGACTTTGGAAATAATACCGGCACAGGCAATCGGAATATCTGCTCCATAGTCAGACTGTGCGCCGTATTTTCGCAAAATATTGTTCATTGTGATCTGTACGATTGCCATGGCAACCTGATTGATTCCGGAAGCCATGCCAAGTGCTGCTATTTCTTTCGCATATTTTCCCCGTGGGATCAACTGAGACTTTGTCAGTTTCATTTTGGAGAATTTCCAGAAATAGATCAAAATCATAATTCCGGAAACCACCTGTCCTAAAACGGTTGCCCATGCAGCACCTTTGATGCCCCAGTGACAGACAAAAATAAACAGCGGATCCAGAATCGTATTGATGATCGCACCAGTCAGCATACAAGCCATGGAAAAAGACGGGCTTCGATCAGCACGCACCAGATGGCATCCTCCGGTTGTCAGTGTCAGAAATGGAACACCGATGGCTGTGATTCCCGTATAATCAAGCGCATACGGCAGTACTTCCTCGGTGGCGCCAAACACATGCATCAGCGGACTTAAAAAAGATAATGTCACGACAGTAATGATCACACCACAGATGACCAGTAACGATAATCCACATCCGGCATAATTTTTCGCTTCTTCTGTATGACCGGCACCGGATTTCAGATTAAAATTGGAGGCACTTCCGATTCCAAGCAGCAAGGCTACCGCGGTACAGATGATATTGACCGGGAATGCAATATTTGTCGCTGCATTTCCAAGCATACCAACACCCTGTCCAATAAAAATCTGATCTACGATATTATATAAGGAACTTACCATCATGCTGATGATCGCCGGAATCGTAAATTTTAAAATCAGGGAGCTGATCTTTTGAGTGGCAAGCGGATTTTGTTCTTCTACAGACATGGAAAAGCACTCCTTTCGCTTCATTATTTGTATCTTGTTATTTCAGTCGTAAAATCATATATATTTCACTTTTTCATTTTTTACGGTTAAACATCCAATATAATAACACACCATTTCCGTTTTTTCCAGTTTTAATTTGCTTTTTTGCCAAAATCATGCTACCATTTTTTATTAGCGAATCACGCATTTTCAAATAAAAATCGTATCAAAATGATATGTAAAAATTTTATTTGCATCAAAAAAGTGATTCAGACAGTGAAGTTAGGAGGAGTTTTATGGCTCTTGATGGTATTGTAGTTGCCAGTCTGGCAAAAGAACTACAGGAAAATTTTACAAATGCAAGGTTGAGTAAGATCGCGCAGCCGGAAAAGGATGAGCTGCTTCTTACCATGAAGGGATCAAACGGTCAGAAACGTCTGCTTTTGTCTGCAAGCGCTTCTCTGCCGCTGGTCTATATTTCAGATAAAAATAAACCAAGCCCGATGACCGCACCGAATTTCTGCATGCTGCTTCGAAAACATGTGGCAAATGGACGGATCACTGCGATCACGCAACCGGGAATGGAACGAATCATTGTGTTTGAGATCGAACATCTGGATGATCTTGGTGATCTCCGGCATAAAAAACTGATCATTGAGTTGATGGGAAAACACAGTAACATCATCTTTTGTGATGAAAATGACATGATCCTTGACAGTATCAAACATATTTCCGCACAGGTAAGTTCTGTCCGTGAAGTACTTCCGGGGCGCACCTATTTTATTCCGGCGCAACAGGACAAGATGAATCCATTAGAAGAAACGGCAGAACATTTTACAGAGCATGCGCTTTCCAAGCCATGCGGAGTTGCTAAAGCAATCTATACTTCTTATACTGGTATCAGTCCGTTAGCTGCGAATGAATTCTGTTATCGGGCAGATGTAGATGGTGATGCGCCATGTGCTTCTCTGAATGAAGCTCAGAAAGAAAAACTGGCAGAGGTCTTTCTGGCAGCGATGATCGATATCCGGGAAGGTCGTTTTTATCCAAATATCATCATGCATCAGGAGGAACCGGTGGAATATGCGGCAATTCCGTTGACTTCCTACGCATCGGATACCGTAGTTTCCTATGATTCTATTTCGGAAGTGCTGGAAAACTATTACGCACAGCGTAGTCTCTATACCCGTATGCGGCAGAAATCCGCGGATCTGCGTCATGTAATCACAACACTGCTGGAGCGTAACCGTAAGAAATACGACCTGCAGAAAAAGCAGTTAAAAGATACAGAAAAACGGGAAAAATACAAAGTATACGGCGAACTGATCCATACGTATGGATATCAGTTAGAGGAAGGATGCAAAGGATTTGATGCGTTGAATTATTATACGAATGAGACGATTCATATTCCGTTGGATGCTACGATTTCACCACTTGACAATGCGAAAAAGTATTTTGACCGGTATGCAAAACTGAAACGCACGTATGAGGCGTTGACAGATTTGATTGAGGATACACAGCTTGAAATTGATCATCTGGATTCTATTGCTACTGCATTGGATATTGCAGAGACAGAAGCTGACTTACAGCAGATCAAGGAAGAAATGATGGAAAGCGGTTATATCAAGCACAAATATTCTAAAAAGAAAACACAGGGCAAGAGCAAACCGTATCATTACCGTTCTACCGATGGATTTGACATCTATGTCGGTAAAAACAATTTCCAGAATGATGAGCTTACCTTCAAATTTGCAGAAGGCAATGACTGGTGGTTCCATGCAAAAGGCATGCCGGGTTCTCATGTGCTTGTGAAAACAAAAACAGGTAAAATGCCGGATCGCACGTTTGAAGAAGCCGGACGTTTGGCTGCTTTTTATTCCAAAGGACGTGGTAATGAAAAAGTAGAAATTGATTATCTGCAAAAGAAAAATGTAAAAAAACCGAATAAGGCAAAACCGGGATTTGTGGTTTACTATACAAACTACTCTCTCACCATTCAACCGGATATTACAGGGCTGGAACTGGTTTCTGAATAATCTGTTTCGATTGTATATTATTCTTACAATTATGTGACTATGGTGAAATGAGCGCAAAACATTCAACATGCTAGTATGGTTGACAAATGTAGATCATGAACTGATTTTGCTCATGACATAATATTTGAAGTCAAACCTTTTTGCTTCATAAGTTAACAAAAAATGGATGTCAAGATTTCTGACATACACTGTTCAGAAAATGGCATCCATTCTTTTTGATTATTTAACTTTAAGATTATTTTTCCGGTAGATTACGATTACAGGTTTTCTTTTGTCTCTGGATTTCGTGCATATTCCTGCCGCTGCTTATCACCCCAGATCGCATGTTCATTCTTTTCATTCGTACGAATCTTGGTAGCGGTGCGGAGTTCATAGCTGAAAATTTTTCCGTCACCGACATTTCCAGTGTAAGCTGTTCTTTGGATCGTATCAATGACCTTTTCTTCCCATTTTTCAGAGGAAACTACAATCTCCAATTTAATCTTCGGCAACAGGTTGATTTCTACCTCAGAACCACGGACATAACGCTTTAATCCACGCTGGGTGCCACAACCCATGACCTGTGAAACCGTAATACCATTGACATGAATGGCATTTAATGCCTCTTTGACATCTTCGAATTTTTCTTCATTTATAATTGCTTCTACTTTGATTAACATAGATATCTCCTTTTGATTGTCCTGATTTTTTCAAAATATCATCTGATTTTCAAACTTTCACGTTTTTCAGAACATCGAATATTTTTCACATATATGTATTAATCCCAACCATTGAAGGACGGATAAGCTTTCTCACCATGTTCGGACAGATCCAGACCGATGGTTTCAGAACGGTCATCCACACGAATCTTTGTAAAGATGCGTACGATTCCGATACAAACCAATGTTCCGACTACTGCGATGGCAATTGTGATACCGATACCTGCCAGCTGTGCCAGAAACAGATGTACATCTCCGAATACAAGTCCATCCCAGCGTGCAGCACTGTTGATCGATGATTTTCCAAATAATCCGGTTGCGATACCGCCCCAGATACCACCGATACCATGGCATCCGAATGCATCTAACGCATCATCGATTTTCAGTTTCTGTTTGATCAGTTTTACGCCGAAGAAGCAGATTGGGCTGACTAATGCTCCAATGATAAATGCGGACCAGATCGGGACGAAACCTGCTCCCGGTGTGATTGCAACTAATCCAACAACTAAACCAGTGGATGCACCAACCAGTGTCGTTTTCTTATCCATGATCACATCCAGAAGCATCCAGGATAATAATGCAACTCCGGCGGAAATAGCGCTTGTCATAAACGCATGTGCGGCAAGTCCGTCTGCTTTTAAAGCACTTCCGGCATTGAATCCGAACCATCCAAACCACAGCATGGAAGCTCCCAGAACAACGAATGGAATGTTATGTACACGATAAGCAACTTTATTATATCCTTTTCTGCGTCCAAGTAAAATAGCTAATGTTAAAGCAGTGATACCGGAACTGATATGAACGACGTTTCCACCTGCGAAATCAACAGATCCGATGGCTGCCAGCAGTCCGCCTTCGCCCCATACCATATGTGCCAGCGGATAATATACAACGACTGACCACAAAGCGATAAAGAAAAATAATGCTTTAAATTTCATTCGACCAACAAGAGATCCTGTGATCAGTGCCGGTGTAATGATGGCAAACATCATCTGGAAAGCGATGTATACCAGATGTGGGATACTGTCTGCATAAGGTCCTGCCTCTGACATGTTAATGCCATGTAAGAATGCCCAGCGGAAATCTCCGATAATGCCTCCGTGGTTGCCACCAAAAGCAAGGGAATAACCAAAGGCTACCCACATTACAACGGCAAGCCCCATGATGGATACACATGCCATCATTGTGTTTACTACATTTTTTCTTCGAACCAGTCCTCCATAAAAGAATGCCAGACCTGGTGTCATAAAAAATACCAGCGCTGAGCAAATCATCATAAAAGCGGTATCTCCTGTGTTCATTTTCAAAATCCTCCTTAATAACCGGAAAATGCGACTCCATTCATTTTCCCTATTTCAACTCTCTGTGTTACTGAAAAATTATCCAGGAACACAAAAAGACGCCTGGATGAATTCATCCAGACGTCTTTGTCTTTCTGCGTCTGATTCTAGCACAGTAAAAATGTAATTGCAACACTTATTTGTGCCAGAGCCTTAAATTTTATACACAATAACAAATTTTACCCCTGCATCGTGGAAATAATCAGTAATTCTACCGCAAGCTGATCGGCCATCTGACCAGTTTTAATATTTTCATCGGTCTGTACGCTGGCACGCACGATCTCCTCTAACTGAGCCAGAGAAAAACTTTTTGCCTGTCCAAGATATTTGCGTACGGCAAATTCCGGAACACCGGCTTTTGCTGCCATTTGTTTGTTGTCAAAGCCTTTTCCCGTCATATCCCGAAGTTGCATCAGAATCTGGAAATGACGTGTCACCAGATACAAAATCCGCATGGCAGGTTCTTTGAGCATCAGCAGGTCATAATACAGATCCAGTGCTTTTTTCTGCTCCTTGCGTCCAATGGCATCTACCATATCAAAAATCTTACCATTGATCTGGTTGGCACAGATTGCTTCGACATCTGCCGCTTCAATCACGTCTTTTTCCATGGTATAGCAAAGCAGTTTTTCTAATTCCTGCGTGATCAGCTCCATATCGGTGCCGGTTTTGTCTAAGAACAGTTCCATCACCGGACGGGTGATCCGCTTGTTTTCTTTCTTTAATTTTCCAAGAATCCATTGCATCAGTACGGCATCCGTCTGACGCTTAAATTCTACCACGCTGCCAAACTTTTTGACCTGCTTATACATTTTGCCGCGCTTATCCACTTCTTCTTCCACAAAAATAAAATACGTGGTTTCCGGCAGTTCTCCCAGATATGCTGCAAGATCTTCGGGACTTTTTTTGAAAAATCCACTGTTTTCCACAAAAATCACACGCCGCTCTGCAAAAAACGGCATGGTCTCCGACAGATCGATCAGCGATGCCGGTCGGATATCTTTTCCGGAAAAGACAGAAGTGTTCATTGTATCTCCTTCTACACACAAACTGTCTCTCAGACGGTCTCTGTACTGCCGGACCAGATATGCCTCTTCGCCATATAGCAAATAAATATGTTTAAAATTTCCTGTTTTTAAATCTTCCTGTAATGTTTTCATGTCTCAAAGTATAATATGATTCCGAAAAAAACACAAGGCAGGAAAGAAAAATCTCTCCCGCCATAAGTAATTATAATATTACAATTTCTCATATAGATTCAAACACAACAATACCCAGTGAATATTTCACACACGCATAATTATTCCCTGAGTATATGACTGTGAACAGCAATACATGATATTCATCAACCGCCAAGTTCTACCATACGGTAAATACATCTGGCGGCACCTTCCATGACATGCTCCGGCAGGGTAATTTCTTCGCCGCCGCAACCTTTCAGGCAATTATAAATATCCATCAATGTTGTGATCTTCATATTCATACAGGTTAATTGTACAGTCAGTGGATAAAACTGCTTCTCCGGGCAGTCAAACTGTAAATGCTGTACGATGCTGTTTTCAGTACCGATAATAAACTCTTTATGATCGGATTTTTTTGCAAAATTCATGATTCCGGTAGTCGAACCGACATAGTCTGCCTGTGCAACGACTTCCTGCCGACATTCCGGGTGAACCAAAAGCAACGCGTTCGGATGCAGCTCTTTTGCTTTTCTGACGTGCTCCGGCGTTACGATCATATGACGCGGACATCCACCGGTGTAAAAAGCAAATTCTTTCTCCGGAAGCTGCTGTGCCACATAACGACCAAGGTTCGGGTCCGGAATAAATAAAATCTTATCTGCATCTAATTTTTTACAGATTTCAACAGCAGAGGATGAAGTAACACATACGTCACACTCTGTTTTCAGTTCAGAAGTGGTATTGATATAGGCAACCACTGCATGATCCGGATATTTTTGCTTTAAAGCGCGTAAAAAATCAAGGTCTAACTGCTCTGCCATCGGACATCCCGCTGCCGGATTGGCAAGCCATACCGTTTTTTCCGGACTTAAAATTTTACAGGTCTCTGCCATAAAACGGACACCGCACATAATAACGCCTTTGCAGTTACTTTTGGATGCCTGTACGCTTAAGCCATAAGAATCACCCATATAGTCAGCTACTTCCAAAATTTCCTGTCCCTGATACGCATGTGCAAGGATACAGACATCCTGCTCCTTTTTCATACGCATGATTTCCTGCTGTATTTCTGCTATTGTCATTTTATTTTCTCACTTTCTTACACAAATTCTGAATCAATCTCCTTTTGCATGGCATGACTCATTTGTATAAATTTGTTTCTCTACGTATGTTATGAAAAGAATCGTTCACGAATCTCCCATATTAAATCGCATGTAAATGTTTCATGGAAATATCCAGAATCGGTGCAGAATGTGTCAATGCACCGCTGGAAACAAAATCAACACCGATCTCCCGGATACGGGCAATGTTTTCTTTTGTGATATTTCCGGAACACTCTGTCTGTGCACGTCCATCGATCAGTTCTACTGCCTGACGCATAGTGTCCGGTGTCATATTATCCAACATAATAATGTCTGCACCGGCATCAACTGCCTCTTTTACCTGCTCTAAAGTCTCTACTTCAATTTCGATTTTACGGACAAACGGCGCATAAGCTTTTGCCATTTGGATAGCATTTGTAATGCTTCCGGCAGCTCCGATATGATTATCTTTTAACAAAACACCGTCCGAAAGGTTGTAACGATGATTGCAGCCACCACCAACCCGTACGGCATATTTTTCAAAAATACGACAGTTCGGCGTTGTTTTTCTTGTATCCAGTAAAGTTAATCCACTGCCTTCCAGAAGGTCTGCCACCTGACGGGTATAAGTTGCAATGCCGCTCATCCGCTGCAGATAGTTCAATGCCACACGTTCTCCGGAAAGTAATACGCGGATATCACCGGTAACCGTTCCAATCAGATCTCCCGGTTTTACGCGGTCTCCGTCTTTTACCTGAAATGTCACAACCGTTGCCGGATCCAGTAACGTAAACACGCGGGCATAGACATCCAGACCTGCCATAATGCCATCTTCTTTTGCAATCAGATCTACGGTTCCCTGCTGCGCCGTTGGCATTACCGCATTGGTAGACACATCTTCGCTTGTAATATCTTCTTGCAGTGCCAGACGGATCAGTTCGTCTGCCTGCAATTTCATCGTAATACTATTCATGACTCTTTTTCATCCTTTCGATCTCACTGCGTACTGCTTTATGGTATTCACCCAAAATAGCATCCCGGTCTTCGTATCTGCTGCAATCCAGTCTGCCCGATGCATCAAATTCCGGTTCTTCCCCAAACATAATGTCATCTGCGGCTCTCCGTGCAAATACCAGAGACTCCAGCAGAGAATTGCTTGCCAGACGGTTTTTGCCGTGTACACCGTTACAGCTTGTCTCTCCACAGGCATACAATCCTTTCATGGAAGTACGACTTCCCAGATCAACTTTGATACCGCCCATAAAATAATGCTGTGCCGGAACAACCGGGATTGGCTCTTTGCATGGATCATATCCCTCATCCAGACAATGCTGATAAATATTCGGGAAATGCTTCAGAATCGTATCCTTGCCCAGAGGACGCATATCTTCCCAAACACAATGACTGCCCTCTTTTTCCATCTGTGCAAAAATTGCTTTACTTACTGTGTCACGCGGTTGCAATTCGTCCGTAAACCGCTGACCATTTTTATCCAGCAGCAGAGCACCCTCACCACGAACGGACTCTGATACCAGAAAACGTCTTCCCGGCTTTTTTGAATACAATGTGGTTGGATGAATCTGTATGTAATCCAGATGCTCTAATACAATCTGGTGCTTCATTGCGATTCCAAGAGCGTCACCGGTAATATGTGGAAAATTGGTGGAATTCTGATACAATCCACCCAGACCACCACACGCTAAAACGACATGTTTGGCACGTACCGGGTATACCTCATTTTTTTCATCCATGATAATAATACCGCCGCACACGTTATCTTTGACGATCAGATCTACCATGGTCATATATTCACAGATTTTGATATTATCTTTCGTCTTTACCTCATCTAACAAAGTCTGAGTGATCTGTTTTCCGGTCTCATCTTCATGAAACAGGATACGTGGCTGGGAATGTGCACCTTCTCTGGTAAAAGCCAGATTTCCCTGTGCATCCCTTGCAAAATCAACGTGTCTGCGTACCAGATCCCGGATAATACTGTTTGAACTGCGGATCATCAGTTCCACTGCTTTTTCATCGTTTTCAAAATGTCCCGCACGCATGGTATCTTGAAAATAATCGTTGTAATCGCCTTCTCCACGAAGCATGCAGATACCACCCTGCGCCAGAAATGAATCGGACTGATCCGCTTTCTGCTTTGTGAGCAATAATACTTTTTTTCGCTCCGGAAGATTCAATGCACAGTACAAACCAGCAGCTCCCGTACCAACTATAATGACATCATAATACTCTTTCATATTCATACTCTTATCCTCTTTCCGGGCAGCATATATTAGCATGCGATTTCCCGATTTGGCTTATAGGGAAAAAGCGTTTAAACTGACCTAATATACACTGCCCGGATTCTTTTTGTGCTTTTGCCATTATACTATCATGGTTTACAGGTGTCAAGACACCTGTTATTATATCTGTCAGGATATGTAAAAATACATAATAGTTTACACGCGACATTTGTAAAAATAATCATTTCCCGAATACATGTGATGCGTAAACTATAACAAAAATACCTACCTTTTATCTTTGATAAAATACACTTCCTTCCATTTGCCATGCTCTTTTACAACGGAAATCTGTCCGCTTTTCATTGTATATGCAATGGATGTGTCTGCCTGTTCCAACCGTTCGATTGTCTCCGATGCCGGATGCCCATATCGGTTCTTTTCTCCACAGGAAATCACAGCTACCGCTGGTCGTATAGCTTCCAGAAACGTTTCGCTGCTGGAATAAGCAGAACCATGATGTGCTGTTTTTAAAACAGTTACTGGTTGCAATAAGTTTCGTTCCACCAAAATCTGTTCCTGTTCACTGCCAAGATCCCCTGTCAACAGAACAGAAAAACCATCGGATTCATAACGCCACACCTGCGACAGCGCATTTTTCTCCGTTTCTGCTTCTTCTGCCTCTGGATACAGACAGGTCATCGTGGCATCCTGCATCGTTAAAGTGGTATTTGCCTGAACAAATACAACTTCTGTTCCGTTTTCTTTTGCCAGCGTTACCAGATGTTCCAGTGCATCATCCGCCGGTGCTGCTTTTGCCAGCAATAATCGGCGAATCGGATAGCCGGATTCTAACGCTTCTGTCAAACCGGAAATGTGATCAGCATCTGTATGTGTCACGATCCATGCATCGATCTGCCGGATACGGTGATATTTCAGAAATGGCAAGACGCGATACGTTCCCACAGCACTTTCACTGGTGCTTCCACCATCAATAAAAATATGTTTCTGCTTTCCATCAGAAATCATAATGCCGTCGCCCTGCCCCACATCCAGAAAATATATTCCAGACAGATCTTTGGGCGGCACCAACAGGCACAAGGCAAAACATGCAACACATATTCCGGCAAAAACAGATCTTATTTTAGAATAAAGATTCCACTTTTTCCCAAAATGATATACGATCACATATCCACCAAAGATTCCATAATATAAGATCAGTAATTTCATAGACGGTTGTCCTGTAATCCACAAATGTCCCGGGAGCCTGTCCGTCAGATCAATCCCGGTTTCGTAAATATTTAAAATCCAGTGGCAGAGAATCAGAATCCACTTGGAACAAACCGGTAATTTCATACCGACAACTGCGCCAAGTACTCCAAAGCCAAGCAGCCAGCCACATAACGGGATCACCAGAAGGTTTAAAAACAGTGCATACACCGGAATTTCATAATAAAACCATGCCGTCAATGGCATCAGCCATAATTGCAAAAACAGATTCAGTCGCAATCGTTTCCAAAAGTCCTGAAACCATGTCCCAACACGACCTTTTATATGATTTTTTCTCTTCTCTGATGCAGTTTGTATTGCTTTTTCTCTCTCCGATCGCAGACCGGAATATACCGTAATCGCAAGTAATGCTGTAAAAGAAAATAAAAATCCACTCTGATAAATTGCAAAGGGATTGCGAAGCAAAATGATACAAGCAGCCAGCGCCAGTCCATGGGAAGCATCGTATTTTCGCCCAAGTATTTCTGCGCCCATGATACATAGATACATGATGACTGCCCGCTGCGCGGACACACCAAAACCACTCATCATGGCAAAGCCAAACACACAGAGACTGCTAAGCAGCGCTGCACAGGGGTAAGAACGCCGACAGCGGCGGAGAAAACGGTACACACTAAATCCAAATACCGATATATGTAATCCTGAAACTGCCAGAATATGCGAAATCCCGGCTTTTCGATAGCTTTCCTTTGTCTGCGCATCCAGTTGTGCATTACTTCCCGCTACCAGCGTCGATAAAATGCCGGCATCACGCTCATTTAACTCTGTAGTATATGTTTGCATAATTTTTTATTGTAACTGATACAGAACTTCCCGTATTGAAAAACGCGAAGGCTTTTGTACGGTAACAGTATCCGCGTAAAAACGGCAGGTAATATTCATTTGCTGATAATAAGCAGCAAAGTCAAAATTGCCTTCATTCCTTGCAGGTAAAAAAACGTCCAGTTCTCCTTCAGCGGTAAGTATTGTTCCGATAGAACAGTTGTCTTTTGTTGTATATAATAAAATATTGCCCAGAAACACGGGCGTTTGATCTGTCTCCAGATACGTTTGTTTGATTTGATATAGATATTTGTCAGATTTTTGTTCTTTTTGTGTCAGGATTCCACTGATACGAACCGATGTTTCCATGTGCTGTTCTGCCAGTGAAACCCGTTTTGTGTACTGCATTGCCTGATGCCGTGTCAATCCAAACCCGGATAGCACAGCACCTGAAAGAAGCAATGCTAATATCACGCATTCTTTTTTTGCCGGGTGCAGATAACACACTGCACCAATGCCTGCCAGAATCAAAATGGCAGGAAGTATCTGGTGCTGCGGCATTTGCCCGGCAAGTAAAATTCCCGCCGTATAAGCTGCCGCAAACAGCCAGATGTGATGCCTATTCGCCAGAATCAAGCAATCCCTCCTTCTCCTGTTTCTGTACGATCTCCACATCGTCGCCTTCTTCCGTCACAAGATCCAGATTGCGTTTATAATATTCTTTCAGGGACATCTTATCCCGATAAGTCAGGTTTGTTTTTCCGTTGACTGCGATCTGGACGGTCTTTACCGTATCCAGTTCCGTCAGTGAATCAACGATCGAATAAATGATTACATCTTCCCGAATCTCAAAATTTTGAGCTAAGAATCCTTCATCCAGATTCACCAGACACACACCATCCATAACGGATACGCTGACCAGATTTGTTCCGAACGGAATCGCTGCCTGCGCATTGGAAGAACGCGGTCCGTCTAACAGCTGCTCCATTACCAGTTTTTCAATAGAAGTATTGCTGGAGTAATAAACATGCTGCGTCTCACGTACCAGTCCGTCACCATTCTCCGAAGCAAAATACAAGGTCAGGTTCGCTTCCTGAATGTTGTTGATCTTCTCTCCCGGATTTTCCACAAAGGAATCATTGGTCAGAATGCCAACCTCTACGCCGTTCGCATCCTTCAAAGGCAGGTTATCCACATACATGGAAACGCCTTCGACGCCTTCGATCTGCATCATATTATGCACAATCGCACCCCGGCATAAAACCTCCTCCAGCGGCGCAATCTTGCCATATTCTTTGTTAAAATACAGATAAAGCTGATGATCGGTATATTCATAACGTTCAATTTCCACTTTGTCCGGTAAAATCTGCTGATAATCCACATCGTCGGTCTTTTCCGACATCTGTGTGATAAATTCTTCAATCAGTCCTTCCGTATCTGTAGCAGAAGGATCATATGGTTTGTTTACAATTTTTGTTCGCTGTTTGTTCAGATAATACATGGAATAGCCGCTGCTTTCCGCTTTTTCTTTTTTACAGGCGGTCAGCATACTGCCCATGGAGATCAGAACAAACAGTAAAATACCAAAACGTATTAATTTTCTCATGGAATCCCCCTTACCGGTTACCCTGCAATATAGGTGAGCGGAATACGAACCGTAAATGTCGTACCTTCGCCCTCCAGACTGTGAACCTTAATGGCGCCACGATGCATAATGATCGCATTTCGTGCAATGGCAAGTCCCAGACCGGTTCCGCCGATTTCTCTGGAATGTGATTTATCCACGCGGTAAAAACGCTCAAAAATACGTGTCTGTGCCTCTTTTGGAATACCAATGCCGTTATCTTCTACTGTTACAAAGAAATTCTGATGATCTGCGTTCAAAGTCACGTGTACCCATCCTTCTGCATTGTTGTATTTGATACCATTTTCAATGAGGTTCGACAGTGCAAGTGTCAGCTTCACCTCATCTACTTCTGCCACAACCGGACGGAAACTTTCCATTACCAGCTCTACATTCTGCCGCTGTGCGATCGGTTTCAGCCGCTTCATAATACGTTCCAGAAGTTCATTGATATTTACACTTTCGATATTGATATTTCCTGCCGCCTTATCCATTTTTACCAGAGACAGCAGATCGTTGATGATCTTGTTCTCACGGTCAATTTCCGCACCGATATCGGACATAAACTCCCGGTAAAGTTCCACCGGCGTATCCTCCTGACCGATCAGGGAATCTGCCAGTACTTTCATGGAAGTCAGCGGTGTCTTCAACTCATGAGACACATTTGATACAAATTCCTGACGGCTTTCATCCAGCGTCTGAAGACGGCGGAGCATTTCATCACAGGCATTCGATATTGTATCAGTTTCAGAATAAGAATGGACACTGATAAAGTCTGCCTCATAACCATCCTGGACATCTGTAATGGATTTCGTTAAACGCTTAAACGGTTTTACCAACGCTCCGGATACAGCAAAGGCAATGATCACTACTGCCACGCCTGCCAAAAATTGAAGCATCAGTGCGTACTGTTTTAAAATCTGCAGCGTTGCAACAATACTGTCGGTAGACACGCTGACCAGCATCACACCAATGACATTTTTGCCGGATTCATCGTTGATCGGCAGTGTCATTTCGATATAACGGTTGTCAGAATCGTATTTCTGGACGGTTTCTCCCTGATATGCCTGCATGACTTCTTCGGAAAGAATCGTTTTCTGCTCATCCAACGCATATGTATCTTTTACAATGTGAAACGCCTGATCAATCAGCATCACCCTTCCATCATAAATGGTAGAAAGCTGTTCTAACTGCGTCGTAATATTCTGTGAGGAAGTATTTTCCAGATAATTATTTGCCACGATTTGTGTTGCCAGCAGTTTTGCCTGACTGGTAATATCTACCGTGCGGGTTTCCACAGCCCGGGATTCGTAGGCAGATAAAATGCCCGCCCGCAGCGAAAAGCCGGGGGCGATGCCAAATACAATCAATAATAGAAAAATTCGAAATTTCAGACTTTTAAAATATGAGATCACTGTTTTCAATGCCATTACCTCTGCTGATCAGAATGATAATAATAGCCGACGCCCCATTTGGTGTGAACGTATTTCGGCTCACTTGGATTGGTCTCCACTTTTTCACGCAAACGACGTACATGTACGTCTACGGTACGAAAATCTCCCTGATTCGGGTTCTGATATCCCCATACAAGGTTCAGAAGTTTTTCTCTGCTGTATACTTTCTCCGGTGTCTTTACCATCAGTTCCATCAGATCAAACTCTTTTGCAGTCAGCTTGATCTCACGTCCGCTGATAAATAACCGTCTGCTCTCGCAATCCAGTCTGACGTCTCCGTCCACAATGACATTCGGATTCGTATCTACTTCCTTCTTCGCGGTACGACGCATAATCGCTTTTAAGCGGGCTTTTACTTCCAGAATGTTAAACGGTTTCGTTATGTAATCGTCTGCACCGTATTCCAGTCCCAGAATTTTGTCCATATCATCGCCTTTTGCGGTCAGCATTACGATCGGAACGGAAGAAAATTCACGAATCTGCTGGCACACCTGAAATCCATCCAGCTTCGGCAGCATAACATCCAATAGAATGATATCATAACGGTTAGCATGCGCCATTTCCAACGCTTCCTCGCCATCATAGGCACAATCCACTTCCATACCATCCTGTTCCAGACTGAACCGGATTCCTTTCACGATTAATTTTTCATCATCTACAACCAGCACTTTCCTTGCCATTTTGTCACCTCATTGCACTGTAATATTATCTTTTAACTTATCAAATGTTCCCTGTTTGATGCCATCCACTTCCATAATTCCTTCAATCGAAGCAAAGGCACCATGTTTTTCTCTGTAAGCGATGATCTGTTCTGCTCTGGTCTGTCCAATTCCCTTTAATGTCATCAGTTCTTCCGCGGACGCTGTATTAATATTCACTTTCCCGTCGGATCGGATACCACTGTTTTGTGTGGCAGCGTCTTCCTGTGTGACAGTCTCCTCTCCCTGAAAGGGAATCCGGATCATCTGCCCGTCCGTCAGCGGTTCCGCAAGATTTACAGCTTCTGTTTTCGCTGTATCCAGCATGCCACCCGCCTGCTCCACAGCTTCATAAATTCGACTGTCAACAGACACTTCATAGACACCCGGTGTTGCCACCGCGCCGCACACATAAACGTACAAAGACTCTGACACGGGTTCCGCTTCATTGACGGAATCAGCGGAAGCCTGTTCTTTCGACGTTTGTTCCGTAACAGACAGTTCGTAAGCATCCTCGGCACCATTATCCAGAAACTGATCCGGATTTGCCCCACATGCGGTCAGCATGCAGATCATACCGATGCTCACGATCATCCTTAACCATCGTTTCAATATAGAATTCACTCCTTTACCTGTCGGCAAAGAAGGTTCCCTCAAATACCTGTAACAATTTTATCAAATATTACAAATATTACAAGCCTTGTTTTTGTTATCTAAAAAATTCTTAATAATTTCTAAACAGCAAGGCAAAAGTTTTTCGCGTTAGCAAAGCGTACTTATCTATTTCGAATTCGTACACCAGTTTTACTACTTCCGCTCCCACTGAAATATAACTACGCCTGTGATCGCAATTGCCATTCCAATCAGTTTCTGCATCGACCAGTCTGCTTTCTCCGTCCCAAACCACCCAAGCAGTTCAATGACGTACGCTGTAATCATCTGAGCAACCACGATAAACAGTACTGCCTGCGCCGGACCAAGAGTATTCATACTTTTTACAACCGTCAGTGTGATAAACGCACCGATCACACCGCCCACCAGCACATATTTCGGTTGTACTTTCCAGAGTGCTGCAAAGGAGCTTCGATCTGAAATGCCCCACGCCGCCAGGCAGACTGCCAGCGCGGTAAACTGTACCCAACTGTTTGCCACCCATAGACTGCTCTGCTTTGTTACATCGGTATTAAATACACCTTGAACACTCATTAACATTCCGGATAAAATCGCAATTAAAATTCCCACCATAAGTCCCGCTTCCTTTTTACTTTACATGATATATTTGCATAAATATTCTGCGCATTCTGGCAATACGCCAATCGCTATATCAAACGAATCGTTAGAAATAATCAAAGCGCGTTATTGATATAGTTTTTTCATTTGCGTCTGATATATTTTTATGCATGTATCTACTATCATGTCACGAAACAGATTTTTTATACTTGAGAACTTTTCCTTTCCGTTGAGAGCACGTATCCGCTTATGCACGCGTAAAAACAGACAGTCATGCTTTCCAAAAGAAAAACACAACTGTCTGCCTGATTTTTCAAGTCAAACGATTCAAATTGGACATATGTAAGACTTGGTGCATGATTCTGGTCAGCGTAAGCTGTCATATTCTTCTCAGAATCACTGCACTCTGCATTTGCTTAAAATGTAGCAAGAACCTCATCTAATTTCGCGATCATCTCATCCACATGCTCTTTTTCAATCACAAGTGGTGGAACAAAACGAACTACGTTAGAACCTGCCGTAATGATGATCAGACCTTTCTCCAGTGCTTTTGCAGCTACCTGACCAACCGGAATAGTCATTTCCAGTCCCTGCATGAGTCCCATACCACGGCGGTCTGTGATAAAGTCATATTTTGCAGCCAGTTCATCCAGCTTCTGCTCCAGATACGGTGCGATCTCATGTACATGGTTGATGATCTGATCTTTTTCAAAAATATCAAAAACTGCGCTGACAGCAGCTCCTACGAACGGGTTTCCACCGTAAGTGGTTCCATGATCACCAGGTGCCAGAGATTTATCTGCCACTTTCTGAGTCATCATAAATGCACCTACCGGCACGCCACAGCCAAGTGCTTTTGCAACGGTCATGATATCCGGCTTTACACCATAATTCTGCCACGCAAACATTGCTCCGGTACGTCCCATACCACACTGGATCTCATCCAGAATGAGTAAGATGTCTTTCTCATCACAGAGTGCACGCACACCTTTTAAGAACTCCGGATCAGCCGGATAAATACCACCTTCGCCCTGTACGGTTTCCATAATGATCGCACATGTTTTATCAGTGATCTGTGCTTTTACGCTCTCCAGATTGTTATACTCTGCAAAGCGAATACCCGGGATCAGCGGCTCAAACGGCTCCTGATAATGTTTTGTTCCGGTAACAGATAACGCACCAAGACTTCTTCCGTGGAAAGAATGCTGCATTGCGATCACTTCGTGACCTGCATGTCCATCTCTGGTATAAGCATATTTTTTTGCTGCTTTTAATGCACCCTCGATAGCCTCTGTACCACTGTTGGTAAAGAAAATACGATCCATATCTGCGGCAGCCAGTGCTTTTTCAGCTGCTTCCATGGTTGGTACATTATAATATAAATTAGAAGTATGTAATAATTTATCTACCTGATTTTTCAGAGCATCATTGTACTCTTTTTTGCCATATCCAAAGGCGCAAACGGCGATACCAGCCGCAAAATCAAGATACTGTTTATTGTCTGTATCATACAGATAAACGCCCTCGCCGTGATCTAAAACAACCGGGAAACGATTGTAAGTATGAAGCAGCGCCTGCTCTGCATGGTCAATATAATTCTGTTTATTCATGGTCAAATCTTGCCTCCTCATCTCCAAGGATCGCTGTACCGATTCCTTTGTTTGTGAAAATTTCCAGTAACAGGCAGTGAGCCATACGTCCATCTAAGATATGAACTCTGGAAACGCCGTTTTCTACTGCATGGATACAGTTATTTAATTTCGGAAGCATACCGCCAACGACATAACCGCTGTCAAGCAGGTCTTTTGCTTCAGAAACTGTCAGTTCAGAAATCAGTGTGGACGGATCTTTCGGATTGCGGTAAACACCTTCGATATCTGTCAGGAATGCAAGTTTTTCCGCATGAACTGCTGTTGCAATGGCGCATGCCGCATCATCTGCATTGATATTGTAAGTCTGATAATCATCACCCAGACCGATTGGGCATACGATCGGAAGGAAATCTTTCTCTAACAGATCAAATAAAATCTTTGGATCTACAGATTTTACATCGCCGACAAATCCAATGTCCTGTCCCTGAGATAATTTTTTCTCAACTTTCAGTAATCCACCGTCTTTACCGCTGATGCTGACTGCCTGTACACCCAGTTTTTCTACCATAGATACCAGAGATTTTCCAACTTTTCCAAGTACCATTTCTGCAATCTCCATGGTTGCGGCATCTGTTTTTCTCAGACCGTTTACAAACTCCGGCTCCATTCCGGCTTTTGCTACCCATTTGCTGATCTCTTTTCCACCACCGTGTACGATGATCGGTTTAAATCCAACCAGTTTCAGCAGTGTTACATCCTGAATGACACGCTGTTTTAATTCTTCATCCAGCATGGCACTTCCACCGTATTTTACAACAATGATCCGGCGGTTGAAACGCTGGATATATGGTAATGCCTCAATCAGCACCTCGGCTTTCGCCCGTAATGCTTCGTATTTATCTTCGTTCATCTATCTGTCCTCCTGTAACAAATCACTTTTTTACATTTTTATGCATATCTATTTCTTATTTATCTATCAAACATCTGTCAAATCAGCCTTTCTGTTTATAACAAAAAGCTGGTTATGCACTCTCACATATTTTACTATAACAGATCAAAGTATATTTTCATTAAGAACGATAATCCGCATTGATTTTTACATAATTATAACTCAGATCACAGCCCCATGCAGTTCCCTGTGCTTCACCAAGCTTCAGATCTGCAATAGCTGTCACTTCCGGCTCGGATAAAATCTTGGTTGCTTCTTCCTCACTATAATCAAGTGCAACACCATTTTCGATTAGTTTGATCTTGCCGCCTTTGCTTTCAAAATACAGATCTACTTTATCTGGATCAAAGGTCGCTCCGGAATATCCCATGGCACAGAGGATTCTTCCCCAGTTTGCGTCATGTCCGAAAATAGCTGCTTTTGTCAGGCTTGAACAAATAACGGATTTTGCAAGTACCTGCGCCTGCTCTTTTGTCTCTGCATTGACAACAGTTACCTCAAATAATGCAGTTGCACCTTCACCGTCTCCTGCCATCATTTTTGCCAGTGTCGTGTTGACAAAATTCAGCGCCTCACAGAATGCATCATAATCTGCACCTTTTTCTGTAATCTCCGGATTTCCTGCCAGACCATTTGCCATCAGAAGCAAAGTATCGTTTGTAGAAGTATCTCCGTCAACAGAGATCATATTGAAGGTATCTTTGACATTGGCAGAAAGTGCTTCCTGTAATAATTCTTTGGAAATTGCAAGGTCTGTTGTCACAAAGGCAAGCATGGTGCACATGTTCGGATGAATCATACCGGAACCTTTGCACATACCACCGATAGTAACGGTTTTTCCGCCAACTTCAAATTCCACTGCCACTTCTTTTTCGTGTGTATCTGTGGTCATAATGGCTTTTGCTGCCACATTTCCTGCTTTCACACCGTCTGCAAGCTTCGGTGCTAATGCCTCAACACCTGCCATAATACGGTCGATTGGAAGCTGTTTTCCAATGACACCGGTGGATGCCACGCAAACAGCACTTGCCGGAATACCAAGCACTTTTGCTGCCTGATCCGCTGTCTTCTGACAGTAATCTAAGCCTTCCTGTCCGGTGCAGGCATTAGCGATACCTGCATTAACAACAACTGCCTGTGCATATTCACTGTTTTTTACGATATCCCGATCCCAGAGTACCGGTGCCGCCTTTACAAGATTTGTTGTAAATGTTCCTGCCACACGACATGGTACCTGACTGTAAAGCATTGCCATATCGGTACGATTTTCATATTTGATTCCGGCTGCGGTGCAAGCTGCCTGGAATCCCTTTGCCGCGGTCGCGCCACCTGTAATCTGTTTCATGATCCAATCCTCCTGTAAGATACCTGTCACATATGTTTCAATGCATATCCGGTATCATTGTATCTGTTATTTTTATCTTTTTATTTCATTTCAAAGTTCATCTGAAAAATCATTTAAAAACATTGCTTTTTATTCGTTGAATTTTGTAATGTTTTCATCATTTAAAACAAAGTCATAATAATTTACATCGTCTCGCATCTTCCAGCCTTCTTCCTGCCAGAATTGATTGCCAAGTTCATTTTTCTTAAATGCGATCAGATTGACTTTGTTGATCTGTTCACTCTGTAAGGCACGCATTGCTGCAGTTGCCATCTGTTTTCCAATACCGCGGTTACGATAGGCTTCATTCACGCATACATGGTAAAAACATCCGGTTCTGCCATCATGTCCGCATAAAATCGCGCCCACCAGTTTGCCGTCAGCTTCTGCCACGATACTTGTGATTGGATTCCGTTTCAGGAAACGTTCGGTTCCCTCTCTGGAATCATCAATGCTTCGAATGCCAAAGCCTTTGATCGTCATCCACAGTGCATATACTTCATCGTAATCTTCAATCGTCATCGGACGAATCTTTATTTCCATAAAATCCTGTTTCCTTCCATATATTTACGGGAACATTGGAACAAGATTCAATCCTTCGCTTTCATCCAGACCAAACAACAGGTTCATATTCTGAACTGCCTGTCCCGCAGCACCTTTCACAAGATTGTCAAGTGCTCCCATCATAACGATTCTTCCGGTACGCTCATCAATCTTGAAATTAACATCTACATAGTTGCTGCCCTCTACCCATTTTGTCTCAGGCACAACATCTTTTTCCAGAACACGAACAAATTTCTCATTCGCATAATATTTATCATAAGCAGCTTTCACTTCTTCATAAGCAGGAAGAGAACCGTCTGCTTTCTTCCTTAAAGTCGCATACTCTGTTGCCAGGATACCACGGTTCATCGGAACCAGATGCGGTGTGAAATTGATCACGATCTCTTTGCCGGCCGCATAACCAAGCTGCTCCTCAATTTCCGGGGTATGACGATGCGTTGCCACACCATATGCTTTCATATTTTCATTTACTTCACAGAACAGGTTTGCTACTTTCGCACCACGACCGGCTCCGGAAGTACCGGATTTTGCATCGATGATCAGTGTGTCCGGATCAATCAGTCCTTCTTTTACCAGCGGATAAGCGGTTAAAATAGAACAGGTTGTATAACATCCCGGATTTGCCACCAGACGGGCACCTTTCACTTTATCACGGTTAATCTCACACAGACCGTAAACAGCTTCCTCAATGAACTGTGGGCTCTTATGCTCGATCTTGTACCATTTTTCATAAGTAGCAACATCTTTGATACGAAAATCCGCACTCAGATCCACGATCTTTGTCTTGGACAAAATCTTCTCTGTCAGAACAGATGCTAAAAAACCCTGTGGTGTAGCGGTAAAAATCACATCTACCTGCTCACAGAGAGCTTCCATATTATCATCCAGACATGTCGCATCTACGATCTCAAACATGTTGTGATATACGGATGCATATTTCTGGTCAATGTAACTTCTTGATCCGTACCAGACAATTTCTACTTCTTTATGTCCCATCAGAATACGTACAAGCTCTGCTCCTGCATAACCTGTCGCTCCGATAATACCTGCTTTTATCATTTGCATCCTCCTTAATCTTCAACTGAACTGTTTCTTATAATAATACTTCTCGCGCAATTCGTAAAGTATTGATTTTCTGCTTTGCATATTTTATACATAAGAATGCATAATTATACATATATTCAGTTTTTTATTCATTCTGCCTTTTTCGGGTTTTTTTTGCTCTGCATCAAATAATAGCACAAGTTTTTTCAAATGAAAAGGACTTTTTACTTTTTTTGCCATTCTGTGCGTCCTGAATAAAAAGGTGTATTTTTATAAGTAAAATATGTATAAATTTACACTTGCAATCTCATTCTGATTGTAGTATGATGAATCAGGTCGAAAACAAAAGGTAAATTTGTTTTCAGAAAAATATTCAGAAGAAACGGTCTGTGACAGACAGATCTGCTTAATGATAAGAAAGAAAGGAACTATTACAATGAAAGAGAAAGTTATTTTAGCATATTCCGGCGGACTTGACACAACAGCAATCATCCCGTGGTTAAAAGAGACATACGACTATGATGTAGTATGCTGCTGTATCGACTGTGGACAGGGCAAAGAGTTAGAGGGACTTGAGGAGCGTGCTCAGTACTCAGGTGCTTCCAAATTATATATCGAAGATATCTGCGATGAATTTGCAGAGGATTACATCATTCCTTGCGTTCAGGCAGGCGCTGTATATGAGAATAAATATTTACTTGGTACTGCTATGGCTCGTCCGGGTATTGCAAAAAAATTAGTTGAGATTGCAAGAAAAGAAGGCGCTGTTGCTATTTGCCACGGTGCTACAGGAAAAGGAAACGACCAGATTCGTTTTGAGCTTTCCATCAAAGCACTTGCTCCGGATATCAAGATCATTGCTCCATGGCGTGATCCGAAGTGGACCATCGATTCCCGTGAAGGCGAAGTTGAATATTGTAAAGCACATGGCATTGATCTTCCATTCGCTATGGATCAGAGCTACAGCCGTGACTGCAACTTATGGCACATCAGCCATGAAGGACTGGAGCTGGAGAACCCGGCCAATGAGCCGAACTACGATCACCTGCTTGTATTAGGTGTTTCTCCGGAGAAAGCACCGGATGAACCGGAATACGTTACTATGACATTTGAGTCTGGTGTTCCGAAAACAGTAAACGGAAAAGAAATGAAAGTTGCTGATATCATCCGTGAGCTGAACCGTCTTGGTGGAAAACATGGTATCGGTATCATTGATATCGTTGAGAACCGTGTCGTTGGTATGAAATCCCGTGGTGTATATGAGACTCCTGGCGGAACAATCCTTCTTGAGGCTCAGAAACAGTTAGAGGAGCTGACTCTTGACCGTGCTACTATGGATGTAAAAAAAGATATGGGTAACCGCATGGCCCAGATCGTATACGAAGGAAAATGGTTCACACCGCTTCGTGAGGCAGTTCAGGCATTTGTAGAGTCCACTCAGAAATATGTAACCGGTGAAGTTAAATTCAAACTTTACAAAGGTAACATCATCAAAGCTGGTACTACTTCTCCATATTCCTTATACAGTGAGTCTCTGGCAAGCTTCACAACTGGTGACCTTTATGATCATCATGATGCAGACGGATTCATTACATTATTCGGTCTGCCGTTAAAAGTTCGTGCAATGAGAATGCAGGAACTGGCAAAAGAAAACCAGAAATAAATTTGTGCTTTGCACAAACGATAACTTCTTGAACGACAGTTCAAAAATTTCCCCCGGTAACAGAATGTTCTTATCACTCTGTTGCCGGGGCTTTTATCTCAGTCTGAGTTGAGACTCCCACTTCTGCAAATGGTGAGTAATAACAAATCTTTCTCAGTGGGAGTTCAATCTCCGACTGAGATAAACGCTCCGCGAGGGCGCACATTGTCTGGGAGACAATGGTTTTGCGCCGACCGGAACGGAGTGTAGAGTGCAGTGATTCTGATTAAAGTTTATTTCTTCTCATTTGGAAACTGTTTCTGCCCCAATACATCTACTCTGTTTTTCCTTTAATAAATAAATTCTGGATTCAAAATCCGTACATGGCTCTGCACCTTGCGGAACTTCTCCTGCACTCACATCCGTAGTGATCAATCCAAGGTTCATCAGTTCATCACCATAATGTTCTGTATTTGCCAGTTCATTCTCATACAGTTTATCCGGATCCAATCCCTGTAGTTTTACGCAGCTATATGGCAGATTTACACCATTCAGAACTCTGTAATAGCCAACAAGTGCTTTGCTTTTGTCTTCACTGACAACCATCCAGACCGTTTCATTTCCGTCAAACGGACTTTTCAATCTGTAAAATGTACCGAACTGAAGTAATTCACGATATTCCTTCATAAATCGGATCTGTGCTTTCACTTCTTCTATCTCTGCATCAGACAACTTATTCAAATCCAGTTCATAACCAAACGTTCCAAAATACGCAACATTTGCCCTTGTATGTAACGGTGTATTACGAAAAACCTGATGATTTGGTATTACAGATACATGGCTTCCCATGCTGCTGAGCGGATAACACATGGATGTCCCATATTGTATTTTCAACCGTTCTACAGCATCTGAATCGTCACTAACCCATCCCTGCGGTGCATAATAAAGCATTCCTGGATCAAAACGCCCTCCTCCGCTTGCGCAGGACTCAAAAAGCACCTCCGGGAACGCTGAAGTCAGACGTTCGTACAGATCATAAACGCCCAAAATATAGCGATGAAAAATTTCTCCCTGCTGATCCGCCGGATATGCGATACTGTAACATTCCGTAATGCTCCGGTTCATATCCCATTTTATATAGGATATGTTTGACTCAGAAAGCAATTTTGCAATCATCCCATAAATATAATCCACAATTTCTTTTCTTGAAAAATCCAGTACATATTGATATCTTCCATGAGATACTCGTCGTCCCGGTGTCTGTAACATCCAGTCTGGATGTTTTCTATACAGATCAGAATCTTTATTCACCATTTCCGGTTCAATCCAGAGACCAAATTTCATTCCAAGTTCTTCGATTCGATTTGCAAGTCCACTGATTCCATTTGGCAGTAACTCCATATTTGCAATCCAGTCTCCCAGTCCAGCGCGGTCGTTTCTTCTGGCACCAAACCAACCATCATCCAAAACAAATAATTCTACGCCACATTCTTTTGCTTTCCTTGCAATCGCAACCAGACGTTCTTCTGTAAAATCGAAATAAGTAGCTTCCCAGTTATTGATCAGAATCGGTCTGCATCGATCCCTCCAGTAGCCTCTGGCCAGACGTCTTCCGTAAAGCTTATGAAATGTCTGACTCATTCCATTTAATCCGTTCTCTGAATAGACCATGGCTGCTTCCGGAGTTTGGAACATTTCTCCAGCTTCCAGTTTCCAGTCAAATCCTTCCGGATTTATTCCCGCTGTTACTCTTGTCACATTGTGCGTGTCTACTTCCGCCTGAATACGGAAATTGCCACTGTAGATCAGACTGAATCCGATTGCTTCTCCCCGATATTCATTCGTATGTTTTCTCCGTAAAACCATAAATGGATTGTGTTCATGAGAAGAATTTCCGCGCCTGCTGTCAATTGCTGTGATTCCCTGTTCCAATGTTCTTTCTTTTATATAGCGTTCTCTCGCCCATGCTCCTGATAGCTGCATCCACACATAATCCTGATCTGGGAGATCCAGACTCAGACTCATTACATTTAACAAATGCACCGTTTCTGTTCCCGCATTTTTCACACAAACGCTCCGTGCAATTGCATTATACTCAGAAAAAACAGTATACAAAAGTTCCAGCAGCACTCCGGTCAATGCATCTTTCAAATAAACCCGAAGTGTCATTGCTTCTTCGTCTGATTCTGTATAAGTAGCCGGAAGCCCCTGTAATTTTACCTTTCCCGCTGTAATCTCATATCCTTCATACACAAATTCTGAGATTCGACTTCCATTTTTTTGCAATATTTCAATTGCAGGATGTCTGTAATCCGTTGTCCCGTATACCGGATATTCCTGCCTGATATGCTCCAGAGAAAAATTCCGGTCATCCTCATATATATACGAAGTCATGGGACGCTGACATTCTTCGACCAGATAAGAAAAATCTGCCTTATCATGAATTCTTTTTCCAAAATAAAGGTGTCCCATATGTCCGTTTTTTAATACGCACATAATGTAACTTATTTTGTCATTATATAAATGAAATGTTTTTGTTTCTTTGTGAAATACAATATTTCTCATAAATGTCTCCTCCAACAGATGCTACCAAATAGCTACATGAAAAAATCAGTTAAAGCAATACCGCATCTGTTCTGTTCCCTGTAAATTTTTCCATATAAATTTGCCATTTTCATATATCATATATCCATGCCAACTTTCCTCTTTTGGAATAGAAACAGATCCGGGATTCATATAAATATAATCCGGATGCTCTACGCATTTTGGTACATGGGTATGCCCATTCAGCAAAATGTCTCCTTTCTGAAGAGGTGGCAGATTGCCCTCATTAAAATGATGACCATGTGTGGCATAAATTATATTTTTTTCATCTGCAATCACACAATAATCTGCCAGAACCGGGAACTCCAATACCATCTGATCTACTTCCGTATCACAATTTCCCCGCACACAGAGAATGTCCTGTTTACGTTGATTTAACAATGTAATTACTTCCTTTGGATTGTAGGCTTTTGGCAGATCATTTCTTGGACCATGGTACAAAATGTCACCAAGCAATAATAACCGGTCTGCTTTTTCTATGTCGTATGCTTCCAGCAATTCTCTGCAATAATATGCTGATCCATGAATATCTGATGCGATCATCCATTTCATAAGTATTTTCCTCCACGTATCGTATTTACCAAATCTATATTATTATGCTTATGTTTTTGCGTTTTATAATAATAGTTACTAAATAATATTTTCTTTAAAGAACCAATGTCTCCAAATCTTCTGGTACAAAAATAGTTCCATTGAAATACTTTCTTCCCTCATTTTGATAAAGTTCTTTTCTCAGCAACAGATTTTTGTCTTCTGTGTGATATAACAGCAGATTTTTTACATGCAATTCTTCTGCCAGTTTACTTGCATCTGCCACTGTGGAATGATGCTTCTCATACGGATGAAAAATATCTGCTTCGCTCTCCAGACAGAATGCTTCATGTAATAACCATGTGCTGTTCTCTGCGTACTGTTTTTCACATGGATTATATGGCTCATCGCCGCAACAGGTAAGTTTTTCTCCATTTCCCAGTTCCATACAGAAACCGAATTGTTTCGCTTTCGTCGACTGGATATCAAAAAAAGTTACTTTTCGTGATAATATATCGACAGACTCACCATCTGCAACGGAAATGAGATGCAAACGTTTTCCAATAAATGCAACATCTTTCTTTTGCAGAAGTTTCTCTGCCAGATCCTTCAATAGCTCAATTACTTCTTCATGTGCATAGATTGTCGCATCTCCTTCGTATTCACCCTGTCTCATGTGCTGGCAGATCATCCGCATCATCCAAATGATACCAGTAATATGATCAATATGCTTGTGCGTCACAAAAATGGTTTTGATATCTTTCCAGTTAATTCCGGCATGTTTTAACTGATGCAGTATCGTACTTCCACCACCACCGTCTACCATAAAATATTTCTGATCTTCCTGTAATACAAAGCAGGTATTGTAGCACTCCGTCACAAGCGCATTTCCTGTTCCAAGCATTGTGAGTTCCATAATTTTCTCCTTCTGAATCAAAAAACTATGGGAACATTATAACACATATGATTTGTAAATACATATTTTTTCCATTCCTCTACACATTTCTATCACGCAATGTTATAATATACAAACATGATACGAAAACATTATTGAGGTGAAAAAATGACTATACGAACTGCTACTATGAATGACTTAAATGCGATCACTGCTGTGGAAGCAGAATGTTTTCCGGCGGCAGAAGCGGCTTCCAGAGAAGAATTTTCCAAACGACTGACATATTATAACGACCATTTCTGGTTGATGTTTGATGAAGATAAACTCATTGCCTTTGTGGATGGATTTGTAACAGATGAAGAAACTCTGACCGACGAAATGTTCCATGACGCTTCCCTGCACAACCCTAACGGCGCATGGCAGATGATTTTTGGTGTAAATACGATTCCTGATTATCGCAAACATGGCTATGCCGGTGAACTGATCAAATCCTGCATTGCAGACGCAAAAGCGCAGGGCCGAAAAGGACTTGTTCTGACCTGCAAAGAAAAATTGCTGCACTACTATGCAAAATTCGGTTTTGTAAACGAAGGACTTTCTGAATCCGATCATGGCGGCGCAGAATGGTATCAGATGCGTATTACATTTTAAAAAGGAGCCATTTTCGGCTCCTTTTGCTTCTCATATAGAATATTTTCTAAAGATAGCATACTAAGAAATAAATTACTTAACATCCTTAATCCACTGGTCAATCTGGCTTTGTGGTGTCTTTTTGTTGTTGCCTCCTGTGCATTTCTTTTTCTGTTGGTATCATAGCACTTGGAGTTCACTCCATGTCAAGAAATTTTATTCGCTCTACCGTAAAATGTAATGGCAACTTCCTGCTTATAGGACTTAATTCCGGGTAGCTGACGTTAGCCTTATATGACATTCTACTTCCAACGATAATGTCCCACAATATCATCCCGTTTTTCCAAAATATCCTGTTCATAGGATTTCTGCCACGGATCATTGTGATGAATCACATATGAAACACCATTTTTATTTCTTCGGTCTGAAACAATCCCGATATGCTTTTGAAAAATGATGATATCTCCGCCCTGCCACTGCTCTGTTTTGGAAACATCGGTGGTCAGGCTTTCTGCATTATTGACAAAAAACACCTGTAGATTTTTCACTCTGCGAAAGTCAATGTTTGAATCTGGCTCTTGGATATCATAATCTTCCGGATGATTCTGAATGTCTTCATTTACAAGCTGCATCAGATCATAACCGGCAGCCTGCATTGCAAATGCTACCACATCCGTACACACACCATAATTATCATTCGAATAACCACTGTTATAATATTTACTCTTATACTTCGGTTTTGTGTTAATATAATCCAAAGCTCCCTGAAGGATGTCTGTCTGATCGTCAATGTCATCCTGATCATAATCTATGGAGCTGTGCACTTGCTCATACTTTTGTTCGGATAAATCAGGTAACCTTTTCGGAGAAGTATGCTGATATCGAAGGAAAATGCCAATAACTATGACGACTACTATCACAAGTATAATAAAAATAAATTTCTTCTTTTTCATAAAATCTAACCTATATATTGTTCTGGTCTTCTAAGAGACAAGTAATCCTGTTTTTTTCTCGCTGTTTTTACTTCTTGAAAATCAATATCACAGATCAATAACTGCTCCGTATCATCTGCTTTTATAATTACATTTCCATTTGGAGCAATAACTAGAGATTCACCTGCAAACTCCATCTCGCCTTCTGTACCGACACGATTACACATTGCAATAAACACCTGATTCTGCATTGCCTGCACCCGCATTTCCCATTCAAATATTTCCATCGGTTCCGCTTTTGTGTTCTTCTCTCCAATTCTTTGTAAATGGTGGATCTGCCAAGTTTGTCTGCTATTAGAATATCAACAATCTCAATTTTTGAGTGCATTTATTTCGTTTTGCAGATATTCAAAAAATAACCCGATATGATAGCCATCCGCTACAGCATGAGCAATCGTAATATTTACGGGCATATCTATTCTATTACCATTCTTTTCATATTTTCCCATCGTAATAATTGGGAAAAAAGCCGGTTCCCCATTTGCCACTCTGCTTCCATAACCAGTAAAAGCCGTCCAAGGTGTACAGGAGATACAATAAAAATTTGCCGGTTGTTGTTCTTTTACTTTAATTCCTTTTTTGTCCTTATAAGTATGCATATCTGTTGTTATATTCTGAAAGCATTTTTCAAAATCTTCCTCATATTCCGACCAGCAATCGGAAAAAGTTTTGTCATCCTGATGAAAAATTGTATAATTTGGATTTATTTTATCCCATACGCATAAATTTCCTTCGTTGTCCCGAAACATCTTGAAATTTTCTATTTTATTAAGAACTTTGGAAACAATATAAATTACAGTCGGATAAAACTTATAGTTGTGTGTATGACAAAAATCCAATAAATTTTTAACATCAATTGGTGCTGTCATATTTACTTCAATTTTTAACTTCTCTGTATAATAACGATAATGTTCTTTACGCACCCATTTTTCAATATCTAGCTTTTTATAATTCATAAATTATGCCATCCCTTTTCATTTAGTTTTCTCCATTCGTTCACTGGAACGCTGAATAACTCGCGCATATGTATTTTCAGAATCCATCCTCTGTCAATATTTTCTCATAAGGTAAAAATCCGGCAAATTCCTCTGCTGCCACCTCGCCTCAATTGACATAACTTACAATACAATCTTCCCGGACAACATATTTCGGTAATTTTACCACATGCACTTCTGCCTGATATTTCAACAATAATTGGCAAATCTGATGAAATTTCTATCATATATCATGCCGCCTTTGCACTGTAATTTGTAAATCAACGATTTTATTTATCTATAAATATCTAAATCAGTATTCTATTCAACCATATTGTTATCGTTTTTTATACTATTTCATATCAAGTAAAATACCATACACAGCTTCATTCCCTTTAACTACAAAAGCCAGATTTTCCTTTGCCTGATTCAATAAGTGAAACAGTTGACGTACCTCGGACTGTCCGTTTTTCATCGGATGTATAGATCTGAAATACAGTTCATCGTCATAGTAATAACGTTCATCTAGCACCACAACCATTTTCTCAGTATCCTGAACTGCTGTAATGCCAAGTTCTGCACCTTCCATTTGTGGAAAATACTGATATTCCTGCCGTACATAATCCTGCACCAGCGTATCTGCCTCTTTTGCATCATTTGCGTACACCACAGACACATGTGGATATCCATTTTGATTTTTTCTTACAGGCAGATGCATCATATTTTGAATAAAAGAAGAAAGCTCTGCATTGGTGCGAATCCGATTTGTCAAGCGGAATGTCTGTAGATTCGGCAGTTCTTGCATCCGTTTCATCGTGCTCTGATCCATTTCTTTCGGTGAGATCATTTCTTCTGAATCACTGGAAAAAATGATCGGACGATCTTCACTCATATCCAGTAATACATTTAATTTTTCAACCGAAAGCAGATGTGCCTCATCCACCAATATCGCATGATAATCCTCTAACGAAAATTGTGTTTCCAACTGATTATCTGACAAAAAATCAATTCGCTGTAAACGTTTATGTAAAATTTCCCATTTCTTTCCTGCTTCCCCACAATGAATGATACAGACCTGCTGTCGGTTGGATAGTTTCATGGCAATATCATAAAGAAGCAATGTCTTTCCGGTCCCAGGCAGACCACTGAAAGAAAAATATCCGGTCTGTTCCTCGCGGATTTTCTTTAAAATCTGACGTTTGATATCCCGCTGCTGTGCCGTCAGAAAATATTCTTTGTTTAAAAATCGATTCGGTTCTGTCAACGGCGAAAACAGATACCATTCTGCCCGAAACAGATTTTCAATATCACCAGAATAGTCCTTACCCCCTTTTTGCAAAGCCGCACACAACTGATTCCAACTTGCCTCTATTACATGATCGTGATTTGTCAACCGCATCAGACGATTCTGACTGCTGATATAGGTATAAGACTGAATCGGCTTGCCAAGTACAGACAGATAATAACGATTCTGTATCAACTGCTTTTGTATCGCTTCCTCCGAAACAGCTCCACTTTTCAATTCAATATTGATGATCTGATTTTCTTTAATTTGCAGGAGATCAAATTCTTTGCCTAAACGCGGAATCTGAAAAGAATAAAACAGACGAAGTGCCGATACGTCTGGCACATGAAGTTCCAGCTGTTCGACCAGTGCCCGCATACTTTCCAGTTCCCACTCTTTCATTTTCAGCATGTGTTCTCTGCCGGATAACTGCTGCTCCAGTTTCTGTAAATGTTCAATATTCTGTTTTCTGGTTAATGCATAAATAGATATTGATTTCATAAATTACCCTTTATTTATTGTACAAAGATTTACTGCATTGTATCATTTTATGATTTCATTTCACTGTTACAATAATTTTATTAAAGTAGCACCAAACACCATCACGCAAACACCAACGATTTTCTGTACATTCATCGTTTTTTTCGGAGATTCAAATAACCCGAAATGATCTACCAGTATGCCGCCGGTTGTCAGACCAATCAGAATAATGATGACTGCCAGTCCCGTTCCAAAAATTTCTGCCAACTCTACGTTTGCAAGTACATAAATGCCACCGAATACGCCTCCGATCCACATCCACCATGGATTTTTCTTATTCATATGTTCCCGTGTCTCCACCACCGCACATTTCCCCTGCATCAATCGTAAACCGATACAAATAACGCATAAACAGCTTAATCCAACTGTAAATGAAATAGCAGACGCTTTGATCGGAGAATCGACAACTTTTCCCAGATGTCCGTTAATGGCAGTCTGCACACCACTTAATGCACCGGACAATACACCAAATATTCTCCATAGCCAGATATCCGCATGTGCATTTTCTTTCGGATTATTTTTGCCGGCTTCTCTTTTTGCCAGAGATACAATTACTACGCCAGCTACAACCAAAACCGCTCCAAAGATCCGAAATACGGAAATCGGTGTTTTCAATGAATAAAAGAATCCAAAATGATCAATTACCAGCCCCACCAGAATCTGCCCCAGAACCGGCAATATAACCGCAAGCGTTCCGCCCAATTTTGCAAACAGTAAAATATTTCCAGTAACATATATAAAACTACAGATTCCACCAAACCAAATCCAGACTGGCTCCTGCAACATTTTATCAAATGGAATATGTACACCCTGTCCTAAAATCAATAATAACAATACTAAAAATATCAATGAAACTGCAAAAGATACAAGCGATGCCCGATAAGGGGAACCTACTTTTTTCCGTAATCTTGCATTGATGCTTGTTTGAATCGGGACACCAATACCTGCCAGTATTCCAAAAATAATAGACATTTTCCAACCTCTCCTCTACTTCCTATTTTCTATCATACACCAAAAAAGACTATAAACCAAACTGTTATGTTCAGAAACAGTAAAATTTATAGTCTTCTTTTATGTTGAGACAAACTTATTATTCATTTATTTCATGTATTTTTTTATATTAACGATGTTATATGTATTTGTCAATCATTTATAGCATTTCGCCTTCCTATACCATTCCAGGAAGACATCTAACTTAAGCCTATTATCCAGATTCAATGTTCTACTGATAACTTTTCTTTCTCAAATTCACGGTCAGTTTTGATTCTATCATATAGTAATCCACTCAATCATACATGTTTTCCCATATCATATGCCTGTTGTAAAACCTGTGGACATTCTTTTACCAATCCGGCCTCCATGATATTTGGCGCATAAATTTTTCCCTTCACCACAGAATGATCCAAATGCTCCACAAATCCATCCAAATCTCCAAGGGAACGTTCAATGATATCTGTTCCAAGTCCTGCTGAAACAATATAATAAACATCCTTATGTCCAAGATTTTGCCAGATTGGATATGTTCTGTCGATAAAACATTTCATCTGTGCTGTCACACCATAAAAATAAACCGGAGTTGCCAGCACAAGCACATCTGCCTTCTGAAATATTTCTAAAATTTCAGCCATATCATCATACAGAACGCAGATTCCATTATTACGCATGCAGCCATCACATGCACGGCAAAATCCAATCTGCCTTTCCGCAATTTGAATCAGATCAACATGATGTCCGGATGCTTTTGCCCCTTCCTGAAATCTTTCACATAATAGTTGTGAATTTCCATTCTTTCTCGGACTTCCTGATATAATCAATACACGTTTTTGCATACTTTGTTCCTCTCTATTTTTATATATACATAAAAATTCCGAATAAGAATATATCTTTATAAATAAGAATATACTTTTTGTTCTGTTTATTAAAATAAATCCAACATACTATCCAGATAAATTGCTTCTCTGACCTGCAGTTGATACTCTGGTTTGGTCATATAATACAATAAAAATTCTAATACAATGGCACTACCTAATCCACGGCCTTCAATTTTAAAATTTGTAAATCCTATTGGCACATACACATTCTGAATATCGCCAATACTGATAAATGCTGGATTTTTCATCGCCTCTGAAAAACGATATCCATATGCAGCATTTGGTGCTGTACAACGATGATCCAGACAGTTCTCCCCCAGGTTTTGGCGACTGACCGTCTCATAACATCTCTTTCTATCAGTGCAGCCAATCCAGCAACACTCATTGCACAAAAATTCTGCTTTGTCTTTTTCTGATTGCGTCAATGTATTTAACTGTTCAAATGCCTTATTCAATCTGAAATCAGGTACAACATACTGAAACTCTTCTCGTTTTACTTCCTTTGCAAATTCATGAAAATCAGTCAGAACTTTTGTTGTGGAAGATACTAAATAAAGATTCGGATAGTTTTGTTTTAAATAATCCACCAGTAATTCTGAATGGACGATAGCGCCATTTTTTATACAACTATTTTCTGAATTACCATTTTCATTATCCTGCTCAAATAAAGCACATAATTCGTTGCATTTTCTATCTGATAAATGTTCTTTTCTGAGCATGGAATTACTGAAAGTCAGTCTGGCAGATATGCCATATTTCCTCATCAAATCCAAAACATCCTGCGGATTTTCATCTCCACATCCGATTCTTCCACCGCCCCAGAGACAGCCTTCCGGTGCACCGTAAATGGAACTGATCTCGCACCAGTCATAAAAATATTCTCTATGCTCCTGATAAAGAGGAAGGAATATTCTATACAGTTCATAAAATTCAAACAATCCCGGCAAATGGTAATATGCTTTTTTCTTAATGACATTCATTTTTCATCACTCATCTATTTAAATACATTCCAAGCATTTCATTTACACAACTTTTTATCTCAGTTATGATATCCATACAGAGTTCTTTTTTCATTCCAGCCATAGTTCCAACTGCAAGAAGCTCTTTCTTTCCAGGATTACGACCATTTCCATCTACCGTAGTCGTATGTTCCCCATAATATGTGTTGCTGTATGTGAGATCATATGCCGGACTCAATCGCCAGCTATCTGCAGATTCATCATACAAATAGGTGAAATTTTTAGAATGATCATCTCTGTTATGTGCAAAAACATTGAAACACATACGTCGGAACATATTTTCAACATCATCTTTGTTATCTCTTGTAATTATTTTCGTTAATTTCATCAAACTATGATAATCCAGACTTGGTTGCTCAAAATCTAACTCTAAAAGTGCTGCTGCTGTCAACATATGCACCCTTTTTGTCCCAGATATATCCGATATACGATCAAATCGTTTTATCCCAAAATATCCTTCACAGACCTCTGATGGGAACAATTTTGTCTCACTCATTGTAATTCCGCATTTTCTGGCACAACAGGAATAATCATATTCCATTTTTCCTGCATTCTCACCATCTACATGTGCTGAAAATTTAATGATCCAATCCTCATCATTTATCGTAGTCATAATTTTAGGTCTGGCACCACCACTCGTTCCACCCAGGCGATATAATTCATCAAGTTTATCCGAATATTCTGTGTGCAAAATCTTCTGACATTGAAAAGCTAATTCGTCTAAATCCGTATTGTCATTCTCTTCCGAAAAACTTTGCTCTGGATAATAGGTCAATGCACCCATACCCGATTTTCCAACGATTGCCAGTCTGTCAATCACCGTTAGTTTGTCAGGATTCTGTTCATGTGCCAACAACAATCGTTTCAACAATAATCTCCCCCAATGATCCGGAAGACTATCAGCAAACACTCCAAAAAGACCATCAAAATAATCTTTTGTGGGAACAAATACCTGATTTTCTAAAGGCAGTGAAAAAGGGCTGATTGAAAAACCTTGTTCTAGCCAACTGTCATCATATTGAAAAACCACCTTATGATTTGCAGCCAGCGCTAATGTTCCAACAACTCTGTTATCAAAAAGCACTTGTAATGCTTTATTTGGTTTCATTTAGAACCTCCTGTATATTTCTGTAAGGTACCTGTAAAAAAAGACTTCTGAGTTCATCTGCAATATCCAGCGCCATTGCTATTTTCGTCAATGAGATCAGAGAAATCTGCCCGGTAGTTTCAAATCTTTTTATTGATCCGTGGCTGACTCCACTCATAGCTGCCAGCTTTTCCTGTGAAATAGATCGCCTTTTTCGAATATTCCGTACTCGCTGTGCTAGCTTTTGATCCAATTCTTCTGCTGTTTCCCATACTAACCGCTCCATATGTCACCTCATTATATAGACAATATTTTATCTAAAATTACATATTTTTATTCAAAATAGATAATATTCTATCTATATAAATTTTATCATATAATTCATACAACATCAATATCAGTCCGATAAATAATAGGTTGTAAAAGATTAATCAGAAATTTTTTCAAAAGTATATCGTGGTTTTCCTTCGCTTTTCTTTCCATATTCGATTGCTTCTGCCGGGCAATAACAGATACATGCCATACAGTGCGTACAATTTGAACCCCATGCAGGTTTTCCATTTTTCAACTGAACATTGTTTAACGGACAGACCTGTACGCATTTGCCACAACTTATACAAGCATCCGTAGCCATAAACTTGTCTGCTTTTACAAACATTGGATAAAAAATAGTATTTACCGCGCTGCTCATAATTTTATCATACATATTATTACGCGGCTTTGAAAACTCCCGTTTTGTCTGAATATCTTTTATTACGTCATCAATCGACGGTTCTGCTTTTGCAACAATCTCCTTTGCTTCCGCTTTACCCGGAACGCCAAACATTGCGATATAGTTTTCCGGCATCACAATCTGTGCAGTTCCCATATAAGAAAGATGCAATTGTCGACTTAATTCCTGATTGTATTTTGCTGCATTTCCAATTTCGCCACCACAGTCCATCACAAACCAGATTTTCTTCGCTTCTGGAAATTTTGTCTGCTGTAACCAGCTCAAAACAACACGCGGAATTCTCCATGCATAAGTCGGAACAACAATCACCATACTTTTACCAGTCATGACATTAGCCGTATTTCCTTCTTTTATCCGATCATTCATACTCAATATGTCTTCATTTAGTGCTGTTGCAATTCGTTCAGCGATATATTTACTGTTTCCAGTTCCTGTAAAATATAAAACCATTTTAAATGCTCCTTCTCTATATTTTTTTCATATATAACAGTGGATATGGATTTCCTTCCTCATCATAATCCGTCCGTTTATACGTTTTAAATCCCATATGTCTGTAAAATCCAACTGCCTGTGGATTCTGTTCATTCACAGTAAGTTCTTGTATTCCATAATTTTCAATACCGTATTGTAACAATTGTTTTCCAACACCTTTCCCGCGTTCTGCAGACAAAAGGAATAACATTTCCAAGCGTTGGTTTTCAATTCCCATAAATGCAATCATTTTTCCTGATTCATCTTCAGCAACAATCAGATGTGCTACGTCACTTAAAGCCTGTGGTACATATTCTTTAATCTGATCTATCTCTTTACCCGAAAGGAAATCATGCGTTGTACGTACAGAATCTTCCCATATCTTCAACAAAACATTCATTATTTCTGGTGTTCGCTCCTCAATTTCATACATGTTCATATCTCTACTTCTCCTCATATTTATCTATCATACCAAAAATCATAAGAAAAAAGAATCAAAAACCACTTATATTTTCATCTGGTACAACAGTTTTAAAAATGCTATCATAAAAAGCAGAAACATAAACACAGAAAGGATGACACGTTATCATGAATAAAAGAAAACTGCGTAATCTGGAAGTAAATCCAATTGGTGTGGGATGTATGGGTTTTTCTCACGGCTATGGTGAAATCCCATCTGAAGAATACAGCATTCAGGCCATTCAGAAGGCACAGGCGGTTCATCCACTTTCTGCCATTCAGAATATCTATTCCATGGTGGAACGAAGCTGTGAAGAAGAAGTCATTCCTTATTGCATGGAACACAATATTGCACTGGTACCGTTTTCTCCAATTGCCAGTGGACTTCTGTCCGGAAAAGTAAACACAAGCACTGATTTTTCTCATAATGACGATGTCCGAAAATTCGTTCCACAGTTAAAAAAAGAAAATCTGGAAGCCAATCAACCATTGATCCAGCTGATTGAAACATATGCCAAGGCAAAAAATGCTACTGATGCTCAGATTGCCCTTGCATGGATGCTCCACAAATATCCAAACGTTGTTCCGATTCCGGGTTCCAAAAATCAGGAACGGATTCTCGAAAATCTTGCAGCCTGGGATGTGATACTGACCGATGAAGAATTTAACGACTTAGACAAGGCTTTAGAACAGCTTCCTGTTCAGGGATTCCGCGGTCATGTAGAATTTCAGGGTGGAACCATGGCAGACTGGGGAAAAAGGAAATAATACTTTCATAAATTACAATGGGGGAGATACGATAACATATCTCCCCCAAATTATTCTTTCTATCGTTCAAATTTCACTACATATGTACCAAGTACCTGATTACATGGAATTTTTGCAGCATTCTCTGCTGTAAACGCTTCTTTTGGATAAATATGTTCCGTCTCTGTCGGATAAGCAGGCAATGTCTTTCCAATGCTGACACCATGTGCATCGCCATCTGTAAATTTCCACTGAAAACTGCAATCACAGAATTCCTTTTTCTCTGAAATATGCTCTGCCGGTTTTAATATTTCTGTCTCTCCTAAGAAAAAACAGCCATCGTTGTCTTTCTCTGCCGGGCAGGAACCTTCCACAGCGACACCAGTAAAGGATAATTCCAGAAAATCCGTCTGAAATATCGTTGTTTTTCCATTACGTGTAAAAGGTACGTTCTCCCAGTAACCGATATTCAGCCAGCCTTTCTTTCCATCTTTTTCAACGGCAGTGTTAAATTCCACATATCCATTTTTTTCATCACGGATTTCTGCATTGATACGAAGCACCGGACGAAGAGAAACAAATCCTTCCGGAAGGATTGCACGCACCCGATCCTGCTCAATGCCATACGCCATTACATACTGCTCTACTTTCATAGTTATACTTACCTTTTCACTATTTTTCTATAAGCCTATTTATTTTCAAAAGTAATATTTCGAACCATGTTGCGGTTAATGAGCTGTGTACCTTTCTTTGTCTCTACTTTCAGCCACTGCGCATCACCGTCCATCAGTTTCCCTTTGATGGCTCCAACCTCATTAAACAGACTTACCACACATTCTTTTCCCATATACTGCTCTAATAATGTACCCATTTTCTCATATTCCTTTCCATCATTTACTACAAATATTGCATTTGCTTCCAATTGCATTGCCACCATCAGATTCATGGTATTTATACTATTGATGGCAGCCATTGTCGCTACATCCATATTGTACCTCGCAATTCTCTGTATTTTTATAAAATATGTATGTCACAAATTTATTATCAGTATAACATGCACTAGTAAATAAATTCTTTAAGATTTACAAAAAATCAGCCAAGGTCATTTGACCATTGATCCAGCTTTTCTGCTTTGCCTTATGTACCTTATCATCCGGCATCCGATTTCCGATTAAAAACGGCGATGTCGGATCATGTCTGTTATAATTTGCTTTTACCGTATCCGCATCATAATTTGCATAACAATACCGGCACAGATGCAGGCAGGTATTATAAGCTCCGATGTCAGCGCCCAACAGACAGGCACATTCCTTTCGAAGCTGGTTCCTCTTTGGAAAATCCATACTTGTATGTACTGCCTGTTCATAAATCTGTTCTGTCATGCAGCCGCTGCAGTCTGCACCATATACTGACAGTTCATCGCCTTCTCCACATGGACGAACCGTCATGCCATGTTCTGCAGCAATCTCAATCATTGCCTTACCAAGATACAGACGATCTTCTTTTTCCACAGCCCGCACTTCTGGAAAATTTTTCCGTACTTTCTGATATAGATCTATAAAACTGATCACGCAGTTTTTGGTATATCCTTCCAGCACAGATGCCATATGCGTAAATAGCCGGATATGATAATCCATTGTATATGTTTCATTCAGAAAAATTGGATCATATCGCCAGCCAATTGAATCAATTCCTACGATCTCAGACAATTTTTGAAATGTAGATAGCACACGCGCTTTATCCGGAACCATCGGTTCAATTTCTTTTCCATAGGGAGTAATTGTCACATACCAATACATGCCATAGGGTTGCAATAAATCCATATATTTTAGCATTGGTTCCGGATTTTTTGTGCAAAACCCGATTAAATCTACCACGGAAGGATCAAGACTATATTCAGTTACCTGTATCGAATTATAGGGATTTCGCACACAGACAAATCCTTCCCGTATTCTGTTTGCAAACCAATCTGCATAAAATGCTGGAATGTCAGTACGCATACCCGTATGAATAATCATATGAAATCATCCTTCTTATTTTGTCATACTTTTAAATTCGCACTTAGAGTAGCGAAACACTCACTTATAACTGTCTCGTTCTGGGCAGAGATATGCCCGCTTATAACTATCTCAGTTAAAGGTCGAGATATACCTGCTGTTAAATGATTCGCAATTACAACTGCTCTAACAAGCCCTGTAGTCCATCTGTCTCATAAATCTTCTTATAATATGCAACTTCATCCTGAATCAGCTGATCGATCACACGCATGCCAAGCAGCTCCACCGGTGCTTTATCATCCGTCATAATATAATCTCCACCACTGTAAGCTACTGCATTTGTAGAAACCTTTGCCATCAGATTACGCAAATCAAACTCTGTCACCTTTGCTATATTTTTCTGTAATACATTCATCATATCCGCATCATCAGAAGCAAACAATTCGCGGTTTGTAGAACCGTCCACATCTACAGTATAGACATTTCCGAATACAGAAGAAATGGTATCAGACAGATACTGGTTGATATTGCCCTCTCCGCTGCCACGCATATTCATATTTACAACCATGACGCCGTCATCTGTCAGATGCTCTTTTACCATGCTGAAAAATTCTTCGGAAGACATCTGAAACGGGATCGTAATATCCTGATAAGCATCCACCATGATCACATCATATTTTTGGTCTTCTGCCTGCAGATAAGCACGTCCATCATAAGTTGTCACTTTTACATCATCCGGCAGGGAAAAATATTTCCGGGAAAGGTCGGTGATTTTTTTATCAATCTCCACACCTTCCATCTGCATATCACCAAAATATTTTTTACACTGTGTCGCATAGGTACCGGTTCCCATACCAAGAATCAGCATATTCATATCTTTTGTTTCTTTCTCTGGCACCATCAGCGGTGCTGCCATAGCATAATCGTAATACATTCCGGTCAGTCCATCTTCTTTCATATAGACAGACTGCACGCCAAACAATACGTTTGTGGACAGAATCACCTGTCGGTCATTTTCAGACACCTGCAGATAATTGTAAATAGACTCTCCTTCGTAAGTTAGATCTTTCTGCCAGAATGCAAAAGAATCAGAATAGCCCAATGCACAGCAAAGTCCGAAGATCACACATGATGTGATCACTTTCTTTTTCCCGGTATGAGTTGTAAGAAAATAAATCAGACTCAGCACAATTAAAATTCCGGAAAAAATGAGAAATGTGATGGATGTTCCTACCACCGGAATTGTTACAAAGGTCGGTACGAATGTTCCAATAATGCTTCCGATCGTATTAAATGCACCTAATGTACCTACCGTTTTTCCACTGTCCTCCAGACTGTCTACGGAATATTTTGCCAGAGACGGAGTTACTGTTCCAAGTAAAAACAGCGGGAATACAAAAATCACCATACATGCTACAAAAGCTGCTATAATCAGGAAATTGTTATTGACCGTAAAAATTAACAATGCCGAAATTCCAAGCACGATATATTTTCCAACAACAGGAATCAGTGCAATCCAGATCGCTGCAATCAGAATCCGGCCGTATAATTTTCCCGGATCCGGAGACTTGTCCGCGCTTTTACCACCGTAAATATTGCCCAGCGCCATGGCGATCATAATGGTTCCAATGATGATCGTCCATACAATCTGTGACGAACTGAAATACGGTGCCAGCAGTCGGCTTGCACCAAGCTCCACTGCCATGACAGACATTCCGGCGAAAAATTCCGTCAGATACAAAAATAACTTGTTCTTTAAAATGTTCATGACTTTAAATACCTTTTCCCTTTACTGTTACTTTTTTGTCAAAAATCTAACAACAGTATACCATAAATTTTGAAACAGTTTTTATTTTTTTGTATATCTTAATCCTATTCGTGTTCTATTCGCTTTCCATGTCCTATTTTTACTGAAAAACAGAATGATAGATTTGTGCTTGAGACCGCGAAATCACTGTACTTTTAGCGGATTTAGTGCTATTATGCTTAAGTGACATTTTTTGTCATTACATATATCTTAAATTTATGAGGTGAATGAGCTTATGAAACAAAAGAGTGGTTTTAGTGGACAGCTGGGATTCGTATTCGCAGCTGCCGGCAGTGCCGTCGGTGTCGGTAACTTATGGAGATTTCCATATCTTGCAGCAAAAGACGGCGGCGGTCTGTTTCTGATCATATACCTGGTACTTGTTTTTACGGTTGGTTTTACACTGCTGACTACAGATATTGCAATTGGTCGAAAAACCGGTAAAAGTGCAATTTATGCGTATCAGGAAATGAAAAAGAAATGGAAGTTTTTAGGTATTTTAACTTTCTTCGTACCTGTACTGATCATGACTTATTATGCCGTTATCGGCGGATGGATTCTGAAATACATTACTATTTATCTGACCGGTTCTGGAAAAGAAGCGGTGGAAAGTAACTGCTTTACAAACTTTATTTCCTCTCCGTCTTCTGTATGGTTCGGTCTGATCTTTATGTTTTTGACTGCACTGATTGTATACAACGGAGTGGAAAAAGGTATTGAGCGTGTATCCAAATTTATCATGCCGATACTTTTACTGATGGTCATTGGTATCGCGATTTTCTCACTGACATTAAAACATCCGGTAGAGGACGGAACTGTCAGAACCGGTCTGCAGGGTCTAAAAATATATCTGACACCTGATGTAAAAGGACTTACGGTAACAAGATTTTTACAGATTTCTCTGGATGCAATGAGCCAGTTATTCTTCTCCTTAAGCGTATCCATGGGAATCATGATTACATACGGCTCTTATGTAAAGAAAGATGTAAATTTAAATAAATCTATCTCCCAGATTGAGCTGATGGATACCGGTGTTGCTCTGCTTGCAGGTGTTATGATCATTCCGGCAGTTTATGTATTTTCCGGATTGGACGGTATGTCCGCAGGACCTGGTCTGATGTTTATCTCCCTGCCGAACGTATTTTATTCCATGGGACTGGCAGGACGAATCATTGGTCTGATGTTCTTCATTCTGACAGCATTTGCGGCACTGACTTCCTGTATTTCCGTACTGGAATCCATCACCGCAAACTGTATGGAATTATTCCATGCAGAAAGGAAAAAAGTCACCAGCATTTTAACGGTTATTTATCTGGCAGCAACTGCAATCATTGCACTTGGTTACAGCACATTTTATGTGGAAGCACAGCTGCCAAACGGAAGTACCGGACAGTTACTCGACATCATGGATTATATCAGTAACAGTTTTATGATGCCATTTATCGCACTGCTCTCTTCTATTCTCATCGGTTGGATCGTAAAACCATCCTGGATTGAAGAGGAAATGGAGTTAAATGGCAATAAGTTCAAACGAAAAAAATTGTATAACGTAATGATCCGCTATATCATGCCAGTTATTATGTTTATTCTGTTCCTGCAGTCCACCGGGTTACTGAATAAGATTGCTGGATAAATACGATATCTAATATCAAGCTAAAAATAAAAGGATTGATTGTTTGTACATAGATTATATGTACCGACATATCAGTCCTTTTTTCATCTTATACCTCTGAATCCATTCTAATATTTGAAATTCTACATCCATATGTCATTTCTCTTTTCTGTAATAAAAAATCCTGATTACTTTATGTACTCATGGTAATCGAATACATGAAATAATCAGAATTCTTAATCTTAAAGATTTTTAAAATATTTTATTTCGAACAGGTACGCTTATTTATTTTTCCGGTATAATCAAACTTGCCGTCGTTTTTCTCTTCCAACGCTTTGATCATATGGTAAGTATATTCGTTATATGGTGTCGGGATTTCAAGTTCCTTTCCCATGCGGATCAGTGCACCGGAAAACATATCAATTTCCGTATGTCGTCCCGCATCCAGATCCTGTAACGTGGAATAACGTGCCGAAGGCGGCACCGGACTTCCGTGCACAGAAGCAGATCCCGCTTTTGTCAGATCAATACCTTTTGCCAATGCAATGGCTTTCAGTTCCTTTCGCAAACCATCACTGATTGCTTTCATATGTACGCTGTCATGATAACAACCCACACCTGCTCCTAAAATCGCCTGTGGTAGATTGTTGCATACATTCAAACGGAACTTGCTCCACAATTCCGCCAGAATATGTTCAGTCGAAAAATAATGAATTCCGGTATCCTGAAATAAATGCTCAATTGCCCGCACACGATCACTGTCATGCGGTGCCTGTAACTCTCCGAAAAAGATACCAATCGTTGTTTCCGGATCAAAATAGTAACCAGTCTCTTCTTTATGAGAGGCTACTTTGATCAGGGAATATAATACATGGGATTCTCCCACTTTTTCGCCAATGATTTCTTCACTGTCTACGCCATTCATCAAGCTCATAACGGTGGTATGTTCTCCAACGATTTCTTTTATACTGTCCAACGCTCCCTGCAAAGAACCATATTTCAGACACACGATCAGCAAGTCTACATCGTGCGCTTCCTGCGGTGCCCACACTTCCGGATGATATACCGTATCATTAATTACACATCCATCTTTTTTCAGACGCACCGCACGTTCTCTCTCTGCGATCACTCCAAGACGGATATCGTTTCGTGAAGATAAGCCCCAGATCACATAAGAACCAACGGCTCCTGCACCTAATACTGCCACTGATTGAATCAATTCTATTCTTCCCCCTCTGCATACTGTTCCAGATATTTATGTACAGAACGTGACATTTCTTTTGAAAAATCAGAATTGTATTTACGCTTACAAAATGCCATCATCCAATCTTCAAAAGATCTGTTATTGCAGTGCCCCGCAAACATATCTCTCAATTCATTTCCATCCATGCTTCGATAAGTATTCTCATGTACAATATACTTCTGATCTACACGCTGTGGTTTCGGTCGCTGCATTTGTTGTTTGGTTGGCCAACCAAACACAAGCATTGCCGCCGGAAACACATATTCCGGAAGCTGTAGCAATCTGCGCTGCTCCTCATAATTTTCGATAATATCTCCGATATAGCAGGAACCAATGCCAAAACTTTCTGCCGCCACAACAGCATTCTGCGCTGCGATCACAGCATCTGATACCGCCAGCATCAGATCACCCACATCCGGTTTGCGCGGTTCACTTCCTGCTTCTATAAATGCGTCATACCATTTTTTACAATCCGCACAAAATATCAAAACCAATGGTGCTTTTGCAATAAAAGGCTGATGATCGCAGGTATCCACCAGTGCTTCTTTCACCTTCTGATCTGTAATATCCAGTATGGTATACAACTGCTGACAACCTGCGGTCGGAGCCTGCGCTGCCGCTTCCAGAATTACCTGTTTCATTTCTTCCGGAATCGGTCTGTCCTCATAGGCACGCACAGATTTTCTCTCATATATGCTTTTTATTATTTCATTCATATTATCCAATACCTCCTAACGCAATTCCAAGAATCAGCACAATAAAGCAAACTGCCACATACAAATATTTGCAAATCGGATAATAAAGTTTTGTAAACGGCTTTGTTCTTCCTTTGTTAACCTGTGCCTCCACGTATTTTTTACCACATACCCAGAAAAACATAATCGCTGCCAGTCCTGCTCCCAGCGGGCAGATATAGATCGAAAGCACATCCATCCAACCGGATACGATTCCCTGGATTAAAAGTGAAACACCCAAGCCAATCGCTCCGATAATCATACAGGCTGCTCTTCTTCCAACATGCAGCTTCTCCTGAACCGTTGCAATCGGTGCTTCATACAAATTGATCAGTGATGTCAGACCACCAAATAATACTGCCACAAAGAAAATAATGATGATCAGCCTGCCACCCGGCATGGACTTGATCAGATTTGGCAGATAGATAAACAAAAGTCCCGGTCCACCCTGATTCAATCTGGCTCCGGTCGTTGCCATCGCTGGAATAATCACCAATGCCGCCAGCATTGCTGCCAATGTGTCAAAAAATGCCACACGCCCTGCCGCTGCTGGGATATTTTCATGATCTGGCAGATAAGAACCGTAGATTAACGTTCCATTTCCAGCTACTGACAGTGAGAAAAATGCCTGTCCCAATGCAAAAATCCAAGTTTTTGGATCTGCTAATGCCACCGGATCAACACGAAAAATATAATGGTAACCCGTTGCCGCCCCCGGTTGAAATGCGATATAAATGCCAAGTCCAACAAACAAAAAGAAGAAAATCGGCATCATGATCTTATTTGCCGTTTCAATTCCATTTCCAACACCAAACATCAAAATTGCCATGGTAATGCACAAGATTAAAACCTGCCATCCATTATTTCCAAACGCAGATGCCATGCTGCCAAATTTATCCGCAAAATCATCCACATGCTCCGGCGCAAGCGTCGTTCCGGAAAAAGCACCTATGGCATATTTTAAAATCCATCCCATAACAACGGTGTAGCCGATGGCCATTGCCATGGAACCAACCACCGGTATCATACCAAGTGCTTCTCCGATTTTTCTTTTTCCATGCCGCTCACATGCAGTTCCAAATGCATCAATCGGACCAGACCTGGTTCCCCGCCCGAAGCTCATCTCTCCGATGACACCGGTAGATCCGATCAACACCACAAAAATAATATATGGGATTAAAAATGCTCCACCTCCATACAGAGATACACGAGTCGGAAACATCCATATATTACCCATCCCCACAGCCGAACCAATACAGGCTAAAATAAAGCCCCATCTTGATTGAAATGATTCTCTTTTTTCCATAAATACTCCTTATTTCAACTCACAGTCAATTTTTTTGCTGTGCCTTGCTCTTTCTGTCAGTGAAGGATACGTTTTTCACGCCACCACCACTACAGATATATTTCTTATTTCTTCTAAAATCCGCTTTTATAATAACGTTGAAAGATACTCAATATCTGCTTCCTGTGTAGACCAACTTGTTGCAAAACGAACAACGGTATGTTCATCATCCTGCTTTTCCCATACGCTGAAATCTACTTTTCCGCTCAGTTCCTGTAACTTCTCATTTTCCAGAATAATAAACTGCTGATTTGTCGGAGAATCCAAGTTAAAGCGATACCCTTTTTCTGCAAATAACTGCTTCAATTTTTCTGCCATATGAATCGCATGTTCACTGATTTTAAAATACAGATCGTTCGTAAAAAGCGTATCAAACTGAATCCCAAGCAGACGTCCCTTTGCCAGTAACGCGCCATGCTGTTTGATTTGTGTCACGAAATACTTCGGTGCACGACGATTGGTAAATACAACTGCTTCTCCACACAAAGCACCGACTTTTGTCCCGCCAATGTAAAAAACATCACACAACTGCGCCAGTTCTTCCAATGTCACATCATTTTCACTGCTGGCAAGTCCATAGCCAAGCCGCGCTCCGTCAACAAATAACGGAAGATTTCTTTTCTTGCATACCTCATAGATTTCCTGAAGTTCCTTTTTGGAATACAACGTTCCATACTCTGTCGGGAAAGAAATATAAACCATTCCCGGAAATACCATATGTTCGTAACTGTCATCCGCATAAAACCGCGCCACATAGTTTTCCAGATCGGCAGTTGCAATCTTGCCATCTTTACCTGCAAGGGACAATACCTTATGTCCGGTGTACTCGATCGCACCTGCTTCATGTACATTGACATGTCCGGAATCTGCCGCAATCACACCTTCATACGGTTGCAGCATCGTACTGATCACGATCTGATTGGTCTGTGTTCCGCCAACCAGAAAATAAACCTCTGCTTCCGGGCAATGACAGTACTGTCTGATTTTCTCCGCTGCCTGCGCACAGTACGGATCTGTTCCATATCCGGACAAATTTTCCATATTTGTTTCTGCTAATCTTTTTATAATTTCCGGATGTGCTCCGGCTACATAATCACTTGCAAATGAAATCACAATTTCTTCCTCCAATTTTAATACATACTCTCTGATTCTAACATATTTCGACCTTTTCTTCCATGGTGAAAAGTCTGTTTCCTGAAATTTTGAAAATTTGCAAGGATTTCTTATAGAAAAATGTATTTACAAACGATCACAGAAAAAGATGTGCTGAGAACCAAAAAAGATGTGGAAAATCCACTATCATGCGAATTTTCCACATCCTGAAAAATCAAATATTCAAATTTTTGCCCTTATATGTATCTTATGCCTGAGGACCTGCAGAAACAAGTGCTTTACCAGCTTCGTTTCCTTCGTATTTTGCGAAGTTCTTAACAAATCTCTCTGCCAGATCTTTTGCTTTTGCTTCCCACTCAGAAGCATCTGCGTAAGTATCACGCGGATCAAGGATTGCAGGATCTACGCCCGGAAGCTCTGTCGGTACTTCAAGGTTGAAGTATGGGATTGTCTTTGTCGGAGCGTTTTTGATGTCACCATTTAAGATAGCATCGATGATTCCACGTGTATCTTTGATGGAGATACGTTTTCCTGTTCCGTTCCATCCTGTATTTACAAGGTAAGCTTTTGCTCCGCTCTTCTCCATTTTCTTAACAAGTTCTTCTGCGTATTTTGTCGGATGAAGCTCAAGGAAAGCCTGCCCGAAGCATGCAGAGAAGGTAGGTGTCGGCTCAGTGATTCCACGCTCTGTACCAGCTAATTTTGCTGTAAATCCAGACAGGAAGTAATACTGTGTCTGCTCCGGTGTCAGAACAGATACTGGCGGAAGTACGCCAAATGCATCTGCAGACAGGAAGATTACATTCTTAGCTGCCGGTGCGGAAGAAACCGGGCGAACAATATTTTCAATATGGTTGATCGGATAAGATACACGGGTATTCTCTGTTACGCTCTTGTCAGCGAAATCAATTTTGCCCTCTGCATCCAGAGTAACGTTCTCAAGCAGAGCGTCACGTTTGATTGCATTGTAGATATCCGGCTCAGACTCTTTGTCAAGGTTGATAACTTTTGCATAGCATCCACCCTCGAAGTTGAATACGCCGTTGTCATCCCAACCGTGCTCATCATCACCGATCAGGAGACGTTTCGGATCTGTGGAAAGTGTAGTTTTACCTGTTCCAGAAAGTCCGAAGAAGATTGCTGTATTCTCACCGTTCATATCTGTGTTTGCAGAACAGTGCATGGAAGCGATGCCTTTTAATGGAAGGTAATAGTTCATCATGGAGAACATTCCTTTTTTCATCTCTCCGCCGTACCATGTATTTACGATAACCTGCTCACGGCTTGTGATATTGAACATAACTGCTGTCTCAGAATTCAGACCCAGTTCTTCGTAATTCTCAACTTTTGCTTTGGAAGCGTTGTAAACGATGAAATCCGGCTCAAAGTTCTCAAGTTCTTCTGCTGTTGGCTGGATAAACATATTTGTTACGAAATGTGCCTGCCAAGCAACCTCAACGATGAAACGGATTGCCATACGTGTGTCTTTGTTTGCTCCACAGAATGCATCTACTACATACAGTTTTTTGTTGGAAAGCTCTTTGATTGCAAGATCTTTTACTGCGTTCCATGCTTCCTGTGTAGCCGGATGGTTGTCATTTTTATATTCATCAGAAGTCCACCATACAGTGTCTTTGGAATTCTCATCTACTACAATATATTTATCTTTCGGAGAACGACCTGTATAAATACCTGTCATAACATTAACTGCGCCAAGTTCACTGACCTGACCTTTCTCATAACCTTCCAGTTCCGGTTTGGTCTCTTCCTCAAATAATAAATCATAAGAAGGATTGTGTACAATCTCAGTTGTGCCGCTAATGCCGTACTTGCTTAAATTGATTTCTGCCATTTTACCTACCTCGTCCTTTCATTACTGTAATCTAATAGAGTACTTAATTCGAACCTATACTATCATTAAAGCCAGAATTTGTCAATAATTTATCAATCTTCTGTGTCAATTTTGTACTCAAATTAATACATTCTATACAATACAAAAAAAATACGACCAGAAGTCAAGCGATTTCAATCAAAAAAATTTTTTTAATCAGCACAAAATTACCGAAATCATCTCTGTACTGTCTTTGTCTGAAAGGCTTCGTTTATCCAAAAGCAAATTCCATATCAGACAGATATCATTTTTAATCAGAAAATATTATAATTCCTTCTTTTTCATGATACGACAGCTGCACAGATATGACACTGCTGCCATTCCCACTGCCACAAGCAGGCTGATCATATCCACAGCTATATCCCCTATCACTCCGAAAACAGACAGTATCACTGTACTTTCTCCATCCAGCATTCCACTTTTTTCTGCCAGAAAATAAATCATGATACCAGTAAAAACAGAAACACCAATCACCAGCAGACGGCTTTTTTCCACACCAAATTTTAACTGCAACGGAAGAAGCAGAGACAAAAATAAAATCGCAATTGGCAAAAAAGCAAGTCCTTTCAGCATTTCTTCCTCAAATAAAGTTTGCGTATGATTTACAGTTAGGACAGCAAAATACAATATTAACGCAATAAACCAGGTAATGACTGCTCCTCCCATACAAAACAGATATTTTTCTCTGACATACATTTTTCGGTCAATCGGCAACGTAAATAAAAAGGCAAGTCCATGATCCATCTCATCATAAGAAAGTGTAGAAACCAAAAATGCTGCCATCATAAAAGTGGCGTAGCCCACTATAAAAGGATTTTTTTGTGTAACCCCAAGTACAATCACAAGTGCAATAAAACACAGAAATGTCTGTTTGCTGTGCAGCAACAACCGGATATCTTTTTCTAACAATCCTCTCATCCTTGATAACCTCCCGTCATCATTAAAATTAATTCATCGATATTGCCATTTTCCACAGTGATTCCCGGACAGTTTTCCTGATAATAATCTTTGTGGTTTGTGAAACAGGCATAACCGTAGGATGTTTTCTGTTTTTTTAACAGATATTCCTGATCCAGATTGTCAAACTGTTCTTCGCTTACCTTTAATACCCCATATTGTTCTAAAATCACATCTGTTTCTTCATGTAATATCAACATTCCATCATGAATCAGATAAATATCATCACACAAATGCTCCAAATCGGACGCAATATGAGAAGTGATCAGAATCGAACGTTCTTCATCCTCTGCCATATAAGTCCTTAACATATCCAAAATATGATTTCTGGCTTCCACGTCCAAACCTGCCGTCGGTTCATCCATGATCAGGAGCTTTGCATGGTGACTGAGCGCTGTCAGCACCCGCAATTTAGCTTTCATACCAGTGGAATATTCACGGATTCGCTTCTTCTCCGGCAGCCTCAATTCCCGACATCCTTTTTCAAAGTAAGCGCTGTCAAAATCCGGATACATTTTTGACAAAATTTTCTGCACATCGACAATATTGAGATAGGTGCTGAACCCGGAGTCTGCCAGAGATGCTCCAGTCTGTGCTTTTTCTGTCATACTTAACTGATGAATATTTTTTCCAAATACAGATATTTCACCGCTTTCAGCTTCCGTCAGTCCAAGTATTAATTTGATCGCCGTACTTTTTCCGGCGCCGTTTTTTCCCACAAGACCTGTGATCTGCCCACTCGGGATCTCCATAGACAGATCCATTTGAAACGTTCCATATGTCTTGCGGACATTTTTCATTGTGATCATTACAAATCCTCCTGCTTCCTACGCTTCCTCCAACAGCAGACTTACGATTTCCAGAATTTCCTCTTTGCTCAATCCGACATTTTTTGCCTGATCGATGGCTTTTTCGAATTCTTCTTCTACTGCTCTCCTGCGTGCTTCCAGTGCCAGCTGTTTGTCCGAAGCGGTAACAAATGTTCCTTTTCCATGAACAGTTGTCACAAATCCGGATTCTTCCAGCTTATCGTAAGCTTTTTTTACAGTCAGTGCACTGATGCGAAGTTCACCTGCCAGCTTTCTCACGGAGGGAAGCGCCTCTCCCTCTACCAGTGCTGACTCAATAATTTCTGTTTTTATCTGCTCCATAAGCTGCTCGTAAATGGGCACCATGGAAGAATGATTTAAAATAATATGCATATTGATGGGACCTCCCTTACAGCTAACAGTATATAACAGTGTATATCTGTTGTCAACTGTTATATACTGTTTATCTTCAAAATATCTTTCTTATGCAAAAAATCACCGGTATTACAATAGACATTCCATCTCATCCGATCAAATATCTACCGTAATCCGGTGACTTATCTATATTTTCCTGTTATAACATCCTTATACGTTCTGAATATTTTTCTATTATATGCTATATATGGTTACTTATCCTTAATAAAAATCACATACACTCTAAAAAAGTCCATATGTTTCTACTTCACATTCATCTGTGTTGCAAGCGCGGAAAGCAACGTATCCTTGAAAACCGGCTTGCTGACATGTTCATTCATACCAGCTGCAAGACATTTTTTTACCTCTTCCATATAAGCATTCGCACTCATGGCTACAATCGGAATCGTTTTGGCATCTGCCCGATCCGATGAACGAATCTGTCTTGCCGCCTCATAGCCATCCATAACAGGCATCATCAGATCCATCAAAATGGCATCGTAATAACCTTCTTCCGAAATCTGATACTGCTCCAATGCCACTTTCCCGTTTTCTGCCTTTTCCACACTGGCTCCGGCTTCTTTCAATATGTACTCCGCAATCTCCATGTTTAGTTCGTTGTCCTCTACAACCAAAATCCGTTTTCCGGAAATATCCGCATTTTCCAAACGTTTCCTGCGCTGTGGTGGATTCGGATCAATCGCAAAAGGCAAGATTACCGTAAAACAGGTTTCCACTCCCGGTGTACTCTCCACCTGAATCGAACCATGCATCCGTTCCACCAGTTGTTTTACGATCGACATGCCAAGTCCGGTTCCACCATACTGAGAACGTCCCGCATTTTCACCCTGAATAAATGGCTCATATAATCTGGTTTCAATAAATTCCTTTGTCATGCCGATTCCGGTATCGCGAATCTTAAATTCATAAGAAACCGATGTTTCCGACCGCTCCAGTTCACGCAAGCTTGTATAAATGGCGCCCTGCGGTTTGTTATATTTAATACTGTTTCCGTACAGGTTCACCAGGATTTTCTTCAGTTGCAACGGGCTTCCGATCAGATTTACATCCAGAACATTGTCATGCTCAGCATATACATGCAAACCTGCTTCTACTGCCTGAAACTCGATCATTTCCATAGTTTCTACACAGACCTGATCCAGATTAAACGGTTCCTGCTCCAGAACTACCGCATCCGTTTCCAGCTTTGTCATATCCAATACATCGTTTACCAGAGAAAGCAGATGTTTCGTACAGGCACCAATTTTTCCAATACATTCATCTACCTTTTCCTGATCCGAACGTTCATTTGCAATCATGGTAAGCATACCCATGATTCCGTTGATCGGTGTGCGGATATCATGTGACATATTTGCCAGAAATTCGGTTTTCACCTGATTGGCGCGCGTTTCATTTTCCACTGACTGCTGCAGTTTTCGGTTCACTTCAAAATACCGTTCAAATTCCAAAGAACGCTGTGTCTCCAATGCGGGGATCATCTTTGCATAAAGCGCATCCTTCCGCTCAAGCGCTGCCAGCATTCCACCTTTGTCGCCAATGCTTTTTGCATAGGTATACTTATATTCTTCCACTTTCAGACAGACTTTAAGTTCATCCGGATGCAGATTCACATATGCCTCCATACGTGCAAGAATTCCATATACCAGCGCGGTGTCTTTATCTTCCATTGCACAATCAAAAATTGCTTTGCAGGCATCGATAAACTCCGACACATACATTTCATCCATTTTATCAAGCACTTTTTTTTGAAATGTCTCATATTGTTCCCAGTTTTTCTTTTTTAATGCCAGAAGCATTCCACAGATCAGCAGATCATGCTCGACATATTGGTAGCCGTGATATTTTTCCACACATTTGTTATATGCCTCAGCTGATTCACGCAATCGGGACAGATTGTGGTAAATTGATGCCATATTCAGGTAAACATATGCACCCATTTTCTCATCCGAATCTCCCAGATACTGGTCTGCCATCAAAATATAACCAAGTGCTTTTACATAATCCTGTTGTGCAATATATGTCAGGGCAATATTGTTGTACTCATAGGAATAACGGCTCTTTTCTTTATGATTTTCTGCTATTTTCAATCCCCGTTTGAAAAAATACCGCGTCAGGATATACTCACCTTCACAGTATGCGATCACCCCCATCAGATTGAAACAGGAAATCAGCTCCGGCATATATTCGTAACTCTGATAATCTATAATCAGGGGCTCCAAAATTTCCTTCGCCGTCAGATAATCTCCCGCATGGTAATAGAGCAACGCTTTATAAAAACATGCCATTATTGCCACTTTTGTTTTTCCCGTCTCCTGGTTCATTATATCTGTATAAAAATTCAGCTGTTCCCGCTCTGGCAATGTACTGATCCGTTCTGTCTCTGCCAAAAATGCTTCGTAATTCATACTGTTTTCCTACCCTTATCTATCCTGTATCATTCACATATAGTAAAATAATACATAGAAAATCTTGGAAAAGCAATATTTTCCTGTGAAAAACAGTACACCCTCTTTTATTAGCACAAATCATTCGTTTTCATCCATGGTAGTCGTATAATAATATATTTCTCCCGTGAACACATCTACATAAATTAAATTTTTGTTATAAAAAAGTGTCTTCGACACTTCAACTCCCCTGCCCCTCACTCATGAGGGGTAA
>OGYG01000130.1_pt1 | contig 84133 bp, 93 predicted proteins | sample 1576481 | NCBI WGS metagenome assembly OGYG01 (sample SAMEA3541497, study PRJEB24748) | human gut metagenome | biome: human gut; feature: human-associated habitat; material: faeces | place: China | collected 2012 | reverse complement strand
TCGACCTCGCGTAGTCAGCTTGGAAGGCTGAAGTTCTACCATTGAACTACACCCGCATAACCGTTTGCAGTAGTTATATTACACTATAACATACAATAATGCAAGACTTTTTTTAAATAAATGTATTCTTCAGGATTATTTAAGACTTTTATCGTAATATGCTTCTGTTATCATGATAATTATATATTCAAAAATTCCAACACTAAATAATGTAATGCTTATAATTTCCTTGTCTAAAACAAAGGTAATAAATCCTGCAAATATAATGCAGCAAAGAGATATTCTTAATGCAGTGTAAGCAGCTTTTTGATGAATAAATTCCATGCGTTCATCTTTTTGTTCTGCAAAAAATCGATACATATCATTATTATTTTTTAGATGCCTTTTAAAATGGATAAATCGAAGTCCAACCAAAAACAATAAAGTTACACCAATTGGAAGAAGAAAAGAATGAGGCTGGTAGAAAAAACTCAGGATGATAAGAAGTAAGGATAGGAAAAACTCTAGGTATAGTAAGAACTTATATTTTTTTTCTTCTTTTTCTGTTTGCATAAATGATGCCTCCTTATTTATTATAACTTTAAATGATCAGTTCTTTTTATGATAATAAAAGTGCAATAGGATATAAATAAGAAGCTGAATCAATAAGATAAAAGATAAGATAAAGCTAATATCTTTTCTTCCCATAAGATCCATGATAAAACAGATGATGGTAATTAGAATGATGCCGGCGGCAAAAGCAAATTGAGAGGCTCGTTTATCAATGCTTTGATTTCTTTCATCGTTCGCTTCAATTTTTAATTCGCGTGCAAGTGTTGTATTTTTTGATGCCTGTTTAAGTTTTTTAAAGCGAGGAAGCAGTGCGATAAAACCTCCTGCTCCAGCCATAAAAAGACTTGTATGCTGAAACCATAAAAGAGCGGAAAGCATAAGACAAATGCTGAGAGCAAGAAAGAAATATGTTTCTTTTAACTGTCTTTTTACGTATTCGTGTTCATTTGCTTTCATAATGATTCCTCCTCTTCATCAAATAGAAACACTTCCTCAATTGTTGTATGAAAAATCTTTGAGATTCTATGGGCAAGGTGAATGGAAGGGTCATATTTTCCTTTCTCTAAGGAAATGATTGTCTGTCGGCTTACATAACATTTGTTAGCCAGCTCTTCCTGTGTGATGTTGAATTGAGAACGAAATTCTTTCATTCGATTGTTCATAGGATGTAAAGCCTCCTTTACACTTACAGTATAGCATAAATATCCAAGAAGTAAAGTTGACTTTACGTATTCAGGTAAAAAAACAGGTGCTTTTACACCTGTTAGTTACTGCTTGGAATAACTTTGATAATGCGATCTGCCAATACATTAAATGGCATGGTTTGAAGATAAACTTTTCCAGGCCCACTTAAGGTTGCCAGGAAAAATCCTTCTCCTGATAAAAATTTGTTTTTAATTCCTTTTACGGTTGTGATATCAAACTGTACACTGGTTTCAAATAATGCAATGTATCCCTGATCAACGCGTAAAGTTTCACCTGGCTCAAGTGTTTTTTCTATAACATCTCCATCAATTTCCAAGAAGACAGTTCCATGTCCACTTACTTTTTGTAAGATAAATCCCTCTCCTCCAAAAAATCCACTTCCTAAACGTTTATGGAAATAAGGTTCTAACTGAATCGTATCTTCCGCAGCAAGAAAAGCATTTTTCTGAATGATAAAATTTTGCCCTTCCTGAAGTTCGATAGGTAAAATTTTCCCTGGAAAGCTGGAACCAAAGGCTATTTCTGCATTATCTTTTGTACTTTGATAGGTAGTTAGGAAAATGGATTCTCCAGCCATTGCACGTCCTAATCCTTTTAAAAAACCGCCTCTTGTATTCGAATCCATGATGAAATTTTCATCCATCCAGCTCATTCCACCAGATTCTGTAAACATTTTTTCATGATTATCTAAATGACATACAACAACAGGCAATTGCCCTCCTTTAATTTCATATTTCATAGTATGTTTCCTCCTTGTTTTCAGTATAACAGATACTTCTAGACTTGTGTTAAAAATTCGCTTTTTTTTATACTTGATAAAGTATATAATTAAGAAAAAGAGGAGGGATAACATGGAGTATAGAAAGATGAAAAATGGGTATCAGCCATCACTTTTAGGCTTTGGCTGTATGCGTTTTCCATTGAATGATGATGGAAATATTAACGAAGAAGAAGCAGAGAATATGATAGATAGGGCAATACAGCAGGGGGTTACTTATATTGATACCGCATTTCCTTATCATAATGGGGATAGTGAGCCTTTTGTAGGAAGGGTATTAAAGAAATATGATCGTTCCAGCTTTTCTTTGGCAACAAAACTGCCTTTATGGAAGATAGAAACATTAGAAGATGTAAAAAAGATGTTTGAAATCAATTGCAGCGTTTGGATGTTGACTATGTGGATTTTTATCTGCTTCATGCTTTAGATAAAGAAAAATGGGAGAAAGCGAAACGATTAGGGGTTATAGAGTATTGTGAGCAGTTAAAAAAAGAAGGGAAAATCCGCAATTTTGGTTTTTCCTTTCATGATGCATATGATGTTTTTGAAGAAATCATAAAATATAGAGATTGGGATTTTTGCCAGATTCAATATAACTATGTGGATAGAAGGATACAGGCTGGTGATCAGGGTTATGAACTGGCTGCATCTTTAAAAATCCCAATGGTGATAATGGAACCTGTAAAAGGGGGTTCTTTAGCAAAACTTCCGGAAGATATTGCACAGCCCTTAAAAGCCTATGCTCCAGATAAAAGTATTTCTTCCTGGGCACTTCGCTGGGTAGGAAGTCATGCCAATGTTAAGGTTATTTTAAGTGGTATGTCTACAATGGAACAGGTAGAAGATAATATAAAGACGTTTGCAAATTTTCAACCACTAAATGAAACCGAAAGAGAATTGATGGAAAGTACCGCAAAACAGATTCTTGATAGAACAAGAAATGGGTGTACAGGCTGTGCATATTGTATGCCTTGTCCTTTTGGAGTTGATATTCCAAGAAACTTTAAAATTTGGAATGAGTATGCAAAGTATGGAAATGAAGACCTTACAAGAAAACAATATGATTCTTTAAAAGAAGAAGAAAAAGCATCAAATTGTAAAAAGTGCGGTAAGTGTGAAACATTATGTCCACAGGCAATTTCCATTCGAAAAAATTTAGAAGAAGTCAAAGAAGAAATGAATAGGTTATAAACACGTCCGTTAGGATGTGTTTTTTAAATCATTATGGAAAGAAGTATAGAGATACCATGGATAGTAGTACAAAGAAAGATACCAATAAGTGTTGGAAGTATAAAAGCAAAACATGTCCACTTCCAGCTAAGTGTTTCTTTATAGATTGTTTGAAGCGTTGTTGCACAAGGAAAATGAAAAATTATAAACACAATAGTACATAGGGCAGTTGTAATCGTCCATCCATTGTTAATAAATAATTCTTTTATAAAGGTTAGATTTTGGATATCAAGCATTGTTCCATTTGCCATATAGGACATAATGATAATAGGAATTACAATTTCATTGGCAGGAAAACCAAGTAGAAACGCAAGAAGGATTACACCATCCAATCCCATAAAGATTCCAATTGGATTAAGAAAGGAAGATATGTGGGCAAGCAAGGTCATATCCTGAAATTCAATATTGGCAAGAAGCCAGATAATAGCCCCGGCTGGGATTGCGGATTTTACTGCTCTTCCTAATACAAAGATTGTTCGATCAAATATAGAACGTACGATTACTTTTGATATTTCCGGTTTTCGATAAGGTGGAAGTTCTAAGGTAAAACTGGAAGGAATTCCTTTTAATATTGTTTTCGATAACAGGTAAGATACAAGAAAGGTTAAGAATATACTGAAAAGGATGAAAATGGTAAGGAGAAAAGCAGATAGGAAGGTATTTAATGGAGGTAAGATAGTTTGTGTAAAGAACATTGCAAGAATGCTTAGCAAAGCTGGAAATCTTCCATTGCATGGCATGAATACATTTGTGAAAATGGCAATTAGTCTTTCTCTTGGACTATCTATGATACGAGAAGTAGCAACACCTACCGCATTGCATCCAAATCCCATTGCCATTGTAAGTGCCTGTTTTCCACAGGTGTGAGATCTTTGAAAATAACCATCTAAGTTAAACGCAATTCTAGGAAGATAGCCAATATCTTCTAATAGGCTGAATAAGGGAAAAAAGATAGCCATAGGAGGAAGCATAACGGAAATTACCCATCCACATGTTTTTAAAATTCCATCTAAAAGAAGTCCACTTAAAAAGGGATGAACATTCCATTTAGAAAACAAAAGATGTCCCTGCATTTCCAAGTTTACAAAGAATTCACTTAAATAAGCGCTTGGAATATTTGCAAGTGATAACGTAATCCAGAAAATACCAAACAATATGATTAACATCAAGAAAATTCCACTTTTTTTTCCACAGACAAATTTATCAATACGAAGATCTTTCTTTTGCATAGAGGTGTCTGTCTGTATACATGCTGTGCATAACTGCATGAGATGTGTATTTAATGCAGTTAGAATATGATCTTCAAAATTTTGATATATATGCAGCTGTTTTAGATGTTGTATTTCATGAACTATGAGTGGTTTTATTTCTTCTTTATTTTCAATCTCTGCATAAAAAGGTGCAGAGTCTACAGAAGGATCTAATAATTTTAAAGCTAAAAATCTTCTGTTATGGCGAGGTGCCACAATGTTTTTCGATAAACGCTTTAAACTTTCTTCCAGTTCTTCTTCATAGGAAAAAGGGAAACTTTGTTCTTTAAAAGACCGATGTACTTCTCGATAAATGGCTTGTTTTAAATCTTCATAATCTTCTTTGTTTCTAGCGCACATAGAAACAATAGATATATTTAATTGTTTTTTTAGGCTTTCAATATCAATTTTTATCTTTTTTTTCTTTGCCTCATCCATCATATTCAAGACGACAACGACTTTGTTTGTGATTTCCAGTGCCTGTAAAACAAGATTTAAATTTCTTTCTAAACAGGTAGCATCACAAACGACAACACAAGCATCACATGCATGAAAGCAAACGTAGTTTCTAGCGACTTCCTCTTCGGCAGAATGTGCGAATAAAGAATAAGTGCCTGGCAAATCTACAAGCTCATAACAGCGATTTTTACAATAGTATTTTCCTTTGGCAAGAGCAACCGTTTTTCCAGGCCAGTTTCCTGTATGCTGGTGCATTTTACATAAATGATTAAATAGGGTACTTTTTCCAACATTGGGATTTCCTAAAAGTGCTACACGATAGCAATGCTGTTCTTTTTCATACAACTGATTGATTTCATCGTTTATTTTTAATAGTTTTTCAAACACTTCCATCCCTCTTTTCTTCTACCATAATGCACATAGCATCCTGTTTTCTTAAAGCAATCACACAGCCTTTCACCTTAAAAGCTCTCATATTTTTGCTTATACTTTCCATAAGAGGCATAATTTCACTTCCGATGGTAAAACCTAAATCCATTAGTCGTCTTTTCATTGCGGTATGGTGATGAATTTCTTTTACATATACACATTGATAAAAGGGAATTTCATATAAGTTTTTCATAAAAATCCTCCTATTTTCAGAATATGGATGCAGGAAAATCTGGTATAGGAAAATATCATAAAAAATTGCATCTTGTATTTTAAAACAAGATTCGCTATAATGATTAAGAATACGTTGATAAGGACAAGTAGCAGATGCCCTATATGCAAGAGAGAGAAGATAACAGCTGAAAGTCTTCTTCATACTAGAGTCTGTGAATTCACCTTGGAGTGGGTGTAATGAGCCCCCGTTGTTGCATGACGGTTATAGTATGCAAATGGTAAGTAAGTGTGTCGCAAGATGAAACAGGATGGTACCGCCCTATTAAGGGTTCCTGTGTCTGGCGGCTTTTTTTATGATAGAAAGGATGAAACGTATGGAGAAATTAGCAAGTATTAAAGAAGAAGGGCTAAAGCAGATTGAAGCCTGTGAAGATCTTGCACAGCTGCAAAATCTTCGTGTTTTGTATCTAGGAAAAAAAGGACCAATACAGGAAGTAATGAAATCTATGAAAGATCTTCCAAAAGAAGAACGTCCTGCCTTTGGTCAGCAGGTAAATGAAATTAAAAGTCTTTTAGCGGGAAAAATTGAAGAGCGAAAAGCTGTTTTAGAAGTAAAAGAAATGGAAGAGAAAATTGCTTCTGAAAAAATCGATATTACTTTAGATGGACAAAAACCTAATTTTGGAAATCTTCATCCATTGATGCTGGTACAGCAGGAAATGGAAGATTTGTTTATTGGGCTTGGATATACAGTTGCGGAAGGTCCTGAAGTAGAAATGGATCTTTACAATTTTGAACGTGCCAATATTCCTAAAGATCATCCAGCTCGTGATATGCAGGATACTTTCTATATCAATGCAGAAGAATTGCTTCGTACACATACAACCGCAATCCAGACACGTCAGCTGGAAAAATATGCAAAAGAAGATAAATTGCCTATTAAGGTTATTTGTCCGGGAAAAGTGTATCGTCGTGACGATGATGATGCGACACATTCTCATCAGTTTATTCAATGCGAAGGACTTGTTGTTGGAGAAAATATTAAATTGTCTGATTTAAAAGGAACTTTGTTGTTTTTGGCACAGAAAATGTTTGGAGAAAGCAGAACGATTCGATTCCGCCCAAGTTACTTCCAGTTTACAGAACCTAGCGTAGAAGTGGATGTTAGCTGTCATGTGTGCGGCGGGAAAGGATGTCCGGTATGTAAGGGAACTGGATGGATTGAAATTTTAGGTGCTGGAATGGTACATCCAAATGTATTGGAAATGGCTGGTATTGATTCTAAAAAATACAGTGGATTTGCATTTGGTATTGGAGTTGAACGTGTTGCAATGTTGAAGTACGGAATTACTGATATTCGTAATTTCTATACAAATGATCTTCGTTTCTTGAAGACATTCAACCGTTTTGAATAGGAGGTAAGAGTATGATTATCAGTAAAAAATGGCTAAGTCAATATATGGACTTAAGTGATATTACAATGGAAGAATTAGCAGATCGTGTGACATCTGCTGGATTAGAAGTAGAAGGTTTATCCTATATGTCACAGGGAAGTAATCTGGTAATTGGGGAAGTTTTAAGCTGTGAAGATCACCCAGACAGTGATCATTTGCATGTATGCAAGGTAAATCTTGGTAATTGTGTAAATCAAATCGTATGTGGTGCACCCAATGTTGCGGCAGGACAAAAAGTAATAGTCGCAAAAGTTGGGGCAAAGCTTCCAGGTGGAGAAATCAAAGCTAGTGTGATTCGTGGTGTAGAAAGCAATGGTATGATTTGTTCCTTGTTGGAACTTGGTGTAGATGGGCATACATTGAGTGAAGAAAGTAAAAATGGAATTGAAGTGCTGGATGCAGAGGCACCGCTAGGAAATGAAGATCCACTGGGATATCTTGGTTTAGATGATGCAATTTTAGATGTAGGTCTTACTCCCAATCGTAATGATTGCATGGCAGCATGGTCTATGGCACTTGAAACAGGTGCAATTCTAGGAAAAGAAGTTACACTTCCATATCAGGAAGGATCTTCTAATGTTGGAGGAAGCACAAAATTAAGAGTTCATAGTGAAACAGAAAAATGTCCATTGTTCCTAGGAAAAGTCATCAACTCTGTAACGATAAAACCATCTCCAAAATGGATGCAGGAATTATTGATGGCAGCAGGAATCAAGTCAATCAACAATGTGGTTGATATTAGTAATATTGTTATGTTAGAAACAGGGCAGCCTCTTCATTTCTATGATATCAAGGCAATTCCTTCACAGGAAATTACTGTAAAAGATCATATTCATGAAGAATATACAGCATTAGATGGAGAAACGTATCATCTGGAAGATGATGATATTGTCATTACTAGTGAAGGAAAACCAATTGGTATTGCAGGAATTATGGGTGGAGATGATTCTAAGATTACAGATGAAACAACGGGAATCATTATCGAAGCAGCAATTTTCAATCATGTATCCATTCGTAACAGTGCACGTCGTTTAAATCTAAATACAGATGCAAGTGTACGTTACCAAAAAGGTATCGAGCCAATGGCAACTTTTAAGGCAATGGATCGTGCAGTACAGCTGTTAATTGAGTATGCCGATGCAAAAGATTTAGAAGAAACGAAACAATATGGTTCTAATCACTATACACCAGTTGCATTTGATGTGAATTTGGATCGTATCAATCACTTGCTGGGTACTGCTTTTGAAAAAGAAGAAGTAGTAAAAGTATTGTCTGATCTACATTTATCACCAAGTGAAAATGGAGAAGATATTCATGTTGTAATTCCAAGTTATCGCACTGATTTGGCTATTGAAGCAGATATTGCGGAAGAAATCATTCGTATTTTAGGATATGATCGCTTACCTAGCACATTGCCATTTATGAGCGCAACTTTAGGGGCATTAGACAAACGTCAGCAGTTAAGAAGAAAACTTCGTACGACATTAAGTGCACTAGGATATAATGAAGCCATCACATATTCTTTGGTAAGTAAAGAAGAAAATGAACATGCTGTTCTTCCAAAAAAAGAAGCAGTAGAACTTGCTTCTCCAATGAGTGAAGATAGACGTTATGTAAGAAGAAGTATTCTTCCAAGCTTATTAGAATCTATTGCATATAATCAGGCACGTTCTATTCGCGATATCGCTCTTTTCGAAGTCAGCAACGTATACGGTGTTGGACATGTAGAAGAACGTTTGTGTATTGCGGCAAGTGGAAGTTTGCAGAAAAATCGCTGGCAAAACTTTAGTGTAGATGTTGACTTCTATACAATGAAAGGTTTAATAGAAAGTCTATTGGATTCTATTGGATTTGGTGAAAATAGAGTTGTATTTAAAGAAAATACAAGTGATACATTGAATTTCCATCCATATCGCAGTGCAGAAGTATATTTAGGAAAAGAATTATTAGGAATTATAGGACAGATTCATCCATCCATGGCAAAACAGTATGGTATTCAGGAAACAGTGGCTTTAGAAATCAATTTGGAAGTTTTATTAAGTAATAAGGCAAGCAAAGTTAAATTTACAGAAGTCAGCAAATATCCATCTGTTACACGTGATTTAGCGTTGTTAGTAGAAGATGTTTGCAAAGTAGGGGATATCGTTAACTGCATTAAGAAAAATGGAAAACTAAATAAAGAAAACATTATTCAAAATGTAGAAGTATTTGATGTTTATACAGGAGAACATGTAGAGAAGGGATATAAATCTATCGCTTTAACAATGACATTCCAATCTTATGAGCGAACATTAAAAGATGAGGAAATTAATACAATTTTCAATACTGTTTTAGAAGCATTGCAAAAAGATGTAAATGCACAGTTAAGAGCATAATAAAAAAAGCCATTTGGCTTTTTTTATTATGCTTTATGTTCTAATGTAAATACAAGAACTTCCACAGGAGAAAATATACGTATATCCATACCTGTTGTACCAATGCCATTGCTGACATATAAAGTAGAATTATTTATCGTATATTTTCCATGGTCATAATCTTGTGCTCCTTCTATTTTGGTAAGAGGACCAAGCAGTGGAATTCTGATTTGCCCACCTAAAGAATGACCAGAAATAATTGTATCTAAATAATTTAAATTAATTTCATTAGAAGTTATTAAATCAGGACAGTGGGTAATGAGAATATTGTATTCATCTTCACTGATGTTTTTAAATGCAGAATCCATGTTTGGATTTCCATTAATAAGCGGTTCTATACCAATTAAAGAAATAGATTCTTTTTCTCCATTTCGTATTTTAAGATTTTGATTATCTAATACTTCAAAATCACAATCATATAACATCTGGCTAATTTTCTTTTTTATATCGGAAGATATGCAATCTTCATCTCCTAACACAGCAAACTTTCCTAATGGAGCATCCAGGTTTTTTAATATGCTTTTTACTTCTTCGACATCTTTAGAATCAAAGGGTGTATCAGCAAGATTAGAGAAAACATCACCACCAAAAATAAGAATATCTGGATGTGTCTGTTCTAGATCTTTCATGATTTTCTCTAAGCGTTCTTTATTCATGAATTCTTTATATTTGATATCGCTGAAATAAACAATTCTCTTTCCATCAAGAGAAACAGGAATCTTTTCGCTGGAAAGTGTTTCAAAGTTTATTTTTGTATGATCAATCGCAAAGTAGATTCCATAGAAAAATATAGAAAGTCCTATCAATATAAGAACAAGTATACAAAGAATGGTCTTAAGTATTTTATGCAGCATTCAAATCACCTCAATATGCATCTATTTTATCATAAATTTACTTATAAAAGAACAAAAACCGAAGGAGTACCTTCGGCTATTCATGTACCTGTTTCGATACGGATCTTTTTCGATTTGATGTAGAGCGATTTGCTCTTGCGGCCATCGCCTGCATAGCTGCCTTTGAATTAATAATGACAGGAATAACGATTGGATTTCGATGGGTTTTATTGTATAAGTAAGGTTCTAAAGTACTTCTTACACAATTTTTAAGTTCAGAGAAGGTTGTTTTTTGTTTCATTTTTTCATTTAAAGCATTGTAAACAATCATCTCTGCTTCTTTTAATAACCCCTGGCTATCTTTGATAAAGACAAATCCACGAGAAACGATGACAGGTTTGCATAAGACTTTATTCTCTCTGGAATCAATAGCGATAATAACAGAAACAAGACCATTATCAGCTAAGATTGTACGATCTTTTAATACAGCAGTGGAAACTCCGCTAATATCGTTTCCATCAACATAAATATCATCTGCCTGAATGCGGAAACTGCTAGGATATACTTTGTGTTTTCTTAAAATAAGTACATCGCCATTTGCACAGGTAAAGATATTTTCACTTGGAATTCCTGTTTCAATCGCAGTTTCTTTATGCTGTTTTAACATTTTGTATTCTCCATGTATAGGCATAAAATACTTTGGCTTGATTAGCTGTAACATCAACTTCTGTTCTTCTTGAGATGCATGCCCTGTTGTATGCAGATTACTTAAAATAGATTTTGTTAAAACATTTGCCCCTGCTTTAAACAATTTGTTAACAACTTGATTTACACTGGCACCATTGCCAGGAATAGGGGAACTAGAGAAAACAACAGTATCTCCAGGAATCAGTTTGATATAACGATGAGTTCCATTCGCAATACGGGATAATGCAGCTAAAGGCTCCCCCTGACTACCAGTGCACACAATACAGATTTTATGTGCAGGTGTGTGTGGTAATTCCTCAGGACTTAAAAAGTGCTGCTCTCCGACTTTAATTTTTCCTAATTTTCTTCCAATGGTAACAACATTTTCCATGCTTCTACCAAATATAATAATTTTTCTTCCACAGGCAACAGCTGCATCAAGAATTTGTGAAACTCGATATACGTTGCTGGCAAAAGTTGCAACGATAAGTCTGCCTCTGGTTTTTCTCATGATATCTAAAATCTCTGAAGCTACTTTCTTTTCAGAGATAGAGAAAGCTTCAACACCAGAGTTTGTAGAATCACTCATTAATAAGTCAACACCAATTTGTCCCATATAAGCCATAACCTGATAGTCAGCATTTCCGCCAACCGGGGTCAAATCAAACTTAAAATCACCTGTATGAACGACACGTCCATTTGGAGTATTGATCAAGATTCCTAATGAATCAGGAATGGAATGTGTAGTATTAAAGAAGCCTATCGTGAAATATTTCATTTTGACAGAACTGCGATCGTTAATTTCAATAAGCTTAACGCCACGCATTCTTCTTTCTTCCAGCTTTTTGTTAATTAAAGCAATTGCAAATGCAGGTGCATAAATTGCCTCAATATCTATTGTTTTTAACAGGAAGGGAATACCTCCAATATGATCTTCATGTCCATGTGTAATGACCAGTACTTTTCTTTTTTTACTATTTTTAACCAGATGATTATAATCTGGAATGACATAATCTACACCGAGCAGATTATCTTCAGGAAAACGAACACCTGCATCAACGATTAAAATCTCGTTTTCATGTTCAAAGCAGTACATATTCTTACCGACTTCGCCTAGTCCTCCCATTGCATATACAAGAGTATCTCCACGTTCGATATTCATTTTATTATAACTGTCTTTATTATATTCCTGATGTGTTCTCGGTGCGTGCATTTTTTTGTTATGATTTGTGTTCATAAAAACTCCTTTCTTCAATTAGCACCTGTACCTTTTACTATTATAGCATACTTTATAAAAAATAAACTTTTATACACTTTATTTTCCACAGGCATAAAAAATGCTCTGTTAAGAGCAGATTTTTATTCGATGACAATAGCATCTTCAATATCTTTCCAAGGGTTTGCTTTATTGATATGATCATAAAACAATGTTCCGGAAAAATGATCAATTTCATGTTGAAGAACGATTGCTAAATAGTCTTTTGCACGAATTGTAATTTCTTTGTCCTGCAATAAATCATATCCTTTAACAGTGATTCGAGCAGCTCTTGGAACGAATCCTTCATGAGCCCCTTCCACAGATAAGCACCCTTCCCCAGTTTTAAGGTATGCCCGCTGTACAGATTCTGATATAATTCTAGGATTTGCCAAGGCATATTCCATGTCATTTCCATCTTCATCAGGTACAACTACCGCAAGCATTTTTTTAGGGACTCCCAACTGAATGGCCGCAATTCCTACAGCTGGACGAAGATTTTCCGCTTCTGCTTTTTCTTCATCTTGAGAATCCTTGACATAGGTTAACATATCCATTAAAAGTATACGATCTTCATCAGATAAAGGAAGTTTGACCGGTTCACTTTTTTGTCTTACTACAGGGTTAATATCCTTAATGATAGTATCATAATTAATCTTCATTATATTTAACTCCTTTACATTTCCATCTATATATTTTATACGTTTTTATGAAAGAATGGAAGTCTTTTAATAAAATAATTAAAAAACGTGTGTATTTTGTAAGAAAATATTTTTATGTGAACTGCACTATCAAAAGAAGAAAGATTAATTTTATCTATATGTTTGCATATAGGAGAAAGAAGGAATCGGTATATGTGCTGGTTTAAATAGATACTTAATTATAAAGATTAGCGAATTCATATTAAAAAATAATCTGGTTTATGATATTATAAAAGAACATGAAAGAGGAAAGGAGAATGCCATTTGCGTATTAAAAATATAGTAATCACAGCAAAAATGCCAAAAAAGTATGATTTTGCGATTCACTTTACGGTATTGGTATTATTATTGTTTGGAACTTTAATGATTGTTTCTACAACAGTAGGAAATGCAAGTAGTGTCCTTTCCATTATTATTGCCTTTGTTAAACAGGCAGTGTTTCTGGTTGTTTCTTATACACTAATGGTTTTGCTGGCGAATAATTTTACCATGCAAAAAGCCCAAAAATGGCTTGTACCAATTTTTGTTGGCTTAATGGCAGCGATGATAGCTACGCAGTTTTTTCCTGATGTATATGGTTCTAAGGCATGGATTCGAATACCACTTGGTTTTACGCAGGTAACTTTGCAGCCATCAGAGTTTGTTAAAACTTTTATGGTTGTCGTATTAGCAGTTTATGTTGAAATTTATGCAAGGCGCAATTATAAATGGACAACTGTCATGCGTATTCCAATCATCTTTTTACTAAGCTTTATTTTAATGATTTTCATTCAAAAAGATATAGGAACATTAGCAGTTATGTTATCCATGGTAGGGGTTTGCTTTTTGATACCGAGTCATAAAAATCTTCGAAAACCGCAAAAGATTTTGCTTATACTGATTTGTACAGGAATTGGCTTGCTTTTATTTTTAATGAGTGAGCCGGGAATGGAAGTTGTTCGATGGTTTGGTGAAAAATTTCCATATTTTGCTCATATCACTACGCGTTTTGAAAATGCCATTAACCCTTTTTTAGACCCATATGTGGGCGGTTATCAGCCAATCAATGGATTGTATGGAATCGCACGAGGAGGTTTACAGGGGGTTGGATTTGGGGAGTCTATTCAAAAATATGGATACCTGACACAATCGGATAATGATTATATTTTATCAATTGTAATTGAGGAACTAGGGGTTTTTGGTTTAGGAATCATTGTTGCAGGATATGCAATCATTATCAAACGTTTATTTTATTATGCATTTCGTACAAAAAGTGAAGGGTATAAGGTTATTCTTATTGGAACAGCTATGTATATCTTTGCTCATTTTGTGTTAAATGTTGGTGGTGTAGGAGGTTTGATACCATTAACAGGTGTGCCATTGCTGTTTATTTCCAGTGGTGGAAGTTCCATGATGTCAATCATGTCTGCTATAGGAATATCACAGGCAATTATCGCCCGTATTCGAAGACAGGGTACGATACAGAAAAAAATTAAATATAAAAAAGAGCCTCAAAACTGAGACTCTTTAAGAAAGGGAAGAGGAGAAACAAAGATTGGGGGTGCAGCCGCATCATTGGCTGCATTCTTATAATTCCCCCTGTTTTTTGTTTTATACATAAAGGAGAGAAAAAATATGAGAATTGTTGCTGGAAAGTTTGGGTCTAGAGTGATTCAGGCGGTAGAAGGGAATACAACACGTCCTACTACAGATAAAATAAAAGAAGCTATTTTTTCTAGGATTGGGCCATATTTTGATGGAGGAGATATGCTTGATTTGTTTGGGGGCAGTGGCAATGTTTCATTTGAAGCAATCTCTAGAGGTATGAATACATCATTGCTATGTGATCAAAATGGAAAAGCTATTTCTACAATTAAAAAAAATGCTGCAAGTTTAGATGTTCAATCACAGTGTACAATTTGGAAAATGGATTACAAGAAGGCATTGCAGAAAGCCTGTGAAGAAAAACGTTGTTTTGATTTGGTTTATCTTGATCCTCCTTATAAGAAACAACAGATAAAAAGCATATTGGAGTTTTTAGATGATAACAATATGGTAAAAGAATATGGTGATGTTGTTTGTGAAAGTTTAAAAGAAGATGAGTTTCCTGATCTTGTTGGTTCTTTAGAAAAAGTAAAGGATGTAACTTATGGTATTACTAGAATTACATATTACAGAAAGAAGGGATAAAATATGACAAAGGCGATTTTTCCAGGCAGTTTTGATCCTCTTACAATGGGACATATGAACGTAATAGAAAGAGCTTGTAAAATATTTGATGAGGTAATTGTTATCATATTGGAGAATTCTGAAAAAAGAGCATTGTTTGACTTGGAAGAAAGACTTCATATGATTAAGTCTGCCTGTGCACATTTATCAAAAGTTTCTGTTATGAGTGCAGATACACTTACGGTTGAAGCAGCCAAAACACTTGGTGCAAATGTAATTATAAGGGGAGTAAGAAGTATTAAAGATTTTGAGTATGAAAAAGACATAGCTTCTGTTAATCATCATTTAGACCAAAGTATTGAAACGATACTTCTATATACAGATGAGCGCTATGGGTTTGTTTCCAGCAGTGTCATTAAAGAATTGTTGAAATATGGGAAGGATATTAATGGTTTGGTGCCAGAAGCTGTTCATTCATATATACAAAATAAATTTTAGCTTATAACGAAATTTTCTTTTTAGAAAGGATGATGTTATTATGAAAAATGGACATTTCCGTTTGCCTAATGCGAATTCAAGAAAAAATAAATTTGTAACAGCAATCAGTATGTTATTAATTTTGTCTGGATTATATGCGACTTGTTATATATTCTTTTTTCGCACAGTAGAAGTTGATGTTACCAAGGATGCATTTTTACAGTATAGTGGAGAATCAGGTAGTGGTGAGGTAAAGGTAAGAAATGAAATGCTGAATTATAATCAAAGAATACAGGAGTTTATGGATTCTGTTACATATAATGTTTCTCCCCATCAAAACCTTTCAAATGGAGATATTATCACTGTACAGGCTTCTTATGATGAGGATTTGGCAAAACGTTATCATATTAAACCAATTGAGAGTAAGCGTGAAATCGTAGTTACAGATTTACCACAAAGACTAGATGAACTGCCTGAATTAGATGATCCTTTTTATAAAACACTTCATGAGAAAAGTAAAAATTATCTAGATAAAAATATGAAGTCAATTTTGAACGAAGACTTTACGGTTTTTGATAGAGATGAAAAACCCAAACTTGATAACAGTACATATTTATACAGAGTGTTTTTGAAGTCAAAAAATAAGGAACAAAAAGATAAAATATTAGATGTTTATTCTATTGAAGCTAGCTTTACTGAGGGTGAACAAATAAAAAAAGATAAAATTTATTATATGATAACATATAATGAAATTAATACTTCTTTTGAAATACGAGATGAAAATATTTATGGTGAAAAAATTATAAACAGTAAAGATACAGCTTTAGAAGATAAAAAAACATTTGAATCCTATATAAATAAAAAATATAAAAAACAATATGAAATAACTTATTTAGATGTACCAGCGCAGCAGGCAGAAAAATAAAATCTGCTTGCTTTTTTAGATAAAAAAAAGAACCCGAAGGTTCTTTAGTCTTGGACGATATAAGATTCATTTGTAGATTTAATACCATTATATACGTCAATATCATAAATTGTAAACTTATGTTTCTCTAGATAATAAGTTAATGCAGTATCGTCAAGAGAAGTTGAAGTTTCTAAGATGGTATTAATTGCATCTTCCTCAAATTTTGATGTATCTTTTTCTGTTACCTGTACAACATAATACTTACCAGAAGATGTATCTTCAATTACTTTTGAAATAACACCATTTTTTGAAACATTTGTCATTTGAGAAAAAACGGTTTGCGGTAAAGAACTTTCTGTTATATAAACTTCTTCTTTCCCGCTATAGGTTGTTGTATCACCATATTTTTTGGCAGTACTTTCAAAATTTTCTCCGTTTTGAACTGCCTTTAAAGCATTTTCTGCTTTTTCCTTAGAAGAAGCTTCTAGTACACGCCCTTTTACAGGATTATACGTATTAAATACAGATTTCTTTTTATCATTAACGTATTTTTCGTTTAAAGCTTCTTGTTTATATTCTGGATAGTAATATTGTTCAAAGTAGTCTTCTTTACTTTCAATACCATAAGATTTTAAATTTTTTATAAAATCTTCTTCCTTTTGTTCTGAAGATTTTAAAGATTCTTGAAATTCCTTTTCTGCACGTTTTTTCATGTTATCATCTACTTTTATACCTTCTAATTCATAAAGGGTATTTGTAGTCATAGTTAATGCAGTAGAAGCTCCGCTATTGCCTTTTAAAACATTATAAACATCACCTTTTGTAATGTTTGTATTGCCAACAGTAATTAATGCCTTCTTAGAGTCAGATACACCAGCAGTTGCATCTTTACAACCAGCCAGAGTCAGAGACAAGGCACATGCACATAAGATTCCATATATTTTTTTCATTTCCATGCCTCCTAATTTTCACTGTTTAAAGATTCATCAATCATTTTTTTGATATCGTCACTGCTGTATTTGATATCTAAGTTTTCCATTGCTTCTTTGATCATTTTATTTGTAATATCGGTGTGGTAATTTGCAATGTTGTAGTAAAGCTGATCTTTAAGATCTTTATTCTTTTTAATTTCTTCTTTAATTTCTTCTTTTGTTGTTTTACCAGCTTTGATCAAGTGCCATCCACTATAATTTTCATTGGATTCTTTAACCCATTCGCTGGTTTCGTTTGATTTTAAACCTAGTGCAGCTTTTTTGAAACTTTCTACATACTGTGTGTCTGTATCCATCAAACCTAAGGATCCACCATTTTCTGCAGATCCATCAGCACTGTATTTTTTTGCGACTTCCTCAAAAGACTTTCCTTCTTTCAATTCTTTGTTTACCGCATCAATTTGTTTTTGTTCCTCTTCGCTAGGATTGTTCACATCAGCCACTTTAATCAGGATGTGTGAAACTGTTCTAGGTTGTTTTTCTTTGTAATAATCATCAAATAAAGAATCAAAATTCTTATCAATGTAGTCATTCTGCATTTTCTGCATTTTTGCCGCTAACAGACAGAAATCATCAAGTTGTTCGTATTCATATCCTTGCTGATTAAGCATCGTAGTGATGTATTCTTCAGAACTCATTTGATAGCTTGAAGCATAGTTTTGTGCATTTGTCTCAACATTTGTACGAATTTGCTTTGCTGTTTCTTTTAATTCATCTGTTGTTTTTACAGCCTCATCAATCACTGCATTATTGAATTGATTCATTAGTACAGAATCACCATATGTTTTGTACATTTCATCATACAGTTCATCAGCTGTAATGTTTTCCTTTTCTAAAGAAACGACTACATCTTTGCCATCTACGCTTTTTCCAGGTAATTTTCCTTTGTTTGTATCATAAATACAAAAAACAGAAAAACCTATGAAAATAAGAGCGATTAGTATGACAAACCATTGTTTTTTAATAATATCAATCATAATGTCCTCCTAGTTTCATACTGTCTCATTATAATCAATTTAAGGTATAAATGCAATTTTTTATAAGTGTTTCACTGAATTTCACATAAAATTTGAAAACATGGGTAATGAAGATAGAAAATTTGATTCTGATTAAAAGATTTACAATCGTTTGAATTGTGAATTAAAGGGAAATTTGGTATTATAATACTGTTTGAAAGGATGATTACATGAGTTGTTTAAAAATAGATAATCTGCATGTTGATGTAGAAGGTAAACAGATATTAAAAGGATTAACTTTAGAAATAAATGAAGGAGAAACCCATGCATTGATGGGACCAAATGGGAATGGAAAAAGTACATTGCTGGCAGCCATCATGGGGAACCCTAAATACCATATAAGTGAAGGAAGCATTACATTAGATGGAAAAGATGTGCTTGCTATGGAAGTAGATGAAAGAAGCAAAGCTGGTCTTTTTTTAGGAATGCAGTATCCAAGTGAAATCAGTGGCGTAACAAATTCTGATTTTTTACGTGCTGCTATTAACGCTAGAAGAGAACGTCCAATTCCTTTGTTTTCCTTTATTAAAGAAATGGAAAAAACAATCAAAGAAATGGAAATGAAGGAAGATCTGGCACATCGTTTCTTAAATGAAGGATTTAGTGGCGGCGAAAAGAAACGCAATGAAATCGTACAGATGAAAATGTTGAAACCATCCATTGCGATGCTGGATGAAATTGATTCAGGTCTTGATGTTGATGCTTTAAAAATTGTAGCAAATGCAATCTTGAAAATGCAGGAAGAAAAGCCAATGGGTCTTGTTGTTGTATCTCACTATGCACGTTTTATGCAGCTGTTAAAACCAACCCATGCACATGTTTTGGTTGATGGAAGAATTGTTGTGAGTGGAGGAAGTGAGCTGGTTGACAAGATCGATGCGCAAGGGTATGACTGGATTGAAAAAGAATACCAGGTACATGTTGTAAAAGAAGAAAAGAAACGTGTTGAACTTTTATCACAATGTGGTGCTTCCCACAAAGGAGTATAGCTATGAAGCTGAATATTAAAAATGATGGTTTCATGGAATATACATTGGAAGATAAAACTTTGGATATTTATGTAGAAAAAGGGACTCACGCTTCTTTGTATGTTTCATACAATGGAAAGAATAATGTCATTTCTTCCAATATTGCATTGGAGCAGGATGCTTCTTTAACATTGATGATGAAAAATGATGGAGATGAAGATGTGGAACTTATACAGCAGGCAGAAGTACAAAAAGATGCTTCTTTGACTGTTGCTTATTGTGAATTAAATAAAGGTAACACAAATGTAAAAGCGAAGTATTATTTACTGGAAAGCGGGGCTTTTGCCCAGATTAAAAGTGCATGTATTGCAGATAAAAAGAAAGATTTCACGATACAATGCATTCATGAATGCCCTTATACAACAGGACTTATGGAAAATTATGCAGTTGTAAAAGACAAAGCTTCGTATCGTATGGAAGCAACAGGGAAAATTGAAAAAGGTGCACACGACAGTGCAAGTCATCAGACAACACGTGTTTTAACAATGAGTGAAAAACATAACAGTGAGGTTCTTCCTGTTCTTCTAATTGATGAAAATGAAGTAAAAGCCAGTCATGCGACAACCTTGGGACAGCCAGATGAAAACCAGCTGTATTATTTACAAACAAGAGGCCTAAGTCGCTCACAGGCTTTAGGTTTGCTTACATTAGGATATCTTCTTCCAATTAGTGAATTGTTTGACAATGAAGAAATAAAAGAAAAATTAAAAAACGAAATTGAGAAAAAGGTGGGGTTGCATGCTTAATGTAGAAACGATCCGTAAGGATTTCCCAATGTTACGTGGCAAAACCATGCAGGGACATCCGTTGATTTATCTTGATAATGGAGCAACAACTTTAAAGCCTCAGTGTGTGATCGATGCTGTTGTGAACTATTATGAAAACTACAGTGCAAACGCACATCGCGGGGATTATGATTTGAGTTATTTTGTAGATCAGGAATACAGTGCTACACGAAAAGCAGTTGCACAGTTTCTTCATGCTGATGAAAATGAAATTGTGTATACAAGTGGAGCCAGTGATTCTTTGAATCTTGTGGCAAGTGGTTATGGAGAACTTTTTTTAAAAAAAGATGATGTTATTCTTACAAGTGAAGCAGAACATGCATCCTGTGTGCTGCCATGGATGCGTGTAGCAAAGACAACAGGTGCTGTATTACAGTATATTCCTTTAGATGAAAAAGGAAGAATTGATATGGAGTCTTTTTCATCTATGATGAGTGATAAAGTAAAAGTGATTGCTTTGGCACAGATTACCAATGTTTTAGGATATGAAGTTCCTATTAAGGAAATTTGTAAAATTGCACATTCCTATGGAGCCATCGTAAGTGTAGATGGTGCGCAAAGTGTTCCACATATGCCGATTGATGTAAAAGATTTAGATTGTGATTTCTTCTCTTTTTCTGCACATAAGATGTGTGGGCCTACAGGAATTGGAATTTTATATGGAAAAAAAGAACTTTTAGATAAGATGATACCTGTACGACTTGGAGGCGACAGCAATGCACGCTTTGATATGTGCGGAAATATCCAGTTAAAAGATGCTCCTTATAAATTTGAAAGTGGTACACAGCCAATTGAAGCTATTTTTGGTTTGCATGCGGCAATTCAGTATTTGACAAGTATTGGTATGGAAAATATCCATGCCTACGAAAAAGAACTTCATACGTATGCGATTGAAAAAATGAAGAAACTGGATAATATCGAAATTTATAACGCAGATAATGACAGTGGTATTATTACATTTAATGTAAAAGGCGTATTTGCGCAGGATGCCGCAACATTCTTTAATTCCAATGGAATAGCGGTAAGAAGTGGGCAGCATTGTGCGAAACTGCTGGTAAAACAGTTACAGACAAGTGCAACTCTTCGTGCTAGTTTCTATTTTTATACTACAAAGGAAGAAATCGATACATTTGTAGATGTTTGTTCAAAAGCAAATATGGAAAATTGTCTGAATGTATTTTTTTAGGAGGCGAACAATATGAGTAGACTAATGGATGATCCAATGATTTTACGTTCGATTATTATGGATCATTATGAATATCCTAGAAATCATGAATTAACAGAAAAGGAAGATTACAAAAAAAAGCACATGGCGAGTGAGTCCTGTATTGATGATATTTATGTGCAGGCAAAAATCGAAGATGGTATAGTAGAAGATATTCGCTTTGATGGAGTTGCCTGTACGATTTCAACGGCTTCAACTTCGATAATGAGTGAACTGTTGAAAGGTAAGACAACACAGGAAGCAAAACATATTATTGAAAACTATTATCAGATGATTGATCAGAAAGAATACGATGAAGAGTTGCTGGAAGAAGCAGTTGCTTTTCATAATGTAGGAAAACAGGCCAATCGTATTAAATGTGCTACGATTGGCTGGAAGGCCATGGAAGAATTGCTTTTAGAAAGCGAGGAAAAATAATGGATAAAGATTTTTTAAATCAGGAAGATTATAAATACGGTTTTCACGATGAAGATACAAGTCTTTATAAAACAGAAAAAGGTTTGACAAGAGAAACAGTAATGGAAATTTCTCGTATAAAAAAAGAACCACAGTGGATGCTGGAATATCGTTTAAAAGCGTTTGAACAGTTTGAAAAAATGGAAATCCAAAATTGGGGACCAGATATACATGATATTAACTTTGATGATTATACATATTATGTAAAGCCAAGTGATAAAACCGAAAAAAGCTGGGATGATGTACCGGAAACAATTAAAGAAACTTTTGATAAACTGGGAATTCCAGAAGCAGAAAGAGATTTTTTAGCAGGTGTTACAACTCAATATGACAGTGAAGCTGTATATCACAATATGCTGGAAGAAGTAGAAGAGAAAGGTGTTATTTTCTTGGATACAGACAGTGCATTGAAAAAATGCCCGAATTTAGTTAAAAAGTATTTTGGTACGATCGTTCCATACAGTGACAATAAATTTGCTGCATTAAACAGCTGTGTATGGAGTGGAGGAAGTTTTATTTATGTACCAAAAGGAGTAAAACTGGAAAAACCTTTGCAGTCTTATTTTAGAATTAATACAGAGCGTTCCGGGCAATTTGAAAGAACCTTGATCATTGTAGATGAAGGTGCAGATGTACATTATGTAGAAGGGTGTACAGCACCTACTTATTCAAAAGATTCTCTGCATGCGGCAGTTGTAGAAATTTTTGTACATAAAAATGCAAGATGTCGTTATTCTACGGTACAAAACTGGAGCGATAATATCGTAAATCTTGTTACAAAACGTGCAAAAGTATTTGAAAATGGGAGTATGGAGTGGATTGATGGAAATATAGGTTCTGGTGTTAATATGAAATATCCAGCATGTATTTTGGCAGAGCCATATGCGAAAGGAACATGTATTTCTATTGCGGTAGCTTCTCGTAATCAGGTACAGGATGCTGGCGCAAAGATGATTCATCTTGCTGAGCATACCTACAGCAACATCATTTCAAAATCAGTGTCTAGAACTGGTGGGGAAGTGAACTATCGAGGACTTGTGTATCATGGACCAAATGCAGAGTATTCAAAAAGCAAAGTTGAATGTGATACATTGATTTTAGACAAACAATCTAGAAGTGATACAATTCCAACAAATATAAGTAAAAATATGACAAGTCAGATTGAACATGAAGCAACCGTTTCTAATATTTCAGAGGAACAGCTGTTTTATTTGATGAGCAGAGGTTTATCCCGTTCACAGGCAACAGAAATGATCGTTATGGGATTTTTAGAACCATTTACAAGAGAACTTCCAATGGAATACGCAGTAGAGTTAAACCAATTATTGAAACTGGACATGAGTGACTCGATAGGATAATGGATAAGAAAGAAATACGAAAAGAAAAGTTATATCTTCGAAATCAATTATCAACTGCAAAGGTAGAAATCTATAGTGAAAACATCTGTAAAAAACTGACTCGTTACCTTCATGGAACTGTTGGCTTATACAAAAGTATTCGCAATGAAGTTATCGTAGATGCATTAGCTTGCTATGCAGATGTTGTTGCCTATCCAAAAACATTGGATGAGGAAACAATAGCTTTCTATGAAACAAATATCGCAACAAACTGGAAGAAAGGCAGCTTTGGTGTATTAGAACCATTAAGTGAACATATTGTACAACCAGTCGATTTTGATGTTATCATTGTACCTCTTGTTGCGTTTGATATAAAAGGAAATCGATTAGGTTATGGAAAAGGATACTACGATCGTTACTTAAAGCATACACATGCTTTGCGTATCGGTGTAGGTTATGAATGTCAGAAAGTAGATACGCTTATTACAGAAAGTCATGACTTTCCTTTAGACATGATTGTCAGTGAACAAAAAATTTATGATTTTCGAAAATAAAAGACTATCTTCTATGTGTATAACACACAGCGGATAGTCCTTTTTGGTTCTATAAAATTAGATGGGGGTTGCTAAATTGAATCTCCAAGAAGATATAGGGTGGCATATACCCCAAGATGGTTGAAAGCTTACAGGAGCTTGGGAGTGTAGACTCACTTTCAGGCTTTTTAATTTTAATTAACTTTTCTATTTTTTATTAAACCTTATCATTCGTTTAATAGCATGTCAAAGGTAATATGAACGCTCTGCGATTGACACAATCGTTCACGAATGAACTGTTAAAAGTGTGAAATTAGGAGGTATACTATGGAAAAACAATTTGATGAGATGCTTTATGAATTTATTAACTTAAATTTACAGGGGGTAGACTTGGAAAATGAAAAATAATGAACAAGTCTATATATATCTGAAAAGAATTATCAAGAGATAAGAAATATGCCTAGCAATGCATCTACTGGTGTAATAGTACGAGTAGGAGATATATGTTACATAGATTATGGAAAAGCTTATCAGCGGAAATAGGATATCAGCATTTTGGTTTTTAGTTCTTTTAATGTGTAATGATAAAATTTTTGTAGTTCCAATGACTGGCAACAAGAAAAATTATATGCAGGCAATGTCAGAAGATAATCCTAATGGTAAATTGCACCTTTTATGATTTAAAAAAGTTGGAAATATGAAAACGATACGGTATCATTCTTAAATGATGTGAAATTTATAAATCCTGCAAGAGTAATAGACGTTAAAGGTCATGGCAGGAAATACAGCTGCCTGCAACATTGCCACAATAAAAAAAGAGCAATCAGGGATAGCTCTTTTTGGTGGGGGAAATTTTCTCTTGTAGAGAAAATATATTTAGTCCAAAGTTAATAACCAAGAACAGGATAATTATAGTACATAAAGAAGAGAAAATATATAAATAATTATTCCTTTTGTTACATTGCTTGACAAAGGTGCGTGTTATTTGACATTAAATTTATTGTACTAAAATCCAATCAGTTTCCCATTTTTCTTTTGATAAGTTAAATAATCTTTTATATAAACGTCCATTCATAATCTTGTATCTCCACTCTTTTACATCTTTATAAGTAGAAATCTGATTGTTATTTTCTATCGCTTTCGCTTGGATTGTACCTGTTGAAATAAAGGTTAACGTAACTAGAATACCAAATAAAATTTTTTTCATGGTTTTGCCTCACTTTCTTTAATGATTGATATGTCGCTAAGTTCTTTAGGAATTGATTTTCCCAAATAAGCACTTTCTCCATTATATATTAGAGTATAAGTACCATCTTTATGCTGTACAATATATCCTTTGTCATTTAACGATTGAGAATTAACAGTATCCTTTAATAAATGAGAGTTGTAATAAGCTGGTTCTAGTATGATTCCATTCGAAATAAATGGAATAATGCAAAGTATTAATAAAAAAATTGGGTTCGTTCTTTTAAGAAATGCTCCGTCTAATAGATAATTTATTCTAAAAGAAAGGATATTATCAGAATCATTAATGAAAAAAACCGAAGTAGAGAAATTGTTATCTTTACTTTTTATCTTTTTTTGAATGCTGATTAAGGTTGCTGCGTAATCGAGCCTTTCCTCAGATGACATTTTGCTTGTTACCTGATCATCTACTCTTACTTCCAAAAAAGAGTTAATATTCCTTCTAAAAGAATATATAGGGGGGAACCACCAATAAACTACAACTAATGCATTAATGATGAGTTTAATAAATGTATCATGATTCTTGATGTGCTGTATTTCGTGATAAAGAACATTTTTAATTTCTTTTTCTGATAAAACGATATCAGGAAGAAAGATAATGTTATTAAATCCAAATATCATAGGGGATTTAACTAAATCTGAAACCATTACTGTATATTTCTTACCTATTGTTGTGTTAATAAATTCACTTGCATTGTGGATGGATGATTTTAATTTAATTCTTTTAACTATTTGTGCTGAACATCTATGAATATGGCTCAGTTTAACAGATAAATATAAGATGCCTATCAACCAAATAAGAAACAGTATCTGAGAGAGATTAACATCAAATAAAATCTCTTTTTTTAATAATGAGAACAGTGGGTTCATTAAGTTCTGTGCCACTATGGTTATAGTAAACGGAAATTCAAAAGGAAATATAATCCTTAATATTATTATTAAGATTAAAAAAGATAAAAAATCTGTTCTAAATATTTTAAACTTGTTGGTGTTTGAAATCATATAATTAAAGAAAAAAATTAAAACAGTAGACATGCAAATGGTAATTACAATAGAAGATATAGACAATCGCATGCTCTTATCCCTTTAATTTACTTTTTCGCTTTTTTTCAATTAGTTTACTGAGTTCTTCTAGTATTTCATCATCTTCTGTTTGTTCTATGAAGTTTGAAGCAATTTTCAAGGAAGTTGATTGAGTGATAAATGAAGAGATATAGTCAGCTTCGCTAATTGAAGGGCGATATAATCTAGTAATTGCTTTTTTATTCTTTCCAATACCTGAAACATATACATAATTCATTTTTAATAACTTCTGTAATGATTGCTGAATGGTGGCTAAACTAATATTGTTAGAACTAATCATAATATCATTTGCAGACATAGCATTATTATTGTCCCATAGTATTTCCATAATTTCACTTTCACGTTTTGTTAATTTAGCATATGACATTTTATTTCCTCCTCGACAAACATTATATTATGGATTTCATAATTTTACAACGGATATTAAAAATAATAAAATATATAAAAATAACGCTTGTAAAAAAACATAATCGATGTATAATCAAATTGAGGATAGCGCTAAAGTCATTAATGTAGATTAAGAGGAGGAATATATATGAAAAAAATAATTACATTAATCATTTCTTTATGTCTATTAGTGGGAGTTTCTGGAAATACAATAGTTTCTGTTAATGCTAAAGATAGCCAAGAAGGATATATTGTAGAAACAACAGAAAGTTATAGTGAAAATCAAAAAGAACAACTTAAGAAAGCTGATCATGTATTTTCTCAAGAAGAATTAAAAAACACGCTTTACGCGGGAAAGCATGTTGAAGTAATTGATGGGAAATTATATGTGGAAAATAGAGCTATAGGGGCGGTTGTACTTTGGCTTTATGTGAGTGGTATTCCAAGAATAATAGGCTGGATGGCTGCAGGTGGATTAGTAACATATACTTCAAATAAAATTCTAAAAACTGAAGTAATCAATCAAATTAAGCATGCATGGAACACGTACAGTGATATGACCGATGCTTATGTTAGTGAACAACAAAAACTGAAATCAATAAAAACTTCTAATGGGAGAATTTGTATTGTACGACCAAACGGACATGGTTATGATTGTTCAATGAGGTAAAAAAATGAAGAAATTAGAAAAAGAAAACTCTGGCAAAGAAGAACCCTTATTCGAAGAGGAAGAACGTGAGAAACTCATAGAAGAGAATTTGACGGAAGAGGAAATAGAAAATTTAACAAAAGCAGGATACAGTAGAGATCAAATTGCATGGGTTGGTAAACAAAAAGCATCAAGTGAAAAGTTCGGAAAAAAAATACCTATAATAGCTGAAATTTTAACTTGGCTACCACCATATTAGTAGTTTACTTATTCTTAGTTAGGTAGTTTGATGTTTAACGATTAATTTATTTAGCTAGAATCCAATTGATTTTCTATTTGATTATTCCATTAATGAAAGGAGATGGTTCGCTATGGTTCTAGTTGTTGATTATTAGCATTTAATATCCTATTTGTAAATGATTTTCATCGGAGTTATTTAAGTAGTCGTTTTGGTTCGTAATTTGATTATATTTTTATCTTTAAGGAAGTGAAAATATGAACAATAAAGAAAAAGTAAAGAAATTTGAAGAGAGTGGAAAGAAGTACTCTATTTCAAAACAATTTGCACAGTCACATAATAAAGGTAGATTAGTAATTGCAATAATTGTTGCACTCATAATTTTAATTCTTATTCTCTATTCCATGTAAATAAATAATTTTTTTGGGAAACTCATATGAAAATGAAGAAAATGGTATATCGTATTATGGCGTTTTTTACTTCAATTTGCATGACAATTATATTCGTTTCCGCAGCAACTACTACAAAACAAATGAGTAAAACTATTAATGGAGCTTTTTATAGTGCCATGATGAAGTATACATTTACTATGCAAATATGACTTATGGTACTTCTAGCGGTAAAACAAGTAAAATATCTGCCTTAGATATTACTGAAAGTCACTGTAATTGTACACTTATTGGAGATCCAGGATGTACAATTATACCTAAACAAAAGTCTGCTAAGTTTTCTGGTAATACTGCAACATACGTTGTTCCTGTTAAAGGATCAGCAGCAGGATTTTATTCAGATACAGTAGATGTAAATGTTGTATTTAAAACTTCACCTTCTAAATCTGGTAAGGGCTATGTCTTAGAGACAAATTACTACGATGGTGACCCATATGATATAAAAATCAACAAATAGGATCAAGACTAATGCTTTTATTTCAGCCTGTTAACCAAAAGATTTCAAAATTATATCCTATGATAGTAAAATATAATTTAAATACTTTATAATTTTATCTTGATTTAGAGGTTGTAACAGTTAAGTGATTTTAGGATTGTCACTTTGGCTGTACAGCCTTTTTTCGGTTCTGCAAAATTAGATAGGGTTTGCTGAATTGAATCTCTAAGAAGTTAGGGGGCGGCATATACCCCAACATGGTTGAAAGCTCGCAAGAGTCTGGGAATGTAGACTCACTTTTCAGGCTCTTTTTTTGCGACCATTTTGACTCGGCCATCCTTCTCGTCAATTTCAAATTCGATGCCTTTTTCTAAGATCAACATCACACGATTTCTAAAACGTTCCCAGTTGGTATAACCATTTCCCGATTTTATCATCGTTTTTATGGTACTGTTCGCCTTTTCTATTTTCGCATTGTTGATTCTTTTAGATTCGACAGCTGCTTTTCCTGTCTTCTTCGATATACTGTATTCTGCTCTACTTACGATAAATGAATGGACGATTTCATTTTTCCAGTTTATCATCGTATAACCGAATTTTACAAGTTCATCAATTTCACTATGTAAAAAGTCTTGTATGATTCTTTCTATTTCTTCAGGAGCATTTTTCAATGTACACGAACAATAAAAACCTGCAATTTCATCCTTTAACTTCCAAGCCTTTTCTAAATCCGGATGAATAGATATCAGTTTCATGGCATAATCATAAGGATTCATGTATTTTTTTAATTTTTTATTATAGGAACGTTTCAGATTCGCATCAAACAACCGCTTTCCTTCGTTTGTCCTTGCCCGTTCAAAATGTTTGAACAAAAAGATATTGTGGTGCTTTAATATATAGTAGTTCTCTTCCTGTTCATATATTCTTTTACCGGTGTTTATACATCGTAAAGGCTTCATTATCCTTAAGCGAATTGAATCCAGTCTTCGATGTAATTCTTGAGCTACATGATAGTGATCCACTATAAGAATACTATTGGGTAAAAATTTTTTATGATCAAGTGATGAGTACCATAAAAAATCATTCCATGATTGCCGCACAGCGGATATTTGACAACGCGAATCAATGACTTATTTTGACAGCTGAAATTATTGTAAGAAGTAGAGAAGAAGGAGCTTCTTGATTATCTAAACCAAACTCTTTATAGTAAATATGTATCATAGCAGTTCAATAGAGCTAATAGTTGAAGTTGTAGAGTAAACAAATTCCAGAAAGGGGCCTATGTACTATAACTTTTTTTGTGCTCATTTTTCCTTTCAATAATAGTATAACAAAAATAGCCCCAAAAAGCTTTGCAGCTTTTTGAAGCCGAATTGACTCATTACACCAAGTAAACTAGGAGAATCACCTATATCCTAACTATTTTTGTATATTCCTTTTTATTTAACGTAAAGGTTTTATATATGTATTTAAGATTGTATCAAATTCTTCTTTACATTCGTCTTTCCATGTTGTGTAAGTCATTTGTTTTTCACTTACTTTTGATGCGATTTCATCAAAGAACAAACATACATCATCTTCTAGAAGTACGCCAATGATATCACCAAAACGTTCATTGTTTTGTTTATCATTTCCATACAGACTTACCTGATAAGCAGGAAGAGGTTTTTTATCAATCACTTTTATCGTTCCCTGCAAACCAATTTCTCCAATCTGGTTTGTTCCACAAGAACTTGTACACCCAGAAACAAAGATTTTAGGAAGCACGTTATCTGCATAATTTTTATCACGAAGATAATAAATTAATGTTTTCAGCATGCCATTAGAATCACGAAGACCTACCTGGCAGGTAGAAGCTCCAATGCAGGAAACACTGCATTCAAATTGAGTGCGTGCACCATCTTCTGTGACTGCTAATACTTTCTGTGCCTCACTTGCGGTTAAGTTGATGATATAACAGCTTTGCTGAGGTGTGATACGTATTTCTACATCTTCCATATCTTTCATAACTGTATAAAGTTCTTTTAATTTCGCAGGTGTGATCATACCGCAAATTGGATGATAGAAGACAGCGTATAAACCATCTTGTTTTTGTTTAAAAATACGTTTTCCTTCTATAATACCATCTCCTGTTTTTGTAAGAACTGGCTCTTCTATATACAAGTCATGACTTTGACCCTGTTTTGCAAGTTCAACTTTCTTTTTAAACTCTTCAACGAATTGTTCACTGCCTAAGGTTTCCTGCATATAACGAGTTCTTGCTTTCGCACGATTTTCATAATTTCCAAATTCCATAAACATGAGAACCATAGTAGATACATAATATAAGATATCTTTACAAGGAACATGATTTCCGACTTTCACACCCATTTTAGGATTATTTCCAAGTCCTCCGGCACAATATACATCAAAGGTGTGATCTTCATTCGCCACAAACCCTAAATCTCTGAATGTAGCATGTGTTTCATTCTCTGCAGAATTTGAAAAAGCAACTTTTAATTTTCTAGGAAGGGTATATTTGTTAATAATACTTAATAAATACTCTCCTGTTTTTTCTGCATAAGGGCGTACATCAAACGCTTCTTTTGGATCTACACCACTTAAAGGAGAACACATTACATTTCGAGGAAAATCTCCCCCTCCTCCACGACATACAATATCATGGTCTAAAGCTTCTTTCATAATAGATGGAATTTCACTTCCTGTTAAATCATGCAGCTGTATGGTTTGACAAGTTGTAAAATGTGATTTTGATACCTGATGTTCTTCACAAACATCACAAATAAATTTTAATCGATCTTTTGTGATGACTCCCTGATTCATACGAAGACGAAGCATAAAACTCTGTGCTCCACGCTGCGCATAGCTACCAAATCCTCCACTATATCCTTTAAACTCCTTCACACTTAATTCTTTTTGTAAAAAACGATTTGTCTGTACTTGAAACTCTTCAATTTCTTCAAGTAATTCTTGTTTTAGATTTTTGTCCATATAAGGCATTCCTCCTTTGGCCTTTTATATTGTATCATACTTTTTTATGTATCCTCTAACAGAGTTGCTGGATGAACATAGAATCGGTATATTTTTTTTAATTTGGCATACGATGTAGCGATAAAGAAGAGAGGAAAAGAAGAATGATACAGAAGATGATAAAGATTTGTATGTCTTTTTTGCTGTTAATCGGTTTTAGTATGGAAATAAAAGGAGAAGAGAATCCAAAACAAGGGGTACCAGATTTGGCTAAGCATGCACAATCTGCTTACTTAATGGAATATACAAGCGGCAAGGTTTTATATGCGAAAAATGAAAATGAGAAATTATATCCGGCAAGTATGACAAAAATGATGGGATTATTACTTATTTTTGAAGATATTAACAGCGGGAAATTAAAATGGGATGATCAAGTTGTTACAAGTAGTTTTGCTGCTGGCATGGGGGGAAGTCAGGTATATTTAGAAGAAAATGAAACACTAAGTGTAAAAGATATGGTAAAAAGCATATGCATTGCTTCTGCAAATGATGCAATGAGCGCAATGGGTGAACATATTGGAGGTACAAATGAGCATTTTGTTGAAATGATGAATAAGAAAGCAAAAGAACTTGGTATGAAGAATACACAGTTTACAAATGTTACAGGACTGCATGATCCAAAACACTATAGTTGTGCAAAAGATATGGCTGTTTTAGGACAAGCATTAATTAAAGAAGGGGGACAGCAGTTACTCGATATTACTTCTACTTATGATGCTTATATTCGTGAAAATAGTGAAAAGCCATTTTGGTTAGTAAATACAAATAAGCTATTGAAAAGTTATCCCGGTGTTGACGGCTTAAAATCAGGTTATACAAGTGAAGCAAAATCATGTATAACGATAACTGCAAAGAAAAATGGATTGCGTTTAATTGCTGTTGTTATGAAAGAGCCAGATAGTAAAGTCAGAAATGCAGAAATACAAACAATGCTTGATTATGGTTTTTTACAATATGAACAAAAAGTCCTGTATAAAAAAGGAAGTCGCATTCAACAAATCAAGGTTGAAAATGGAAAGCCAGATTCTATGTATTTAGTTACAAAAGAAGATGTCATATCGGTATATGAAAAAGGAAAACCAACGAAAGTAAAAGAAAAAAAGATTGTATTAAATAAAAAGAATGCACCTTATAAAAAAGGAGAAGAAGTAGGAATTATGCATATCCTAATGAATGATGGCTATCAAATGGATGTAAAACTTTATGCAGATAAAAATATAGAAGCACTCGATTATATAGATATTTTTATGAGAGGATTTCATGAAATATTTGCCTAGTAAAAACTGGAAGTATAAAAATAGGTGGATGCAGACACGATAACTATGAAAGAAAGGAATGGTTTGTATGGGCATTATTTGGATAAGCTTGTTATTTCTTGTTGGATTTTTAACACTGTTTTTATTTGCATCCTGCAAGGTTTCTTCTAGAGCTGATGAGGAAGCTAACTATTTAGAAGAATATGGGGAAGATTTATACAAAGAGGACGATTTATAAAAAAAATTATGTCGAAGAAAGAGATGCTTTGTCGTATATCCACATGGCATCTTTTTTTTGTGCTACTATATCGCTGGAGGGATGAAGCATGAAACATCAATATAAAGATGGAACCCTATATTTTTATTTTTATGGGGATCTAGATAATCTTACGGTTTGTAATCTAAAACAGATATGTATTGATCTTATAGAAGAATATAAGCCAAAAATCGTAAAATTGGACTTTGAAGAAGTTACCTTTGTAGATAGTACAGGGATAGGATTTGTCCTGGCTCGCTTTAAACAATTACAAAAAATGAACAGCAAACTGATTTTATGCAATCTATCGGCAGAAAACAGTCGAGTATTTCAGATGTCAGGTATTTTTCAGATTATGCAGCATGAAAGAAATGAGGTAAAACTATGAACAATGAGATGAGTGTAGAATTTGTCAGCCGTTTGGAAAACGAAGCCTTTCTTAGAACAAGTGCTGTAGCTTTTTTACTTCCATTGAATTTGCACATGGATGAAATTATGGAAATCAAGACATTGCTGGCAGAAGCTGTTGTAAATGCTATGATACATGGTTATGAAGGAAGAGAAGATGGAAGAATTCGAGTATCCATTGCCTATGATGAATCGGATATTCATATGATTATTGAAGATGAGGGATGTGGAATTGATGACATACAGCTTGCGATGCAGCCTTTATATACAAGCAAGCAGCATTTAGAAAGAAGTGGTATGGGAATGACCATCATGCAGACATTTGCAGATGATTTTCATGTAATAAGTGAAAAGGGAAAGGGAACTACGGTAACGATTGTGAAACATCTTCATCATGGAACAGAAGCTAACCAATGATGAATTAATCAAACGAAGCAAAGCAGGGGATGAAGAAGCAAAAAGTTTATTTGTAAAACAAAACACACCGCTGGTATATTCCATAATCAAACGATTTTCTTACCAAAGAAATATGCAGGATGATTTGTTTCAAATTGGCTGTGTAGGTCTTATGAAAGCTTTGAATAATTTTGATACTTCTTATCAGGTACAGTTTTCTACTTATGCAGTACCGATTATCATGGGAGAAATTAAGCGATACTTTCGAGATGATGGAAGCATGCGAATATCACGTTCTCTAAAAGAAGGCTATCTTCAAATGATGAAGGCTAAAGAACAGCTTGTACAAAAACTTTTAAGAGAGCCAACATATAAGGAGATTGCAGATGCATTGGAAAAAGATGTAGAAGAAGTAATACTTGCCTTTGAAGCAAATCAATATTTATATTCATTAGATGAAACGATATATGAAAATGATGGTTCTCCTATTCTACTGGAAGATCGTATCTCAACAAACAAGCAGGAAGATGTTGTTATGAAACTGGCTTTAAAAAGTGAAATCACACAGCTTAGTGAACGAGAAAAACTACTGCTGCATTATCGCTATGATTTAGGAATGAAACAAGAATATATTGCAGAGAAACTGCATGTATCACAGGTGCAGGTATCAAGAATGGAGAAAAAGGTGTTAGAGAAATTAAAAAAACGTCTTGTTGAAGGTTAGCAAGGCGTTTTTCGTTTTCATCTATTTCTTAGATAAAATGAAAAGCGTATAATGATGGTAAAGAAGGAAGTTAAAGGAGGGATGGATAGTGAAAAAAAGAATAGCTTTGCTGGTATATCCAAATTTCAGTTTACAAGAGGTTAGTAATTTAATGTGGCTTTTTCGCTGGTACTATGACACGATGAGTGAGGTAGTGTATACAGAAAAAGAGGCAGTTATGAGTGAAGAAGGAATTTTTGTTTATCCGCAAAAGACATGTGAAGAATTTCAAGTAGAAGATTACGACTGTTTGATTTTGCCAGGATGCAGTGATACTCGTCAGGCAATTCAAAATAAGAAGTTAAAATCCTTTTTAGAACGTTTTTCTGGTATTAAGGACTTTATCATTGGGGCAATTTGTTCAGGTCCAATGTTTTTAGCACAAGCTGGTTTATTAAAAGAAAAGAAGTATACAGATTCTTTATTTGTTGAAATGCGAGATCAATTTTCTTTTATTGAAGAAGATAATTTTGAGGCAGCCCCAGTAGTAGAAGCTGGAAATATCATTACTGCACAGGGAAGTGCTTTTAATGATTTTGCAGTTCATGTAGCAAGAAAACTAGGTTATGAATGTCCAGATAAAATCTTATCTGGATATATGGATAACTGGAAAAAAGAGGATTATATTCACCATCTTTCAAAAGAAGAACTACAGGAATTTCAAGAAGAATTTCAGGAATTCTTAAGTAAGTAAAAGAAGTATATATTGCTTTTTATATGGGGTTTTATGCATGAATCAAAATCAATGAATATAAAACTTCTAAATATTGACGTAATTTTTAAAGTAGTAAGAAAATTTGAAAAAGATAGGAGGCTACAAACTTGTCTGTTCAAAATGTATTAACAGCTATTGTTGATGAAAATAGAAGAAATCTTGTTGTTGTTGAAGGAGGGAAAAATAAGTTCTGGTGAATTAGCTTTAAAGCTTCAAATGACACCGCAGGCATTATCTTATCATTTAACGAAATTAAAAAAGGCGGAACTGATTTATGAAACACGTTATAAAAATTTTATTTATTATGAATTGAATTTGTCGATACTTGATGAAGTTCTTATATGGATTGATAAAATAAGGAGATAGTTTATGAAAGTGAAAAAAATCATATATGCTGTACTTATAGTATTGCCTGTTGTCTTTACCTTGTTTCTTTTGCCGTCTATGCCAGAACAAGTACCTATACATTATGGAGCAGATTACTTAGCTGATCGCTGGGGAAGTAAATATGAAGTTTTAGTATCTCCACTTATTTGTACAGTGGCTGGTTTAATTTTATATGCAGGAACAAAATATGCATCAAAACAGGAAAAAATGGACATAATAATGAGCAAATTGAATTGTTGTTAACGATTTTTACAGTATTGATCTTGCAAAGTCAAACCTATTATTTTTTATATACAGCCTATTTTCTAATAGAGGATTTGTCAATTCTTCCTCTAAACCCTATACAGCTTGTCTTTGGACTTATCGCGATTATGTTTGTTATAATGGGAAATGTAATGCCAAAGCTTCGTAAAAACTCTGTGTTAGGTTTACGTACGAAATGGAGCATGTTAAATGAGGAAACATGGAAAAAAAGTCAGCGATTTGGAGGTATCACATGTATGTTTGCGGGTGTTGTTCTATTCATTATTTGCATAAGTGTAGATAGTTTTATGAGTATTGTATATTCTTTGCTTGTTTTACTAAGTCTTCTTCTTGTTGATGTATATTACACCTATAAAATTGCGAAACCTTATCAGAAAAAATAATAATGAATGTAGACTTTTTGTATTGTAACAGACAAGGATATGTTATAATAATCCAGTTGAAAAACATGTAAAGGAGAAATGTTTTATGAACCTGAAACATCGAGTACAAAATTTCTGGAAATATTTTGAAACGATAAGAGAAGATTTAGAAACTGCATTAAAACAGCAGGATAGCCATGAATATGGACATATCTTAGAAGATTTGAATAGTCAGCTGAAAAGAATTAGTGGATGTAAGATGGAAGTAGAAATGAGTGAAACTGGCTTTTTTGAAATGACATTTGCTTGTGGCGGAAACAAGAATGCACAGTTTGCATCTGCTTTATTGAAAAAGAATGCGCCCTCTGTATTAAAAGAAGACTGGATCATTAATGATGTACGTCCTCCGTTAAGTGAGAGAGCGTTATATACTGTTTTAAGAATTAAAGACAAAGAAGTACGCGGAAGTGATTTTAAAGTTTATTATACAATCAATGATGCCATGCATATGCTGGATATAAAAGTTTATTGTGAAGCATTAGATGGGGTGGATCAAAGCTATAAGGAACAGGTTGTCGCATACATGCTGGAATTGTTTATCGGAGAGTTAGAATTTGAAGCTCGTATTAGCAGTATTGAAATTTTAGATGCACCTAGTGATGAAGAAAATGTATGTCTGCTTCCAAATTTCTATGAAGATATTTGTGATATCATAGTTGATAAAGACTGGATGGAATACCATGATCCATTATCTATATACACGGCTTATAAGTTAGATGAAAAGCCTGTTAGTGAAACCTTGCGTAAAGATATGAAACTGATTGTCACAACAAATCCACAGCTGCAGGAAGAATTATTAAATAAAGAAAGTGATACCTGCAGTGCTTTTAAAGAATTAGGTGGAGAGTATGGTTATTTGTATTTTGAAAAGCTATATGAGGATGAAAAAGAGGCATTGGTACGTCAGCAGCTGGAAAAAGAAATCAACGATTTGTTATATGATATATCTATCGCAAGAACGATGGGTGGTGCTGTAGGTGTATATTATTCTTATATTGATGTTGCAGTCTTTGATATTGACGGATTTAAGATTGCATTAGAAAAAATAAATGAGAAGATGTCGTTTAAGATTTATTATCGATCTTTTCTTCAAGATATGATGTAGCAGGAAATATCCTGCTTTTTTCATATTTTAACTTTTTTCGACATATATATACAACAGGTGATAAAAATGCTGAGTGCAGTTTTTGAAGTTCTCCAACATGCACTATGTTATGTAGGATATGTACGAAATAATTCTTTCGCAAAACCTTTATCAAAAGAAGAAGAGACGGATTGTATAGAACGTTTGTCAAAACATGATGAGCAGGCTAGGGAAAAACTAATTGAACATAATCTTAGACTGGTCGCACATATTGTAAAAAAATATGATATAAAGAAAGAACAAAGCGAAGATTTGATAAGTATTGGAACCATTGGCTTGATTAAGGCAATTGATTCTTTTAAGCCTGAAAAGGGACATAAACTTACAACCTATGCATCACGCTGTATTGAAAATGAAATTTTAATGTACCTTAGAAGTTCTAAAAATTATTTTCAAAATGTATCCTTAAATGATCCGATTGCGACAGATAAAGATGGAAGTGAAATAACGCTTCTAGATGCTATTGCGGCTCCTGTGCAGCGAAGTGTTGTTGATTCGATCGTACTTGAAGATAGGGTTATAAAGTTGAAGAAATATCTTCATGTATTAGATCCTAGAGAGTTAGAAATCATCACACGAAGATTTGGATTATTTAAACAGGAGGAACAAACACAAAGAGAGATTGCGAAAGAAATGCATATTTCAAGATCATATGTATCTCGAATAGAAAAACGTGCTTTTATGAAAATTTATCGTGAATTTCAAAAAGAAGAGAAAAATGTATAAGAAAAGCATCTATTCTGTTTATAAAGAACAAAATAGATGCTTTTTTACTTATCTGCTCATAAGATAAGTATATAAAAGTTTTGCGGTTTCCATAATACTGTTGATATGACAGCGTTCCATTCCATGAGAACTTAAGCATCCCATACCGAAAGCTGCCGCATAAAGATTATTTCCAGCTCGAATAGCAGCACTGGCATCACTGCCATAATGATAAAATACATCTACACAATAATCGATGTTTTCCTGTTTTGCCAAAGCAATGATTTTATTAGTTAATCCTCTGTCATATGGTGTATAGTTATCTTTTGCGCAAATGGATACTTTGTATTCACTTCCATTGTAATCAGGCCCAATCAAACCAATATCCAAGGCAACATATTCACTGACTTCCTCTGGTACATAAGCTCCACCATGTCCTATTTCTTCATAAATAGGAAAGGCAAACAGTGTACGGTATGCAGGTTTTTTATTTTCTTTCTGTAAACTTTCTAATACCGCAAATACAGCAGCTGCTGCAGCCTTATCATCAATAAAACGTGACTTTATAAAACCGGTTTCTGTATAGTGATAGTCTGGGTCAATGGAAATAATATCGCCATGTTCGATACCAAGATTTTTTACATCCTGTTTACTGCTTACATGCTCATCTAATATAACTACCATATTTGTTTCATCACGAAGAACTTTTCTTGCTTCATCAAAAACATGAACAGAGTGATAGCGGCATAGAATCATACCTGTATAGGTTTTGTTTTCTCTTGTATGAACTTTGCAAAAACATCCTTCTAAATTGTTGTAATTGATACCTCCCAAGTTTCGTAAAGCAAGGGTACCATCTTCATTGATGTGTCGAATCATCAAACCTAGCGTATCAAGATGAGCTCCTATACAAATCGTTTTGGAATTATCTTCTCCATCCACTGTAATATAGGCAGTTCGTTTTCGATCATACGTGATTGAGTAGCCATAAGCATCCGCAAGCTTTTCCAGTTTTGGATGAATTTCATCGTAATAACTTACAGGACTAGGTGTATTGATAAGTTCTCTTGTAATTTTTTCGATTGTTTCTTTACAGATTTTCATTTTTTAAAAACCTCCATTTCTATTACGTTTATTTTATCAAAATATGTATTCATTTTGAATAATTTCTTATGGACAAAGTATAAGTTTTCCAGTAAAATAAATCGAAGTGAAACAGGAAATATGCTATAATGAAAATAATGAGAAATACGATAGGAGATGGATACATGTTAAAACTTTTTACCCCTAATTATTACATACGAAAATATACATCATTAAGACCTGAGTTCTTAAAGGAAAAAGGAATTAAGCTGCTTGTATGCGATATTGATAATACACTTGTTCCCCATGATGTAGCTTTACCGGATGAAGAGGCAAAAAGCTTTTTGAAAAAAATGCAGGAGGCAGGAATTCGTGTCGTTTTTATTTCAAATAATGTAGAAGAACGTGTAAAAACATTTGTAGATGGGTGCGAATTGGAAAATCCTGTTTCCTATCCTTTCGCATGTAAACCTTTGCCATTTTCCTATCGCAAAATGTTAAAAGAAATGGCAGTTTCTCGAAATGAAGTTGCTGTTATAGGTGATCAGCTGATGACAGATATGCTGGGGGCAAATATCATGCGTTTATTTACGATTTTAACTGCCCCAATTGTACAAAGAGATTTGTCATTTACGAAGTTTAATCGAATATTTGAAAGAATGGTATTTTTTCTTTTAGAAAAAAGCGGAAAGCTGAAAAGAGGAGAGTTTGATGAGTAAAATATGTAAAGGATGCGGTGTAGTTTTACAAAATGAAAATAAGCAGGCAATTGGATATACACCAAAAATGGAAGCAGATTATTGTCAAAGATGTTTTCGTATTCGTCATTATGATGATGTCGTTATTTCCATGAAGCAGGGAATTGACTCTGATGAAATGCTGGCACGTATCGCAAAATTGGATGCCCTTATCGTATGGGTCGTTGACTTGTTTGATTTTGAGGCGAATATGATCAAAGGGTTAAATCGTCATTTGATGGGAAAAGATATTTTAATGGTTGCGACAAAACGAGATTTGCTGCCAGATACTTTATCTGATGAGAAACTTGCAGATTTTTTATTGCGCCGATTAAAAGAATTATCGATTGTTGTTCAGGGAATTGTTATTAGCGGTGATTTGGTAAAACATCCAAGTAGGGAGCAGAATAACTCTATAGAAGAGATTGAAGAAGCAATTGCTATTTATCGCAAAGGAAGAAATGTAGCGGTTATGGGAATGGCAAATGCAGGAAAAAGTACATTATTAAATGCTCTTCTTGGAAATCAGAATTTAACAACTTCCCGTCATCCTGGAACTACATTAGATATCAATGAAATACAAATGAAAGATTATATTTTATACGATACTCCAGGTCTTACAAGAATGGATTCATTTTTAACTCATATTGATGATGAATTATTAAAAACCGTTGTTCCATCTCGTAAATTAAAACCAAGAGGATATCAGTTATATGAAGATCAAAGCATTTCGCTAGGAGGACTTGTTCGTCTGGATTTGATAGGCGGAAAGAAAGTAAGCTGTGTTGCTTATTTTTCTGAAAGACTTCCTTTGCATAGAGGAAAACAGGAAAAAGCAGATCGTTTATGGGAAACCCATTTGAATGAACTGCTGTCTCCTTCTATGGATCATGATTTTCATGATATGGAAGTATATACAACTAAGGGTGCACAACATAAAATTGATGTTGTTATCCATGGTCTGGGGTGGTTTTGTATTAGTGGAGATGTGAAAGAAATAAAAGTGTATGTGAATAAAAATGTAAATGTAACATTTAGAAAGGCGATGATTTAATATGCTTACAAATAAAGAAAAGAGTTATTTAAGAGGATTGGCACAGACAAAACGTGCTTTATTTCAGATTGGTAAAGATGGAATCACTCCAAATATGATACGAACTGTTTCAGATTCTTTAGAAGCACATGAACTGGTAAAAATAGCTTTGCTTAAAACTTGTGCAGATGATGTAAGACAGGCAGCTCTTGATATGAGTGGGGCTACATCTAGTGAAATCGTTCAAATCATAGGACGTACATTTGTGTTATATAGAAGAAGCAAGAAAAATAAATTGGAGCTGTAGTATGCATATTGCGATATTAGGGGGAAGTTTTAACCCTGTTCATAATGGACACTTGCAAATAGCAAAAACAGCTTTAAAAAAACTTCCTGTTCAAGAAGTTTGGTTTATGCCAAGTAAAGATACTCCTCTAAAAGAAACAGCATTGGCTTCTTTTGAAGATCGATGTGAACTATTAGAGGCAGCGATAAAACCTTATAAACATATGAAAATATGTAAATTAGAAGGAAAACTAGAGGGTATTTCTTATACGATTCATACAGTAGAGGAATTAAAGAAACGCTATCCTCAGCATTCTTTCTGCTGGCTGATTGGAGATGATCAGGCTAGACAATTTGATGCCTGGAAAGAGTCAAAACGTTTGAAGAAAGAAGTCGAATTTTATGTATTTTCCAGAGAAGGGTCTTCGATATTGCCAGAAGGAATGAAAAGAGTTTCCATGGATTTAATACCTGTATCTTCTACAGAAATTCGTCAAGGAAAAAAATTATATGAAGTACCTGTTTCTGTACGTTTAAAAATAGCAGAGAAAGGTTTATATTTTGAAGAAACCATAAGGCAGTATATGAATGAAAAACGTTATAGACATAGTCTATCTGTTGCACAGTTATGCGTTGCATTGGCAAGTGCTCATAATTTGAATACGGAAAAAGCATGGAAAATGGGCATTTTACATGATATATGCAAACAAATGCCATATGAGATTTCAAAAATATGGATGAGACATCATATGCCTTTTCACATGAATGAAGCACCTGCTATTTGGCATGGGTATATTGGCGCGGATTTTGTAAAAAGACAATTGGATGTTAGGGATAAAGATGTTATATCTGCAATTTATCATCATGTGCTGGGTGATGGAAAATCTTCGTATGATAAGATTTTGTTTATTGCAGATAAACTAGATCCTTCACGTGGATATGATTCCAGTGAACAAATTGAATTATGTAAGATGAACTTAGATTTGGGATTTAAACGTGTAAAAAAAGAACAACAAGAATATTTAAGAAAAGAAGGAACGTTACAATAAGGAGTTGAAGAGATGAAGAGTCTTTTAGAAGTTGTACAGAAAGCAATTGATGAAAAGAAAGGAAAATACCCATTGTTATACACATTTTCTTCTTTAAATCCTGCTATTGATTATGTCGTTATTTGCAGTGCAGACAGCTTGCGTCAGGTGTATGCGATAGCGGATAATGTTTGCGATAGAGTAAAAGAAAATGGTTATCAGGTTCGCTCTATGGAAGGAGATCGTGATTCTTCCTGGGTTTTGGTAGACTTAGGGGATATAATTGTCCATGTATTTCAAACAGAAGAAAGAAATCACTTTCAGCTGGAAAAATTATATGCTGATCTTCCAAAGGTGGACTTTTGCTTATGATGTATGAAAAACTGGCAGAGTTTTATGATGCTTTAGTAAAAGATGAAGAAGCAACAAAAGCATGGGTAGATTTAATTGAAAGTTATCTTCCAAAAGGAAAAATCATGGAACTGGCTTGTGGCAGCGGAGAAATCACGATTGCACTTGCAAAGGATGGCTATGAAGTCCATGCAAGTGATTTAAGTGCAGATATGATTACGCAGGCAAAAGCAAAAGAAAATAGTGAACTGGTAGAATGGAACGTTATGGATATGTGTCATTTTACTGGTGAAGATATGTATGATGGAATCTTATGCTTGTGTGACAGTTTTAACTATCTTTTAAAAGAAGAAGATGTTGAAAACATGTTACAGGGTGTATATGCCCATTTAAAAGATGAAGGTGTTTTTATTGTAGATATGCATTCGATGGATCGACTAGAAGAGTTTCAAGAGGAATATAATGAGGCAGGTCGCATCAATGGACATGAATACCAGTGGACAATACAAACGATTGAAGATTGTATATATCAGAATTTTGCCTTCTATGATGAAGATGGACGAAGTGTTTTAGAACAGCATATTCAAAAAGTTTATGAGCCAGCATGGGTAATGAATAAACTTAAAGAAACAGGTTTTAAGGTAGAAGTATTAACAGATTTTGTATATCCTGGAATTTGTGAAGGAGAAAAACAGTTCTATATTTGTAGAAAGGAAGTGAAAGCATGATTGGGATTATTGCCGCAATGGATAGTGAAGTAGAGGCTATTGAAACTTTATTGGAACATAAAGAATTGAAGCATATTTCTGGAATTAAGATGATACAGGGAACGATAAAGAATAAGCGTGTAATGGTATTAAAAAGTGGAGTAGGTAAGGGAAATGCTGTTATGGCTACAACGATTCTTTTAGAGAACTTTCGCATAGAAAAAGTGATTAATATCGGCACGGCAGGCGGATTAAAAAAGGAACAGTCTATTTTAGACGCCGTTGTTAGTACACGAGTTGTTCAACATGATTTTGATACTAGTCCCATTGATGGAGAAGAAGGTATTGGTTTATATTTTGATGCGGATAAAGAATTATGTGAACTTTGTGAAAAGACACTGAAGGAAATGGATGTTTGTGTGCATTGTGGACTTGTAGCCAGCGGAGATCAGTTCATTGCAGGTGAAAATCAGCTTACAGTTTTAGAAAAGCGTTTCCCGGATGCTGTTTGTGCAGAAATGGAAGCTGGAGCAATTGCACAGGTATGTTCACATTATCATGTACCATTCGTTGTTCTTCGTTCTTTGTCGGATATTGCACATAAAGAAAATTCACATATGGATTTTACAACCTATGTAAAACATGCTGCAAATCGAAGTGCAGAGTTTTGTAAAAAGTTTATTGAACAATTGTAAAAAGCGTTTCATACGCTTTTTTTGTGCATTTATCTAAAAAATCATGTATAATAACAACAGTGAAAAAAGCATAGGGGGTATTCAATGAAAGAGCATATAAATGTGAAGTCAATAGGAATTACTTTAGGATTACTTCTTTTAACATGCTTTATTTTCTATCTAGGTGTTGCTGTTTTTATCAGTGGACCTAAATTTAAATATGAAGCTGATATTTTAGAACAAGAAAAAATGATACAGAAAGAATTTAAAGATATTAAAAATCTTCATCGACACATTTTTCAGTATACAACGTATGTTGGAAAAGAGGAGAATCGCTGGATTTGGTTTAATGAAAAAGGAGTTGCGATTACCTCTAGAGAAGATGATACTGTTCGCTTTGATGAGGCAAAAAGAAGCGTTGAAGATAAATATAATACCAGGGTAAATGATGTGCAGCTTGGATATGGATATAATAATCCGGTATATGTTGTGTATTGTGAGTTAGGAGAAGTTTTATTAGATTACGAAACTTTAGAAGAAGTATATATTATTAGAACTGGAGGAAAATAGATGGAATGGTGGAAGGAAAGACATGTCAATAAAAGAGACTATATCTTAGATCATTTAAATGAATTTAATATGAGTGCAGATGAAACCTTGATGGTTTTATTGATTGATTTTATGAATCAAAATCATATTTCTGTGACACATGAATTATTGAGTACTAAAATGCAGAAGTCCATGGATGAAATTGATGAATTATTTACAAAATTAAATAGTAAGGGTTATGTTTCGATTGATGTGAAAGATGGACGGGTTATGTTTCAAATAGATGGTCTATTTGAAGAAAATAAGAATACTGGAAATCTTTTTAATGAATCTTTGTTTGAACATTTTGAAAATGAATTTGCAAGACCTTTATCACAAATAGAAGTACAGCGTTTAAGCGACTGGATGAAAGAATATGATCAAAAACTGATTCGTTATGCTTTACGCGAAGCATTGACATATGAGAAAAAGAGTTTTGACTATATAGAACGTATTTTGCAAATTTGGAAAGAAAAAGGGTTAACGGCAGAAATGTATGAAGAGGGCAGAAGATGATAACAACAGATGAAATTTTAGATCAGCTGGAAATTATGTTTCCTGATGCACATTGTGAATTAATCCATAAAAATCCTTTTGAACTTTTAGTTGCGGTTGTTTTATCAGCTCAAACAACAGATAATGCAGTAAATAAAGTTACTCCTGCATTATTTGAAAGTTTTCCTGACCCAAAAACAATGGCTAATGCAGATATTAAAGATATAGAAGACAAAATTAAACGTATTGGTTTATATAGAAACAAAGCACGCTCTATTCAAAATCTAAGCAAATCTTTATTAACATCCTTTGATGGAAATGTACCACAGTCAATGAAAGATTTGACATCATTAGCTGGAGTTGGAAGAAAAACAGCTAACGTTGTACGCAGTGTTTGTTTTGATATTCCATCTATTGCGGTTGATACACATGTAGAACGTATTTCTAAGCGTTTGGGATTAGCTAAAGTATATGATAGTGTGGAAGTTGTTGAACAGAAATTAAAAAGAAAAATAAAGCGAGAGCGCTGGAATAAAGCACATCATTTATTTATCTTTTTTGGTAGATATTTTTGTACGGCACGAAATCCCCAATGTAATAATTGTCCATTTCAAAATATCTGTAAAAAAGAAAAACTTGAAAAATATAAAAATCAAAATAAATAATGTATTTATTTCGTGGAGCTGGATAATCTATTTATCCGGCTTTTTTTGTATAGAAAAAGCGAGATTGAAATATCTCGCTAGAGGATAGAATATTTAATTAGATGGAGTAGGTGGCACTGTTACATTATTGCCATTTTCTGTTGTGCTGCCTGGCGGAGTATTAACAGGACTATTTTTGCATATAGTAATCATACTGTTAATATTTGCGACAGCAGCATCAATTTCCTGCTGCGTAACTCCTTCTTTTGCGGCTATTGTGCTGGCATCATTTACAGCTTTCATCAGATTTGCCACTGCATTTGCATCATATTTACTTGTATCCAGATATAGTTGAGCTTCTTTAATAGCATTATTTAAAGAAGATACATCAACTACAACTTCTTTTTCTTTTAATTCTTTAGAGGCCTTATCCAGCTTGGAAATTAATTCTTTTAACTCTTCATCCGTTAAGTCTTTGTTATCAAGAGCTTTTTTTGCTTCTTCTAAGACACTGCTAAATGCTTTCCATGTTTCCTCGCTATATTTAGAAGCATCATATTTTAGATAATTATCAATAACTTTTTCAAGCTCTTTGTGATAATCCTTCATATTGTTTTCTGTTTCTGGATTGTTTTTTGCTGCATCTTTTAAGTATTCTGTTTTTATTAATCCGCCACCATAAGAGCTAAGCCCATCTGGACGCTGAATCTTATATGCTCCATTGCTTAACATATCTAAAATCATACGATTAATTCGTCCAGGTACATTCATATTTTGGATATCTGTTGATAAATAGCTATAGCCATCCACTCTTCCATCAAATCCATTCCAGGAAGCTACGGTGTACTGACTGGTATAATTTACCATCCAGCTATCTTTAGCTTTCCCACCGATATATTGTGCAACAGAATCATCCCAATCGGAAGTACCTGTTTTTCCGTAAACAGGATAGCCTGCTCCAGCAAATACGCCTCCCATATAGTTATAAGAATTATATTTGCCATTAACAGCTTTATATAATAAATCGTTTACCATGTAGGAAGCCTGAGGACTTAATACCTGTGTTTGTTTTGGATTGTTTTCAATAACTTTGCTGCCATCTGAAAATTCAACTTTTGTTACTAAATGAGGCTGAATATAAGTTCCGCCATTAGCGAATGCAGAATATGCCGCTGCCATTTCTAATGGTGTTGCTTCCATGTTATTGGCACCAATTGCATATTGATAATCATATTTTTCAGCTACTTCATCTTTGAATCCTAAAGATTTCAAATAATCAATAATAGAATTTGCTCCCATTGTATCTTCAACGGTTAACATGGTTTCTACGGCAGGAACGTTTAAAGACTGTGCTATTGCACGTTCCAAAGATACCTTTCCATGATATTTCATATCATAATTGACGATCACGTGTCCATTGACATCAAACTTTCTATCATTCATGACACGAGATGTAGCCCACCCACAGTTCTCAAAAGATAATGCATATTCTAGGATTGGTTTCATCGTTGAACCAGGAGCATGCGTATCTACCATAGAACGGGAACGATAGCTTGCCATAGATTCATTAAAGCCATCATTGATTGCAACTACTTCTCCGGTCTGGTTGTTCATGACAACAGATGCGATTTGATAATATGGATTATTTGGCATTGCAATGCCACTTTCTTTATCCGCAATTTTATTCATTTGATCTTGTACATCACGATCTAATGCTGTGTATATTTTCATTGATGTAGTTGCTGGATCGACACCCGTTAGCTTTCTTGCCTCTTCTGCAGCCTGCGTAATGTAATACTGATAAGAAGAAGTTTCAGTCTCGCTAGGCTCACCATTTACCTGAAAAGCAAGCTTTGTTGATTTTGCCAGGTTGTACTCATTTTCTGTGATATATCCATGCATTAACATCATGGAAAGTGTTTCATTTCTTCGCTGTGTTGCAGCTTTATAATAATTTGTTTGATATTCTTTTGAATATCCTTTGTATGGATTATAAAGTGCAGGAGCATTCACTACACCAGCTAAGAATGCTGATTCACTTAAGTTCAACTGCTCTACATCTTTCCCAAAATAATATTCTGCAGCTTTTTGGATTCCTCTTGTATTCATAGAAGAACCAAAGTTGATTTTGTTTAAATAAGCAACAAGAATATCTTCTTTGCTTTCCAGATGATCTAAACGCATACTTAAATAAATTTCCTGAATTTTATGCTCGATCTTTTCAAGCGGGCTGTATCTGATTCCTGCTTGTTCATCTTTTTCTTCCTGCGGCTTTATCAAGAAATTATCGATAGTCTGCATGGTTAATGTAGAACCACCTTGTGCCAAGCTTCCTGTACGTAAATTTGAAAAAGCACTGGAAATAAAACGTGGAAGATCAAAACCATTGTGTGTAAAGAAACGAGAGTCCTCAATTGCTAAAAATGCATCAATGGTTACTTGAGGGAGCTGATCGTATGTAATCAGTTCTCTGGATTCTGCACCAAGTTCCCCAATTTTTTTACCATCTGCTGAATAAACTTCAGTAGGGCTGGAGTTTACGATTTTTTCAACCAATTCTTCATCTGTCAGCTGTACTTTAGCAACGATCTTGCTTAAGATAAAAAAGCCACTCACACTGCCTACTAAAATTAAACAAAGAAATACGACGATAATGGAATTTATGATTTTACGCGGATTTCTTTTTGATTTATTGGTTTTAGGATTCTTTGCCATAATTAATCTCCTCCTTGAAGAATAAATCATCCACATTGTCCAGATAACATAGGCGAGGGGTTAAACTCTCGCGTATTAAAGAACCTAGTTCTTGCAGCTCTTTGTAAGATATTGACTGTTTTTTTCCATTTTCATATAAATCAATCAATATTCTGGCATCAATTAGATATGTTTCGCTGTAACGCGAAAAGCGAATGATAAAAAAACCAATGCCTCCATGATATAACACCTTTTTTAAGTGCTGAATCTGGTGTGGATGAATACTTTTGAACGGGAATGAAGTTAAGGAACGTGTTTCTTTTGCCTCAAAATCTACTGCCCGTCCACGATAGATACCGTTGTAATCGGTCGTACTAGGAGTTTTGTAGTATGCCTCTGTGATTTTTGCCGAGTTACGTGCAGGGTAATCTACCTTGACCACCTGTATAGGGGTGGGCTTTTTATGAATCAAAGCACGATCACAATCTGCATAATATGCATTGCTGTCATTCAAATCTTTTTCCAATGACATTCCTCTTCGAGTGTAGTTATCAGAAACAGAATGCGTTGTGCTTATCTTCTTTTTGTTTGGATATCCTATCACAATCTATCACCTGTCTAATTATATAACAAAATAATTTTCAAGTCTATAAAACCATATCATATTCAATTTTCTTTCGAAAGTTGTAAGAATTCAGAAAGAAAGAGAGAAAATTCATCAAAAAAAACTTGAAAAATACTCTATTTTTTGAGAAACTATAAAGCGGAAGGTGAGTCATATATGGATAAACGATTCAAATTGACAGTTGAAGATGTATTAAACAAACAGTTTAACATCGATTTTAAGGGGTACTCCTCTATTGAGGTAGATGAATTTCTTGATTTAGTTATTAGTGATTATCAGGAATATGATCAAATGATAAAAGAACTTGGTGACCATCTTCAGGAATATGAACGTCAGATTGCATCTTTGAAAAATCGTATTGCAGAGTTTGAAAGCAAGGCAAATACAGTAGATAAAGAAGCAGTCATTGATAACGTGGATATTTTAAAACGATTGACACGTTTAGAAAATGAAGTGTTCAAAAAATAAAGGATTTGCTGCGGCAGTCGCTGGCAAATATTGCTAGAGGAAAGTCCATGCTCGCACATTCTGTGATGAATGTAGTGTTTGTGCTGGATGAAATGATAAATCCAGGCAGTGCAAACTGACGGCTGATGGAAATCTAAGGTGAAAACTATGATGGAAATCTTTAAAAGTGCCACAGAGACGAGCTTTATGAGAAATCATAAAGGTGGAACGGGTAAACCCCGCAAGCGAGAAACCCAAATTTGGTAGGGGAATCTGTCTGAGGTGAAACGAAACCATCAGATGGAACATAGATTATCTATGTAGATAAATGGCTGCCACTTCTATTTGAAGTACAGAACATGGCTTATGCAGTGAAATCAGAAAAAGTAGAGTTGTATCTCTGCTTTTTTTATAGAAAGGTTTTTTCTCGGTGGTTAAAATTACTGAAAATATTGGAATTTTGAAAAAAGTATGTGAAATGTATGGAAAATTCCTAAAAAATTTTACAATTTATTCTTTGCTTGCTATAATGATAATATCTATCAATATGCTATTGTAGTGGTAATTTAATTTGTTTTTTAGTTGAAGAGGTGTGTTATGGAAAATATCGGTAAAATGCTAAAGGAAAAAAGATTAGAACTTGGTTTAAGTGTAGATGACATCAGTGAGAAAACTCGTTTAACACCAAAACATGTCAAAGCATTGGAAGAAGGAGATATGTCTTTTTTTCATGAGGATTTGTCATATTTGCGTTTTTTTGTTAAATCTTATTGTGAAGCGGTAAATGTTGATTTCGAAGATGTAAAAGATGAATTAAGAGAAAGTATCGATGATTATACGACAACTTTTCTTAATAAAGCGGAGTTGACACATCAGGAAATCGAGAAGAACGTTTCACGTTCAGAGCGTTTAAGTCGTGTTCAAAGCAGTGATACGGGACGGCGTTCTTTGCGTATTCAAAAGCCGGATGTATCTTTGGTTTCTTTAGTAGCAATTATTGGTGTAGTAGCCATTATAATTTTATTTGCCTTTGTTATCTTTTTGAAAACAGGTAATAAAAATGATGACTTAAGCCAGAAACAGCCGGTTGCACCGATTCAAAATGAAGTTGGGGAAAATGTTACGGAAGAAAATTCTAATAAACCTTCTTCCGATAATTCTGGCGAAAAAGAAGAAATGGAAATTGTTGCCGGTGATGATGCAACTCACTTTTTCTTAACAAATGTAAAAGATGGCGATAAGTTAAAAGTAGATACTGCATTTAATGGAAGTAATTCGGGTTATAGCGTTACTATCATTAATGATGGTAATGAAGAGGTTCGTAACAATGAGGTTTACAACATGGGACAGACTGCCTCAACAGAAGTAGAAGTTAAAAAGGGAACTAAAATTAATGTTTATGTTGGATGCATGTATCAAACAGAAATTAAAATCAATGACAAAGTTGTAAAATTAGACAGTTCTGTCAATCCGTCTACATGGACTGGATCTTGTACTTCTTATACTTTTGAATTTACAGTAGGTGATCAAAATGAATCTTCCAAATAAATTATCGCTGTTTCGCGTTGCTTTGGTGCCTATCATTGTCATACTTTTTTTGACAGATGGTATTATGGAATGTTTTCGTATTCATACAGCAAATGGGGATATCGTGTTTACTTTATCAGACATCTTAGTATTTGTATTATTTGCAGTCGCATCTTTTACCGATTTTTTGGATGGAAAAATTGCTAGAAGCCGTAATCTTATTACATCTTTTGGTAAATTCGTTGATCCAATTGCGGATAAATTACTAGTAAACAGTATGTTGATTCTGTTTGCCTGTACTTCTCGTATTTCTGTTTTAGCTGTGCTTTTGATGATATGGCGTGATATGATTGTAGATGGGCTTCGTATGAACGCCAGTGCAAAAGGAAAAGTTGTTGCTGCAGGAATGCTGGGGAAAATAAAAACAGTGTTACAGATGTTTGCAATTATTTTCCTAATGCTAAAAAATTTGCCATTTGCATTTGTAGGTATTCCAATGGATCAGATCTTGTTATGGGCTGCAACGATCGTATCTCTTGCAAGTGGAATTCAATATTTCATACAATTAAAAGATATTGTTATGGAGTCAATGTAAATGGAAGAACTGTTAGATTGTCTGAAAAATAAGCATTTAACGATAGGGAGCTGTGAGAGTTTTACAGCTGGGTTGTTTTGTGCAAAGCTAGCTGAAATCAGTGGAGCAAGCGCTGTGTTAAAAGGTGGTATCGTGACATATGCAACCGACATAAAAACGAATGTTGTTGGAGTTAGCAGTGAAGTTGTTGAAAAAGATGGGGTAATCAGCAGTTCCTGCGCAAAAGAAATGGCATTAAAGACAAAAAAAATGCTAGGTTGCGATATTTGTGTATCTTTTACAGGGAATGCTGGACCCTCCGCTATGGAAAATAAGCCGGCAGGGCTAGTGTATATTGGAATAGCATATAAAGATGAATGTCGTGTATATGAGCAAAACATAAAAGGAAATCGAAACACTGTTCGTGAAGATGCGATTTTTTATGCAGCTAACAAGATTAAAGAATGGATTCAGGAAATATCCTGAGGAAAGGATATAAATGGCAATGGAAGAAAAGAATAAAAAAGTAGACGAAAAAAAAGATGCTTTACTAAATGATGCAATTAAAGCAATTGAAAAACAGTATGGCAAAGGGAGTATAATGAAGCTTGGGGAACGCGCTGCGGTTGAAATTGATGCTATCAGCAGCGGTTCTATTAAAATTGATGAAGCTTTAGGAATCGGAGGATATCCAAAAGGGCGTATTATTGAAATCTATGGACCAGAGTCAAGTGGTAAGACTACTTTGGCTTTGCATGCAATTGCAGAGGTGCAAAAAAAAGGTGGACGTGCAGCTTTTATTGATGCGGAGAATGCAATTGATCCAAATTATGCAAAAAATTTAGGTGTAAATATTGATGAATTGATTCTTTCTCAGCCGGATAGTGGGGAGCAGGCGCTGGAAATTACAGAAATGCTAGTTAAAAGTGGTGCAATTGACTTAGTTGTAGTTGACTCTGTTGCAGCCCTGGTACCACAAGCAGAATTAGATGGTGAAATGGGAGATGCACAGGTTGGGTTACAGGCTCGTTTGATGTCAAAGGCGATGCGTAAATTAAGTGGTGTCATGAACAAAAGTGAATGTACTGCTATCTTCATTAACCAGTTAAGAGAAAAAGTTGGAGTTATGTTTGGAAATCCGGAAACAACACCTGGAGGAAGAGCTTTAAAGTTTTATTCTAGTGTTCGTTTGGATATTCGACGCAGTGAGGCTATTAAAAGCGGTACGGATATTATTGGAAACAAGGTAAACGTAAAAGTTGTAAAAAACAAAGTGGCTCCACCTTTCAAAACAGCTGCTATTGAAATTATGTATGGCGAAGGAATTTCTTATGTGGCAGAACTGCTTGACTTATGTGTTGATAATGAAATTGTGAATAAAAGTGGTTCCTGGTTTTCTTATAATGGAGAAAAAATTGCACAAGGCAAAGAATCAGCAAAAGCTTTTATTAAAGCAAATCCTGCGTTAATGGAAGAGCTTGCTGCTAAGTTAAAAGAAAAGAAAGAACGAAAGGAGGATTAATTCCTCCTTTCAGACCGTTGACAAAGTCGCTCTTTGAGCAGACTTTGTCATTCGGTCTTTTTTTATCCCCACTTTTGTATAAAAAACAGGTGATTTTAAGCTATCATTTACCAAAAATCACCTAGTAAAAGGAATCTTTCTACCACTTTTTTTAAATTGGTTTTATATATTTTCAAAATATATAGTTTGTCAACAACCTGAAAGGAGGATTAATTCCTCCTTTTTTGCAAGCTCTTTCAATGAATGATTTTATCTTTTTTTCATTTTGTAAAAAATATGGTTTTTTGTTGTGAAAAGCTAAAAAATTTAGTACAATAACAATTAGGGAAGACTCCCGAAGAAAAAGACGAATGGAGGAATCGTGTTATGAATAGTACACTGATTATCTTTTTGTCTGTGTTGGCAGGTCTTGCAGGTGGGATTGTTCTTATGTTTGCAATCTCTAAAGCAGGTTTAAATAAAGATCAGCAAAAGGCCTCATTATTGTTGAAAGAAGCTGAAGCAAAAGCAGATGCTACAGTGAAACAGGCAGTATTGGATGGTCGTACACAAGCTCATGAATTAAAAATTGCGGCAGAAAAAGAAATAAAAGAACGCAAGCAGGAAATTACCGATATGGAAAATAAACTCCTGCGCAGAGAAGATAATCTGAATTTTCGTGATGAAACTTTAACTAGCAAAGAAAAACAGATTGATTTGAAAAGTGCACAATTAGCTGACAAAATGGCAATGCTAGATGAAAAAGATAAAGAATTGCAGGCCAAAATTGACGTTCAGGTAGAAGAATTGGAACGTGTTGCGGCAATGACAAGCGCAGAGGCAAAAGAAGAATTGTTTGCCATTACTGAAAAAAGAATGGAAAAAGAACTTGTTGCTTATATCAAAGAAAAAGAAGATGAAGCAAAAAGTACAGCGGATGAAAAAGCGCGTAATATTATTGCGCAAAGTATTCAAAGACTGTCTTCCGATGAAACTATAGATAGAACAGTTTCTGTAGTTGCTTTGCCATCTGAAGAGATGAAAGGTCGCATCATTGGCCGTGAAGGTAGAAATATTAAAGCTATTGAACAGGCTACAGGTGTTGATTTAATTATTGATGATACACCGGAAACTATTACAGTTTCATGCTTTGATCCAATCCGTCGTGAAGTTGCTCGTTTAGCCTTAGAGCATTTGATCCGTGATGGACGTATTCAGCCAGGACGTATTGAAGAGGTTGTTAACAAAATCAAAAAAGAAATGGATAGCAATATCATGAAAACAGGTGAAGATACTGTTTTCAAGTTAGGAATCGGAAAAATCGACAGAGAAATTATTCGAATGATCGGTCGATTAAAATATCGTTATTCCTATGGACAAAATGCACTTCAGCACAGTATGGAAGTTGCGCATTTAGCAGGGATGATGGCTGCAGAACTTGGCTTAAATCAGCAGTTGGCAAAACGTGCTGGATTGCTGCATGACATTGGAAAAGCAATGGACTTCGAAGTAGAAGGAAGCCATATAGAATTAGGATATAAGTTTTGTAAAAAACATGGTGAAAAAGACGTTGTGTTAAATGCAATTCAATCCCATCATGGGGAAGTTGAACCAGCATATCTAATCAGCAATCTTGTAATTGCGGCTGACACTATCAGTGCTGCACGACCTGGTGCGCGTTATGAATCTTTACAGAATTACATTAATCGTTTAGAAGATCTTGAGAAAATTACTCGTTCCTTTGACGGTGTTGATTCATCGTATGCTATTCAGGCGGGTAGAGAAGTGCGTGTAATGGTTTTACCAGACAAAGTTGATGATCTTGCATGTCATAAACTGGCTCGTGATATTAAAGATAAAATTGAAGCAGAACTTACTTATCCAGGACAAATTAAGGTTACAGTTATTCGTGAAACACGTTCTTGCGAATTAGCTAAATAATTATGAAGATTTTGTTTATTGGTGATATAGTTGGTTCTGTAGGACGTGAAGTAGTAAGAGAAAATTTACCAAAACTAAAAGAGCAATATCAAATTGATTTAGTGATTGGTAATGGTGAAAATGCAGCTCATGGAAAAGGTATTACAAAGAAAATCTATCGTCAGCTGCTGAGTTATGGTATTGATATTATCACAATGGGGAATCATACTTTCTCAAAGAATGATTTATATTCATTTATTGATGAAGCTGAGCGCATGGTTCGCCCTGCCAATATGGAACCTGTTGATGTAGGGGAACATACTATTGTAGTAAAGGTAAATGGAAAACGCGTGGCTGTTACAAATTTGATTGGTGAAGTATGGATGAACAATGTTGTCGATTCGCCATTCTACTGTATGGAGGATATATTAGATAATATTGAAGCGGATATTTATTTAGTAGACTTACATGCAGAAGCGACAAGCGAAAAGATTGCCTTTACATATCATTTTTGTGATCGTGTGAGTGCTGTGGTAGGTACGCATACACATGTGCAAACATCCGATGAGCGTATCGTTTATGGATGTGGAGCTATTACGGATTTGGGAATGTGTGGTGCTTACACTAGTGTTTTAGGACGTGATGTAGAAGAAATTATTACTCGTTTTACATCCGATAAAAAAACAAAATATAAAATTGCAGAAGGCCCTGGTATTTTTTGTGGGGCAGTTATGGAACTGGATGATGAAACAGGACGCTGTGTTGATATTGAGCGAATTCGTATCTGTCCAGAAAATATAGAAGTAATGTAGAGTGATGATTCCTTTGATAAGGAACATCACTTTTCTTATATGTTGTAAATTAAAATTACATTTATGAAAAAAGTGTTTTCATAAACTTAAATGAGAAAGTGTAGTGTAAGGGTTTATAATTTGGTTTAAAAGCTTGCAAGGAAACATGATTATTTGATATAATACATGTGGTTGTAAAAAAAGGAGGAATATACAATGGCAGTTAATGTTAATGCTGAAACATGCATCGGTTGCGGTGCTTGTGTTGGGGTTTGCCCAGTAGGTGCTTTATCAATGAATGATGAAGGTAAATCTACTTGTGATGAAAGTGCATGTATCGATTGCGGTACTTGTTTATCTGCATGCCCTGTAGATGCAATTTCTCAGTAAACCAAGTAGCAATGCTTGGTTTTTTTAAAAAATTAAAACCATTAATATGGTTTCTATATAGATGATGAAGAAAGTAGGAAGAAATTATGAAAAAACAGCCAGGATGGGCGTTGCCTAACCTACAAGAAGCACAAAAAAGAACAACAAAAGAATCGCATGTTGAGCGCTCCCTTTTTCAAATTCCTGATGAAATAAGAAAAATCGGACAGGGTAAGAAATATTTTTTGAGAACATATGGGTGTCAGGCAAATGAACGCGACTCTGAGACATTAGCGGGTATTTTGGAACAACTTCAATTTACTGCTGTCGATAAAGCAGAGGATGCAGATTTAATTCTGATGAATACTTGTGCGATACGTAAAAATGCAGAGGATAAGGTTCTTGGTGAACTAGGGTCTTTAAAACGTTTAAAAAGAACAAATCCTGATATTATTTTTGGTTTATGTGGATGCATGGCACAGGAAGAAGATATTATTTCTTTATTGCTGGAAAAATATCGTCATGTTAACTTAGTGTTTGGTACACATAATTTACATCGACTTCCTGAATTGTTATATGAGGTTATGACAACAGGTAAACCTTGTATTGAAGTATTATCAAAAGAAGGCGATGTTATTGAGAATTTGCCAGTTAAACGTTTTGGACATCATAAAGCATGGGTAAACATTATGTATGGCTGTGATAAATTTTGTACATACTGCATTGTACCTTATACAAGAGGAAAAGAACGTTCTCGTTTAATGGAAGATATTCTTGATGAAGTGCGTCAACTAAAAGAAGAAGGTTATAAAGAGATTACGTTATTAGGACAAAATGTTAACTCTTATGGAAAAGATTTACATTTAGAAGGTGGTTTTGCACGCTTATTAGAAGAAACAGCAAAAATTGGCGTAGAGCGTATTCGTTTTACAACTTCACACCCATGGGATTTTTCAGATGAGATGATTGATGTGATTGCGCGTTATGACAATATAATGCCATTTATCCATCTTCCAGTACAAAGCGGTGATGATGAAATTTTAAAAATCATGGGAAGACGCTATACAAGAGAACAATATTTAACTCTATTCCATAAAATAAAAGAAAGGGTAAAAAATTGTGCTTTTTCAACCGATATTATTGTTGGATTTCCAAATGAAACAGATGAGCAGTTTGAACATACATTAGAGCTTGTTGATGAGTGTAAATTTGATAATGCATTTACCTTCATTTATTCACCAAGAGAGGGTACACCTGCAGCACGTATGCAAGACAATGTAAGTCTTGAAACAAAACAGAAAAGACTGGCAATCTTGAATGAAAGATGGAATGCTTATGCACACGAGAAAAATGAAGCTTATCTTGAAAAAGTTGTAAAGGTGCTTGTTGATGGTGCCAGCAAGAAAAATAAAGATGTATACAGTGGTTATACAGAAACAAATAAATTGGTAAATTTTACAGCAAACAATGTAAAACCTGGTGATATTGTTGAAGTTCGTATAACTGCATGCAAAACATTCTCTTTAGACGGAGAACAATGTTAAAAAGTGAGAAATCACTTTTTTTCTGTCTTTTTTAGCATTAGTAGTGGTATAATAAAGTTAGTTTATTGTGGGTTTACATATATTATTTATAATAAAATTATGAAATCGTAGCTAATGGAGGTTAAATTTATGGATCAGGTACGCATTTTTGCACTTGGTGGACTTGATGAAAACGGAAAAAATATGTATGTCGTTGAAGTCAATGAAGCTATTTTTATCATTGAGGCCGGTTTAAAATATCCAGATACCGGACAATTAGGAGTAGAATTTATAATTCCTGATTTCTCTTATCTGATTGAAAATAAAGATCGAATCAAAGGGATTTTTATCACACATGCACATGATGATGTGATTGCGGCATTGCCATATCTTCTAAAACAGATTAATATACCTGTTTACACTGGCGCATTAACTGCAAGTATATTGCATGAAACTTTAAAAAAAGAGGGAATTAAAGATGTTAAAATTCATCGCATGAAAAGAACAAGCCGTCAGGTAATTGGTGGTGTGAAAGTACGAACATTCCCAATGACACATGCATTTCCGGATAATTTTGGTATAGCAATCAACACAGATCAGGGGTATATCGTATATACGGGGGAATTTATCGTAGATTATGATATGCTGCAGGAAGAATATCTATGTGATTTAAATGAATTAAGTGATATTGGAAAAAAAGGTGTTCTTTGTTTACTAAGTGAATCTCAAGGTGTTGAACAAAGTGGACATACCGCTCCAAGACATCGAATTACTTCCTTAATTGAACCAATCTTTGAAGCAAGTACAAGTCGTATTTTAATTTCATGTTATTCACAAAGTTTGTTTAGAATAATAGAAATTATTGAATTAGCAAAAAAACAGAATCGTCGTATTTTCTTCCATGATAAAGGGATACGTGATTTATTAAAACATCTGGAAACTATGAAGTATTATAGAGTTCCTAAAGATATGTTAATTAGCGAAAAAGAATTTTCTGATGATATGGAAGATGTTGTAGTACTTGTATCAGGAATAGGAAAAAATTTATTCCGTACAATGACGAACATTGCTAATCATGAAGATAAATATGTTAGTTTCCGTACTAGTGATACAATTATTGTTGCAAGTCCAATTGTTTCTGGTACTGAACTAGATGCAAACAATATGGAAAATGAAATCTACAAAGAAGGTGGAAAGATTTTTACTTTAAGCAGTAAAACAGTTTTATCTATGCATCCTTCTGTAGAAGATTTAAAAATGATGTTATATTTGTTCCGCCCAAAATATTATATACCTGTCAAAGGGGAATATCGTCATTTGTTTATGAATGCAAATTTAGCAATGAGTGTAGGGTATTCTGCAGATCGAATCGTTGTTTTAGAAAATGGACAGATTGCGACTTTTGAAAATAAAGTTTTAAAGAGTGTTGCAGAACATATAGAACTAGAAGATACGCTGATTGATGGAAAAGAAAACTGGGATGTTACAGGGGTTGTGTTAAAAGATCGTGAAGTATTATCTACCGATGGTGTTATGATCATTGGGGTAGGTGTTAATTTTAAAACGAAAAAAGTTATTAATGGACCAGATGTACAGACTCGTGGTTTAATTTATTTAAAGGATGCTGAGCATATCATTAAAGAAGTTGGAAATATTATGGAAGAGTGCATCAATACAGCAGTAGAGGAAAAACGCTACGAAAATTTAACTGTGCGCGGAGAAGCACGTGATAAAATTGTTCGTTATTTATTAAAAAAAACTGGAAAACGTCCTATGGTATTGCCAGTAATTATTGAAATTAACGAATAGTAAAATAGGAGAGAGAAATGGCAGCTAAAAAAAAGACAAGAAAGACGCAAAAGAAACAGCAGAATAAGCAGCAGGAAATAATGGTTTATGTATATTCTCTTGCACTTATTACATTGTCCATTATTGGCTGTCTAAAAATTGGATTTGTTGGTGAGGTTCTAACGGGGGTTATACAGCTTGTTTTTGGAAACCTATATGGAGTGTTGTATGCTGTTGTTATTGTATTTAGTATATTATGGATGTTAAAGAAATCTGTGAAAGATATTCCTTTACAGTATAGTATTGGAGTAGGAGTGCTTTTGACTGCATGGATTCTTGCGTCTGCATTACCTGAAGATGAAACTATAAAGGGAATGGCGATTTTTAATTCTTATGTGAAAAATGCTTTTAGTGTCTTAACATTGGAAGCATCATCAAAAGGCGGCATCATTGGTGCTTTATTAGTTTCTGTATGTACATTCCTGTTTGATTTTATTGGGACAAAAATCTTAATTATTGCTTTACTGGTGTTAGGCTGTATATTAATTATCAGTGGCCCTGTGTATGCCCATTTGAAGCAGAGAGCTTCATCTGTGAAAAAGCCAATAGCAGGTGTTAGAGAAAGTTTGAAACAGAAAAAGGAAAATAGGAATAGAGCAAAACAGCAAGAAGAAGATGATCAGGTAGATGAAAAAGAAAATACAAAGCAAAGTGTTTTTGATAGTATCAATCTAGAAGAAAGGATTCGACCAGGTCAAGTTTCTTTTCTTGATGTTGATGATGATTTTGATATTGTAACAGATAAAAGAAGCAATGCTTCTTCAAATTCTTTATTTTTGAATGCAGATGAAGAGAAGAAAACATCCGTTCTTGAAGATAAAAAGCAAGAAGATAAACGCATAATCGAAGAAACGATTGGGATGAAAGATACGTTTACATCTTCATTTGATGAAGATTATACAAACTATCGTCTGCCTCGTTTGACACTTTTAAATGATGCTGGTAAAAAAGGAAGAAGTCGTACAAATATAGAGGCGGCTAATGAAAGTGGAAGACAGTTAATTGAAATTTTAGATCAGTTTGGTGTAAAGGCAACCCTTGTGGCAACACATATTGGGCCTGCTGTAACGAAATTTGAAGTAAAACCAGATCTAGGGGTTCGTGTGAATAAGATTAGCAATCTGCAATATGATATAAAAATGGCCTTGGCTGCGAAAGATATTCGCATAGAAGCACCGATTCCAGGAAAAAGTGCAGTAGGTATTGAAATACCTAATGTCGAAAAAACAATGGTACACATGAAAGAACTCCTAAAAACAGTTCCATCGAAATATGAGAAATCGAAATTATTGTTTGCTTTGGGTAAAGATTTGATGGGGAATTCTGTTTACGGAGAATTAAATAAAATGCCGCATCTATTGATTGCGGGAGCTACAGGCAGTGGGAAGAGTGTATGTGTGAACTCTATCATTACTTCGATTTTGATGAGAACAAAACCAGATGAAGTAAAATTGCTTTTAGTTGATCCTAAAAAAGTTGAATTTACTCCTTATCGTCAAGTTCCCCATTTGTTAGGTCCTGTCATCACAGATGGAGAAGAGGCAAATCGAGCTTTAAAAGTTATCGTTAATATGATGGATAAACGATATGAATTATTTGCACTGGCAGGTGTTCGAAATATCGGTGGATACAATACCTATATAGAAGAACATCCAGAAGAAGGTTTAAAAAGATTGCCATGGATTGTTGTAATTATTGATGAGTTGGCAGATTTGATGCTGGTTGCGGCAAAAGAGGTTGAAGCAAGCATTCAGCGTATTACTCAGCTGGCAAGAGCAGCTGGTATTCATTTGATTGTTGCGACGCAGCGTCCCAGTGTAGATGTTATTACTGGTGTCATTAAAGCAAATATACCATCTCGTATCGCATTTGCCGTTTCCAGTGCTGTTGATTCTAGAACTATTTTAGATCAGATGGGTGCAGAAAAACTGTTAGGATATGGAGATATGTTATATATTCCTGTAGGAGAAACGAATGCTGTTCGCGTACAGGGAGTATTTGTTAGTGACCAGGAAGTTCAAAATATATGTGATTTTGTGAGCCGTCAGGCAAAACCAAAGTATGAAGATGCCTTTCTTCGTTTAGAAGCATTGGATAGCAGTTTATCTAATAAAGATGAAGAAGCAGATCCATTGTATGAAGAAGTAAAACAGTTTATAATATCTACAAGGAAAGCGAGTACATCGTTAATACAAAGAAAATTTAGTATTGGCTATGCACGCGCTGCCAGATTGATTGATGTTTTAGAAGAGCGTGGAATTATTGGTCCAAGCAGAGGAAGCAAACCAAGGGAAGTATTGGTTAGATATGAAGAGGAGGATTCTTATGAGTAGAGTAAAAAATATTATTAGTGATTCGACATTAACGTATCATCAGCAGGTATTGGCACTAGCACGATTAGCAGAAAATGATGATGATTCATTACCATTAGAGCCAGAGTTTGAACAAGCTTTAAAAGATCAGACATTATGCGATTTAGGAGAAGGAAGAGCGCCATATAGACCGCGATATATATTGCCTGATTACCGTATTCTTATGGAAAAAGGATGTAGTTTTTTAGGACTTTCTCCTGCAGCCGATATTTGGGAGGCGTGTAATAATCTATTGATTATGTATAAGCATGTTCCAAGTATCACATCTTTTCCTGTTTATTTAGGAAACTTTACTGATTTATTTGCCCCTTTTGATAAAGATGAACAGGAAACAAGAAAAGCACTAAAAATGTTTTTGCTGCATATTGATAAAACATTAACGGATTCTTTTGTTCATGCCAATATTGGACCTAAAGATAGTCGCGTAAACCGAATTCTTTTAGACTTAACCAAAGAAATGCAGCTTGCTATTCCAAACTTGACATTACTGTATGACCCAAAACAGACAAGCGATGATTTTGCAAAAGCATGTATTGATTGTATGCTGGCAACATCTAAGCCAAGTTTTGCGAATGATGTGATGTATCGTGGTGATGGAATCGGAGAATATGGTATTGCAAGTTGTTATAACGCGTTAAAAATTGGAGGTGGAGGTTATACGCTTCCACGTATACGTTTATATAATGTGGCTACAAAAGCAAAAGACAAAGATGATTTCTTACAAAATGTACTGCCTCATTATGCACAATTGATGTTGCGAAATATGGATGCTCGTATACGTTATATTGTAGAAGAAAGCAACTTCTTTAAATGTAATTTCCTAGTTAAAGAAGGATTCGTTAAACGTGAAAACTTTACTGGAATGTTTGGGGTAGTTGGATTAGCTGAATGTTGTAATTATCTATTGGGTATTGATGATCCTGCAAAAGGATATGGGCATAATGAAGAAGCAGAAAAACTTGGAAACGTAATCATGGATAAATTAGAATCAATTGTCAAGGCACATCATGGTTTATATTGTGAAGGCTGCAATAACCAGTATGTTCTTCATGCTCAGGTAGGAATTGACAGCGATGGAAGGGAAAACTCTCCAGGAGCTAGAATTCCAATTGGAGTAGAACCTGAATTGTGCGACCATATACAGGTTGAGTGTAAATTCCATAAATACTTTGTGTCAGGTATTGGTGATATTTTCCGTTTTGATGATACATGGAACAATACTCCAGAGGCTTTGCTGGATATTATCAAAGGTGCATTTGCACAGGGAATGCGTTATTTTACAGGATATAATGCAGATAATGATGTCGTTCGAGTAACAGGATATCTTGTTAAGAAGAGCGAGATTGAAAAACTTGATCATCATGAAGCTAGTTTAAATAATGTAACTGTTTTTGGACAAGGTGCAAGAAATACTGCAAAAGCATTGGATCGTAGAATTTATGATGAAAGCTCCCGTAAATAAAATTATTCCTTTTTCGAATGTAGATGGCCCAGGGAATCGCTGTGCCATCTTTTTTCAAAGCTGTCCTTTTTCCTGTCTGTACTGCCATAATCCAGAAACGATCCATATGTGCAGAAGTTGTGGAAAATGTGTTGAAACATGTCCTGTAGACGCTTTGGAACTAAAAGATGGGGCAGTAAAGTGGAATCCAGTACGTTGTGTAGACTGCGATACATGTATTAAAACATGTGAATATCTTGCTTCTCCTAAAATTCGTTTTATGAGCGTAGAAGAACTTGTAGCGGAAATAAAGAAGAGAAAAGCTTTTTTACGCGGGATTACAGTAAGTGGTGGAGAATGTATGAATCAATCAGCATTCTTGCTGGAATTATTTAAGGAAGTAAAAAAACTTGGTTTATCTTGTTTGATTGATAGTAATGGTTATTATGACTTTGAACTGTATCCAGAGTTGATGGATCTTTGTGATGGTGTTATGTTAGATGTTAAAGCTGTTGATCCTGTATTTCACAAAGAGTTATGCGGTTGTTCAAATGAAACAGTGTTAAAAAACCTAGATTATCTTTTGAAAATTCATAAGTTAGAAGAAGTACGTACGGTTATTCTACCTTATTTAGATGAACAAAATGAAAAAACAGTTCGTTATGTTAGTGAAAAAATTAAAGATAAAAGTCGTTATAAACTGATACGTTATCGCAAATATGGAGTTCGTGAAGAGGGACTTAACAAGCTGGGGGAAGAAAATGTATCTTTAGAATATATGGAGACTTATAAAAAGATTTGTGCAGAAAATGGCAATAAAGAAAGTGTTATCATTTAGTTTTATTTTATTTTATGATTTCTATGTCTACATATGCGATATTTTAACTCTTGTATAAAATAACATAGTAGGTTTCTTGACAAAGAGAGCTAAATTGATGTAAAATTTTTTTAGGACCAGTAGGAAAGGGTCATGGAGGATTAATATGAAAAAATTATTGAGTATGGCATTAGTTGCAGCTATGTCTATGACAGCATTGGCTGGATGTGCTAGCAACAGCGGCGATGCAAGTGGCAAAGATGGGGAAGGAAATTGTCCTATCAAAGTTGGTTTTGTTACTGATACAGGTGGTATTGATGACAAATCATTTAATCAGGGTTCTTGGGAAGGTATTGAAAAATGGAGAACAGATAATAACTTGCCTGAAAAATGTATAAGTTATGTACAGTCTAAAGCTGAAGCTGATTATGTACCAAACTTAAGCAGTCTTGCAGATGATGGCTTTGACTTGGTAGTTGCAGCTGGTTATTTATTTGAAGATGCTATGAAAGAAGTTTCTGGAAAATATCCAGATACAAAATTCTTTGTAATTGATACAGTAGTTCCAGGAGATAATGTAGAAAGTGGTATGTTTGCTGCTGAACAGTCTTCTTATTTAGTTGGTATTGCTGCAGCTATGCAGGCAAAAGCTGCAGGTGGAGATACAGTAGGTTTTGTCGGTGGTATGGATTCAGAATTAATTCAGACATTCCAGGCAGGATATGAACAAGGTGTTAAATCTGTTGATAAAAATATGAAAGTTATGGTAAATTATGCAGGAGCATTTGATGATCCTACAAAAGGTGGAAATTTAGCTAATATGCAGTATGATGCTGGCGCTAAAGTTGTTTACCACTCTGCAGGTAATACTGGAAGTGGTGTGATCAAAGCAGCTAAAGAACGTACAGAAAAAGGTGATACTGTATGGGCAATTGGTGTAGACCGTGATCAGTACGAAGATGGTAAGTATGGAAAAGATGGAAAATCAGTTATCCTTACATCTGCGTTAAAACGTGTAGATGTTGCTACATATAATGTTGCGACTGCTGCAATGAATGGTGAGTTTAAAGGCGGAACAACAGTAAACTTTGATATTAAAAACGAAGGTGTAGGAATTCCTGCTGAAAACCCTAATTTAAGTAAAGATATTCAAGATGCATTGAATAAAGCTGTAAAAGATATCAAAGATGGAAAAGTAAAAGTTAGCACTAAAGCAAAAATTAAAGATGGGAATATAGGATAAAAATTGTACAGTTTAGACAGGTGAAAAAACCTGTCTTTTTTATCTATTGTTCTATATAAATTTATGATATAATATTATTGAGTTTCATAAGGAACGATAGAAGGAGGATACCCATGGAGTATGCAGTAGAAATGCTGAATATTACAAAAGATTTTCCTGGAATTCGTGCGAATGATGATGTTACCATTCGCCTGAAAAAAGGAAGTATTCATGCATTGCTTGGGGAAAATGGTGCTGGTAAATCAACACTAATGTCAATTTTGTTCGGTTTATATCAGCCGACAAGCGGAATAATTAAAATAAATGGTAAAGAGGTTGTTATCAGTGACCCAAATGTAGCAACTGATCTTGGTATTGGTATGGTTCATCAGCACTTTAAACTGGTAGAATGTTTTACGGTAACGGAAAATATTATTTTAGGAATGGAACCTACGAAATATGGAATGGTTGATTTGAAAACAGCTCGTAAACAAATTATTGAATTAAGTGAGCAATATGGTTTACAAATTGATCCAGATGCGAAAATCAGTGAAATCACGGTAGGAATGCAGCAACGTGTAGAAATTTTAAAAATGCTGTATCGTAATGCAGATATTTTGATTTTCGATGAGCCAACAGCGGTATTGACGCCACAGGAAATCGAAGATTTAATTAAAATCATGCATAACCTTATAAAAGAAGGAAAAAGTATACTTTTGATTACTCACAAGCTAAAAGAAATCAAAGAAGTAGCAGATGAATGTAGCGTGCTTCGTCGTGGAAAATATATTGGTACTGTTAATGTTGCGGATACAACGGAACAGGAAATGGCGGATATGATGGTGGGTCGAAATGTTAAGTTTAATGTTGATAAAACTGAAGCTAAACCACAAAATATTGTGCTTGACATGCAAAATGTAAGTGTAAAAAATCCAAAAGGGATAATCTCTTTAAAAAATGTGTCTTTACAGGTTCGTGCAGGTGAAATTTTAGGGATTGCCGGTATTGATGGAAATGGACAAGAAGAACTTGTTTATGGTCTTACAGGGCTTAGTAAAGTAGTAAACGGAAAAATCTTGATTAATGGAAAAGATATTACGCATAAAAACATAAAAGACCGTTATAAAGAAGGTATGGGACATATTCCAGCAGACCGTCATAAACATGGGTTGATTCTTGATTTTTCTTTAAAAGAAAATTTTGTTATTCATGCATATGATCAGGAACCTTTCTCTAAGCATGGAGTACTCCAGCCAGATGAAATCAGTAAGTATGCAGAACGCTTAATTGATGAGTTTGATGTGCGCAGTGGGAAAGGTAAAGACAGTTTAACACGAAGCATGTCGGGTGGAAATCAGCAAAAAGCGATTATTGCTAGAGAAATTGATCGCTCTCCGGATTTATTAGTTGTTGTTCAGCCAACGCGTGGACTGGATGTTGGAGCAATCGAATATATACATAAAAGAATTATACAAGAAAGAGATAAAGGAAAAGCAATCCTGCTTGTATCTTTTGAACTGGATGAAATTTTAGATCTGTCTGATCGTATTGCTGTATTGTTTGAAGGTCAAATTACTACAACATTAAATGCTAAAGATACAAACGAAAAAGAACTTGGATTGTATATGAGTGGTTCAAAAAAAGGAGGAGATATAAATGAATAATAAAAAAGAAACATTAAAAATCTCCTTGATTGCAATTTTTCTTGGTATTTTACTTGGAGTTGTTATCCTGCTTGTTTCAGGAAAAAACCCATTTTTGCTATTCAACTCCTTTTTAAGAGGGATTATTGGTGTTGATTTAATAAAAGGCAATGGTGTTAATCTTCGTTATTTTGGAGAATTTATTGTAACAAGTATGCCAATTGTTTTAACTGGTTTGTCTGTGGGTTTTGCTTATCGTACGGGCTTATTTAATATTGGCGCAGAGGGGCAGTTAATGGTAGGTGCAATGACTTCTATCGTTGTTGCGATTCTTGTGCCTATGCCAGCTGGTATTCATGCTATTGTTTGTGTTCTTTCAGGTACTCTTGCAGGGGCATTGTGGGGTTTTATTCCTGGATTCTTTAAAAGCAAATGGAACGTACATGAAGTTGTTATTTGTATTATGATGAATTACATTGGACTTTATTTTTCTAACTGGGCTATTCGATCTCTTCCTGGTTCTACGGAATCAAAATCTGAAATCATCAATTCTACAGCTTCATTAAGCTCGTCTTTTTTAGCAGATGTTACCAATCATTCTCGTTTGAATTGGGGCATTATTTTTGTCATTCTTGCAGTAGTTGCTTATTGGTTTATTTTGGAAAAAACAAGTTTTGGATATAACTTACGTGCTACTGGATTTAATAAAGAAGGGGCTCGCTATGCTGGGATGAAAGTAAATCGTAACATTATATATTCTATGATGATTGCAGGTGCTTTGGCAGGTTTAGCTGGAGCTATTGTATCTTTGGGTACATTTAATATGGGACGTGTACTAACTACTTTTGAAAACTATGGATTTGATGGAATCGCAGTGGCATTGACAGGGGCTTGTAATGCAATCGGTATTGTACTGTCAGGTTTATTATTTGGTTTATTAAAAGTTATTCAACCAATGCTTCAAATCAATGGAGTGCCTAAAGAAATCGGAGAAATTATCTCCTCTTCTATTGTATTGTTTGTTGCAATGCAGTATGGTATAAAAATGTTCATCGGCTGGATAGCAAAAAAGAAAGTTGAAAAAAATGATAAGACAACGATAAAGGAAGGTGGACAATAATGGATTTGCTATATAGTATGGTTCCTCTTGCATTAGGGGTAGCAACACCTATTATTATCTCTTCTTTAGGTGGTTTGTTTTCTGAAAGAAGCGGTATTGTAAACATTGCTTTGGAAGGTATTATGCTTGTGGGTGCATTTGCTGGTGCTACTTCTTCTATTTTATTGGAAGGTAGTCTTGGTGCTTTGGCACCATGGGTTGGTATTTTAATAGGTGCTTTCTTTGGAATGCTTTTTTCACTTATTCATGCATTTGCATCTATTCATTTAAAAGCAGATCAAACAATTTCAGGTACTGCTTTGAATATGCTTTCTACAGGATTAACTGTTTATTTGTGTCAGATTATTTTTGATGCACAGCGCTCTCCTAATTTTCAGGAAAGTTTCTCAAAAATTAGTGTTCCAGTATTATCAGATATTCCTGTAATAGGTGATTTGTTCTTTACAGATGTTTATCCAACGTTCTTTATTAGTATCGTACTTGTTTTTATTACATACTTTGTTGTATTTAAATCTAAATTTGGTTTGCATTTACGTTCATGTGGAGAATATCCGCAGGCAAGTGCATCTATGGGAATTAATGTGATTAAGATGCGTTATGCTGGCGTTTTAATTAGTGGAGCTTTAGCTGGGTTATCTGGTGCTATTATGGTTCTTACAATGGATATTCAGTTCACAGTAAGTTCCATTCATGGTGTTGGTTTTATTGCATTGGCTTGTTTGATTTTTGGAAAATGGAACCCTTTTGGATGTCTAGGAGCTGGAATTTTCTTTGGATTTTCGCAGGTACTTTCAATGTTCTCTGGACAGATTCCTGTTATTGGAAGTTTCCCAAGTGAATTCTTCTTTGCAATCCCTTATGTTCTTACAGTTATTGCTCTTGTATTATTCGCAAGAAAAAGTGTTGGGCCAAAAGCAAGTGGTGAAATTTACGACGCTGGAAAACGATAGTTATTAGAACTGCTGCAATGCAGTTCTTTTTCATTATAAAAAAATATGATACAATGAATGTCGCTGACATAGTTTTAAACAATTAGTGTCATACTATAAAAGTAAGAAAAGAACGAGGTAACAATATGAAAATTATAGATGGTGTAAATTTAAATGCGATTCCTACACAAAAATTTAAAGATATTGGAATCAGTATACGTTTTCAAAATGAATTAAAGGATGAAACAGCGGCTGCTCGATCATTGTTAGCTTTGATGTTATGTGATCGATGTAAAGTGTATGATACAAAAGAAAAAATGACAAAGAAACAAGATGAATTGTATGGGGCAGTTTTAGGCACACAAACATTAGGTTATGGGAAATCTCATGTTATTGAGTTTCGCTGTAAAGTGATTCACCCCTCATATGTAACAAACGAAGATAGTTATTTAAAAAATGTTTTTTCTTTTCTAAAAGAAATTATATTTCATCCTTTGTTAAATGAGGAAGTGTTTGAAGAATCAAAAAAGGTTTTGATTTCAAAATCAAAGCGTATGATAGATGATCCTTCTCAGCTTGTAATAAGTGAAGGGTTAAAAGCAGCAGGAACCAATACACCTTTAGGAATTTCATCTTTAGGAGAGCTAAAACATATTGAAAAATTATGTCTTCAGGATGTACAAAATGCATATACATCTATGCTTAATGAAGATTGCATTCAGGTTCTTGTTTGTGGAGATGTTTTGGAAAAGGAAATATTCTCTTATGTTAAAAATTTTCCATTTAAGGAGCGAAGTCAAAAATTTGCTTCTTATTATGTAGTATCAAATGATGATGAAAAGCAGAAAAAATATATGTATAAAAATATATCACAAAGTTATTTGATGATGGTTTGGTTCACAAATATTTCATTACTAGATACAAAATATTATGCCTTGCGTTTAGCAAATGCAGTTTTAGGACAGTACTCATCTTCTTTATTATTCCAGGAAGTTAGAGAAAAAAGAAGTTTGTGTTACACTATATATTCTAATATAATCTCTTATGATGGCGTTTTAGGTGTAACTACCGGTATAGAAAAAGAACATATTGATGAAGTGATTGAGTTGATACGTGAACAGATTGATGTTATCTGTCAAGGTAATTTCAGTGATGAATTGTTAGAGGTTAGTCGAAAAATGATTATAAATTCTATTAAAAGTGGAAGAGATAATATGAATACGCTTATGGCTCAGGAATATCAAAACATATTATTAAATCGTGAATGGGATACAAAAATTATGATAGAACATATTTCAAAAGTAACTAAAGAAGATGTATGTGAAGTTATGCAGCTGTGCAAAGAAAAAATGGTGTTTGTTTTGACAAAGGAGGATTCTGATGAAAAAGATTGTTAATGAAAGATATAAAGAGAGTTATGTGGAAGAAACTTTGTCAAATGGACTTCATGTTGTTTTGTGGCAAAAACCGGATTATCAAAAATCTTTGTTTATGATGGCGACACCACTTGGAGCATTGGATATAGAACAAGTAGACAGTAAAGGAAACAATTATCGTTTTCCTGCAGGGATTGCACATTTTTTAGAACATAAGATGTTTGAAACTAAAGAAGGAGATATCATGGAAGAGTTTTCTAAAATGGGAGCTAATGTTAATGCGTTTACTTCGTATACAGAAACTGTCTATTATTTCACATGTGCATCTGATGTTGAGAAACCGCTGAATCTTTTGCTTGATTTTGTGCAGGAATTAAATATTAGTGAAGCCTCAGTAGAAAAAGAAAAAGGCATCATTATACAGGAATTAAATATGTATAAACAGATGAGTGATTCCAGATTATTAAATGAAACATATGCATCTTTATTTTCAAAGCATCCTTTGCGTTATGATATTGGAGGAGATGACAAAAGTGTTTCATCTACAACAGTAGAAGATTTAAGAAACTGCTATCATTTAAATTATCATCCACAGCGTATGGTGTTAGTGGGAGTGTGTTCCGATGATCCTAAACGCATTATGGAAATTATACGCAAAAACCAGGAAGGGAAGCATTTTGAACCGATTGAAGCAGTAAAAAGAAAAGAATTTATTGAGCCTAAGAATACGAATAGAGAAATATACACTTTTTCAATGGATATTCAAACACCAAAAGTATCACTTTCTTATAAGTTAGATGGTATTGAGGATGTAAAAAAACGCATTTATGCAGAATGGTGTATTCGTATGATGATAGATTCTGTGTTTAGTTCATTGAATCCAGAATACCAAGACTGGATTGATCAGGGTATTATAAATGATTTTGTTGGTGGAGATATAGATTTTGGCAAAGATTATGGAGTGTTGATGTTTTATGGAGAAACAGAGAAGAGGAAAGAATTTTATTCTTTGATTGAATCTGTTGTTGAAAGGATCAGCAAAGGGGATATTCAGGAAGATGTGCTGCAGCAGTTGAAAAGAAGATATTTTGGACAAACGATTCGCAGTTTAAATAGTTTTGACGATATTGCTATTACATTTGTGCGTAACTATTTTGATCAAACAGATTTTTTTGTTTCGTTAGATATTCTAGATAAAATCTGTTTGGAAGATATTAAAGAGTGCTGCAAGTTCATAGTAAAAGAACATAAAAGTATTATTGAGATTATGCCAGAAAAAAGCCAGTAATTTAAACTTAATTTGAAGAAAAAAGGCAGAACTTAGGGATATAGTAATAAAAATCCTTAAATTCTGTCTTTTATTGTATTTTCTATGTATATTTGCCTTTTTGTTTCTATATGTTTTTCCATGCATAATATAAACATAAAAGAAAGGATGGATATTATGAATTTAATAGTATTTGTAGGAAAAATAAAAGAAATTCCTGTATTGAAAGAATCTACTCATGGGAATACGTATGCCACAATGAAAATTGAGGTTACACGTCCTTTTGCCAACAGTGAAGGTGTTTATGAAACGGATGAATTTTCTGTAACACTTTGGAAAGGTATTGCACAAACTACGGTTCAAGTTGCAGGAGAGGGAGATGTTGTCGCAATAAAAGGCAGAATGCAGTCGCGTCCTTATGAAACAAAGGATGGTACAACGTATTTAAGTTATGATATTATTGCAGAGAAAGTATCTTTTATTGGAAAAGAAGGATAAAATTTTATAAAAATGTTTTCTTTCTTATACAGCACCTTTGTTGGTGCTGTTTTAATTTGCAAGAATAAAACAAAATAAAAAAGTCCACGAGGACTTTTTTATTACTATCTGTTGTAGAATTCTACTACTAGAAGTTCGTTGATTTCCTGATTTAATTCACTTCTTTCAGGAAGACGAAGGTAAGTACCTTTTTTTGCGTCTTTGTCTACATCAACAAATGCAACAGTATTTAAATTAGCTTCTAGAGCTTCAGCAATAGATGCCATGTTTTTAGATTTTTCTTTAACTTCAATTGTAGAACCAGGTTTCACAATAAAGCTAGGAATATCTACTTTTTTACCATTTACAAGAATGTGTCCGTGGTTAACAAGCTGACGAGCACCACGACGAGTACGAGCAAATCCTAAACGATAAACGATGTTATCAAGTCTTGATTCCAACAATCCTAAGAAGTTGTCACCAGTAACACCTTTCATTTTGTTTGCTTTTGTATAAGTGTTAAAGAACTGACGTTCATTTAATCCATACATGAAACGGATTTTCTGTTTTTCGCGTAACTGTAAACCATAGTTCGTTAGTTTTACACGTTTTGTTGGTCCATGCTGACCTGGTGCATAAGCACGTTTCTGAAGTTCTTCTCCGGTTTCTAGAATTGAGAAACCAAGACGGCGGGATGTTTTCCAAACCGGTCCAGTTAATCTTGACATTTCTATGTCCTCCTTATTGTTTTATAGCTATAAAACAATAACAGTACAAATCATCATTACAATGTGTTCATACTTACGACACCATCACTCAAGGCAGCCGAGTTACTCGATGTCCCGTATCTTTTACGTTATGAACGCATACCTGTAAGACTTTGCATGCTGCTATCAATTTTATGCTTTATAATTCTAACAAAACGATGCGTAGGTGTCAATATTGAACTTTTAAAAAAAAGTAAGAAAAATGGAAAAGGTGCTTTGGATTGAAATGAGTTATATGATATAATAAAAAAGGTAATACACTGTGAAAGGGAGTTCCCTGTACAAATGAAAACTTGAAAGAGGTGCCTTTTATGAAAGAGTTCATTAATAATATAAAAAATGTTATATCAGCAGAAATGTTGATTTATATATTGATAGCTGTTGTTTTACTCGTTATTCTATCAATTCTGATGATGGCTTTACGCCAGAAGAAAGCTCGAAAAAAACTGGAAGATCTAGAACTGCATTATAATTCTTTGAAGAGTGTTCCTTTGGCTTTTAAGTTAAATAAAGCTGTAGCTTTATCCAGAGTTAATGAAATGATGGCTGAAACAGTCGAAACTTGTCGCAATGATTTTGATAATATTCAGGAAGAGCTTAAAGAGTGCAGCGTTTCCTTGGCTGAAATAGATGACTTGATTTATGTGCATAAAGTAAAAGGCGCTTTAAAAAAGATGTCTTCAATGGAACAAAGCATTGCGTTGCTTGACACCAAAATTCAAGGTGTGAATAATACTCTTGATGAGGTGTTGGAACAGGAAAGCGAACAGCGAGCTTCTATTAATGAATTAAAAGAAAGATTTCGCAAAGTTAAACGTGCAATTAATGAAAACAAGGCTTCTTTTTCCCAGTCATACGAACATATGGAAACAGAGGTCGCTTCAGTTGAAAAAATGTTCTCTGTATTTGAAGAATGGATGTTTGCTTCAGAATTTAATAAGGCTGCGGATCAGCAAAATGAAATTCGTGATGTTTTGCAGCATCTAGAAGAACTTACGCAGTCCTTGCCTCAATTATATGAAAAGGCAAAAGGTCTTCTGCCTCGAATGATTGATGAGGTGGGATTTCATTATGCACAAGTTAAGAACAAAGGTGTTTATATTGAACATTTGGAAATACGTAAAAATTTAGATGTTATTTCTGAAATGCTGAAAAACAATTTAACTAAGCTTCGAAATGGCAATCCAAAAGGTGTAGATGAGGATTTGCTTGAGTGTGAAAAAAGAATTAACCAGTTGGAAGAGCAAATATCGAAAGAAGAAAAAGCTTTTGATGAAATAAATGAAAATGTAGATCTTTTATTTGATGATGTGAAAGAAATCAATCATGACATTGAGGAAATTTCTAAATTATATAAACGTGTATATGAACGTTTTGGATTTGAAAACTGGTCTGAAAAATTAGCTGATGTAGCTGATAAATTGGCAGTACTAAACGATATGCAGCGTAAACTTGATAAAGTTATCGTTGATAAAGGAATCCCATATACGACAATCTTAGTTGCTTATCATGAACTTGAACAAAGTATTACTGCATTTCGCAAAGAAGTGTCAGATATGAAAGAAAAACTGAACAAAGCATGCAGTGATGAGGAACGTGCAAAAAAACAAATGGTAAAACTGCAGCTAATCTTAAATGAAATTCGTGTCAAAATGTCAAAACATCGCTTGCCAAATGTTTCTCAGAAATACAAGGATGATTTACATAAGGGAGAAGATATGCTAAAGGATATGCAAATTGTTCTTGATCACTCTCCATTAGATGTAAAGCAGTTAAACGGGCTATTAAAAAATGCAATTGATTATATTTATACATTATATAATGATGTCAATAATTTAGTTGGAATGGCAATTATGGTAGAAAATACAATTGTCTTTGGCAATCGCTATCGTTCTACGTATGCAGATATTGATTCAGAATTAACACGTGCAGAATTGTGCTTTAGAAATGGACAATATACAAAGGCATTGAAAATTGGAATTCAGTGTATTGAGAAAATTCATCCAGGCGCATACGAAAAAATGATGGAGAAGCATTCACAAGAGCAGTTGAAGGTGGAAGAATAATATGATTTATTTAGATTATGCATCAACAACACCTATTCGAAAAGAAGTTTTAGAGACTTATACAATGCTTTTGCATAAATATTATGGGAATAGTGATTCCCTGCATGAAATAGGAAGAGAAACTTCTAAATTGATGGAACAAAGCCGTGCACAGATTGCACAGCTTTTGCATGTTCATAAAGATGAAATTATATTTACTTCCTGTGCTAGTGAATCTAACAACTATGCAATTAAAGGTTTTGCGTGGCAAAATAAAAGAAGAGGGAATCATATTATTTCTAGTTGTGTTGAACACTCCAGTGTATCTATGGCACTTGAACAGCTAAAAGAGGTTTTTGGCTTTGAGATAACTTACTTGCCGGTTTATGAAGATGGAAAAATTCGATTAGATGATTTGAAAAAAGCATTGCGTAAAGATACGATCTTAGTGTCTCTTATGATGGTGAATAATGAAACTGGGGCAATAAATCCTATTAAAGAATGTGCAGACTATGTGCATAAAAATTCACGTGCTTTCTTTCATGTGGATGGTGTACAGGCACTTGGAAAAGTAGATATTCCTTTGGAATCCGTAGATATGGCTACTTTTTCAGCACATAAAATATATGGGGTAAAGGGAAGTGCAATTTTATATAAAAAAAGTAATATTGAATTACTTCCTTTAATAAGTGGGGGACAGCAGGAATATGGATTAAGAGCGGGAACTAGCAATGCACCTGCTAATATTATTTTCGCAAAGACGCTTCGCCTTATGTTAGAAGAAAAAGATAAAAATTTGATATATGTACAAAAGTTAAATGAGGTGCTGCGCAAGGAAATTTCCAATATGGAAGATATGGTAATCAATAGTCCTGAGGATGCCTCTCCTTATATTTTAAATATTTCTTGTTTAAAAATTGGAAGTGAGGTAATGCTGAATGCGTTGAATAGGAAAGGTTTTGCTGTTTCTGCACAAAGCACTTGTTCTTCTCACAGCAAAGCTGTATCCAAGGTTCTTTTAGCTATGGGGGCTGGTGAGCTGCGAGCAACACATGCTATTCGTATCTCTTTGTCTCATTTAACGACAATGAAAGAAATTCAGGGCTTTTTACAAGCATTAAAGGAGATTTATTATGACTATAGAACAAAATAAAATCGTTTATGACCACATTCTGGTTCGCTTTGGAGAATTGTCTACAAAAGGCAAAAACAGAAAAGATTTTATTAAAAAATTATTAATTAATGTGCGTAATGCACTGCGTGATTTTGATGCGTTAAGTTATGAAAGAACACATGATCGCATGTATATTATTTTAAATGGTGAAGATCATGAGGCAGTGGCAGAAAGACTGAAAAAAGTTTTTGGGATTTCTTCTTTTTCGTTCGCAATCAAAGTCAAAACCGATATGGAAGTTATTCAGAAAACATGCTTAAAAGTTGCGCAGGAAACAGAAGGTTCTACTTTTAAAGTAGAGGCACGAAGAAGTTTTAAAATGTTTCCTCTTGTATCAGATGAAATTAATCGTGCTGTTGCTGGGGAAATTCTTCGCAATACTGACTGGAAAGTAAATGTAAAAACTCCAGATTTACGTATTCAAATTGAAGTGCACGAAGATGCTACCTATATTATGACTGGAAAAATCAAAGGAAATGGAGGATATCCAGTCGGTGTAGGAGGAAAAGCACTTGTTATGCTTTCAGGAGGCATTGATTCTCCTGTTGCCGCTTATTTAACAATGAAGCGAGGGGTGGCAATTGAATGTATCCATTATGCATCTCCTCCTTATACTAGTGATGCGGCACAAGATAAAGTTTTAGATTTAGCTAGAGCAATTGCTCCTTATCAGGGACATATTCGTGTGCATATCATTCCATTTACGGATTTACAGCTTGCCATTTATAAACATTGTGATGAAAGTTATGCAATTACGCTTATGCGTCGCATGATGTATCGTATTGCCCAGAAAGTAAGTGAAAAACAAAACTGTCTTGCTATTGTTAATGGGGAAAGTATTGGTCAGGTTGCCAGTCAGACATTAGAAAGTATGCAGACAATTAACTGTGTGACGGATATGCCAACTATTCGTCCTGTTGCATGTTTGGATAAATTGGAAATTATTGACATATCCAAAAAAATCGGTACTTATGATATTTCCATTCAGCCTTTTGAGGATTGCTGTACTATTTTTACGCCTAAAAACCCAGTTACAAAACCAACTCGTCACAAAGCTGAAAAATTGGAATCACGTTTTGATTTTGAAACATTGATTGATGAGTGCATAGCAAATATGGAAAGTATTGATGTGTACCCATCTGCGCAGGAAAAAGACAGCGAAGATATCTTTTAGAATAAAATAATAAGAATCTCTCATACTATGGATGAGGTGATTCTAGATGAATAATCGAAAACATTATCGTAGTCCAAAAGTACAGGAAGATTTATATCAGTATGAAATGGGAATCGAGCTAGGTGCTGATGTAGAAATGGAAAAGCAAAAGCATCAGAAACTATATGAGGAACAAGGCTTACACGATCAAATGAATGTACATATGGATACAGATAAAATGAAAAAGGAATAAGAAATATGCTTCGCTTTTCTAAGGCGAAGCATATTTTTGAAGAAGGAGAGAATATTTATGTTACAGTGTCCTAAATGTAAAAAACCTTTACAAAAGGATGGAAATCGCTATTGCTGCGACAATCATCATTCCTTTGATATTGCGAAAAGAGGATATGTTAATCTTGGACTAGGAAATCATCGTCAAACAGGTGATGATAAAGATATGGTGCGCTCCAGGACAGCATTTTTACAACATGGATATTACCAGCCATTATGTGATATGTTAACAAATATTTGTAAACAAAAGCAGCCTTTAATGTTAATTGATGCTGGCTGTGGAGAGGGATTCTATACGAACCAGATAAAAAGAGTTTTACCAAAATGTAATATTTTTGGCTTTGATCTTTCGAAGTATGCAGTGGATGAAGCCAGCAAAGCACATAATGGTGTGTTTTATGCAGTGTGCAGTGTCTTTCATATGCCGCTATCAAATACTTGTGCAGATATTGTATTATCAGTGTTCGCTCCTTTTGATACAAAAGAAGTATGCAGAGTATTGCAGAAGGATGGCTGGTTTATTAAGGTAGGACCTGGTCCAAGACATCTGTATGGATTAAAAGAACACTTATATGACAATGTATATGAAAATAAAATAGAAGATAATCGCATTTTAAATATGGAACTTGTTGATGAAAAAGACTTGTCTTATGAAATAACGATAGATGATCAGAAAGATATTTGGGCATTGTTTCAGATGACGCCTTATTTCTGGAAAACACCGAAAAAGGGAAGTGAACATTTGAAAACATTGTCATCTTTAACTACGGATGTAGAATTTCATATTGAAATCTATCGTAAAAAAGCGTGTGAGTAAGTTAAAACATAGGGGAAATACATTCTCAAGTGAAAAAGAGTATGTTATAATGGAAAGCGATTGATGAGAAAGGCGGATTTATAATGGCATTTGAAAATCTGAGTGAACGTCTTGGCAAGGCGTTTAAAAATATAACTGGAAAAGGAAAACTAACTGAAAAAAATATGAATGATATGCTTCGCGAAGTTCGTATGTCTTTGCTGGAAGCAGACGTTAATTATGGTGTAGTGAAAGATTTTATTTCGCGTATTAAAGAAAAAGCCATGGGGCAGGAAGTGTTAACTTCTTTGAATCCGGGGCAAATGGTCGTAAAAATCGTTCATGATGAAATTGTTGCATTGTTAGGGACAGAAGACGCCCCTGTAAACTATAAAAAAAGTGGTATTACAACAATCATGATGGTTGGTCTTCAGGGTACTGGTAAAACAACAGCATCCGCTAAGATTGCTAATTTAATGAAGAAGAAACAAGGGAGAAATCCTTTGCTTGTCGCATGCGATGTCATTCGTCCGGCGGCAATTGATCAGCTGAAAACATTAGGAGAATCCATTGGTGTTGAAGTATTTTCTTTAGGTGTAGAAACAAAAGCTTTGGAAACTGCTAAACAGGCAATGGTCTATGCGAAAGAAAATGGCTATGATACAGTACTGTTTGATACAGCAGGACGTTTGCATATAGATGATGAACTGATGCAGGAGTTATCCGATATTAAGGCCTATGTTCAGCCAGATGATATTTTGTTAACTGTGGATGCTATGACTGGTCAGGATATCGTAAATGTTGCTAGCAGTTTCCATGAGCAATTAGAAGTAAGCGGATTAGTATTAACAAAGCTTGATGGAGACTCTCGTGGCGGAGGTATCTTATCTGTTCGTGCCATTACAAATGTACCTGTTAAATTTGTTGGTTTAGGAGAAAAAATTGAAGATTTAGATGTTTTCCACCCAGATCGTATGGCAGATCGTATACTGGGAATGGGAGATATCATGTCTTTGGTTGAAAAAGCGCAAGAAAAAATGGATATGGAAGCTACCACAAAATCAACAAATCGTATGATGAGTGGTGAATTTACCTTAACAGATATGCTTGTTCAGTATGAACAAATTGAAAAAATGGGTTCTTTAGGTGGTATGATGAAGTTATTGCCGGGCATGGGACAGCTGGCTGGACAAATTGATGAAGCAAAAGCAGATAATAAAATCAAGAAAAGCAAAGCGATTATTCAAAGTATGACGCCGGAAGAAAGGGAAAACCCTAATATTTTAAGAGCTTCTCGTAAAAACCGTATTGCGAAAGGAAGCGGAGTGAGTGTTGCGGATGTAAATCGCTGTTTGAATGAGTTTGAAAAGATGAAACAGGTAATGAAGCAGTTCTCATCTCTTGCAAAAGGAGGAAAAATGCCAAACTTGGGTGGCTTAGGCGCAATGAAAAATATGCGTGCTATGAGTCGTGCTATGGGCGGTAAAAAGGGCAGAAAATTCTAGACAGAGCGTATAGGCTCTGTTTTCTTCTTTTTTAAACAAAGTGTAAAGGAAAAATACTTGACACCTAAAAAAACTCTGTTATAATAACATCTGTAATAAAAATTACAGGAGGAAATAGACAATGGTTAAATTAAGATTAAAAAGAATGGGTTCTAAAAGAAAACCTTTTTACAGAATAGTAGCTGCTGATTCTCGTTCACCGAGAGATGGACGTATTATTGAAACAATTGGAACTTACAATCCAACTACAAATCCAGCTTCTATTACAGTAAATGAAGAATTGGCTGTTAAATGGCTGAAAGATGGAGCGCAGCCTTCTGATACAGTACGCAACATCCTGTCTACTCAGGGCATCTTGAAACGTCTGCACGAAGAAAAAAACGCTAAGTAATTCTTATGATCGATTACGAACAAGTATTACTGGATATCGTAACACCAATGGTAGATGATAAATCCAGTATTTCTGTTAAGAAAATGGACAGTCTTGATGAGCGAGAAATTTTACTGTATGTATATGCAAACAGTGAAGATGTTGCTAGACTGATTGGACGCAGAGGATCAATGGCTTCCTCAATCCGTCATATGATGTCTGTTGCATCAAGAAAAGAAGATAAACGAGTTACTATTAAATTCGAATCTTATTAGGATGCAAAATGCATCCTTTTTTTGGAGGTAATATATGGAACAAATTACGATTGGTGTATTGGTTAATACGCATGGCTTAAGAGGGGAAGTAAAAATAAAAACAATGACAGATTTTCCGCATATTCGTTTTAAAAAGGGAGCTCTTGTTCATCTGCATGCAGAAGAGGGGCTGCTTTCTTTAAAAATTAAAAGTGTGCGTGAACAAAAAGGACTCTTGCTTGTGAAGTTTGATGGATTTGATGATATTAATCAGGTCGAAAAATGGAAAGGTTCTTTATTATCAATTGATCGAAAAGATGTTCATGAACTGGAAGAAGACGAAGCTTATTTCTTTGAACTAAAAAACTGTGAAGTGTTTGATGAAGAAGGAAATAAACTTGGTATCGTTAGTGAGGTGCTGGACACAAATGCGAATGCAATTTTGCGTGTGAAAGGTGTTAAAGGAGATATCTTGATTCCTTATGTGAAAGCATTCGTTGTTTCTTTTTCACGTGAAGATAAGAAAATTGTGGTTCATCTAGTGGAGGGAATGATATGAGGATAACAATTGTTACTCTTTTTCCTGAGTTTTTTGATAGTTTTGTTTCTACTTCAATTATTAAGCGTGCTTTAGATCGAAAACAGGTGGAATTTGATACGGTTGATTTCCGTAAATATACATTAGATAAACATAATCATGTAGACGATACGCCTTGTGGAGGAGGACAGGGGATGGTTTTAAGCCCTCAGCCAATCGTAGATTGTTTAAAGGATATACGAACACCAGATTCTTTTGTTGTGATGATGTCTCCCCAGGGAGCAACATTTACACAAAAAACTGCACGTCAATTTGCTTCTGAAATAAAACATCTTATTTTATTATGTGGTCATTATGAAGGGTTTGATGAAAGAATTCGTTCCTATGTGGACATGGAAATTTCTTTGGGAGACTTTGTTCTTACAGGAGGAGAACCGGCAGCCATGGTTGTTTCCGATGCAATCATTCGACTTTTAAACGGTGTTATTTTAGAAGAAAGTCACAGCGATGACTCTTTTGAAAATGGTTTGTTGGAGTATCCTCAATATACGCGTCCAATTGAATTCGATGGAAAACGCGTTCCAGATGTTTTATTAAGCGGTCATCATGAAAATATACGTAAGTGGAGATTAAAGGAATCTTTAAAAAGAACATTGGAAAAACGTCCTGACTTATTAAAAAATAGAGATTTTACAAAAGAAGAAAGAAAATTGATGGAAGAAATTAAAGCAGAATATAAAGAACAGTAAATAAAAAATAACTTTCTTTGAATATATCTTTTCTTTAAGTATTGAAAATGATATGATAGTAGCAGAAAGTGCCCGACTTTCTAATGTAGAAGATTTACATAAAAAATGTAAGAAAATTATTTACAAAGGCAATTCTTTTATGGTATTATTATCTAGCCTGTTATGGCAACGAGGTTCCGCTGGACAAAATGGTTTATGAGCCCTACGTAAAATATAGAAAAGGAGTGCCGAGTATGAACTTACAGTTAGTTAATGATGTAACAAAATCACAATTGAAAAAAGACATACCTTTCTTCAAATCTGGTAGTACAGTACGTGTACACGTAAAAATCAAAGAGGGAGACAAATCTCGTATCCAGGTTTTTGAAGGTTTGGTAATTGCAAGACAGGGTGGAGGAATCAGCGAAAACTTTACAGTTCGTAAGATTTCTAACCAGATTGGTGTAGAAAGAACATTCCCAATCCATTCTCCAATTGTTGACAAAATCGAAGTAGTTCGTCACGGTAAAGTTAGAAGAAATAAATTATTCTATCTTCGTGGACGTTCTGGTAAAGCTTCTCGTATTAAAGAAATTCGCTAAGCTTAAAAAAGTCGGGATTTATTCCGGCTTTTCTTTTTATATTTAGAAGTGGTGGAGGAATGTGCATGTTTTGGAAAAGATCTACAAACAGTAAGCATAAGAGTGAAAAAAAAGAAACACTTGTTAAAGTGCTTTTTTCCAATATTTTCTCACTTTTAAAAATCTTTGCTGTTTGTCTGATCTTAATTTTTATCATTACAAACTATGTCGTACGCCATATTCAAGTCAATGGAGGAAGTATGTATCCTACATTACATGATAAAGAATTTGGTTTAAGTAATGCGTTTGCGGCAAAATTTCAGGATATAGAACGTGGAGATATCGTTGTTGCATATGAAAACACACAATTATATACTTATGTTGTAAAAAGAGTGATAGGCCTTCCTAATGAGACGATTTCATGTAAAGATGACGTTGTCTATGTAAATGGAAAACCTTTGGATGAGCCGTATCTTGATAATGATTACGCGGATCGTTTTCGAGATGTTGGAGAAGTGTTTACAGAGGATTTTGACGAAATTAAATTAGGGGAAGATGAATATTTTTTGATGGGCGATAATCGAAGTATTTCTCAGGATTCCAGAGAATTGGGGCCTTTTGATCGCAATCAGATTCGAGGCGTTGGTATTTTTGTGTTATTCCCCTTCACTGAAATACGAAGTGCAAAATAGGAAGGTGATTGTGTGAAGAACAAGAAAGATAAATATGATATTTTATATAGTATTTTAGATTTTTTGCGAATGATATTGGTGGCATTCATCATATTAATGCTTGTCTTTACTTTTGTTTTACGTAAAAACACAGTGGTAGGTTCTTCTATGTATCCTACCTTGGAAGATGGAGAACATGTTATTGTAAATGTTGCGGCTTCTTATTTAACAGATATTGAGCGTTTCGATGTTGTGGTTGTACACAGCCCTGATAATAAAGATTTATGGGTAAAAAGGGTAATTGGCTTGCCTGGAGAAACAATTTCTTATCAAGATGGTATTTTATACGTAGATAATAAAGAGATAGAGGAACCCTTTTTAGATAAGAACTATGCAGAACAAGTTGTAAAACAGCAGCAATTAAAAACATTTACGCAGGATATGGCACCTGTAACTCTTAAAGATAATGAGTATTTTTTAATGGGGGATAATCGTAATAATTCTATGGATTCTCGCAGTGTAGGTCCATTTACCAGAGATAAGATTATTGCGAAAGGGATGTTGATCTATTCTCCAATTGATAAAGTGAGGTATGTCTCAAATGGAAAATAAACAAGATACAATTAGAATACAATGGTTTCCCGGTCATATGACAAAGGCAAAAAGGGAAATGCAGGAGAAAATGAAAATGGTGGATATGGTCATTGAATTAAGAGATGCCCGTATTCCCAATGCGTCTAAAAATCCGATGATCGAAGAATTATGCAATCAGAAGCCTCGTCTTATTATTCTTTCAAAAAAAGACAAGGCAGATGCGCTAGAAACAAGAAAATGGATTACAAAGCTTCAAAAAGAAGATGTTAAAGTGCTTGCTTTGGATATTATAAAGGAAAATATTACACCGAAAGTAGTAGAAGCTTCTCAAGAACTTATGAAAGCGAAAATTGAAAGAATGAAGCGAAGAGGGATTCGTCCAAGAGCGATTCGTGCCATGGTGGTAGGTGTTCCAAATGTTGGTAAATCAACATTTATTAATCGTATCTCCAAAAAGAAAATTGCGGTAACAGGAGATCGTCCAGGGGTTACAAAATCTC